>WNFS01007546.1_pt1 | contig 17912 bp, 15 predicted proteins | sample 5400141 | NCBI WGS metagenome assembly WNFS01 (sample SAMN13153358, study PRJNA577476) | soil metagenome | isolation source: 60 cm saprolite under Madrone tree | place: USA:California | collected 2016-06-14
ATCAAGCGCACCCGCCGGCTGTATCTCTCCAAGGACTATCTGCGCATGCGGCTCACCGGAACCTGGGAGACGGATTTCAGCGACGTGGTCGGGGCCCTGATGGCGGATAACAAGACCAAGACCTGGTCGCCAGACCTCTGCGCCCTCATCGATTGGCCGATGGAAACCTTGCCGCCGGTGGTGAAACCCAGCGACGTGGTGGGCGCGGTGACGGCAAAGGCCGCCGGCGAGACCGGCCTTGCCGCCGGCACGCCGGTGGTCTGTGGCTCCAACGACACTACGGTGGAGTTTTTCGGCGTCGGCGCCGACCGGCCGGGCATCGGGGCGATCAAGATCGCCACATCGGCAGTGCTGTTCCTGGCGGTGCAGGGCCCGAGCGTGCATCCGCCCATCTCCTGCTATCCCCATATCGTCGAGGGCATGTATTACACCGCCACCGGCACCAACTCCTGCGCCTCGGCCCATCGCTGGCTGCGCGATAATTTCTTCTTGGCGCCCGGCGTCGGGGCCGATGCGGGAAGTGCTGCTTTCGCCGAGATGGACAAGCTGGCGGGGCAGGTGGCGCCCGGGTCCGAGGGGCTGATCTTCCATCCCTATCTTCAGGGAGAGCGCGCGCCCTATTGGGATCCGCTGCTGCGCGCCGATTTCATCGGCATGACCATGCAGCACAACCGGGCCCATTTCGCCCGCGCGCTCTATGAGGGCATCGCCTATTCGATCCGCGATCTGCTGACGGCGGCGCGCGGGCTGGGACTCTCATTCGGCGTCATCAAGCTGATGGGTGGCGGCGCGCGCAGCGCCACATGGCGCCAGATCATCGCCGATGTGACGGGTCTGGTCATCGAGCGCCCCGGCAATGGCGATGCCTCATTCGGCGCCGCCCTGGTGGCGGGCATCGGCGTGGGATTCTATCGCGATCCTAGGGCGGCGGTGGAAACTTGCGTCAGCGTGCTGGACCGCTGCGAACCGAATGCGCGGCGCCATGCGCTCTATAGCGAGATCTTCGCGATCTACAAGGAAGCCCAGGCAGTCCTTGCTCCCCTGAATCATCGCCTGCACGCGATCGTCAATCGCCCGGCCTGATCCAATCGCCTGCGCTAACCCTCGTTGTCGACGACATAGGCGGCGGAAATGCCGCCGTCGGCCGCATAGGCGGCACCGGTGATGTAGGAAGCCTCGTCGGAGGCAAGGAAGGCCACCAGATTGGCCACTTCCTCCACCGTGCCGATGCGCCCCATGGGCATATAGGGCCGGCGCGATTCCCAATTGGCCTCTTCCTTGATGAAGGCGCGGACCATGGTGGTGTTCACCGGCCCGGGGCAGACGGAATTGAAACGAATGGCCTTGCGGGCATAGACGATGGCGAGTTCCCGGGTCATGGAAACCACGCCGCCCTTGGCAGCGGTATAGGCGATCTGGGGATAGGCAGAACCCACCAATGCTACGACCGAGGCATTGTTGACCACCGCCCCGCCGCCGGATTTCAGCAGATGGGGGATGCCGTATTTGCAGGCAAGAAACACGCCGGTCAGGTTGACCGCGATGGTCTTGTCCCAGATTTCAATGGGCGTATCGAGGGCGCCCTTGTCCTCCGCCAGGACGATGCCGGCATTGTTGAACATGACATCGAGGCCACCCAGTGCTGCCACGCCCTCGTCGATGAGGGCGCGACAGGCGGCCGGGTCGGCGATGTCGCCGGCGACGGCCACCGCCTCGCCGCCCAAACCGGTAATCTTCCGTGCGGTCGCGATCGCCGCGTCGCGCCGGACGTCGGCTGCTATGACGCGGGCCCCCTCGCGGGCGAATTTCAGGGCCGCGGCCTCGCCGATGCCGCCCCCGGCGCCGCTGACAAAGGCGCGCTTTCCCGCCAGACGCATGCTCGTTTCTCCCCTTACCGCAGCGCCTGGAGTGTCCTCTGGAGGCAAAACCGTGGCAAGTGGCAACAATTATGTTGAACCTCGAAGAATTGTCGCGCTAGCTTTCGCGCCTGCCGCGGATTCGGGATAGAGTTCGCGTGAAAACGCCGCCGGCACAAACGGGGATTCTTCATGGCCAAAGCCAAAGACGATGTCGCACGGGCAATCGGCAAACTGCGCGCCGAGGGTATCGAATTCCTGCGCTTCGAACTGCCCGATCTGCACGGCATCTCGCGCTCGAAGCTCGTTCCCATCGATGCGGCGGAGGGTTATTCGCGCAAGGGCCTCAACATGTATGGCGGTGTCCTGGGCCTCGATACGGCCTCCAATGTCATTTCCGGCACCGGGCTGAACGAGGAGATCAACTACGGCGATTCCAAGCTGTTCCCGGATTTCTCGACCGTTCGCAAGGTGCCCTGGAAATCCAATACGGCGAAGGTGATCTGCGACGTCCATTTCAACGACACCTCGCCGATCAAGGCCGCACCCCGCTATGTGCTGAAAAGCCTGCTCGAGACGGCCGCATCCATGGGCTACGACGTCATGATGGGCCATGAATACGAGTTCTATCTGCTGACCAAGGATACGCATCAGCCCTTGTTCGGCGGCGTGCATATCTTCAATTCCACGCGCAACACCTACGTCCCGGCGGCCGAGGCGATCCTGCGCAATCTGCTGGCCGTCGGCATCGAAGTGATCACCCATAACTGCGAATATGCCGGCTCGCAGTACGAGATCGTCTACGGCCCGTCCATCGGTATCGAGGCAGCCGACGACCGCAAGACCGGCAAGAACGCCTTCGTCGACCCGAAGGACAAGGACGGTCTTTCGGCCGAGGCGCGCCAGTTCTGCGCGGGGATCCTGAAACACGCGCCGGCGCTGATGGCCCTCATCGGCCCGACGCCCAATTGCTATCACCGGCTCAAGCCTCACACCTTCGCGCCTTCCAACATCAGTTGGGGCATCGAGGATCGCTCGGCCCTGGTGCGAACCAAGGCGACGCGAGATTCGGCGACCCATCACGAAATGCGCGGCGCTTCGGCGCTGGCCAACCCCTATCTCTCGGCCGCGGGCACCCTGGCCGCGGGGCTGCTGGGCATCCAGAGCGAGCTGAAGCTTCAGGCTCAGTCCAAGGGGCCGAGCGAGGAGGATCCGTCGCATGTCAAATTGCCGCACAGCCTGGAGCAATCGCTCGCCAATCTCGATGCCGATGCGGTCTTCGGCCGCATGCTGGGGGCGGAATTCCTGAAGCTCTATCTGGCGGTGAAGCGCCACGAACTCTCCCGCTTCCGCAGCCACATTACCGATTGGGAGCGCAACGAGTATCTGGAGATTTTCTGACGTCTGCGCTCAATTCCTTCTCTCCAGCCCCATCAAGGGGGCGGAGAATCGATGAAGCGTGACGCAAACCGCAGATACCCTCTCAACAGGCGGCCAGAATGTCCTGAAGCTGGCTGGTAAGACGGCCTTTGCGGGGCGAGAAGGAGCCGTCGAAGGCGGCGGAGCCAATGGTGAAGGCATCGCAACCCGCGGCCTTGAGTTCGGCGATGCGCGGGGCGCTATCGACGCTGCCGGCGCAAATCAAGCCGCCGCGTGACCCCAACCCCCGCCGGGCGGCCTTTACCAGCTCGAGGGGATCGGCTTCGGTCGCCCGATAGGCGAGGAGATCGACGCCGGCGCAACCCATCTCCAGGAAGCGCTTGCACTGAGCTTCGACCAGTTCCGCCGTGCCGCCCAGTTTGGTCGGATGACCCAGCGGCTTGCCGGGGAAGGGGTAATAGGCAATCGCGCTGTCTTTGAGGATTGCCAGGATCTCCGCCACGCTGGTCCCGCCCAGCAGCCGGTCGATGCCGATCTCCGCCCCAACGCGGGCCGATTGCAAGGCTGCTTCGGGCGAGGTCGAGACGACCTCCATATAGCTGGTGGCGCCCGCGGCCTTGATGGCCCGATTCAGGGCCCTGAGCGTTGGTCTGTCGACACCCACATCCTTGAAGCCGATATGGCGCAGGCCCAACGGCTGGATCTCTGCGAGGACATCGAGGGCGTCCAGCACCGTCTGGTCCTGGCGCGTCAGCATGAAGATGAAGTCCATCGGCCGGCTCCTATTGCCTGATCGCCCCCGCGGATCGCTGCCACCCAGGTTCCGTCCCGGCTCAACAGCCTTCCTCTAACATGAATGTGGTGATGGCAGCAAAAACTTTGGTGGTTGCAATATTGCGATAGCTCGGCCCTAAGCGCCTCGTGGCTTTTGTATTGGAGGTGCTTCGGAGGAATGTTATACTGACCACAGTTTTTGTGCGAGTCGCCACCCTGTGGCGGCGGTAGGAAGCCGCTAGGGCGAGGCGACGCGCGGCTAGGGATCGCGCCGGCTCCGGTATAGACTGGCCGGCGCCATAACGAAGGGGGCGATCGACATTCGTCAACCATAGCCAAGCTGCCCCGACGGTCCGGTGAAGGGCCGACATTACGCCTAGCGAGCAGGGAAAAGACCGCAGGCGCTGGCTAAATCAAGAGGGAGGACTTGAAGATGACTTCGAACCAATTGGATGTCACGGCGCGTCCCGACCTGGACAAGCTGCATAGCAAGGCCGTCGGCCTATTGGGTGTCTTGTTCCTGACAGTCACTGGGGCGGCGCCGATCTCGGCGATGCTTTTCAACGTGCCGATCGCCGTCGGTTTCGGCAATGGCATCGGGGCGCCGGCCTCCTTCCTTGTGGCAACCGTCGTCCTGCTGATCTTCTCCGTCGGCTATTGCGCGATGGCCGGCAAAGTGTCCGCCGTCGGCGGCTTCTATTCTTTCATCAGCCACGGCCTGGGCCGCGAGTTGGGCATGGGCTTCGGCTTCGGTTCCGTGTTTGCCTATTCGATGTTCGAGGTCTCGCTGGCCGGCGGCTTTGCCTTTTTCGGCAACGCCGATCTGAAACAGTGGTTCGGCATCGATGTGCCCTGGCCTGTCTTGGCCCTGATCATGATCGCGGGCATCGCGATCCTGACCTATTTCGATGTCAAGATCTCCTCGGCGGTGCTCGGCGTGACGCTGATCGCCGAAGTCGCGATCTTGGTCATCTTCGCCATCGGCGTCTTCAGCCATGCCGGAAATGGCGCCACCATACAGCTCGATGCGATCAATCCGATGAATGCGCTGCGCGGCTTCGAGGCCCATGACAAACTACAGGCGGGAGCAGCGGGTATCGGCCTGTTCTTCGCGTTCTGGTCCTGGGTTGGGTTCGAGATGGCGCCGAATTACGCGGAAGAGTCCCGCGATCCCAAGCGTATCGTGCCATTGTCGATGTACATTTCCGTGGTGGGGCTCGGCGTCTTTTATACGCTGGTGAGCTGGGCCGCCCTCTCGGGCTACGCCAAGGTTGACGATGCGATCGGCGTGGCGCAGACCGACTCCGGCAATTTCTTCTTTACGCCGGCCTCGCACTTCGTCGGCGGCTGGGTCGCCCTGCTGATGAGCATCCTGATCCTGACCGGCTCATTCGCCTGCGGCATGGCCTTCCACAATACGGCGGCCCGTTATTTCTACTCGCTCGGCCGCGAACGCCTGCTTCCTGCCGCACTCGGCAAGACCCATCCGGTTCATCGCTCGCCGCATGTGGCGTCTTTTACCCAGAGCGCGATCGCAGCGCTCATCATCGTGATCTATGCGCTCAAGGAGGGCTACAACGATCCGAACGGCCAGGCTTATCTCGGCATCTATGGCCTGTTTGCGGTGATGGGCGTGGTTATCATCCTCGCGGCCCAGGCCCTCGTCTCGCTGGCGATCATCATGTACTTCCGGACCCATCATCCGGAAGAGCATCACTGGTGGACGACACTGGTCGCGCCGTTGATCGCCCTCGTGACCCAGGCCTATGTCATCTATCTCTGCCTCTCCAACATGGCGTTCCTGGGCAGCGGCTATAGGCTCGCCGACTGGATCGTCTGGATCGACATTGCCGTCGTGGCCATCGGCGTCGCCGGCGCCTTTTACATCAAGTCCAGCGATCCGAAGAAATTCGAGCAGATCGGCCGCCTGGTATTCGAAGGCAAGTAGACGAACCCAGGGGCGACGATAAGGCGTCCGTGAGACAAACGACGCGGCGGCTCCTTCGGGAGCCGCCGCTTTTCTTTGTCCCGAGACTATTCGAAGCCGATGGCGATCTTGCCGAACTGCTCGCCCTTGTCGAGCTGGTGCAGGGCCTCGATGCCCGCGGAGAAGGGGAAGACCCGATCGACGATCGGCATGATCCGATGCTCGGCCACGAAATCGACCATGCGCGTGAATTCCGCGGCATTGCCCATGGTGGTGCCGCGGATCGACCGCCAGTTCAAAAACAGGGGGACCAGGTCGGTCTCCACCACATCGCCCCCCGTCGATCCATAGACGACGAGGCGCCCGCCGCGTCCCAGCGCGGCCAAGGATTGGGCCCAACTCGGCCGGCCGATGTTCTCGATCACCACATCGGCGCCGGCTCCGGCGGTGAAATCTATAACCTGCTCAGCCCAGGTTCCGGCGCTGTCGAGGGCGAGATCGGCCCCGAGTTCGACGGCGCGGCGACGCTTGTTCGCATCGCGCGAGGTGACGATGACGCGGGCGCGGGCGGCCTTGGCCAGGAGCATGGTTTGGAGCGCCGTGCCGCCGCCGATGCCGCCGATGACGCAGGCCTGTCCGGCACGAAGCTCGCCGACGCTGAAAAGCGCGCGAAAGCCGGTGAGGCCGGACAGCGGCAAGGCGGCTGCCTGGTGCCACGCTAGGTGATCGGGCTTGCGGACCAGTTGGGCAGCGGGAATGCACAGGCGCTGCGCCAGGGTGCCGTTTGTAGGCGAGCCCAGAATTTGGAAATCCTTGCCCGGCACAGCGCTGTCGCCAGCCCAATTCAAGCTGGGGTTCATGATCACCTCGTCGCCCACCCGCCAGCCCGTGACGCCGCTGCCGGTCCGCTCGATCACGCCGGCGCCATCCGAACCCAGCACGGCGGAACGATCGGTTCCCTGCCAACCGCGGCAGCACCAGAGATCGCGGTGGTTGAGGGCCGCGGCTTTGAGACGCACCACCACTTCGCCCGATGCGGCAATCGGCTCCGGAAGGTCGGCGAATATCAAACCGTCGAGCCCCGGTCCGCCCAATACAATGCCGCGCATGATATCCCCCGAAAGAGCGGGCGCGATCTCGCGCCCGCCGGCCGCGTCGCCTGGCTGTCCGGCGATTCTCCGAATAGCTTACTACACTGCTGACGGCTGGGGCCAACCGAGCTTGGGTGTCGGATCAGATTCTCCGGCTGAACCACGAGCGCTTGAGAGCGTTCGTCGACCCAAGGATGCGGCGAGTGGTGTTGGCTGAGGTCTTCGTGTTCAATAGCACGCGCGGTACGCAAATCCAGCCGGCCTAGCTCAGCTTTTGCGTCGATGGGTCATCGCGAACTCCTCTTCTGGCGACAGCACGAGCTTGTTGCGACCCGAAATGGCGAAATAAAGCACGCCCAACGCATACCAGATGAGGGCGCCATAGAGGCCAGGCCGATAGGCCTCGTTCAGGAACATCGCCACCAGGCACACGACGGCGATTACCGTGCAAAGGAGCGCGCCGCCACTTCCCAAGGGGCTCCGATAGGGTCGTTCGATATCAGGAAAATCGCGTCGCAGGATGTAGAAGGAGAGCCCTTGCATGGCATAGGAAATTACCGCCCCGAACACGGCGAGATTCAAGAGGGCGGCGCCGACGTACGAGCTCAGTCCGAAGATGTATTGCATGGCGAGCGCCAGCCCGAGGCTGATCGCGCCGCCGACCAGAAGGGCGACATGAGGCGTGTTGCGCTTGCCATGGGTGATCGAGAGCCAGCGAGGGAAATAGCCCGCCCGGCTCAGCGAGTAGATGTTTCGGCCATAAGCATAGATGATGGTGTGGAAGCTGGCGATAAGGCCGGCCACCGCGAGCAGCGCCAGGAACTTCGTTCCGATGCCGGCGCCGAAGATCCCTACGAGGCCATCCAGCAGCGGTTGGGCAGACGTGCTGAGCTTGCTGGCGCCGGGCGGGACGGCCGAGTTGAACAACAAGGTCCCGAAGCCGAGGATAACCAGGGTCAGGATGCCCCAGAGCAGTCCCTTGGGCATGTCCCTTTTTGGGTCGTGGCTTTCCTCGGCCGCCAACGGAAGCTGCTCGATGGCCAACAGGAACCATATGGCAAAGGGCAGCGAAGCGAAGACCCCCTTCCAGCCGAAGGGCAGGAAGGTCGTATTGCCTTCGGTGGGCGCGATGTCCATGGCGTATTTGTTGAAGTCCATCGCCCAGAGCGCGGCGAGGAAGAAGAACACGAGAATTGCCAGGGCGACGAAGGTGATGAGCACGGTGAAGCGGAACGAGAGCTCCACGCCCCAGATGTTCAGGCCCACGAAGATTACGAAGACCATGACCCACCAGACCCATTGCACCGCCGGCGGCGTGCCGAAGATGCTTTCGAGATAGGCGCCGACCGAAACGATGATGACGCCCGGCGTGATGACGTATTCCATGTTCTCGCCGAGTCCGGTGAGGAAGCCCGCCCAGGGCCCCATTGCCGTGCGCGCAAAGGAATAGGCGCCGCCGGTGTGCGGCAGCGCGGGCGACATTTCCGCCAGACTGTAGCAAAGGCCGACATACATCACGGTGACGATCAGGGCGGCGATGAACAGGCCGCCGAAACCGCCAGTGGCCAATCCGTAGTTCCAGCCGAAAAAGTCTCCGGAGATGACGGCGCCCACGCCCAGCGCCCAGAGCGACCAGACCCGAGCATGACGGCGCAGCTTGCGTTTCTCGAAGTATGCGGCACCAACCGCTTCGTATCGCACGCCTTCCGACGCTACTGGTGTGCCGCTGCTCGACGCCTTTCCCTGATCGATCATTGGGAATCCCCTCGTGATGGATGCGCCTATGTCGATTGCTTGAACCTTGTTGTTGCGTTCCTTAATGGCGACGATGAATCCGGATTGGGCCGGACCGCTGTCGCGGAGTAGCATCCGGCGTCGCCGGCTCGAGCCCGGCGCAGGATGGGAGTTTAGCCGAGAGGAACGGACCCGGCCCGCGTTTCCGCCGCTTCTACCCCGAATGGGGGAGGAGTCAGCCACGCTGACCCACCCTTATTGTTTGGATCTGCCACATTTTCCGTGTAACTTGCAACATCGCGGCCACCCTCAGCATGACCGCGTCTGCACCAGCCATCTTCGAGGAACAGGAAACCGGATTGTTCGTTCTCGGCATCGATATCGGAACCCAGAGCCTGAAGGGGGTTATCCTGAACGAGGCACTACTGCCCGTTGGGACATCGGCGCAATCCTACCAGCCGACATTTCCGCACCCGCTCTGGGCCGAGCAGGATCCGGGCCTGTGGCTCGCGGCTCTGCACCCGGCCATCGCCGGCGCTCTGGCCGATGCCAAGATCGCAGCCGGTGACGTCGGCGCGCTCGGCCTGGCGGGCCAGCTCGATGGTTGCCTTCCCGTCGATGGCCGGGGCGAGGCCATGGGTCCCTGCCTGATCTGGATGGACCGGCGCGCCGGCGCCGAGGTCGAGGGGATTTCGCCCGGCCCGGTCATGGAAAAGGGCGGCCTGGTTCTCGATGCCTCCCATATGGCGGCCAAGATCCGTTGGCTGCAACGCCATCACGCAGATGCCTCGTCCATTCGCCGCTTTCATCAGCCTGTCTCCTACGCCCTTTCGCGGTTGACCGGCCGGCATGTCCTGGACCATGCCGTCGCTTCCACCACAATGCTCTACAACCTTTGGAAGGGCGGGCTTGACCCCGAACTCTGCGCCCTGTTCGACATCGACCCCGATGAATTGCCGGAGATCGATCGCTCGGAAGCCGTGGCCGGCGGGTTGAGCACCGATGGCGCGCGCCTCACCGGGCTCAAGCCCGGCATTCCCGTCGCCGTAGGCACGGGCGACGATTTCTCCAACCCGCTGGGGGCCGGCGTGGTGCGGCCGGGCCGCGTCGTCGTCTCCCTGGGCACGGCCGAGGTCGTGGGGGCGGTGCATGGCGAGGCGACGGTCGACCGCGCCGCACTGGTCGAGACCCACGGCTATGCCGCCGGCCGCTTTTTCATCGAGAATCCCGGCTGGCTCTCGGGCGGGGCGCTCGCCTGGTTCATCCAGACTTTCCGCCTTTCCGGCGTGGCCGAACTCGACGCGCTGGCGGCCGAGGCGCCGGCCGGCGCCGAAGGCGTGACATTCCTTCCCGCCCTCTCCGGGGCCATGGCGCCGGAATGGATCGCCGAGGCGCGGGGATGTTTCTATGGCCTGAGCGCCGCCCATGGGCCGAGCCATATGGCGCGATCCGTGCTGGAAGGCTGCGCGTTTGCCATGCGCGACGTGGTCGAACGGCTGGCGGCCCTCGGCGTCGATACAACGGAACTGCTGTTGCTGGGTGGGGGTGCCAAGAGCCGCATCTGGGCCCAGATTCGCGCCGATCTGGTTCAGCGCCCGGCGCAGATTTCCACCCTCGCCGACAGTTCGCCGGTGGGCGCGGGCCTGCTTGCCGCCGTGGCCGCCGGCATGGTGGCGAGCCTGGACGAGGCAGCAAACAGGATTGCCACACCCTCGGCCCTCATTGCCCCCGACACCGCCAAGCGGACGGCCTATGACGATGCCTATGGCCGCTATCGCCGGCTTTTCGAATCCCTCAAACCCATGTTCAATTCGGCGAGATCATGAGCCAACAACTATTGGATCAACTCCTGGCCGGACGATTGCCCGATCCCGACGGCTCGGGCCTGCTGTCGGTCCCCGTCCGTGCGGTGGAAATCGCCGCCAGCCTCGCCGGGCGCGAAGCCGCATGTCTTTCGGCGGTCGGACTCAACGTGGGCCTGGCTGTCGTCTGCGATGCGACGACCCGCGGCCTGCTGGGCGCGCGGGTGACGGCGGCGCTCGGCGGCCCGGGCCGGGTAGGGGAAATCACCCTGCCCAATGCACCGACGGCCGACATGGCGACAGTGGAACTGGTTCGTGCGCAGACCAAGCATGCCGCGGCCCTGGTTGCCGTCGGATCGGGCACCATCAACGATCTGTGCAAATACGCCTCGTTGACCGCCCCTATCGCACCGCGCCCTTCCGTCTGCTCGAAGCGGACGAAGCCCAATTGCTGGCCAAAGCGGCGGCCCTGGTGGCGGGCGACATCGCCGGGATGGAGGTTCTGGCGCGAACCCTGGTGCTCTCGGGCCTCGGCATGACCATTTGCGGGGGAAGCTTTCCTGCAAGCCAGGGCGAGCACCTGATCAGCCATTACATCGACATGCTGGGCGAGCCATCCTGGCCCGCCTCGTTCCACGGCGAGCATATCGCGGTGACGACCCTCACCATGGCGCGGCTGCAGCAGAGCATCATGGCCGGCGCCGCACCGGCTCTTTCGCCCACCGAAGTGGATGAGGATGCCGTGTTGCGGCACTTCGGGCCCGAGTTGGGTGCCTCCTGCTGGGCGGCGTTCGCCAAAAAGCGGCTGGATGGCGACATGGCCGCGGCGCTGACGAAGAAGCTGAGCCGAGGTTGGAGCGATATCCAGAGCGCCATCGCGCGAGTGAGCCGCCCGCTGGCCGAGATCGAAGGCGCGCTGAGGGCGGCGGGCGCGCCGATGGATTGCCGCGATATCGGCGTGCCGCAAGATTTCTATCGCCGCGCGGTGACCCAGGCCCGCGAGATTCGCGACCGCTATACCTTCCTCGATCTTGCCGGCGATGCGGGCCGGCTGGCGCCTTTCGCGGCCGGCCTATGAATGCGCCGGAGCGGGACCGGTTATCTGCCTTGGAGAGATTTTCCAAGGCTGCACGGGCCCGCATCCAATTCCTGCTGACCGATATCGACGACACGCTGACGGAGCATGGCCGCCTGCCGGCCGAAAGTTATCTGGCGCTTCAACGGCTGCGCCGGGCCGGCCTTATCGTCATACCGGTCACCGGCCGCCCGGCAGGCTGGTGCGACCTCATCGCGCGGCAATGGCCGGTGGATGGCGTGATCGGCGAGAATGGGGCGCTCTATTTCCGCTATCTCGATCCCGAGCGGCGTATGCTGCGCCAATATGCCCGCGATGCCGTGAGGCGCGCCGCGGACCGGTTGAAGCTGGATCGCATCCGCGAGGAAGTCTTGGCGAGTTGCGAGGACGTGCCGGCGCTGCCGCGGGCCGCCGTCGACCGGATCGTCGAGATCTTCGCCAAGCATGGCGCTACGGCCAAGATCAGTTCCATCCACGTCAACGGGTGGTATGGCAGCTACGACAAGCTGACAATGACCCGGCGCTTCCTGGCCGAGGCGATGTCCATCGACATGGACGCGAACCGCGAGGCCATGGTCTTCGTCGGCGATTCGCCCAACGATGCGCCCATGTTCGATTTCTTCCCCCGTTCGGTCGGCGTGGCGAACGTCCTTGATTTTGCCGATGACCTCCGCCACAAACCGAGATACGTGACGAAAGCCCGCGGCGCGCTTGGCTTCGTCGAGCTTGCCGACGCGCTTTTGGCGGCGCGTTGAAGGATGGTCATGGCGGCTAAGAAGAAGCTGAAGAAGACCGAGCGCCAGAGCTGCGCGCCTCGCCCGCCATTCGGATTTCGGCGCTGGCCGGCGAGTTCGGCGTCTCGACCGAGACCATCCGGCGCGATCTGGACGAACTCAGCCAGCAAGGCATGCTGAGCCGCACATATGGCGGTGCCGCGGCGCGCCCCTTCGGGGCCGAGCCGAGCTTGAGCGAACGCTACAAGGAATTCGTTGAGGAGCGCGAACGCGTGGGCGCTCTGGCAGCGCGCGCCATCAAGCCGGGTCAGGTGCTGATGATCGATGCCGGCTCCACTAATTTGCATTTTGCCCGCCGGCTCTCGGCCGAATTGCGCAATCTGACCGTGATCACCAACAGCTTCGGCATCGCCAGCGCCCTGTCGACCAACCACACCATTACGGTGGTGGTCTGCCCGGGCCGCTACGACCCGCGGGAGGGCAGCGTCTTCGGTTCCGATAGCGAGAGTTTTCTGCACCGCTTCAATGCTAATATCGCCGTCATTAGCTGCAGCGGGCTGACCGCCAATGGGCCAAACGACGTGAATCCCAATGCCGCCGCCATAAAACGGGCCATGCTGGCGCGCGCCGAGGCCAATATGCTGTTGCTCGATCACTCGAAATTCGATCTGCTGACACTGGAGAACGTATGCCCGCTGGATGCGATCAAGCTGATCGTGGCCGACCGGGCGCCGACGGGGGAGTTGGCCCGGGCCATCAAGCGCGCGGATTTGCCCGTCGAGCTGGCGACGGCGACCCCGCGTGACGGGGTTCGCGTGACCCGGCGCCTGGCAGCGCAACGGGAGGGTTAGAGGGAACGAGATCGGCGTGCCGGCGGCGACGGCCGGCATAGCCCCGATGAGCAAAAAAAATCGGTCGCCACAACGGATGGGAGAACCTCATGGATCCGCGTAAGGAATTCATCAAGCAATTGCGACGCTATCAAAAGGGATCGATCTCGCGCCGCCATTTCATGGGCGTGACGGGCCTGGGCACCGCCGTTGCCGTGCTCGCGGCCAGCATGCCGGAACTGGCGGCGCCGCGCCGCGCCTATGCCGGCGATCTGGGCGATCGGGTCGCGCTGACGAGCTGGCCGAACTATCACGATCCCAAGGACTTCGAGAAATTTACGGCGGCCACCGGCGTCAAGGTGGATCTGACCGTCTTCGGCTCGAACGAGGAGATGTACGCCAAGCTGAAGGCAGGCGGTACCGGGTGGGATGCCTTCGTTCCTACCAACTACACGATTTCCAACTACGTCGCCGCCGATCTGATCGAGCCCCTGGAGCTGGGTCTGATCCCGATGTACGACCCCTCGACATACACCGATCAGCGTTTCAGCCAGCCGGGCAACGTCAATGGCAAGGTCTACGCCGTGCACAAGGACTGGGGCACCACCGGCTATTGCGTCAACACCTCCAAGGTCACCGAGACGATGACGACCTGGAAGGAGTTTTTCGACCTGGTGCGCAGCAAATACAGCGGCCGGGCGACCGTCCATGACTATCAACTGACGACGATCGGCAATGCACTGAAATATTACGGTTACTCCTTCAATTCCAATGACGAGAAGGAGTTGGCCGAGGCCGAAAAGCTTCTGCTCGATACCAAGCCGCATCTCTTCGGCATCACCAGCGACTATCAGCCGGCCATGCGCAACGGCGACGCCTGGCTGGCGATCGCCTGGACCGGCGACGCCAAGCAGCTGCACAAGGACATTCCGGCGATCACCTACGTCATCGGCAAGGAAGGCGGCGAAATCTGGGCCGATTTCTACGCCGTGCCGAAAGGCGCCCCGCATCGGGCGGCAGGATATGCGCTCATCAACTTCCTGCTGACGCCGGAGAACAACAAGAACGAGGTGCTGTTCCACGGTTATCCGGTGGCGGACAAACGGGTGCTCGACCTGCTGCCGCCGGAGATGCTGAAGGACACCATCATGTTCCCGGCGGCGGAATCGTTGAAGCCGCTGGAGTTCGGCGCGGCGGCGACGCTGACCAACCCGGCACGGGCCGAGATCATGGCGCGCTTCAAGGCGGCCTAACTGCCTATGACGACGCCGGCAGGCATCGCCTCGACGGCGCCCAAGAAGACAAAAGAAGCAGGGCGGCTCACCACCGCCCTGCTTCTGGCGCCCGCCGGCTTCTGGTTCCTGCTTCTGCTGCTGTTGCCCATGGCCGTGGTCATCGTCTATTCCTTCGGCGTGCGGGCAGCGACGGGGGGATATCAGGCGGCCTTCACCTTCCAGAACTATCTCGATCTGCCGGCGCGCCTCACGGCCTTCAAGAACACATTGACGCTGGCGCCGGCGGGAACGCTGATCTGCCTTCTGATCGGCTATCCGCTGGCCTATTACCTCGCGGTCAAGGCCTCGGCCAAGAGCCGCCTCTTCCTGATGATCCTGGTGATCGTGCCCTTCTGGACCAGCTTCCTGATCCGCACTTATGCCTGGATGTTCATCCTGGGTGGGCGTGGAATTCCAGCACTGCTGGGCTGGATCGGCTTTCCGGACATTCGCCTCATCAATACGCCGCTGGCGGTGCTGGTCGGCATCGTCTACGGCTATCTGCCGCTCATGGTCTTTCCGATCTTCGTCAGCCTGGAAAAGCTCGATAAGCGCCTGCTGGAAGCATCCGAAGATCTGGGCGCCGATCCCTGGGGCACATTCCGCCAGGTGACGCTGCCGCTCTCCGCACCCGGCGTCATCACCGGCTGCATGCTCGTCTTCATCCTTCTGATGGGCGAATATCTGATCCCGCAGCTGCTGGGCGGCGGCAAGGTGTTCTTCATCGGCAATGCGCTGGTCGATCTGTTCCTGCAGTCCCTCAACTGGCCCTTCGGCTCGGCTTGCGCCGTGGCGCTCGTCGCCATCATGATGGGCACCATCAGCCTCTATCTCAGGATCACCCGCGCGCAGGGCCAGCGCGACGTCTCCCTGATGTAAGGGCCCGTCAGGTGCTGCGCGGCTATGCCACCGTCATCTATCTGTTTCTCTATGCGCCCATCGCGCTCATCGTGCTGTTCAGCTTCAACAGCGGCAACAACGCCAGCGACTTCCAGCATTTCGCCGTCCTCTGGTATGGCAAGGCGGCCAACAATACCTTTGTCATCGAGGCGCTGGAGAACAGCGCCATCGTCGCGAGCACCTCGGCGAGCCTGGCGACCATCATGGGAACCATGGCCGCGCTCGCCTTGCAGCAGGTCAGGGGTCCGCTGCGTCTGGCCTTCGACGGATTGACCTATGTCTCGATCATGGTGCCGGGCATCGTCATCGGCATTTCAACCCTGATCGCGCTGGTGACGGTATTCGGAATCTTGAATCCAGCCCTGGTGGCGATCTGGCCCGGCGATGCGGCAAGCGCCCCGCAACTCGCCATGGGCTACAGCTCGATCATCGCCGCCCATACCCTGTTCTCCATGGCACTCGTCATCGTCATCGTGCGCGCCCGCATCGCCGGCATGGACCGCAGCCTGATCGAGGCCTCGATGGATCTCTATGCCGATCCCTGGGCGACATTTCGCCAGGTGACGCTGCCCCAGCTCATGCCGGCCATCGTCGCCGGATTCCTGTTGTCCTTCACCTTCAGCCTGGATGATTTCGTCATCGCCTTTTTCGTCGCCGGCTCGGTGACGACATTGCCGATCTACGTCTTCTCCTCCATCCGCCGCGGCGTCACGCCGGAGATCAACGTCATCGGCACCAGCGTGATGCTGTTCTCGCTGACGGTTTTGTTCAGCGCCCAGTTCCTGCTGCGGCGCGGGCAAAAGGGCAAGCCGCAGCGCTAGCTTTAGAGCCGCTTGGGCGCCGGCGTCTCGACATGGGGCAGGCGCGAGCGGTACTCCAGATCGTCCAGCTCCAGATGATTGCGCATATAGCTGCGCGAGGCGTCGCGCCGGGGCTGGTAGTCCCATGAGGTGTGCTGTCCCTTGGCCATGGATTCGGCAACCAGGCGGCGGCGGCGCTGGCTGGCGATCACCTGGGCGCGCAGATCATCCTCGTTCCAGCGCGCCAGGGCCTCGGTCCGGAAACCCGCCAGGGTCTTGGATTCGGCCGGATTGCCCGCGAGATTGACGCGCTCCAGCGGATCGGCCGCCAGATCGTAAAGCTGCTCGGGATCGGGCTTGCTACGTATGTATTTATGGCGGCCTCGGCGGATCATCAGCAGCGGGGCGATGGCGCCTTCGCCGAAATATTCGCCCAGTGCCTCATCATGGCCAGCGCCGCCCGAGAGATGGGGCAGCAGGCTCCGGCCGTCGATGGGGGCGCCATAGGCGGGTGCTTTGCCCTCGTCGGCGATTTCGGCCAGGGTCGGCAGCAGATCGACGGTGGAGACCGATTGGGCCACGCGCCGGCCCCGGGACTCGCCGGGGAATTTCACGATCAGCGGCACGCGACAGGCGTTTTCATGCCAGGTCATCTTGTACCAGAGGCCGCGCTCGCCCAGCATGTCGCCATGATCGGCGGTGAAGAGGACGATCGTTTCGCCATCGAGCCCGCCCTGCTTCAAGGTGCGCAGCAGGCTGCCCAGCTGATCGTCGACAAAGCTGATCGCGCCGTAATAGGCGCGGCGTGCCCGGCGGATGTGGGTTTCGGTAATCTCATAGCGATCCATGTCGCTGACATGGCGCAACCGTCGCCAATGGGGATCGGATGGATCGGGCGACGTAGCGAGCTTGGGCAGATCGATGTCCGCCTCGCGGTAGCGGTTCCAATATTCCGGCAGGATGGCGTAGGGATCGTGGGGATGGGTCATGGAGACGACGAGGCAGAAGGGCCGCTCGTCGATCCCGCGCGCCGCATCGAACAGATATCGCCGGGCGGCGTAGACCACCTCCTCGTCGAAATCTAGCTGGTTGGATCGCTGGCAGGGCCCTGCCTGAATGACCGAGAGCATGTTGTGATACCAGCTGGGCCGGACCTCGGGATGCTCCCAATCGGGCGTCCAGCCGAAATCCGCCGGATATATATCCGTCGTCAATCGCTCTTCGAAGCCATGCAACTGGTCAGGGCCGCAGAAATGCATCTTGCCCGAGAGCGCGGTGCGATATCCCGCCTGGCGCAGGTAGTGGGCGAAGGTGGGCACATCGGCGGCAAAATCCGCGGCGTTGTCATAGGCGCCGATCCCCGCCGGCCGCCGCCCCGCCATCATGGAAAAGCGCGAGGGCGCGCAGAGCGGGCTGGGGCAATAAGCCGAATCGAACACCGCGCCGCGCTCGGCCAGCGTGGAAAGATGGGGCGTCTTCACCACCGGATGGCCATGGATCGGCATAAATCCGGGGGCCATCTGATCGGCCATGACGAACAGGATATTGGGCCGCTTGGTCATTGCTGTCTCCGTTTCGACCCGGGCTCGGTCTTCGGCCGCCCCCGGGCATGACGATCGAGAAGAGCGCGCCGCGCTCGGCACTCGCTACATCTTCAATCGGGCATTGGTCGGGTCGTAGAGCGGCTCGCGTCCGACAATAGCGCCGCGCCGCTCGCCCAGGATCTCGATATCGA
>WNFS01002061.1_pt1 | contig 17909 bp, 9 predicted proteins | sample 5400141 | NCBI WGS metagenome assembly WNFS01 (sample SAMN13153358, study PRJNA577476) | soil metagenome | isolation source: 60 cm saprolite under Madrone tree | place: USA:California | collected 2016-06-14
AGTTCCGAGACAATGTAGGGCGCGCCATCGTGAATGCCGATGTGATGGATGACTAGAATATTCGGGTGATTCAGGGCCCCGGCCGCCTGTGCTTCTTGTTCGAAGCGATTCAACCGGTCAGTGTTTTCCGAAAGTGAGGCAGGCAGAACTTTGATCGCTACGTCTCGACCGAGTTTTGAATCGCGCGCGCGCGAGACGACGCCCATGCCGCCTTCGCCGATCTTGGAGACAATCGTGTACTGGGCGATCGTTGTGTTGGGGGAAATGGGTTCACTCATAACCGACGTGTCGGACGCAGATCAATTCGGAAAGCCGACCCGCTTCACAAACTGTTGAAAGCGCGGGTCGTCGCGCAGCGGTTTCATGAAGGGATCGATTTTTACGAAGCCAAAAAATTGATCGGCCTTGTCGACTGCTTCGTTGAGTGCTGCAAAGGCTCGATCCTTATCTCCCGTTTCCGCGTAAAAACCTGCCATGTTGTAAGCAGACATCTTCATCGGCGCATGCTCCACAGTCACGGCGTGCAAAAATCCCTGCCAGCCGCCTTTAGCAAAACTCTCTTTGATCAACTTTGCGGCTTCAGTTTCATCTCGCAATTCTTTGCTCTTCGCCAGTTCTTCGACAACCTGTGCATAGTTACCCTTAAAGCGATAGACGTTGGAGAGATAGTAATGCGAAAACCAGAAATCCGGCGCCATCTCAATCGTCTTTTTCGTCTGCGCTTCGCTCTCTTCGATTCGCCCGGAATAGAAAAGGGTGAGGGCGTAATTAAGGTTGGCTGCGATTGACAATGGTTCAATCTCCAATGCCCGCTGTTCCTCGGCGAGCGCTTCCTCGAATCTACCAAGGCAAGTCAGTCTAAGACCGTTCAAGCGATGAGCGTCAGTTGAATTGGGATTTGCCGCCAGTGCCAGTTGGCTCTCGCGTTCCCAGCCGGCAAAATCGTGCTCCTGCAGAAACTTGAGCAGGCCAAGCAGGATATGCGGTTCAGCCAGCGTGCTATCCAGTTCGGTTGCCTTTAAGGAATACTCCCGCGCTTTGGGAAACGTGTCACTGGCCGGCTCATCGCCATAAATCGTGAGGTACGCATAACTGATTCCCAGCACTGCGTAGGCAACGGCATAGTTTGGATCGATCCGGACAGCCTGTTGGAAACAATCGATCGCTTTGCGCGAGTCCTTAGGGGTGCGCTTGTTGGCGTAAAAGCGGCCCTGCAGATAGAGCTTGTAAGCGTCGGCGTTTTGCGTGTAGGTCTTGGTGAATTTCTGCTCGTCCGCGCCTGACAATTTGATTTTGAGTTTGCTGGAAACGTCCCGGGCGATGTCGCTCTGCAAAGAAACCAGGTCAGTCTGTTTGCGATTGTACTGCTCGCTCCAAATTACGTTCTCGGTTTGTACATCCACCAATTCCAGATTGACCGCCAACTGGTCACCACGTTGCGCGACGCGTCCATTCAGAATCGCCTGTACATTAAGTTCCTTGCCAAGGGTTTTGGGGTCTGTCTCTTTTCCTTTGTACCGAAAGACCGAACTGCGTGCTTTAACGTTCAGCCCGGGAATCTGCGACAAGGAGGTAATGAGCGTCTCGGTCATTCCGTCCGAGAGATACTCGACATCCGCATTGCCACTTTCGTTGACGAATGGCATCACGGCAATTGACGTGATTGCAACTGCTGTATTGCGGGCCTTCAAGTAAAGAAAAAGACCGGCCACGCCCGTGACTAGCGCCAGGAGCATAGTCAGTGCGGCGAGCTTATGGTGCTTGAAACCGGAAACGATGTACTCGGCGCTCGAAGCCCGCGACGACATCGAAGACTGCGACCCAATGCTCGCACGTGCAGCAGTCTGACTCGCCACCTCTCTCGTGCTGAGTTCACCCGTCGCGTTGCTAACAGTAGCCGGCGTTACCGTAACATCAAGACCTCCGGCGACAGACGACTCACGGCGCAAGTCTCGCAACTCGATAGCCACATCCTTGATAGTTTGGTAACGGTCCTCCGGATCTTTTGCCAGGCAGCGCCGCACGATTCTCTGCAAATGATTCGGCGCATCGGGGCGGAAGTCGCTGATCGGAGCCACCGGCTCGCGGATGATCTTGTTAAGCGAATCAACCACATCTTTGCCGGCAAAGGCTTGGTGTCCGGTCACCGCTTCGTACAGGATGCAGCCAAAGGAAAAAATGTCTGAGCGCTGATCGATTTCGTTCGTCCTGCCCTGCGCCTGCTCGGGCGACATGTAACCGACCGTGCCCATGATCACGCCGGGCGTTGACCGTTGCTGCATGATCGCCGTGGCGGCATCGCCAGAGTTGTCACCTGCGCCGGCATCAGTCAGCCGCGGCTCAAGGAGTTTCGCCAAACCGAAATCCAGAATCTTTGCATGACCGTCGCGCGTAATCATGATGTTGTCGGGCTTAAGATCACGATGCACAATGCCCACCGCATGAGCTTTCGCCAAGCCTTCGGCGACGTGCTGCAAGTGGCGCAGAAGCTTTCCCAATTCGGTTTGTTCGTGGTGAATCTTCTCGCGCAGTGTCACTCCGTCGATGAACTCCATAGCAATGAAGTGGGCGCCCGCGTCCTCCCCGATCTCGAAGATTTGCGCGATGTTGGGATGGCTCAACGCCGCCGCGGACTTTGCTTCCCGGATGAACCGCTCCATCCGCTCGCGATTCGACGCGACATCCGCGGGCAGAATCTTCAGCGCGACTTTGCGATCGAGTTTGGTATCCTGGGCCAGATACACCTCGCCCATCCCGCCCGCCCCGATTTTGGAGACGATGCGATAGTGCGCCAGAATCGAGGCTGCTGTCAGTTCTCCACTCATTTGTCCGCAGATTAAGCAGATTGCGCCGATTAGGCTGAAAGATCAGAGGGTTAAATCTGTGCATCGGTATGATCTGTGGAGACTCATTCTGGAAATCGCATGCGCCGTATCAGCTCGTTAAGGCGCGGATCGTCGCGTAAGGGATCAAGACGCGGATCGATTTTGATATACAGAAGCAGGTACTCGCGGTTGTCCAGGGCTTTATCCAGCTCCGCGAAGGCTTTGTCTTTCTCACCCAGTTGCACCAGGAAGGTTGCGGCGATGAAAGGTGACACACCTATCGGCCGCTGGGTTCCCGTCATCTCCTTCAAGTATCCTTGCCAACCTCGCGCCGCGAAACTCTCCCGTGCCAACTTCGCAGTTTGTGGTCTACCTGACAAGTCCTGATATTTAGCATATGACTCGACGCTCTCGGCATACTTACCCGTCAGTTGGTACAACCCTGAAAGGCTAAGGTGCGTCGTGGGGAAAGCAGGATCCAATTCGAGTGTTTTCTTAAGCTGCGCCAGGGCATCGTCATAACGTTTGCTGCAAAACAGGGCATCACCGTAGAGCCGGTTAATAACAATTGAGAGAGGCTCAATCTCCAATGCGCGACGGATTTCGGCCATGCCTTCTTCATGCCTGCCGATCCGATTGAGCATTACGCCGAGGTTCTGATGGGCCAGGGCGTAATTCGGATTGAGTTCTATCACTCGCCTGTACTGGCGCTCCGATCCAACGTAATCATAGTCATAAAGGACCAGAACAAATCCGAGGGCATTATGCGATTCGGCCAAATTGTCGTCCATGGAAAGGGCTTTAAGGGCTGCTTCTCTCGCTTTCGGCAACGCCTCTTGTGCCGGTGCGCCGCCGTAGTAGGCAAGCAACGCATAACCATCAGAAAGTCCGGCGTAACCGAGCGCGTAGTTCGGATCTTTTTCTATCGCCTTTTGAAAGTACTCGATTGATTTTTGAATTGTCTGCGGAGTGCGTTTGTTCCAAAAGAATCGGCCTTGTAAATAGAGTTGGTAGGCTTCGGCGTTTTGCGTGTAATTCTTTGCAACCTTCTGCTCCTCCGCCCCCGATAGCCTTGTCTTTAGTTTACTCAACACATCCCGCCCAATCTCGGTTTGTAATGAGATTAGGTCAGCTTGCCTTCGATTATATTGCTCGCCCCAAAGCTGATTTCCAGTTCGCGTATCAACCAGCGAGAGGTAGAGCGTCAAATCATCACCACGTTGCACTACGCGTCCGTTCAAGATCGCTTGCACGTTTAATTCATGGCCGATCGTTTGCGGATCGACTTCTTTGCCTTTGTAGCGAAACACGGAACTACGCGCCTTGACTGACAGGTTGGGCAACTGGGAGAGACTGTTGATGAGCGTCTCGGCCATGCCGTCGGAGAGGTATTCGACGTCAGAGTTGCTGCTGCCGTTGATGAATGGCATGACCGCGATTGATTCAATCGGCGCGTTGTTTTTCCAGCGTGACCAACGCGACCAATAAATGCCGCCGGCGAGCAACGAAACGACCATAATTGCGGCTATAGCTACGAGCGCTTTTCGTCGTGTGGGTTTGTCTAGCTCGCGTGTTTTATGTTGAGTGTCGCTTGAGGGAAGGACGGTAGTTGGTCCCGTGGAGCGGTTGATTTCGGAAGCAGTCGAAGTCTGCGGCAGAAGGCTGGTATTGATCTCGCTCGACAATGGACCGGCGCCAAACTTTGCCGTGCCGGCGTCGCTCCTGAACGAAACAGAATCGCTGATCAGCGCCGTGCCGTCGGCACGGCAGAAGACGAGCGTTTCGTCAGACTCGACGCGGTTACATTGGGGGCAGCGTTTCATTTTTGGAGTGCTGCGGCTTGACGCAACTTTTTATGACTCCCTCTCCCTTTGGGAGAGGGCGGGCGAGAGGGTTTACAGATTGCTATGCCCTCACCCTAACCCTCTTCTCCCAAAGGGAGAGGGGAAAAACTAAATCAAAGCGGCGTCAAGCCGCCGCACTATAAACTACTCTGGCAGATTCAGACGCTTCAGTCAGCGTCTCAGTCATGCCATCAGAGAGATATTCGACATCAGCATTGCCACTTTGATTGATGAACGGCAACACGGCGATCGATTCGATCTGATTTGGACCGGCGAATTTCGAGCCAAACGCAAAATAGCCAATAGTAAGGATCGCTCCCAGCAGCACGAGTGCAACGATCGCCGTCGCCAGCTTGTGACTCTTTGCTTGAGTGACAGCGTATTCAAGACTCGAAGCGGATGAGGGTTGTTGAGTCGCGGCGGCCGCCGATCCGCTATACGTGGTTCCGATCGCGCCCGAGGCGTAAACCTGCGTGGCTTTGTCGTCGATTGAGCCTGTCGCTAGCTCTCGATTCGGGATAATCGAACGTTCCAGCTCGCCTTGAATGTCCAGATCGCGCCGCAGGTTCTTCAAGTCGATCAAGAGATCGCGCGCAGACTGATAACGCATCTCGACATCTTTCGTGAGCGCTTTGCGAACGATGCGCTGCAATTCGGCCGGCAGATTCTCAAGTACGAGTGGTTCTTTCTCGAGGATTGAGACAATGGTGTGGCTGGCGGTGTCACCGGTGAAGGGAACTTTGCGTGCCAGCATTTCATAAAGCACGACGCCGAAACTCCAAATGTCGGTGCGCGCATCCGTTGGATTGCCGCGCGCTTGTTCCGGCGACATGTACGACACCGTGCCCATTACCACACCGGGGTTGGTGTTGACCTGGATCCTGGTCGCGCCTTCGCTGCCGCTCGATCCGGTCGCTACCGCTCCCAGTTCCGACAACTTCGCCAATCCGAAATCCAGCACCTTGGCATAGCCATCCTGACGCAGCATTATGTTCTCAGGCTTGATGTCGCGCAGCTCAGCGGGGGCGAGCGGATTCGCATCCTTCAACTGTGGTGTCGGCGCGTGGCAAATCTTGTGCAGTGAGTCCAGAACATCCTTGCCTGCGAAAGCCCGCTGGCCCGTCGCCGCCTCAAAGAGAATGCAGCCGAAAGAAAAGATGTCGGAGCGGAGATCGATCTCGTCCACGCGACCACTCGCCTGCTCGGGAGACATGTAGCCGATGGTGCCCATTACCATTCCCGGCGTTGAATGCTCGCTACCCCGGCCGGGCTGCCCTACTGGGGACACCGGTTGCTGCATAACAGCAGTGGCGATTTCGCTCGAACCACTTTCGTTGTACCCAAAAATTCTTTGGGGTTCGACGAGCTTCGCTAAACCAAAATCCAATATCTTCGCGTAGTCGTCGCGGGTGATCATGATGTTGTCGGGCTTGAGATCGCGATGAACGATTCCGGCCGCATGAGCTTTCGACAACCCCTGCGCCACCTGAATCAAATACTTCAGCAGCTTCGGGAGCGGAGCCTTGTCACCATGGATCTTCTCGCGGAGCGTTTGGCCGTCGATGAACTCCATTGCAATGAAGTGTGTGCCATTGCTCTCTCCGATTTCATAGATGTGCGCTACGTTGGGATGATTCAACGCCGCCGCCGACTTTGCTTCGCGCACAAAGCGCTCCATGCGATCGCGATTAGCCGCGACGTTTCTCGGCAGAATTTTCAAAGCTACTTTGCGATCAAGTTTTGTGTCCTGGGCCAGATAAACTTCGCCCATCCCACCCTCGCCGACTTTGGAGACGATGCGGTAATGCGACAGAGTGGAACCGGCCGGCAGTTCTTTATTCATCTGGTTCAAAATTCACTGCGGAAGATTCAGGCGTCTCAGCATCGCTTTGAATCGCGGGTCGTTGTGCAGGGGCGCGAATAATGGGTCGACTTTCAATCGAAAAAGATCCCAGTCCCGATCCTCGAACGCTTTTTCAAGTGCGACAAAGGCCTTGTCTTGATCACCGAGCGCCCCATAGATACTCGCGATTCGGGAATACGTTATGTATTGCGTTTTCGAAAGCTCCTTGAATCTGTTTATGATTTCTTCCGCCTTGTCTCGTCGTCCCGCCTTGGCATAGGCGAATCCGGCATTCCAAAGCATTCTTTGGTTTGTAGGATCGGATTGAAAAGATTTCTCGCAGAGGTCGATCGCCTCAGTGTACATTCCTTTGGAGATGTAGACCCAGCCCAGGTTCCAGCTGACGAGTGGGCGGCCCGGTTCGAGTTCGTAGACTTTTTTTGCTTGCTCAAAAGCTTTGTCATTCTGTCGCGCCACCAGATACGCCCATGAAAGGGTCGCTCCCATATTGATATCAAGTGGCTCGGTGTCCAGCCCGCGTTTGATTTCGGCTATGCCTTCATCGAACTCACCTCGCGGAGCGAGATAGAGTTGTCCGTAGCGAAAGTGCGCAGCTGAACTATTAGGATCGAGTTCGATCGCGCGCTTGAACTCGCGCTCAGCTTCGACCTGGTTCCAATCGTAAACGACCAGTGAATTAGCCAAAGCCGTGTGCGCTTCCGCCAAAGTCGGATCGATCTGCAGCGCTTGCTGCGCCGCGGCCTTGGCCTTAGGAATTGCCTCGTTGGGCGAGCCGTAAGGATAAGATGGTACTTGGTTATAAGCCTCAGCGATCCTTGCATAAGCCAACGCAAACTTTGGGTCGAGTGCTATCGCCTGTTGGTACGATTCGATGCTTCGCTCGATGCCGTCCTTCGTTCGCCTGGCAAAGTAGTAACGACCTTTCAAGTACAATTGATATGCTTCGTTGCTATCCGTGTAGCGTTTGGTGATGCCCTTGGTCTCAGCACCAACCAGTTTCAGTTGCAGCTTTTCCGTAATCGCAGTAGCAATCTCGCGCTGTGTGGCCAACAGTTCAGACATCTTGCGTTCATACTGCTCGCCCCACAGCAGCTTGTTGTTTCGCACGTCAACGAGTTCGACACTGATGGTGAGATTATCGCCGCGCTGGACCAGCCGCCCCGTCATAACGGCACTGACGCCGAGTTCATTCGCAATCGTCTTGAGGTCACCACCTTTGCCTTTGTAACGCATAACGGAACTTGTCGGACTGACCTTCAGATTCGGCAGTTGCGAGAGGCGATAGATGAGCGATTCGGCGAGACCGTCAGAGAGATAATCTGTGTCCGCACTTCCGCTCCGGTTTTCGAAGGGCAGAACGGCGATCGACTCAATAGCCGCGTTGCTCTTTCGCAGGTAGTAAAAATATCCGCCACTGACGATCACGACGGCGACCACTGTCGTGATCAATAAAGTAACCGCGAGAACGGTCTTGCTCCGTTTTGGTTTGATTAGCCCATGCGTCCCACTCAACGATGGCTGCGCCGGCAGCACAGTAGTCGATGCCGTGGCGCGGTTCATCATTGAATCAGTTGTGTGAGGGAGAATGCTGGTCTCAAACTCACTCGACACTGGGGCCGAGCCTATCTTCATCGTGCCCGTCTCAGCGCTGACGGGACCAGAGTCGCTAATCAGAGCCGAGCCGTCAGCGCGACAGAAGACCAGCGTATCGTCGTTCTCAACTCGATTACATTGTGGGCAGTGTTTCATTTTTGTAGCGCGACCTGCGAGCTTGCGTTCTTTCCTTCGAACGGTCTGGCGACGAGAGGTAATCTAACGGCTAGCACTATGTCGGCAACCCAACGCGCTTGATCAAAGCAGCAAAGCGAGGATCGTCGCGCAATGGATCCATCAACGGATCAACGCTCAGAAGCGGAACGTAATAACCGCGCTCGTTAAAGCTTTTTTCCAGTTCGATAATGGCCTTATCTTTGTCTCCCAGTCCGACATAGAGCACGGCAAAGCTGTACGAGTCCACCGATTCGGTTTTTTCGAGATCACGTAATTTCTTTATCGCCTCCTCTGCCTTCTCTGGCCGGCCTGTTTTCGCATACGCGTATCCGGAATAAAGTAGAAAGTACTGGTCCGACATATGGTTTTTCAGCGACTGTTCGCTGAGGGCAATGGCTTCGTTGTACATTCCGAGACTTTCGTAGATATTTACGAGCCAAACGCGGGCCGTAATGTGGGTCGGTTCAAGATCGAATGTTTTCCTGGCTTGCGCAAGTGCCAGGTCGTTCTGCCGCGCATACATATAGGCTCCGGCAAGGTTTGCATTCATAGCGATCGAGAGCGGTTCAAGCTCCAATGCCCGTTTTATTTCGCGAATTGCTTCATCCATGCGCCCCGCCGCAATCAGGTAGATTAGGCCGTACCGATAATGGATATCGGCTACGTTCGGATTGAGTTCTATTGCCCGTTTGAATTCACGCTCCGCTTCCGCCCAATTCCAATCGTAAGCAGCAAGCGTAGTCGCTAAAGCCCCGTGAGCATCAGCCAATGACGGATCGATTTCTAAAGCTTTCTGTGCCGCGGCTTTGGCTTGAGGAAAGGCTTCCTTGGGACTGAGATAAGAATAGGACGGCATCATCGAGTAAGATTGGGAGATGCCGACATAGGCCAGCGCAAAATTGGGATCAAGCCTGGTAGCCTGTTGAAAATACCCGATCGCCTTCTGGACGTCTTCCTTTGTTCGGTTCGCAAAATGGAAAAGGCCCTTCAAATAAAGCTGATAGGCCTCGTTGCTGTCGGTGTATTTCTTCGCCAACTTTTGCTCGCCCTCGCCCGACAATTTCAATTGCAGTTTGTTCGTGATCTCGGCGGCAATCTCGCGTTGGGTTGTCAACAATTCCGACATCTTGCGTTCATACTGCTCGCCCCAAAGCAGTTTGTTTGCTCGCACATCGACGAGTTCGACGCTGATCGTCAGATTCTCGCCGCGCTGCACAATCCGTCCCGTCAGCACCGCGCTTACCCCGAGCTCGTTACCGATTTTTTGCACGTCGGCTTCCTTGCCTTTGTAACGAAAGACCGAACTCGTCGGGCTGACTTTCAGATTCGGTAGTTGTGAGAGCCGATAAATCAGCGATTCGGCCAGACCGTCGGAAAGATACTCGGTGTCCGCGTCCGCGCTCCGGTTCTGAAACGGCATGACGGCAATCGAGTTAATAGAGCCTTCGGCGGTGCGATTACGAGCGTGCCAGAAAAGACCGAGCCCGATGCTTGCCGCCACGAGCACGAGGGTCACAATGACCGCCACGATTTTGTGTTCCTTGATTCCGGTGACGACGTATTCGGCGCTGGAGGTAGGGGAAGCAGTGACGTTTGTGGTCTCTCCTATAAGCGGCGAACCTTCGGTACCCGATTGCGAAGTGCCGGCACTCGTGTTGCGAAATGCGGGGGCGACGGTGCGCTCGATTTCAGCATCGACGTCGAGCTTGCGTCTGAGGTTTCTCAGGTCAATCAGCAGGTCCTTGGCAGTTTGATACCGTTCGTCCTTATTCTTAGCCAGGCACTTGGCCACGATCTCTTCCAAACGATCTGGCACGCCTTCGACCAGCGTGGCCAGCGACGCGGGTTCGGTCTCCTGGATGGCGATGATCTGCCGGTGAATATCTTTTCCCTGAAAGGGCACGCAGCCGGCCAGCATTTCGTAAAGCAGAACGCCGAAACTCCAGATGTCTGTGCGTTGGTCTATGCCCTTTCCGACGGATTGTTCCGGCGACATGTAACTGACCGTGCCCATCACCAGCCCGGGCTCTGTTTGCACGAGTACTTTGGTGCCCGCTTCTGAATCAATCTCCTTGCTGGACGAAGCGGACGAGGCCGCTGCCAGTTTCGCGAGGCCAAAGTCGAGGACCTTCACGATGTGATCGCGACGGACCATGACGTTTTCAGGTTTGAGGTCGCGGTGCGTCACGCCGGCTTCGTGCGCGGCATTAAGGGCGGCGACTATTTGAATGGCGAGATCGAGGACGTCTATCAGTTTCAAACGACGCCCGGCAAAATGTTCCCGCAGCGTTACGCCATCGATATATTCAGCGGCGATAAAAGAACCCGACTCCGTCTGGCCGAATTCATAAACAGTGAGAATGTTGGGATGATTGAGATTCGAGACGGCGCGCGCTTCCTGGGTGAAACGCTGCAAGCGATCTTTGTCTTTGGCAACTTCAGCCGGCACAATCTTGAGCGCCACGGCGCGGCCAAGTTCCGATGTGTCGAGCGCGAGGTAGACCTCGCCCATCCCACCCGCGCCCAACTTTGAGCGGATTTCGTAACGGCCGAGTTTTGTGCCGGAAGGAATGGTCAACCTAGTGGCCCAGCGGAAGGGTCAGAACAATAGTTGCAGATAGTTAAAGCGGCCTCATTCTACCCATATTAGGTTGGGTACGCTAGAAGGGTGCGCCGCTTTGAGATTCCAATCTGAATCACCAAATCGGTTCCAGGCACAGCGGCCGAGGCGGTGGGATTCATTAAAGCCAACGGACTTCGTTTCGGTACGGCCGTGTCTGTTATTGAAAAAGTGTTCCGCTTCTCAAAGACTCGCCTCAGAGTGTGATCCGCAACTGACTAAATAAAGCGACCGGCGCGGTGTCGTTTTATGCGACGAGTTACGATCCTTCCGATCCAACGCAATGGAGGCAGCCCGATGCACTCAGCGATCGGAAGCTGCGCGAAATAGGGATTCTCTAAGCCAAGTTGAAGATGACGTCATGCGGCCACAGCCCGGTCTTCGGTCTATTTGCCTTTGCCGGCCGTCGGCGTGGGCCACACGAATGTGCACGACGCCGGCACTGCCAACGCCGTCGGCGTGGTCTTCAGCGGCATCAAGTTGTTCTTCGCTAGCAGGCCGTTGAATCCGATCAGGTCCACGCCGAGCATCGTCTTCCACGCGTTGACCGTCGCGGTGAGTTCCTTGCAGCCGGATTCCAAGGTGTCGACCTCCGCCTTAGTGGGCGGCATGTCGATGCCGTTCTGCGCGAGTGTCGCGAGAACCGTGTTGAAGATCCCGCTGATTGAGAAGAACGGCAACACGCTGCCCGGTACCCGTGCAGGGCCACCACCGAGTCCGCCTCCAAAACCGACGCCGCGCGGCCCGCGGCCACCGGCCGCTCCGAGGGTCGCAAGTTTTGTATCCAGAGCGGTCGCGGCCGTCGCGACTTCCGGCGGCAGCGACCCGTGCGCGATCGCGGCCAGCTGTGCACGCACTGCGGCAACTTCCTCGTTGGCGGCATAGCTGTCCTTCATTCCCCGCCAGGCGGCCATCGCCAGTTTGTTCTGCGCCCGCAGCGCTGACATCACCGTCGCGCCCTCGCCGACGCGCGGATCGTTGTGCACGACGAGGGCCTGCGTGTACGTGGCGCCGTCCACCAGCAACTTGACGGTGTACGTGCCCGGCAACGCGAGTGGCCCGTGCGGCGCCGGCGTGACCTGACCCGGCGCGGAGTTCATCTGGTTATTGATGTCCGGATTGTAGCCCGGAGGATCGTCATAACGCAGATCCCAATTGATGCGATTCGTCCCGACGTTCGTCGAGAGCGCGCGCTCAGACGAGGACATCAGCCAATAATCGGGATACGGCGGCCGCTCGTAAATTGGCGGCGGCGTGCTCGTGATTGTCCGCACCAACTTATTCGCCGAGTCGAAGATCTGGAGCTTGATCTCGCCGGCCGGCTTCTTGCTCAGGTGGTAGTAGAGGAGCGCTCCGAATGGCGGGTTCGCCGCGTGCGGCATCTCGGGGTTCATCGGTTGATCCCAATTCGAGTTCATCCGCGAGCGTATAGCGTCGCCCGGTTTGAACAGATACGCCGGCGCCGCCGCGATCTGCTGCGCCTTCGCCGCGATGTCGCGCAGCGGACTCATGTCGTCGAGCACCCAGAATCCGCGGCCGTATGTGCCAATGACCAGATCGTTCATGTGATCGTCGGTATGAAACACCATGTCGCGGATCGAGGTGGTCGGCAGATTGAGCCGCAGCGACTGCCAGTGGTCGCCGTCGTCGAATGAAACGTAGACAGTCGTCTCGGTGCCGGCGAAGAGCAAGCCCTTCTGTTTGGGATCTTCGCGAATGACGTGTACCTGACTGCCTGTGCGCTCATCGACCGGCAGGCCGCCCGTGATGCGAGTCCAGGTCTTGCCGGCATCGTGCGTGCGAAAGATGTAGTGTTGCTCCGCCGCCGCCGGTGCGCCGCCGCCACCGCCACCGCCGCGGCCGAAGCCGATGTTTGCGAGCACGTAGGCCGTATTGATATCGCTGTGCCCGGCTTCGACGGTGACGAAGTTGGCGTTCGCCGGCAGATCGGTGAAGTTCGTGACGTTGCTCCAGGTCTTGCCACCATCCATCGTGTTGTAGATCTGTCCGGTGCTGCTGCCTGACCAGACGACCCCTTGCTTGAGGGTTGAGAGCGAGAAATCGGAAATCGATGCGGCCACGGCACCGCGCCCGCCGGCCGGAGCCGGAGTCGGAGTCGGAGCCCCGGGCGTTGGCGCCGGAGCTGCCGGTCGCGGTGCGCCTGCTGCCGCCGCCGCGACGCCGCACGGCGCCATCGGCTGACCTTTCGGCGTGGTGAGATCGGGACTGAACGCCTTCCACGTCTGTGCGCCGTCACGCGTCACGAGAATGCAGTTATAGCCGACGTACAGCGCCTTCGGATCGAATGCGGTGTCAAACCGTTTCCAGAAATCGCGGCCTGCTGCATACAGGCCCGCGTCCGTCCCGAAATTTGGCGCGACGTTGCCCCACTGTCCCGTCGCGAGATCGATCTTGATTAGCCCGTTGCCTTGTCCGGCGCCATAGCCCACACCGTACACAGTCGTGGGCTTGAGCGGATCCGCTACGACGGTTCCGAACTCGGACGACTGCAGCGGATACCAATCAAGGCTCGTGATCTCACCGAAGTCGCTGCGGCTGCGCGTCATGATCGCGCCCGTGTCCTGCTGCGACCCCATCACCCAATACGGGTAACGGGTATCTGTGGCGATGTGATAGACCTGCGCGATCGGTATCTGGTAATAGCCACTCCAGGTCTGCCCGCCGTCGAGCGTGACCGCCGGGCCCTGATCGAAGCCGAACAACATCCGCTGGCCGTTGGTAGGATCGATCCAAATCTCGTGCGGGTCCTCACCGCCGGGCGCGCCCTTGAACGCGCTGAACGTTTTGCCGCCGTCGGTCGATCGATACACGGTGGTGCTGACTGTGTAGAGAATGTCCGGATCCTGGGAGTCGACCCACACCCCTGAGCTGAACGCGCCCTGCCCGTTGACCACTCGCGTGTCGTTGCCTGCCATGTGCTGCCACGTCGTGCCTTGATCATCAGACCGATACAAACCCGAGCCGCCCTGGAGCGCACCCCCAACGACGTAGACGCGTTGACCCTTCGTGTGCATCGCGATCGCGACGCTGATGCGTCCCGTGTACGGCGGCAGCGTTTCGACCTTCTTCCATGTCTTGCCGGCATCGGTCGACTTGAAGAGCGCCGTGCCGCTCGGCGCCGCCGGAGTATTCGGGGCCGCCGCCGAGCCGCCGCCTGCGCCGCCGAATCCACCGCCGAATCCACCACCGCTGCCCTGCGCCGTCGCGAACATCACATGCGGCGTGTCGAACGCGTACTCGAGGTCGCGCGTGCCGTTCACGTTCGCCGGCTTCAGCACGTTCGCCCACGTCTTGCCGCCGTCGGTGCTGCGATAGATGCCCTGACCGCTGTGCCGCGCATCGCCCTGCGTCGATGCGAGCACGAGGTTCGGATCCTTCGGATCGACAACGATCTTGTTGATCTTGACCGTGTCGTCGAGACCGATGTGCGTCCACGTCTTACCGGCATCGGCCGATTTGTAGATGCCGTCGCCGAGCGAACCCTGCACCGAGTCGCCAGTTCCGGCATACACAATGTTTGTATCGGACGGCGCCACCTGTATCGCGCCGATGCTGTCGACGTTCGTGAACTGATCGAAGATCGGCGACCATGACACGCCCGCGCTGGTAGTTTTCCAAATGCCGCCGGCGGGCGCCCCGATGTAGAACACGCCCGCCTGACCGATCGCGCCGGTGACGGCCGCGATGCGCCCGCCGTGAAACGGGCCGATGTTGCGCCAGCGGAGTCCGGCAAAGAGGTCGTCGCTGGGAGCGAGATTGACCTCGACGCTATCAAATCTTCCGGCGCCTCCTGCATAGATTGAACCGTGAGGGTTAACCGCTGCCGTGAACAGCGTGATTCCGAACACAGAAACGATCAACAAAACGCGGTGATTTGTTTTCATTTAGGAATTGACCTCGGTTTAAGACATGCAGCCCGGTATGATCGCCGACGGGGAGCGACAAGAACGGCAATGCGATCAAGGGCCGGCTATGGTCCCTAATAAACTTTCAACGATCCATGTCCTCGGCTTACGCGCGAAAGTTTATCATGTACGTGGGAATGGATCAGCACAAAGAATCAATCGAGTATCGACACCGCAGATCGGCGGACCGCTGCAGCTTGCAATCGGGCTGAAGCCGATGCAGGCAGTCAACGGCCGGCGACGAAGACTAAAAAAGGAAGCCCAGCCAGAAGTAATACTCCAAGCGGTGCCGCCAAAGAGCTGAAGATTTTTGAGAAGATTCTCTTGTCAGGTTTGAATATTGGGCTATCGCGGCCGGCGCCATGGCAGGCTCCACAGTCCCCGCGCCGAGAGGATGGCAGAGAAGAGTCCGAGCACGCCGATCGCGATCAGCGTCCAGACGAAGAAGAAGTGTCCGCTGGTATTGGCGAGCCTGCTGGCGACGCCGACGCCCTTCCCCCTCATGTGGACGTAGGGGACGACCAGTGAAAAGAGTGACAAGAGGAACATGATGATGTACCCCGATCGCCGTCCGGCAAGCACCAGCGTCCCGTACAGCCAGACGACGGAGAAGGGCACCACCATAATGAGGTTTGCGAGTCCTCCCGGCTCCCACCCGTACACGATGTCGCCCGCCAGGTGAAAGGTAAGAAAGAGGAGCAGGAGCAGAGACGTGATGGTTAACATAACGCTGTTCTTCATTTGATATTCTCCTGGTTAGATCTGTGTGCCTCTCAGTGAGGCAAATGATCGGTTGACCGCGGCTTTCATTTTCAGATGGCCGCTGCTGCGCTGGCTTTCTCGTTCCATAGTTGTTCGTTCACGCCGAACACGAGGAGCCAAAGGATCGTCACGGCTGAACTCAGCAGGCCGATGAGTGCGGCGAAGAGAAAGGCGCGGTGACCCAGGGGCGGATACAGAAAAGTCAGCCAACCCAAACCTGAAATCATTCCCAGAACGCCGAGGAACCGCGGCAGGAAGGTGGAGCGGAAAATCAGAGCGCCATTAAGGATGGTTGAGAATCCGAAAAAAGCCAGGGCCATCGCGGCGCCCTGATCATTCACCTTAAGAAGTAGGAGCGCCAGCCCCTGCAATTGCTGCGTGGTGAATCCACTCAGCACCGACACGCCGCTTGAGGTCGAGGAGTTAGTGCCTCCGAGCACAAACAAAGGAACGATGAAGAAGACGCGCGCGAAGGTTTTGATGACGCAACCAGTAAGTTCCAGGAACGCAGCGCTTAAGGCGACGCTCTTGCTCACCGGCTTCAGCAAAACATAAAACAGAGCGACGGTGGCAATCTGGCAAGCCATCTCGATCAGATACGCGGTGAACGCCAACTGAAACAGGCCCCGGTGCGCCAGGATATTGGTCGCCGTTGTCGCAGCGTCGGCAAAGACAATCAGCCTGTTGCTGACGAAGCCCTGGGCGAATACTCCCAACAATATCGTGACCAAAAATAAACCACCCGCAAGCCTGGCCTTGAACTGCAGCGATGATTTCGCGATCTGTTCCCTCATTACGATGGTACTCATTCGTTTTTCCTTGTATGTGTCCGCAAGGTTGGACGACGCCCTTGCCGTCAGTCTGGCTCCTCACGCTAAGATCACCTTGACTCATTTGGTCCGCTGAAGCTGCATGCCTGGCGCACGAATTGGCGGCTTTCCATTCAAACTGTAAGTGAATGCCTCAATGTGATGATCCGCGTCCACCAGGGTAAACACAGCATCGCGCATCAGGAATTTCTCCGCACTCCCGGAGACGTCCAGGAAGTCGAATGTTACCGTGTTTCCGTCCGGCGACAACTTGCCCTGCATCCGCGGCCGATTTCCGGAGTCGCAAAAGTGCGTTAGCAGCAAGCGATCCCCGTCCACATAAATCATAGTGATCGGATCGTCCCGCCCGCCGCTCGCGGTCATCTCATGAAGGATTGCGTTGCCGGTAGATGTCACCCGAATGGTTATTTTCCCGGACATGCCCATATACGTGCCTTCCCAGGAACCTGCCAGGGTCTTCATTTTTTCAAACGCCTTTTGTGCATCGGACTGTGGGCCAGACGTTTTCGGCATCGGCATCTGCATCTGCTGCGGCAACGCAACGGCGGCCGTCGCAACCAGGATGATTAGAAGTGTTAGTTTTCGCATTGGTTCTCCTCTTGATTTGTTGGAACTGCATTAGTCGACGGCTATTCTAAAGCGGAAGGTGGGCGTGGCGGTGTAAAGTGTTGGTAAAGTGAACCACCGTTTTGTAAAGACGAGGTAAAGTCCTGGTCCCAGTCGAGGCAGCCGACCAAATTTGAAAGCTATAATGCGAGCGATGTTCGATCGAGTCAGACGCGTCAGAATAAATTGGCTGGTGTCGGCGTGCGTGGCGGTGTTGCTGCTCACTGTGCTCGCCGGCGTGCTCCAGTATCGCGGGATCAATCGCTGGAGCAACGCCGTCCGGCGACAACGCCGTGAAGTCATGGAGAGAACGCTACGAAACTTCAGCGGCGATTTCCGAGCTACCCTGCTGCAACTGCTGCCTTTCTTCCGCCCCCCGCCGGACGAAAGAGGCGATACCGCATTCGAGCCATATATGATCGAGAGTGCCAGACGATGGCACAGTACTTCTGACCGGCCGCAGCTACTAGCCTCGATCAGCATCGGTATGCAAAGCGATAAGGGAGTGGTCTTCAGACGGCTGCAGACTGGCGACAACCAATTCAGGACGGAAGATTGGCCCAACGAGTTTATCGTATATCGCCAGGTCCTGGAGCGTCTGCGTTTGCCCGGAGGGCAATCTCCGCTTTTCCCGAATGGATCTGCGCTTGCGCTTGTTCAAGGTAGACCCGTGTTGGTATTTCCACTCGTTACGGGGGCTCCGCCCACACCAGAGTCGCAACGGCTGCGGGGCTGGTGTTTTCTTGAAGTCGAGATTGACTATCTCCGTCAGTACCTGCTTCCCGAACTAGTGGCGCGGCATTACGGTACCGGTGTCCATGACCAGGTGGCGGTCGTTGCCAGCTATCCCTTGAGTATGATC
>WNFS01001406.1_pt1 | contig 17904 bp, 12 predicted proteins | sample 5400141 | NCBI WGS metagenome assembly WNFS01 (sample SAMN13153358, study PRJNA577476) | soil metagenome | isolation source: 60 cm saprolite under Madrone tree | place: USA:California | collected 2016-06-14
CGGCTCAACCGGTGGCAGCTCCAACAATCATTTCGCCCGCACCAGCATCGTCCACATCTGTATCGCCTTCATCCGTAACGCCAGCACCAGCATCGGCTGTCACGGGAGCGCCAGGAACACCGGTCGCGCAACCCGATCCGCCCGCAGGCGCCCAACCGGCTCCTGCGCAACTCCAACCCGCGCCGGCGCAACCGGCCTCCGCACCGACGCCCGAAATCGCGCCGCCTGTTGCGACTCCGACCCCATCGGAATCGCCCGCGCCCGTCGGGCAGCCCGAACCAGCCGCAAGCGCTCCGCAACCTGATCCGCCCGCGCAGCCGGCCCCCGAACCGCAGCCCGCACCAGCTCAACCAGCACCCGCCATCCGGCCCGCCGATACGCATGAAACCTGGGAGAGACCCAACCCCAGTGTTCGCACAGCTCCTCTTATCGAACTCTACGGCGGCTATGGCTTTACACGCGTCGTTAGCGGAGGTTCGTCCACCAACTTTAACGGTGCTCTCGGCTCCTTCGGCTGGAACTTCAAACCCTGGTTGCAAATTGTCGGCGACAGTAGCTACAGCTTCGTGACCGTCGGCGGCACCAAAAATGTGCTTTACGGAAATCACTATGGCCCGCGTTTCTTCTATCGTCCGCCAAATCGCTGGAGACTGACTCCCTTCGCGGAAGCCCTCGTTGGCGGCTCGCGCGCCGACACCACCGTAAGCGGCACCGGCGGCTACACCGCATCGCAAAACTCACTTTCGTATAAAGTGGGCGGCGGCGTGGATTTCCACCCTTCTCATCGCTGGGAAATTCGCCTATTTGACTTTGACTATTACAGGACTTCTTTCGGCACGAATGCTCATCAGAACAATTATTCAGCTTCGACCGGAATTGTCCTGCGGCTCTTCGGAGGCCGCTCCGAGTAAAGTAATGGCCGGGAAGCGCGCTTGGCACGAGCGATCGGTCGTCCGCAAGGCCGGCCACTTCGCCAAGCCTGCTTCCGCGCCGGTTCATCGGCAGCCCGGCGGTCTAGCCGCCCAACTCCGGAAAGGTCTTAAGGGGAGAATCATGAGAAAGTTACCCATCCTGGCGGCAGCGCTGACGTTGGCGGCAATTCCAGCCGCGGCCAAAGAGCCGCAGCCAGGAACGATTGTTTCCGAAAGTTCCGTGGCCTGCGGCTCGCAAATCAGAAACAAAAAAGAGACGGCCCAGGTGCTCTGCCAGGAATATGTCGTCAGGACCGAAACCACCGAGTACCACGTCCGCCAGGAGAAGCACGCCGACCAGGAACTGATCCCCGTGAACACCAGCATCGAGTTCACGCTCGACAAAGACAAAATGAAGTTCAAAGCGAACGGCAAGAAATACGAATACCTGGTGGTTTCCGAGACAGCCGCAATCGCAGCCGCGGCCGCGCCAAAGCCCTGATCGCCTTCAATCACTAAATCGTTCGCGTACTAGCGCTAACCCTCGGCGGTCCGTCTCCTCCGGAACCAGCCGCTCCCATTATCTTGCTCGCTATGGTATTGCTTCAGTGAAATAATCTAGCAATGATCATTGGTGAGTGACTCCGCGGACGGACACACTGTGCCGACCGTCGAAACGCCGGAAAAGCTGGCAAAGGCTCTCTAAGTCCCCAGACGAAACCGCGTGGGGCAGCCTCCGGTGAGAAGACGCACTTTTCCTCAAGAAACGCCGCCGTCCTCTGCGCAAGATCAGCGAGGACAACCGCAAGATTATTTTGCACATGGCCGGCAAAATGGCTCGCCGCAAATAAACTCCGCCGTTGCTTACCGGCGGAGTTCTGTTCTACTCAGTTCTAATTTCCCACAAGCTGGCTACATCTTCCCTGGCGCGGCCGCGGGCATCTTGTTGTTCCGCGGGAGGGGCAGTTTGCCATCTGCGGCGCCAGTCAGCGCGATGAATTGCGGGTCTTCGCGTAGAGATGCGAACACGGCATCGACGCGCGCTTCCATCATTTCCTTCGAGCGCACCGCTTCGTAGCGCTCATATTGAAAGAAATGCCGTTTGAGCAGGTCCAGTGCTTTTTGTTTTTGGCCGAGCTGCGCGTAGATGGCCGCAAGGTTGTAGGACGCAGGCAGCATCGCTTCGTTTTCCTGCGCGATTTTCAGCGCTTCGTCGCCATGACCGTTGCCGACAAGGAAGGCGGCTGCGAAAACGATATTGTACGGATCGCTCGGATCGAGCTTTGTCGCTTCGCGCGTGTAGTAGTCCGTCTTGGCCGCGTCGCCTTCCGAATTCCAATAGACAGCCAGGTTACGGTACGCCAGCGCCAGCGGATATTCACGCACGGAATCTTCCATCAGGTGCAAGCCCTTCAGGAAATCGCCTTCGTGGATTGTCATTTTCCCAATGCCATGGAGCGCGACCGCACGCGATAGCGGGTCCGCCGGCATGTCGAGAATGGCTTGAAACGTTTGACGTGCCTTATCCCAATCTCCGAGGTGATGGCGATAAAGTTCCCCGAGATATCTGAGCGGAGCGGGATCTGCGGGGTCCATGCGCCGAGCTTCGCCGTAGAGCCGCTCGGCCTCCTCGTATCTCTCGTGCATCTCCGCCTCAAGGCCGCTCTTCATGACGGATTCGATTTTGGCGCTCTTGCCCTGATCCATAACCGGCGCGTCGAATAGCTTCCAAGCCGCATCAACCCCAAGCTTTTTCAGTTCTTTCGCCGCGTCTTTCGCTTTGCCTGGAAACAGGCACTTTTCGTCGAGCACAGACTTATACAGCGGAATCGCGCCCTCCTTGTCACCCGACTTGGCCTTTTCCTTGGCCGCTTTAAGTTCATTCTTAACGACCTCTTCGCGCTGCTTCATCTCGGATTCGACCAACTTTTCCACTCGATCCACTTTCAGGAATCCATTGTCATTCTGCAGTTTGCTGACGACCGTCCCGTCCGCCTTGGCGAGCACCACAACCGGAAGTTTGTCTCCACTCAGAAATTTTTGCCCAAGTGTCGTGCCAGCGTCCGCGACGCCCATCGTGACGCACTGCGTGGCATAAAGTGAGAGCGAACGCGAATTGCGCAGGCTGGATTTCTGAAACTCTTGCGCCGAGGACGGAAACCAATACACCACCAGCCCGCCCGCGGTAGGCGCCTCTTCCGGTTTCATCAGTTTCCAGGGAACTTGGTAGACCTGCTCATTGCCCCCATCGCCTGCGCCGCTACTTGGCCCGCCGCCTCTCATCCCGCCCATTCCGCCGCCGCCGCCACCGCCGCAAGTGGCCCAGTCCGGCGCCGGCAACAAAAGCAGAACCATGAAAAGTGCAGTCAGGCGGGAAATCTTTTCTTTCATTGCGCTCACCTCAATCTCGAAATAAAGTTGGCGCAACCACGCACCTAAGCTCCGTCACAGAGCTACTGTTTTCGCTTGTATTCGATGCGCGTTTGGGGTGAAACGCCGCATGTTTCCTGTATTGTACGAACTTTCGACTTCTGGCGATACCGCTTTTCCTGGCCTGGCACTTACCTCTTCACTTCCCGCCTTTCAGCAGCAGAATCACATCGAGCAGCACCAGCACGGCCACGACCACTTCCAGTGCAAACATGCGCCGCTCGTTGAACTGCGCGACCATGAATTCGTAAAGTTCACCGGCCGTTTTCAGCTTTTCATCCACGAGCGTCCTATAGTCGTTCACCCCGATTTTTCCCGAGCTCAGCCTGTACACCCTCGCGTAATAAGTATCGCTGATAAATTTCACCGCGTATTCCGTTCTCTCCGCCAAATCCATGATGTCCAGTCGAAGCCGGTTCAATCGGCCCGCACGCCGTGGCGGCCGCCAGCGCGATAGAAAACTCTCCTCCCCTTCCAGCGAGCTGTAAACGTTCGATAGCAGAGCCGTAAGCACTTCGTCGTAGTAACGAAACTCGAGTAATTGCGTATTTGCATATTCCAATAGGTCGATCACCGCGGAAGTCGCCTCGGGCTTGTCGTAGGCCAGCGCCGCGGCCCAACCCACAACCACCAGATCACTCGGGTAATAGGAAAACGCCGCGCGCAGTACCTCTTCGCGTTCCGCTCTCGACAGCGCGACCACCTCGCCTCGCACCAGTTGCGCGACTTCGTCTCCGTACGATTCAAGCAGTTCGTCGGCTGTCGCGGCGCGCCCGTCCGCATGCTTCGCCGACTGAATGTCAATCACCAGATAGTCTTCGTCCAGCCATTTCCGCGACGGCTTGCTCAGCGCCGGTCGAAACTTTTCCGTGCGGCTGCGCAGTAATTCTTCCGCGGCCGTCTCGACCTCCGTTGCGTTCATCCAGCGGTACGATTGTGGGCAGAACGACTCAAAATCACACTCGAACGGCGTGCTCAGCTCGACGCTGGCCACTCCGAACCAGTAATACTTGATGGCCGCTTTCAGCTTTTCTCCGCTCGGCAGCGTCACGAAACCCAGCGATTCACGAATCGGAACGTTTTGCGCCTTCGCATACTCAGGTGTCTGGTGTACGAAACCCGGCGCGTGCGGCGCAGCTCCCGAACCTAGCAGCGTCGTCAACCGCTCCAATTCAAACGCTTCGCCAATATCAAAAAAACTCAAAATCCGGAAATAGCCCTGAACATTCATCTGCCTAAGGGTGATCCTCTCAAAGCCCCCGCGTCGACCGCCGAAAAACCATCCTACACCACTCGCAATTCATCCAACAAAATGCCACTGGATCGGACGTGCTATAAAAACCTGCTGCAGTTCGTCACACACTTCTACAAACGAATTGGAATAGAACGCAAAAGCATGTGGTCTTACATTTCGCCAAGAAGCGGAATGCGGTGATGCACAGATATGTTGTCTCGGTTTTTGTTTTGCTGCTGAGCGTAATGCCTGTGGAGTTGCCGGGAATTGTACTTCAATTGCACTCGCTACTGGCAGAGCTTGCCCGAACTTCTTTCGGGAATTCGGAGTTTATCCTTCTGGAGGTTTTCTTGAACCGGCTTAACAAAAAATTGACTTATTTTCTATTGTTGGTGGCGTTGGGCGCGTTCTGCGGATCGAAAGTGTCGGGGCAGGACGCCACCGGGCGTATTACCGGTATTGTCTTCGATCCGAGTGGCGCTGTAATAGCGGATGCTCATATTACCGTGACGAACGTTGCGACGCACATCTCTCGCGATACAACATCGGATTCCGCCGGTTTCTATCAGGTTCTCGCGCTGCCCATTGGCTACTACACGGTGTCAGTGGAACACCAGGGATTTAAATCCGAAACCACCGCGCCGAGCAAACTCGAGATCAATCAAACCCTGAAAATCGATCTCAAAATTCAGGTCGGCGCAACGAGTGACACGGTGACGGTGGAATCCACGACCGGCACTGTCGAGACGATCAATCCGACCCTTGGCTCCACGGTTTCGGACCGCGCTGTGCAGGATATGCCGCTCAACGGCCGTAACGCGCTGGATCTCGTCGCGTTGCAACCGGGAGTGCTCCCAGCCGACAATCCAGGCAACGGCCAGGGTAACCTGGGCACGACTCTTGCCTTCAGCGTTGGCGGCGGCCGCAGCGATTCAAACACGTTCGTTCTCGACGGCGGTCTCAACAACGACCTCCTGAGCAACGGCGTTGTGTACAACCCCAATCCCGATTCTATTCAGGAGTTCAAGGTTCTTACCAGTGACTTCACCGCTGAATACGGGCGCAGCGCCGGCGGAATCATCACCGAAGTGACCAAGTCGGGGACCAACGCATTCCATGGCAGCGCCTACGATTTCCTTCGCAATTCCGCGTTCGACGCCAACAATTTCTTCAGCAATTTGAATGGCGATCCCAGAGAAGCCCTTCACCGCAATCAGTACGGAGGAACGGTGGGCGGTCCCATCAAGAAGGACAAGCTTTTCTTTTTCCTTTCTTATCAAAAGGAACAGCTAACCTCTGATAGGGCAAGTCAGGCGACGACTCTCCCCACACCAGCCGAGCTTCAGGGTAATTTTTCAGGCTCACCGAATCAGGCAGCCGTTGCCAGTTTTCTGCAAGCGAATCCGTTTTTCCAGCCAAACGCGGCGCTGGCGGCGCAAGGGATCATTAATCCTGCAAGCATTGATCCTGTTGCCCAAGCGTACATCAAGGCAAACCTCATTCCGACAGCGACGTCCGCGACAGGTCAAATCTCATTTCAGAATCCAGTCACGGCCAAGCCCGACGAATTGACCGGAAAGTTTGACTTTGAAGCATCCCAGAAAGACCACTTTACTGTCACTCTAGGCCGCAGCAATGACCCCTTGCTCAATCCGGGACCGGGCGGCATTCCCGGTTTTGGCTCAAACTCGACCCTGTACAACCGGTTTTTCAATCTCGCCTATGTCCACACCTTCTCCTCAAACGTTTTGAACGAATTTCGCGTCACCGCTCAGCGCAGCGACATCCTGCAAGCCGTGCCGGCTACGCAACAACCGACATCCACCGCCCTGGGAATCAAAATAAAATCGGAAAATCCCACCGGCCCATCGCAACTCGACTTCCCCAATGCCACGATCGGCTTTAGTATCCAAGGCCCCTCCAAGCTTACGGACAATACATTCTCCTACTCTGACGTGTTTTCTTGGACTCGGGGAAGGCACACCATGAAATTCGGCGGTTCGTTCTCCGCTTATCAAGACAACCAGGTATTCGATTTCGAAATCAACGGCGTGTTCCAATTCGCCGGTCAAGACGGCAACGGCAATACGCTGGCTGCTGGGGACCCTTTCGCCAACTTCCTCTTGGGCGTACCAAACGCCTACTTTCAGTCTCCCGCTGCGCCTTCAAATATTCGCACCAAAGCTACCTATGCCTTTGCACAGGATGAATGGCACGTCGCCAGCAATCTGACTCTCACCTACGGGTTGCGCTACGAATACAGCACGCCCAAATCGGATACCCAAGGCCGCACCTATTCCGTCATTCCGGGTTCCGCGCAATCTACGGTCTTCCCTGGCGCGCCGTTCGGATTGCTTTTCCCTGGCGACAAGGGCGCGTCCACGGGAGTCAACTTCCCCGATAAAACAAACTTCGCACCGCGATTTGGTTTTGCGTGGCAGCCGTTCCATGACGGAAAGACCAGCATCCGCGGCGGCATCGGCGTTTTTTACGACGTGCTGAAAGCCGAAGACAACTTCCAATTCAACGGGCAAGCCCCGTTCGCCGCAACCGCCAACATTGGCATCAACGAACCCAATGTACCGACAGCAACTACCTCCGGATACACATTCTTTGGCGATCCGTTTGGCTCAACTGGCACGCCCGATCCTTTTGGCCAGCCCCTGAACCACAACGTAAATTTCCTGAACACCTTCGGCACTTTCACAAGCCTCAATACCGGCGCGACGATTGTTGACCCACATCTCAAAACGCCATACACCTACCAGTATAATTTGAGCATCGAGCATCAGCTTTCCAACAAACTGATCGCTCGCGCCGCTTACGTCGGCAGTTCATCGCACGGCCTAACGGCCCTCGTGGATATCAATCCTTTTGACCCTGCTACGCTCAACAGCGCAAGCCCGCAGCGTTTCTTGAATGAAGTACCGGGGAACGCGCCGCAGAATAACGCCACGGGATTTGGGGGGAGCTTTGGGCAGGAAGACGAATTCAAGAACGCGTCCAATGCGGATTATAATTCCCTGCAACTAAGTCTCACTCAGCAAACAACCGCCGTGCCCGTCCTTGGCAATATGTACTACACGCTTGGTTATACTTGGGCGCACAGCATCGACGACGCCTCGGGTTTCCGTCAGGGCAACAGCACGGTTCCCTTTTTCACGCCTAACATTTTCCGCGCCTCCTCGGATTTCGATATCCGCCATTACCTGACCTTCTCTGGCGGTTGGGATCTGCCGTTTACACGCGGCCCGCAGCGGTTGGTAAAAGGTTGGAGTCTCTATCCGATCCTCACTTGGCGTACAGGGTTTCCGTTCACTGCCATCGACGGTTTGTTTACGTCCAACACTGCGCCCGGACCTTCAGGTGCCGGCGATGCGGGACTGGTCAACGCAAATCTGACGGCGCCCATTCAATATCTCAACCCCAAGACGAATGGCTTGCAGTTTTTCAATCCAGCGTCCTTCAGCAACGTCGTTACTTCAGGATACGGTACCGCGCCCCGCAACGTGTTGCGTGGTCCGAGCCGCACTAACCTGGATCTATCCCTGGCAAAGACCACGCCTCTCTATCGCGAACGCGTCACGCTCGAGTTCCGCGTCGATGCCTTCAACCTCCTCAACCACACCGAATTCCAAAACCTTGACACCAATGCTCAGGACATCGGCTCCACGTTTGGACAAGTCATCAGCGCGTATTCCGCACGCATCCTCCAATTGGGAGCTCACATCCGCTTCTAGCCGTACGATCACTTGCGGTTTTAGCGGTACGGAGCCGAGCCGGAACCTGCAGTCCCGGCTCGGCCTCTTTTTTCCCGGTTGTCATTCCGAGCGAAGCGAGGAGTCTGCTTTTCCTGCTTTTCCCCGAAGCGAGCCTCCCCGCTGGACACCCAACCGCGCATTCAGCTAAAACAGACTCGCTGAGGCCGGCTTCGAGGGCGTCCCCCGAAATGGCCGTCCGCGCCTCCAAAGTCTTCGGTGCCGTTCCGGACGACAAATTCAATATCGTCACCGCCGTGGGAATCCCCGCAGTCTAAGAAACAAAACCGTAAACGGCAAAGCGTTGCAGACTCCGGGCGCAACCGCTCGCCCTCCCACTGGTCTAATTGTATGTCTCGACGAAACGATGGAACTTTACCCGCAGTTCGCGAGTATTTAACAGGGAGAGGCGCCCTTATGACCGAACTTTGGCGGGATATTCGCTACGGCTTGCGGCTGCTCCGGAAGAGCGCGGGGTTCACGTCGGCGTCCTTGCTCGCCCTGGCCTTGGGTATACGACGATTGGCGTGCGGACCAATGGAAACCCAACCGCGGTGACGACGAGCATTGCCGCCGCGATTCGTTCCGTCAATCCCGATTATCCGATGACGCGAGTGCGCACGATGGACCAGGTCGTCAGCGAATCGCTGGTAACCGACCGCTTTACGGTCATTGTCTTCGGAAGTTTTGCCGGACTGGCGCTGCTTTTGGCCGCCATTGGCATTTACGGTGTTATGACCTTCTCGGTCGCGCAACGAAATCACGAGATGGGCATTCGCATGGCCCTTGGTGCTGGCAGCGCGCACGTGCTGAGGTTGGTGGTCGGCGAAGGGATGTGGGCCGCCCTGATCGGAATGGCTATTGGGCTTCCCGGTGTCTACCTGGTTGGCAAAACACTGAGGGGCCTCTTGTATAACGTCGGCGCATTAGATATGCGAGCGTTGATCGGTGTTGCCCTCGTTCTTTTAGCTTCGGCTCTCGCGGCGTGCTACGTCCCAGCTCGCCGCGCGACAAGGATTGATCCTTTGGCCGCGCTGCGACAGGAGTAGCCGGGTGCCTCTGGCCGGATGCCGCACCCCCAGCGGGTGGCGCATCCTTGAATCTGCAAGAAGTTTTTGCGTGGCCCATCCTTTCTGCGACCTTGCAGAAAGGGGTGGGGCCGCCTTTCGCTCCCGTCTTTCTTCTCTCCGGCCTCCATCGTCACTGACCGACACTCATCGTCGTCCAGCACCTGCCGCGCATCCACGAGCTAAGCGCTACAGGGATCGCGACCGCAGAATGCTAAAGACCATTGCGATCTGCCCGGAATGGTAAATCGCGTGTTCCACGATTCCGTGGAACATCGTTTCGTAGGGATAGCTGCGCCCCGCAACCTGTTTCGCCAAATCCTCGACGGGAAAATTCCGAATCTTCTCTTCGAGCAAGTCGCGGCTTTGGTTCCAGCGGGTGACAAGTTCGTTCCACGGAATCGGCGGCTCGGCCCATTCTTTTTCGGCCTCCCAACGCGGCATCGGATTGCTGTCGGAAGTGTTTCGAATTCTTTCATTCCAAAGCAGCAAATGCTGAAGCAGCGCAGCAATGGAATGTGCCCCCGGAACAAGTGGCTTCGTCGCAAGTTCAGGCGAAATTCGCGCTAATAGCTCCGCGAGCGTAGGTCCGTACCAAGCGCCCTTGATCGTCGCGGCGCGGTAAGAATCGGCGATGCGTTGAATTTCGTCCATGTCTGCCTCTAGCGTATACGCGCGAAAAGTTGCGCCGCGTGCCGCGACCTTCGGTTAAGGGTGCGGATCTTGACTCTGCTCTTCTCCTGTTCATCCTACTACCGCTCGCTCTGAAATCCTTACTCGCCTATACCCTTGCTGACCCGAAACACGAGCCCGTCCGGATTCCGCACGTAAACTCCACGACCGATCCCCGACACGGCATCAAGCACAAAGGCCTTCAATTTGCCTAACCATCACCACAACCACTGTCTGCCGAGGCACGCTCTTACTCGGCACGCAGAGAAAATGTCAGGCGAGGACTTGGAAACCATAACCCGTATAGCCGAGATGATGGCAAAGAAGCAGACGAAGAAAGAATAGCTATGGCGATACGGGAGTTTTGGCAGGTCGGAGTGCGAGCCGGAGAGGTCATCGAGCAACATAAAATCACGGCTCTTCTTGTAGACCCTTTCAGCGTTGCAAAAAACGAAAACATCTTATGTCTCGAATTTGAAGCCATAGCGCCGGGAATGTCCGGCTGCCTAATGAAAGTTGGCGATAAATTCGGCATCTTCTACAGCGACCGTTTCTCGAGCGATGGGTTTCGCAGGTTCACTGTGGCGCACGAACTCGGCCATTATTTTCTGCCGGGGCACATAGAGTATCTCTTCTCGCAGGGAAACGAGCGGCACGAGTCAGAGAGCGGATTTATATCCGATGACCGCTACGAGCGTGAGGCAGATAGCTTCGCGGCGGCGTTACTCATGCCAGAGGAAGTCTTCAGGAGCGTCGCCGCTCTCCTAACGCCAGGCTAAAGGCCGTCGAAATGTTGGCCGAGCAATGCCGAACTCCGCTGACGGCAGCGGCCATTCGCTGCGCGAAACTCAGCGACTCTCGCCCCTGCGTTATCTTTTCTCCTGCTCAATCCCCCATTCCCCGTGTGCTATACTGCCGCCCGTTTGCGCAAAACTCTCTCCCGGCCACGCGGCCCAGCAGGAGGCACCCAATCTCTTGATCACGTTGCCGGAAACGTTCAACGTCGCCACCTACTTCGTGGATCGCAATGTCCAGGAAGGCCGCGGCGCCAAAGTCGCCATCGAGTGCGGCGACGAACGGGTCACCTATCAGCAGCTTCAGGAAAATACCAACCGCATCGGCAATTCCCTTCTCGCTCTCGGCGTCCGCCCGGAAGAGCGCGTCCTTCTTCTGCTCCTCGATACGCCGGAATTTCTCCACTCCTTTTTCGGTGCAATCAAAATCGGCGCGGTCCCGGTGCCCGTAAACACGCAAGCGAAGCCCCAGGACTACGAATACATCCTCAACGACTGCCGCGCGCGTGTCGCCCTGGTCAGCGAACCGCTGCTTCCCCACTTGCAATCAATCCCGAAAGAAAACCTCCGCTACTTGCAAGAGATCGTAGTCAGCGAAGTAAAGCGGGATCTTCAATCACAAGACCAGCGTTCGCACAATCATCACTCTCTGCAAAATCTGATCGCTTCCGTCTCTCCAAAACTGGAAGCCGCGCACACCAGCAAAGACGAGCCCGCTTTCTGGCTCTACTCCTCCGGAAGCACCGGCCCCTCCAAAGGCTGCGTCCATCTTCATCACGACATGGTCGTGTGCTGCGAGCTGTATGCCAAAGGCATCCTGCAAATGAACGAGAGCGACCGTTGCTTCAGCGTCGCGCGTTTATTTTTCGCCTACGGACTCGGAAACGCCGGCTACTTCCCTCTTGGTTGCGGCGCCACCACGATTCTCTCTCCCGCGCGCCCCGTTCCCGCCACGATTTATGCCGACATCGAGCGTTGCCGCCCCACGCTTTTTTTCTCCGTGCCCACAAATTTCGCAGCATTGCTCGCGTATCATCGCGAAGAGGGACGCGACTTCGATCTCTCCAGCATCCGCGACGCTATCTCCGCCGGCGAATCGCTTCCTGCGGCGCTATTTCATCGCTTCAAAGAGCGCTTCGGCGTCGAAATTCTGGACTCGCTCGGCTCCACGGAAACTCTGCAGATGGTTATCGCCAACCGCCCGGGCGAAGCCAAGCCCGGCTCCAGCGGAAAAATAATTCCCGGCTACGAAGCCAAAATCATCGACGAGCACGGCAACGCCGTTGCTACCAACGAAATTGGCGACCTCTTAATCAAAGGCGATTCGACCTGCTCGGGCTACTGGAACAAGCACGAAAAAACCAAGGAAACCTTTGTAGGCGACTGGTTCCGCACCGGCGACAAATACTATCAGGATGAACAAGGCTACTTCTGGTACGCCGGCCGCTCCAACGATGTTTTCAAGGTCAACGGCCTCTGGCTGAGTCCCGCGGAAGTCGAGAGCGTTTTGATTGCGCATCCGGCGGTCCTTGAAGCCGCGGTCATAGCTCGCGAAGACGAGGACGGCCTAACGAAAGCCGCCGCGTATGTGGTCTTGAACGCAAAGTTCGCGCCGAGCGAAGCGCTGTCAAATGAATTGCAAGAATTGGTCGGCCAAAAAATCGGCGGCTACAAACGCCCTCGCTGGATCGAATTCTTGTCCGAAATTCCGAAGACCGCCACGGGAAAACTCCAGCGCTTCAAACTCCGGGAGTTGCAAGATCGTCGAGCCCACGATGCTTAGCAACAATAGCCGCAGTTTTCTACGAGTAGAAGAGGTTCGTATCGGCAGACAATCCGGCCAAATCAGTTGCACAAGCCGCTGGGCCTTGAACAACAAAACGCCGATGGTAGAGCAGCAAAGCGCGCAACCCGGCAAGTTCTTCACCGCCGCCGGCTCTTCCCGGACCGCCGTGCAGGCAACTCGGCACAACGTTTCCGTGCCCAGTGAACTGTGTGCCGACGCTGGAATCAACAATCATGATGCGGCCATGCAAATCGCCAATGCCGAGCACGACACTTTGGAGAAAGGCCGGATCGTTCGCAAAAATCGAAGCAACAAGTGACCCAAGACCGCGACGCGCAATAGCGATGAGATCTTCCACTCCGTCGTATGAAACCAGCGTCGCCACCGGCCCGAACACTTCGACGTCGTGCACAAATTTTGTGTCGAGACCTTTTTCGCAAGCGAGCAGCGTCGGCTGCACAAACGCGGATTTTTGCGGATCAGCATCAACCGGCTGGAACTTTTCGTCGCCGCCAAACAAAACGGTGCACTCCTCTTTCAATTTTCGCAACCCTTCAAAACACGCAGCCTGCTGCGCCTTATTCACCACGGGTCCAACTCGCACTTCGGCATTTCGCGGATTCCCCACTTTCATCGAGCTCAATCGCGCCACGATCGCTTCGCCAAGCGCCTTCGTGTGTTGCCGCGGAACGAGCACGCGGCGAATCGCAGTGCACTTCTGTCCGGCCTTCAAAGTCATCTCGCGTACAACTTCTTTGACGAGCAGGTCGAACAAATCCGTTCCTGGACCGGCGTCCGGTCCGAGAATCGTGGAGTTGATGCTGTCGGCTTCGATGTTGAGTCGAACGGAGCGGCGCAAAACATTTGGATTCGAGCGAATGTGCGCGGCCGTATCCGCCGAACCGGTGAACGAAACGATGTCGCTCTCGCCGACGTGATCGAGAATATTTCGCGCCGAGCCGCACAGAATGGAGATCGCGCTAATCGGCAAGATGTTTGCCTTTACGATGTCTTCGACGATTCGATGTGCCAGCCACACCGTCGGCGAAGCAGGCTTGATCAGAATGGGGACGCCGGAGAGCAGCGCTGGCGCTGCTTTCTCGCAAACACCCCACGCCGGAAAATTAAAAGCATTGATAAAAACCGCCAGGCCTGTTGTCGGCAATAAAAAATGTTGCCCGACAAAAACTCCTGTCTTTGAAATGGAGACCGGCGCGCCTTCCTTGAGAAATTTTCCATCCGCCAGAGCCTGCCCGATTTTTGCGTAGTACTTCATCGTATAAATCGCCCCATCAACGTCGAAGGAGGCGTCGGCTTGATTGGCGCCCAAGTTGAGCAGGGAAATGCGGAAATATTCGTCACGATTTGCGGTTAGCACTTCGGCGATTTTGGCGAGCAGGTCCGAACGTTGGCGATACGTCAGCGCTCGAAGCGCCGGACCGCCGTTCGAACGGGCAAATTCGAGAGCGGCTTTAACGTCGATGCCTTGGGAAGAGATGCGCGCGAGTTCGTCGCCGGTTACCGGGTCAACGAGCGGCTCTCCCGGGCCAGCACCTTCTTTCCATTGACCGCATACATAGTTCGACAGCTTCATTAACAATCCTCCGCGCGAGTGTGACGGCGATTCGAATCATTGCACAGTTCGAAGCCGGGGTTTAGATCTTGGGTCATTCGAATGCGAGAGCGTGAGATGGTATCACAACTGTCGGCATAATAATGCATGTTCCTATCCTCGCGCTCAAGGAGTATGGGGCACCGGATCACATCTCAAAGTGGCCATAAATACATTATTTACAGTATTTTACGTAAGAGATGTGGAAAAAGACTTTAGGAGTTAAGGAAATGTATTCCAGATTACAAACCTGCTTGACCGCCAGGCAAGCACATGCGATATACTGCAGGTGCGGTCCGAATTATCCTTATGTACGGATGTACGGCTATGCAAACTAGCGCTCACACGAAAGATGCCGCCTCAACTGAGGTTGCGCGTGTTGCGAATGACGGATTTCTCTTGTCGCTTGGCAAGAGAGTGCGGGAATTGCGCAATCGGCGCGGGCTGACGCGGAAAATGATGGCGCGCGAGGCGGACGTATCGGAGCGGCATCTTGCGCAGCTCGAAGCCGGCGAGGGAAATGTTTCGATTGTGCTTCTGCGGCGGATCGCTGTCGCAGTGAATGTCTCCCTTCCGGAACTGTTTGTGGCGGAAGCGGAAACGCGGCATGAAAAGCTTTTGATCCAGCGGTTTTTGGAGCGGCTGCCGGCTCATCGCGTCGAGGATGCGATGTTTCGTTTGCTGCGCGAATTCGGCGACGAAGAAGTGGAGCGGCGGAAGCGCGTGGCGCTGATTGGATTGCGCGGCGCGGGCAAATCGACAATGGGATCGCGATTGGGCCAGGAGATGAATCTTCCTTTCATCGAACTGGATGGTGAGATTGAAAAAGATACGGGCATGCCGCTCGGGGAAATTTTCTCGCTTTACGGACAAGCAGGTTACCGGGCAATCGAGCGTCGCTCGCTGGAACGCGTTCTTCAGGGGCACGAGCGCGCAATACTTTCTGTAGGCGGAGGCGTCGTCTCGGAAAAAGAAACTTACGATTATCTGCTTTCGAATTGCTACACCGTGTGGATCAAGGCGCGACCTGAGGAGCACATGGCGCGCGTGATCGCGCAGGGCGATTTGCGTGCGATCGCAGGCGGGAGTCAAGCGATGGAGGATTTGCGCCGGATTCTCGAGGCGCGCGAGCCACTTTATCGCAAGGCGGATATGTACCTGGATACTTCCGGACATACGGTGGAAGAGAGTTTTTCGAAATTGAAGGCTACCTTGCAGGCTAAGCAGGAGTAGGAGGACCACGTGGACGTTGCGGCGACAGAACAGCTCCAGGCGAAAGTGGAACCACCGGACTACCGGACGGATCCGACCAAGTACAAACATTGGCGGCTTGCTTTTGACGGCCCGCTAGCAACTCTGACGATGGATGTTGCGGAAGACGGCGGAATACGGCCGGGTTACAAACTGAAATTGAATTCCTACGATCTTGGTGTTGATATTGAGCTGCACGATGCGCTGCAGCGAATCCGTTTTGAGCATCCGGAGATTCGCTCGGTGATTATCACGAGTGCGAAGAATCGCATTTTTTGTTCGGGCGCGAACATTTACATGCTGGGGCTTTCCTCGCATGCCTGGAAAGTGAATTTCTGCAAGTTCACGAATGAAACGCGGAATGGGATTGAGGATTCGAGCGGGCACTCTGGGCTGAAGTTCATCGCGGCGTGCAATGGAACCACGGCAGGCGGCGGCTACGAACTAGCGCTGGCGTGCGACGAGATTATTCTGGTCGATGACCGATCGTCGGCAGTCAGTTTGCCGGAGTTGCCCTTGCTGGGGGTTCTGCCCGGGACAGGTGGTTTGACGCGCGTTACGGACAAGCGAAAAGTGCGGCGCGACTATGCGGATATGTTCTGCACAAATCCGGACGGCGTGCGTGGACAAAGAGCTAAGGATTGGCGGCTGGTGGATGAAGTGGTCAAGCCGCAGCAGTTTGCGGAACACGTGAAGCAGCGCGCTTTGAAGCTGGCGGAGCTGAGCGATCGTCCTTTGAACGCGAAAGGCGTGGCGCTGACACCGTTGAAGCGAACGGTGGACGAAGCAGGTTTGCACTATGAATTCGTCGACGCGCAGTTGAATCGCGAAGCACGCACGGTGACGTTGACGGTTCGCGCGCCGGAGTCCGTGCCCTCGTACACCATCGACACTGTGCTTGTGGCCGGCGCGAACTGGTGGCCGCTGCAGATGGCGCGGGAACTAGATGATGCGATTTTGACGCTGCGCACGAGCGAGCTTGATTTGGGGTTGTGGATTATCAAGGCGGCGGGAAATCCCGATGCCGTGCTGGCGGCCGACGAATTTCTTTTGAATCATCAGAACAATTGGTTCGTGCGGGAAGTTCTGGGAATGATGCGGCGGACGTTTGCGCGGATTGATGTTTCGTCGCGCTCTTTGTACGCCATTGTCGAGCCGGGATCGTGCTTTGCCGGGACGCTATTCGAATTGGCGTTGGCGGCGGATCGGATTTATATCCGCGATTCGCAAGATGGCGAGAATGTGGCCACTGTAGTGCTTTCGCCGATGAACTTTGGGGAGTTGCCTATGGTGAATGGCCTTTCGCGAGTGGCGGCGCGCTTTTACCAAGACTCCGGGCAGATCGGCAACTTGCGGCGCCTGATCGGAAAGACACTTACTGTTCGCGACGCAATGGATGCAGGGCTCGCAACAGCCGCGCCGGACGATCTCGATTGGGAAGATGAGATTCGGCAGGCGCTGGAATCGCGAGCGGCGCTTTCGCCGGATGCTTTGACGGGCCTGGAGGCAAATTTGCGTTTTGGGATTAATGAGACGCTTGAGACGCGAGTCTTTGGGCGATTGTCGGCTTGGCAGAACTGGATTTTTATTCGGCCGAACGCGGTGGGAGCAAATGGAGCGTTGAAGGTTTATGGAACCGGTGCGCCCGTGAAATTCAATTGGGAGAGAGCCTAGCGTTCATTTCCCAGAGCAGATGGGGAGAAAAGGCGCCTTAATCACTACGACTGGGCAAGCCGGGCGCAGCATACCGCGCCCTACAAAGGATCGGGACAGGACATTTTTGAATTTACCGAGGAAAAGGCCATGATTGACTACACGGAGAAAATTCCGAACAACGTGGATTTGGGACGGGACCGCGGCTTGCAGCGCGCGCTGGAACATTGGCAGCCAGCGTACATGGGCTGGTGGTACGACATGGGACCGAACGAAAGCCACAACTATGAGGTGTACTTGCGCACGGCGATCAGCGTGGAGCCGGATGGGTGGGCGCAGTTCGACTACGTGAAGATGCCGGAGTATCGCTGGGGAATTTTCTTGCAGCCGCGCGACGAAAAGCGGGAAGTGAATTTCGGGATTCACAAAGGGCAGCCGGCGTGGCAGGAAGTGCCGGGAGAATACCGGTCGACGCTGCGGCGCGTGATTGTGACTCAGGGTGATACGGAGCCGGCATCGGTGGAACAGCAGCGGCTACTGGGATCGTCATGTCCCTCGATGTACGACTTGCGGAATATTTTTCAGGTGAACGTCGAAGAGGGGCGACATTTGTGGGCCATGGTGTACTTGTTGCATCGCTATTTTGGGCGCGATGGACGCGAAGAAGCAGAGGCGCTGCTCGCGCGGCGATCCGGGGACGCGGATAATCCGCGCATTCTTGGCGCATTTAACGAGC
>WNFS01002565.1_pt1 | contig 17879 bp, 8 predicted proteins | sample 5400141 | NCBI WGS metagenome assembly WNFS01 (sample SAMN13153358, study PRJNA577476) | soil metagenome | isolation source: 60 cm saprolite under Madrone tree | place: USA:California | collected 2016-06-14
CGCCGATGCCGAAGACATCCAGCCCGACCCGATCGGCAAGCTCAATCTCTTCCAGTAGATTGTGCATGAGCTCGACGGGTCTGAGTCTTAGACCCGAGGCCGGGTCAGAGATGGCTGCTGCGAAACTGTCGATTCCGATCTGCATCTAGGTGACTCCTCCAAGACAATATTTATTGGATTGATCAGCGTGCCCCATTATTTCAACCACGAATTGCTTTTTCCCCTTTATGAGCGATACCTTGACATCAAGGTAGATGCTTTGAAACGTGTAGTAGTTACATAATCAGGTATGGACATTGGATAGCCTACATAACTCGACGTCGAGTATTATGAAGGGGCAGCGTGCCCCGGCAAAGAAGAGGGACTGTGCGAATGACAAAGCGAAGTTCTAAACCGAACGGCGAAGCAGCAACGCATGTGTGGATTGTCTTGTGGAAGGCAGCCCACGCGATCGAGCAGAATGCCGTTCAAAGCGTCTCGGCGCTGGGCCTCGGGCTTTCGGAGTTCGCGGTATTGGAAGTGCTTCTCCACAAGGGTCCCCAGCCGGTGAATGCCATCGGGAAGAGAGTTCTACTCACCAGCGGCTCCATCACGGCAGCCGTCGACCGGCTGGAATCACGAAAGCTGGTCCGGAGGACTGCCGACACGGCGGACCTCCGCGCGCGCATCGTTCAGCTCACGGAGAGAGGTCGAGGCTTAATCGCGCGAGCTTTCCGGCAACACGCAACTGACATGGAGGAAATGGAAGGAAGCGAACAGCACTATCCACGACTGCGGGACTATTGTAGGAAACCATGGAACAAGCGCGTGTGGCGGCGGAAGGAGTTCTACTTCTCCACGTGCTCTGGTGCGCCTGGGTGTTGCTGGGCTGGACTGTAACACGCGGCCGGCGCGTCCTGCGGACACTGCACATTGCTTCGCTCGTGTACGCGATCATTATCCAGCTGGTTCCCTGGCCGCCGTGCCCGCTGAGCGTGATCGAGAGCCATCTTGAAACTCAAGCAGGGATCGAACCCGCGCACGGACCGTTCCTCGTGTGGGTGCTCGACGCAATCGTTTACCCCGACCTGCCGGAGTGGCTGGTCATTGGGGTCGCAGTGACTGTCTGCGTAGCGATCCTGGGTGTTTATTTGTCGCGGTATCTGCGTCACCGAGCGACTGGTAGGTGGTGATGCACTCGTGTTGATGAAAATTCCTGTGAGAGCCTCTGCGATTTCCCGCTCGGCTGTATGTTCCGGTGGCCGGAACCGTGCGCAGCGGCGCGCGGCCTGCAAAATTACCAAAGCTCAAAAGATCCGACGTTTTGGTCGGGCTGGCAGCAAAGTCCGGTCGGTAGTGCGCCACGGCCATCGCGGTACGCGTCGGGAACAATCTCTCGAGAGAAATGGAACTTCAGACAGAGGCGGGCGGCTCATCCTGTCCTTCCCTGTTTCGCAGTATTGGGAGTTGCACTGCGGAAAGGCTGGCGTCGTCTCCCCGCAAGATGTTCCTGACGGTTCTGAATTGCCTCTATCTTGCGGTATTGGCCTGAAATCTGACGCGCGTAAACAACGTTTGTTGCACCATGTCTAGCTATTTCAATATATGTTGCACCAGGGCACGTACTTCGATAAGATTTGCCGCGCCGTATTTCAATCTGCGTGCCGATCAGGAATGTAGTCCATTGTGCGCGATTCGGCGCCATACCGGTGATATGCTGCCGGACTTGTTACTCTAATTTTTTGGCATCCAGCCCGCAAACGGAGCATTCGAATGTATATCGCAAGAATCGCCCTGGTTCTATTTCTGGCAGGACTTCCTTTGGCATCGGGACAGGAAACGCCCCCTTCCTCATCACAACCTATTTTTCAGTTGCAAGAGGTGATGGTGCCGGTCCGCGATGGCGTGCACTTGCAGACTGTAATTCTGACTCCCGCGAATATGACCAAGCCGCTTCCCATGCTCTTTCGCCGTACTCCCTACGGAGTGCCGGAAAAAGCTCCAGCGCAGATGCCGGCATCCCTTAAGGAATTGGCGCAGGACGGTTACATTTTCGTCATTCAGAATCTGCGCGGACGATTCAAGTCCGAGGGCTACTTCAAACTTTCTTCCCAGGTTGATCTGTCAGATCCAAAGGCAACGAATGAGACTACGGACGCGTACGATTCGATCGAGTGGCTCATCAAAAACGTTCCCAACAATAATGGCAAAGTGGGAATGTATGGCGTCTCGTACGATGGCTTGACCACTGCGCTCACGCTTCTCCATCCGCATGCCGCGTTAAAAGCGATCAGCGAACAGGCTTCGCCAGTGGACCAGTGGATGAACGACGACGATCACCGCTACGGCGCGCTGCGCGAAAGTTACGATTTCGAATATGCCGTACTCGAACAAGCAGACAAGAACAAGAACACCAATTTTGAATTCGAGACTTACGATACATTCGAGTGGTATCTGAATCTTGGGCCGCTCACCAACATCAACGATAAATATCTTCATGGCAAAATTCCCTACTGGAATGACAGCGTCGAACACCCGGATTATGACGACTTCTGGAAGAAAGAAGCGTGGGTCCGCCAATTGCACGCTTCGACGGTCCCTAACCTGAACGTAGCTGGATTCTGGGACCAGGAAGATCCCTGGGGCCCATGGGAGATTTTCCGGCACGCCTCGGAGCACGATCCCGACCACACGAACTTCATTGTCGCGGGTCCGTGGTTTCACGGGGAGTGGCAAACGGCCAAAGGCGACTCGATCGGTATCATTCCCTTCGGAGGACATGAAACGGCACGCGAATTTCGCGAGAACATCGAAGCTGCTTTTTTCCGCCATTACCTGCATGGCGTGGGAGAAAAACCTGATTGGCAGGCCAGCACATTCCAGACTGGTTCGAACAGTTGGCACAAATATGCCGCATGGCCTCCGAAAGAGGCCAAACTCACAAAACTTTATCTCCATTCGGACGGCACGCTTTCTTTCGTGGCTCCCGAAAATTCAGAGAACGGCGAGCCCTTCCGCGAATACGTTTCCGATCCGGCAAATCCCGTTCCTTATCGCCTTCGACCGATCTCGCCCACGTATCCGGCTGGAGACTGGCGCACCTGGGAAGTTGCCGACCAACGGTTTGTGGATCATCGTCCGGACGTATTGAGTTACGTAAGCGCTCCGCTCGATCATGACCTCGTCATCACCGGGCCGCTCTCAGCCGAACTCTTTGCATCCACCTCGGGCACCGATTGCGACTTCGTTGTGAAGTTGATTGATGTTTATCCTCAGGACGCAGAGAAGCCAGATTGGAATCCCGAGCAGGGTCCCAAGCCCGGACAGTACGCCCAGTCTTTGAACGGATACGAATTGCCGGTGGCGATGGAGGTACGTCGAGGGCGTTACCTGCAGAGCTTCGAACAGCCTCGCGCGCTTGTGCCGAACCAACCGATCAAGTGGGAGGTACCGCTGCGCGATCACGACCACGTTTTTCTGAAGGGACATCGCCTCATGGTTCAGGTGCAATCCACCTGGTTTCCGTTGATCGATCGCAATCCGCAAAAGTTTGTTCCGAGTATCTACAAGGCGCAGGTGAGCGATTTCACTCCTGCTACTCAGCGAATTTATTCAACACCGGACCTTGCGTCGCATCTGGTTCTTCCCGTTATGCCATGAACTTTGTGCGACGGGTAAATAGAATTGCGACCAGGATTTCTTTTCGCGCGTGATGCCTTCAGCTCACCTATGCGCAAGGCATAACCGCGAACGCTTTACAAGCCCGCGCTTCATCGGAGGTTCGGATGCCAGAAAAAAAGAACTCTCTGCAACAGGTAGCGATTTATCTGTTGCTCGTTTTTGCGTTAAGTTCCGTTTTCTATTTTCTGATTCTCAGGGCGCATAGCCTCGGCGCAGGCGCAGGCCTCTTTGTTTTGGGCATTATGTGGTGTCCAGCGCTGGCCGGAATCGCTGCGCTAAAACTCAACGGCCGCGACTTGCGCGAACTCGGTTGGAAATGGCCGCAGAGGCCCTACGCGTTGCAGAGCTGGCTCGTTCCACTTCTTTACGCAACGATCGCGTATGTCATCGTCTGGTGCGCTCGTCTGGGCGGTTTTCCGAACCACGAATTCATGGAACTTCTTTCCCAACGCATGGGATTGCGTGCGTCGCCTGAGGTCTCGACAGTGCTCTACATTTTGCTGGCGGGTAGTTTTGGTTTAACGAAAAGCTTGGCATCGGCGCTTGGCGAAGAAATCGGTTGGCGCGGCTTCCTGGTTCCGGAGCTGTTTAAGAATGTCGGATTTACCGGAACGGCTCTGATCAGCGGGGCGGTGTGGACTTGCTGGCATTATCCGCTCCTGATCTGGGGCGATTACAACAGCGGGACGCCAACCTGGTATGGTCTAACGTGTTTCACGGTTTTGGTGCTTTCGATTTCTTTTGTATTTGCGTGGATGAGGCTGAAATCCGGAAGCCTATGGACCGGCGCTCTGCTGCATGCGAGTCACAATCTCTACATTCAAGGAATTTTCACTCCGCTGACTCGCAATACCGGCAAGACTGCCTGGTTCATAGACGAATTCGGCGCAGTTCTACCACTCGTGACGTTAGTTTTTGCAATTTATTTTTGGCGCAGGCGAGACGAAATAGCTAAAGCGTAGCCGAACTCTATCATTCGGACTTGTTTATCAGCAAAAGTAGGTCGCCGATCCGAAATAACGCATTTGCTAAGACTTTTTCTTGGCGATGCTTGCCCTTCCGGGTTGCAAAACGAGCGTCTCGTTGATTTTTCCAGCCGCGTCCTTCCTGAATTCCCGCACTAAAGCCGCTCAGTCAGACTGCCTTGTCCCATTCCACTTTGCCCTCGTCATTCAAGGTACTGAAGTTGAGGGATGTAAAAGATTTGAGGCCGAGCCGATCGCGAAAATTGCGTGCGAGCGCGCAGCAATTCCGCCAGTTAGTAGTGGACGTTGAAACTCATCAGATGCCAGGCAAAAGCAAGCCAAATCAGCCCGAGACATGCGACGGCGAGCGCGACGTCGTGAAGTTTGGTCCATAGCCAGCGGCTTGGTTCGCGAACGCTACGGAAAGAATTGACCCACACGAAAATGGTGCCGATCGCGCTGATGACACCGAGAATTCCGAGAATGATGATCCAGGGAGGAAGACGATTGATACTGCTTAGATCATCAAGCAGCGAAAGCATGATGACCCACCCAATGTAGAAAACGAGAAGGACAATACAGACGAAGCGAACAAGGAGACGACGCTTGTTGTCCGCCGGTGAGTAATCCAGTGGCTTCCGGTAATGCTTGCGAACAATTGCCGCAACCGGCCAGAGCAAAATGGTGAGGCCGAGAACACCGAGCCCGAAGGAGAGTACGACGATATTGAAGGTCTCGTTCTCGAGCAAGCCAACTTTCTGGAAGATGAAGAACGGATAATCCAGCTGGAACTGCCAATTACCGTCCGCGTCTTTCTTAAATCCGATATGGTCTTGCCCGTGAACTTCGCGATAAAGAAACGGGCTAATCTCTTCGAACTTTTTCGGCTGGCCATTCGCGCCTTTCAACGCATTGACGGTGATCGTGCCGTCCGTGTTAGCGATGACTTTCGGCTCGCCCAGCGGTGTGGTGAGCGAAAGAAACGACGATTCGAACCTGCGGCTGGATTTATACAATCCGGCAATTTCTTTGCCATCGGCAACGGCGTTGTCCACCTTTGTGCCTGCAGGGGGAGTAAACGGAAAGTATCGGTCAAGAAAAGATTCAAACAGAATACTGCGCGGATTGGTTTCTCCCTTACCTGCGCTGTTGTAAGAGACAAAGAATCCGACACTCTCGTCGAGGATCAAGTGCAGGTCGCTGTGAAAATACTCGGTGTCGCCACCGTGGCCGATGATTCGCTTACCGTTGCGCGATTCCTCGTAAAAGCCGTAAGCCATGGCATTCAAGCGGTCGTCGGTGCCAAAGAGCCGAGAATGCATGAGTTTTGCCGTTTCGGGCTTGAGGATTTGCTTGTCGCCGAACTGGCCATTTTGCAGATGGGCGATCATAAAATTGCACATATCCCGCGCAGTAGTAGACACACTGCCTGCCGGAAAAGCTTCGACAAATTCAAAAGACTGGGCCTTTTCGGAAGCTTTCTTGTAGCCATTGGACATCATTGGCTTCAAGTTCTCAGGAAGCGGTTGAACGAATGTGGAGCGCTGCATGTTGAGCGGCGTGTAGATATTGTCCTGGACATACTGTTCGAAGGGCTTCTCGGAAACGCGCTGAACGATGTAGCCAGCTAGGGCGGTCGCGTAATTCGAATAGGCTGGGATCACGCCGGGAGGAAAAATGCGATCGGGCACGCGTTGTTTGAGAAATCCTTCAAGTGGGTACAGGTGCTGAGCGTCGGCGACGAAGAGGTCGCGGCCCACCTCTTCAAATCCCGCGGTGTGGGTCATTATGTTTTTCAGGGTGATTGGTTTTCCAAAGGCGGGCGGAATCTTGAAGTCGAGATATTCGTTGACGTCCTTGTCGAGATCGAGCTTGCCCTGCTCGGAGAGTTGCATGACGGACGTCCACGTGAAGAGTTTGGAGATGGAGCCGGGGCGGAAGAGAGTGCTGTCCGCAGTGACGGGAGTGCGTTTTTCCACGTCAGAAAAACCATAGCCCTTGGCAAAAATCACTTTGCCGTCTTTAACAACTGCAATAACAGCCCCAGCGATATCCTCGCGTTGCAGTTGTGACGGCATAATGCCATCGAGAAAAATCTCCACGTCGGTCGCCGTGAGCTCATGCGTAGGCACCGAACTGGTAAAAGTAGCCGCCGTCAGGGATGCCGGTTCGGCGGGCGGGGCCAAGGGTTTCTTGGGCGCTTGCGCCTGCGCAGAAACAGCGAGACTCAGTGCAAGTAAAGCCGCGTTCAAAACGGCAGCGAGTCGGCCAAACTGCGAGATTACGACTGCACGAGCTGATTCAATTCTATTCATTCTGAGTCTCCCAGATCGTTAAGAACGATAAAACCAGGGTTGCCGGTTAGAAAGAGTACTTCAATGCGAATTGCAGGACTCGCGGATTCACCACCGTTGTGGTGATCTGGCCGAATGTTGTTGAGGTGAATTCCGTGTCGGGGTCTCCGAATTGCGGATGATTGAAGGCGTTGAAAAACTCAGAGCGGAACTCCATGACCGCCGATTCCCGAGGCCAGCGGACGGGAAATCTCTTGATCAAGGAAAGGTCGAAATTGCGCTGCCCCGGTGAGTCGAGAATGCCTACCCCGGCGTTACCGAAGCCGACGCCGTTCGGATCGTCGGTGCTGAAAACGGCGGGATCGGTAAAGCAACTGGTATTGATATACGTCTTGGTGCCGCCAATGTTAGATTGCGCCGAGCCCGAATTCAGATAGTGGCCGCTGGCGCAAGTGCCAGAAAGTGACGGACGGTCAGCGACCCCGCTGCCAAAGATGCTGGGTTTACCAGCAAAATGGTTATACGTAAGAGTGAGTGGATGCCCAGATTGGAAGGTGACGACTCCGGCGATCATCCAGCCACCCAAAGCCTGCCCTTTGAACGAGTGCGAATTCTTTGGTCCAGGCAACTGATAGGTAAAATTGGTGATGAATCTTTGCGGGCGAATGAAATACTCCGGCCCATAGCGCTGCTTGGGATCGTCCTGATTGCCCACGGACTGGCCGCCGTTGGCACCGCTCGTAGTAAAAGCGTCAGTGGAGAGATCGCGTGTGAACGTATAGGAAACTTGAAACTGCAGGCCGTGGCGGAAGCGCTTGTTGAGTCCCACCAGCAGGGCGTTATACCAGTAGGCGCCTGATGATTCGATCTGTTGCATGAGTGATGGATCCCAGCCTTCGAGCGGGACACGAACCGAGACGTTGGCTAGAGTATTGGTGGTTTCACCGCGGATCGGGTTCGTGGCACTGGCAAGTTGGGCTTGGTTAATCGCACGTTCGCGAATTTGGTGAGTGCCTCGCGAGCCGGAATAGCCAACCTCAAGCGTCAAGTCTCCGGGCAACAGAGTCTGCAATCCGAGGCTATATTCCTGCGACAATGGCGGCTGGAAGCGCGGGTCAAAGATCGTGGTCTGTAGGACTGGGTTTGGACTCGGCCCATAGGCTGGAAAAGCCGGAAGCGAAGGAACGTTGAGCAGAAATGGCACTTGTTCACTGGCGGCCGCATTCTGTCCGAGCTGCAGCTCGCGGATTTGACCAAAGGGAGCGCCCGTCAATAGCTGTAGGAAAGGTTGGCCCGTATACCGAGAATGATAGACGCCATAACCGCCGCGCATGACCAAGCGCTCTGTCCGTGGAAGGCGCCAAGCAAAGCCGAGACGCGGATTCCAGGTATTTTGGTTGTTGCCGTACCCACCGAATTCGTTGTCCACCTTCTTCACACCGGCAGGAATAGCTCCGCCGGAATAGTTGGAGGAGACTAAATATCCCGCGAGTGAGCCGGTTGCTGGGGGATTAGGGTCAGCTAGTCTGACGTCGAAAGAGCCGTTTCTTCCCAAGGCGTCGGCAATGTCGCCGATGCGATCGTAGCGTAAGCCCAGGTTGACGGTGAGCCTCGACGTTACTTTAATATCGTCTTGCACGTAGGAGTTCGTTTCCCACACGCGCCAAGCGCGGTCAAAAAGGCCCGGCAAATCCAGCGAGACAGCAATGTTACTCGTGGCAAGCCCGAGCGGCGCAAAAGGCGCGGTTCCGTTGTCGTTAGCATCCAATCCCAGTAGAAAGTCCGGCCAGCTCAGAAAAATTTCGCCTGCCAAGAAATGAAACCCCACTTCGTTCAGTTGCTCGCGGGAGACGCCCGCACCAAAACGCAAGGCATGACGGCCATGGGTCCAGGATAGTGAATCTTGAAAGCTGTAAGTATTCTGGGCGAGATGGACCGTCTGCCCATTGCCGCCAAGTGATAGTCCGTTAGCCGAACCAAAGTCCAACGCGATAGCCGGAATGTTGTCATCAAAGGAGGGAACGGTCGCGCCGATCTGCGAATAGCTGAAGACCTTGCTTTGCGCGAATAGACCGAGTGTACGGTGAAAGCCAATCTCAGCTCGGTTGATCAGGGCTGGGCTGAAAATGTAGGTATGGGTCAGAGTGAAATTACGGAAATTGTTGGTGAGGGCAACCGGGAAACCGGGGCCAGTCCCTCCGCCAAGATTGGCTTGGGGTAGCGTAAATGCAGTGTCACTATTGCCAAAGAAGAAGCGCCCCTCCAGCTTGCTTTTTGCCGATAGCTGCCAATCCGCGTTGGTCATGAACTGATCTTCGGAATAGGGGCAAGCGAAACTGAAGGCCGAGAAACCTTGTGACTCGAAGGGCTTGCTTGCATCGACAGTCTGAGGCGTTGGGACAACATACTGGCCATTGGGCAACTTCATTTGAAGCAACGCGAGAGCTGCAGGATTAATGTTTGACCCGTCGCTGGCAACGGCTGGTCCAATTGGCACCGGATTCGCGGGATCGCCGGAGAGAGCTACCCCAATCGCCGTTTGGATCGATCCGCGCTGGCCGGCAAAGAGTTGCCCCAGAGCGGAAGTCGATCGGTCATCTGTAATCGGCGGAGAAGTAACGGAACTCGAACAACTGACGTCCAGACCGTTTCTCTGGCGCGTTCCCTGATAGGAGGTGAAGAAAAAGAGCTTGTCGTGCTTGACTGGCCCTCCAAGGTCAAACCCAAATTGGTTCTGCTTTAGTACAGGGCGAGGTTGGCCCGCAGCGTTGCGGAAGAATGTATTCGCGTTGAGGTCCTCGTTCCGGAAGAATTCCCAAAGAGCGCCATGGAAATCATTTGAGCCTCCCTTGGTAATGACATCGACATTCGCGCCAGCATTTCGCCCATAAGAGGCGTCGTATTGTCCAGTCTGCACTTTAAATTCCTCGATGGTGTCGGGATTGGGAATGGCGACACCGCCACTGAAAAAACCACTGCTTTGCAGGTCGTTTATGCCCACCCCGTTCATCTGCACGTTGTTGTCAGCCTCTGTGCCACCGTTAGAAACGATTGGCACCCCACCTTGACCCAGGTTTCCGCGGCCGATAGCACCGGCATCGTTCACGTCGGCGGCGACACCGGGGTTCAAGGACACAATCTGCGTGTAGTTGCGAGTGACGAGGGGAAGATCGCGCACCTGTTCGCCACTCGTGACGCGGCCCAAAGTGCTTGATTCTGTTTGTAACTGTTCGGCATAACCCTCCACGGTGACGCGCTCGGAGACTTGACCGATTTCAAGGCGCACGTCCAGAGCCGTCGTTTCCGTGACCGTAATCTTGACATCACGGACATGCAACGTCTTAAAGCCGTCCCTCAGGGCTTCGAGAGTGTACAGCCCGGGCAGGAGTGCGGGTACCACGTAGACGCCGCGCGAATTCGATATGACGGTGCGGGCTTCGCCGGTCGCCTGGCTCGTAACGGCTATCTGCGCTCCCACGACTAATGCGCCGCTGGGATCAAATACCGTTCCGGAAAGCCCTCCCGTGCCTGCAGTCTGCGCAAAGCAACGGTTCAACTGGGGCAGAGTGCCGATTAACATGAGAATCGCCACCGATCGGATAGCGATGGACAAAGCGCTGTGCCGAGTTTTTGTTCTCATAACTTCCCCCTAAAGAGAAATCCTGGGCCGTGCATTCCAGACCTGACGGCCTCACTCTTGCGCTTCGCTCCCGTCACTGTTGGATCGATACCACCGGTGGTCGGCGCGATCTTCCTCTTCACTTCGGCGAAGCAATTCCAGCGAGCGCGCTGTTTGCGTATGCGCGCAAGCAATCAAAATCGTGCCAAGCAGGCTCATAGGAGCGACGTAGGATCCGCCAAAGGAGGGACTAGCGACGGAAGCGATACAACTGTCATCGCAAGTGCGGGCGATTGGCGACGTTTCACTGTCGGTGATGCCAAACGTCGGCACACCGAGTTTCTTGGCGCGGAGAGCGGCTTCCACCGTATCGCGGAGGCATTGGCCAAAACTAATCGCGATGAGCAGATCCTGCCGGCCCAAGCTCCTGACGCGCCTCTGCACATTCCCTGTGCTGCCAACAGGAGCCTCGGCGTTGAATCCGAGTGTCATCAGCCCATAGCCCAAATGCCAACTTAGACCTGCGGCCAAGTCGATTCCCACGATCAGGATTCTGCGCGCGCGTTTCACCCGCATGGACAACGCGATGATCTTCTCCGGATTGAGCGAAGACCGCAGCGCCTGTAGATTTCGCAGATCCATTTCCATGCCGTTCCGGATCCGGTCAGTGACAGTGCGCTTTTCTTTTGAGGCTGCCTTCAGCACGGCATAGGGAGTAATTTGCGTGACGAAATGCGCTCGCAAATCGGCGGTAAACTCCGCGTACTTGTGGTAACCAAGAGCCTGAATGGTCCGCACAATTGTCGCCGCGTCGACGTTGTAGCGTTTGGCCAACTCTCTGGAGGACAGAAAAAAAGTGTCTTCGGGATTCTCCAGGATCAATCGGAGCAGCTTTCGCCGGCTCGGGTTCAGTTTTTCTCCCGCCGAGGCGAAGCGCTTTTCGAGCGTGCTCGGACCTTGCCGCAGGTCCCCGGAAGGCTGACCAGCGTTCGCTAGACGAATTCGATTCGATCGAGTCAGGTAAAACACCCCACGGCAAAGTCACGCCGAAAAACGCAAGCAATGAATATGGGCTAAGCCAATACAACGATTGTTGCACCTTGTCAAGCACTTTCAATATTTGTTGCATGCGATTCGTTTTACAGATGCAACCGACCAGCTTCCAACAATCGCAGGAAGACGGGGTTTTTTGACGGTGGCCAGCAGGTGTTGCCAGCGAATCAAGAAATAACAACCGCGCTTCATGCAACAAATAGTGAATATTCTTGACAGGGTGCAACACATGTTGTATTCCCTAACGCCAGCCACAGACAGCTCGAGCAGCTTTGGCGGAGGGCCGCGCCGCGGTCGGGTTCGAGTTTGATGAGCAGCAGAGCAGCTACCTCCTGGAGCCTTATGAAGATCGAGTCCATCACACTTCGTGAAATTCGCATGCGGCTGAAGTCTCCGTTTGAGACGAGTTTCGGTACCGTGCAGGACCGGCGAATTGTGCTGGTCGAAGTGGTGGCCGATGGTGCGAACGGCTGGGGTGAGGTTACTGCCGGCGAGACCCCCGCATACAACGCGGAAACTACGGATACCGCCTGGCACGTGCTCACCGATTTCGTTGCGCCAGGCCTGGTCGGCAAGAGCATTTCCAAAGCGTCGGACCTGCCTGCGTTAATGAGCCAAATTCGCGGGCACGAAATGGCCAAGAGCGGCGTTGAAAATGCACTATGGGATGCGGAGGCGCAGCTAAGTGGCGTACCTCTCCACAAACATCTGGGTGGCACCATCGAAGAGATTGCGTGTGGCGTTTCACTGGGTATACGCGAAAATCCTGAAGCGTTGGTGAGAAGAGTAGAAGAAGAGCTCCACAGCGGTTACCAGCGGATTAAATTGAAGATTAAGCCCGGCAAGGATTACCAGTTCGTATCCATGGTACGAAAGGAATTTCCGCAGATCCGACTATCCGTTGACGCTAATTCCGCTTACACCCTCGATGACGCCGCACACCTGAAAAGTCTCGATGAATTCGATCTACTGATGATGGAACAGCCGCTAAGCTGGGACGACATTCATGCTCATTCCAAACTACAGGCACAGATCAAGACCGCAATTTGTCTGGACGAATGTATTCACAACACCCGGCATGCGCTTACGGCCATTGAATTGAAGTCCTGCCGGATCATCAATATTAAATTGGGCCGCGTGAGCGGTCACACCGAAGCCCGCCTGATGCAGAACGCATGCCGCGCGCACGGTGTTCCGGTGTGGTGCGGCGGAATGCTGGAATCCGGCATCGGCCGCGCCCACAACATTGCAATGTCGACCCTAGCGGGATTTTCTCTACCCGGCGATGTCTCCGCGAGCCAACGGTATTGGAATGAAGACATCGTCGAGCCTGCCATCGAGGTTACGGCCAAGGGCACTATTCAGGTGCCGAAAATGCCGGGACTTGGCTACGTCGTCAAACGTGAAGTGGTTGAAAAACTTACGGTGCGTCGCAATGTTTTCGCGAACGGACGCGCGGCGGGTTAAGTCTGGCTCGAAGTCATGAGGGAGCCCATGAAAAAAAGGCACCGAGTTGCTTCCGCTCTAGTCGGAAACCTGCTGGCATCCGCAGCACTGGCCTTGACCGTATCCGTCGCCTGCTCGCGTTCTTTGGCGGACGCCAACGGCCCCAATATTCCTGCACGGAAGGATTATGCCGGGATCGTTCAAGCTTTGCAGCCATTCGTGGAGCGGGAAATCGCTGAAAAAGAACTACCCGGCCTGTCCATTGCCATCATTGACGACCAGCAGATTGTCTGGGCGCAAGGATTTGGAATGGCCGACCCGCAGAAAGCGAAGCCAGCAACTGCTCGGACAGTCTATCGAATCGGTTCCGTTTCAAAACTCTTTACCGACATCGGGATCATGCAGTTGGTGGAACGTGGGGAACTGAATCTGGACGCTCCCATCACAGACTATCTTCCTGATTTCCGGCCGCGCAATCCGTTTGCCACTCCCATTACATTGCGGCAATTGATGTCTCACCGCTCCGGCTTGTTGCGGGAACCTCCGGTGGGGAATTATTTCGAAACCAGCCAGCCGTCGCTCGCCGCCACGGTTCGCAGCCTGAATGAAACCGAACTCGTATTCGAGCCGAACACGCATACGAAATATTCCAATGCCGCGATTGCGGTTGTCGGCTACTTGTTGGAAGCGCGAAGTCACCAGCCATTTGCAAAATACTTGAAGGGTTCCGTGCTCGATCGCATGGGGCTAACGCACAGCTCGTTCGAACCCGATCCAAATGTCATCGGCGATCTTGCAAAAGCTGAAATGTGGACTTACGACGGGCTCAAATTTGCCGCGCCAACATTCCAGCTGGGAATGGCCCCTGCCGGAAGCATGTATTCGACGGTGACCGACCTCGGACATTTTCTGAGCGTGCTGATGGCGCACGGCCAAACGAACGACGGTGCGCTTTTGAAGCCCGAGACGATTGAACAGATGTGGTCGCCGCAATTCTCAAATCCAGGCGGTCGCGTCTTCGGACTCGGATTCATGGTGCGCTCCCTTGACGGGCACCGGCTGGTTGGTCACGGAGGCGCCATCTATGGCTTCGCAACAACACTGGACCTGCTGCCCGAGGACAAAGTCGGAGTTGTGGTCATCACTACGAAAGACGCCATCAATGCGGTAACCGAGCGTATCGGAGAGGAAACATTGAAACTGGTTCTGGATCAGCGCGCCGGTAAACCGCTGACTCTCCCTCCGGCGACCAGCGCGGTTCCTGCAGAAATTGGTCGCGCGCTTGCCGGGCGTTACAGGAGTGGCGATGATGCGGTCGATATTTCATATCTCGACGGGCGGCTTAACATCCTGAACTTTCTTTACGTTTTCGAAAAGGATTATCAGCTCAACGTACTGATCGAATGGTTCGAGTTCGATAGGTTGACACAAGTCTCCGACGAGATTTTCAAGTTTCCATCGAGAGGACTCTATGACGGCGAGAATGCCGTATTCACTCGCGACGCTTCCGGCAACGCCACCCAGGTGCAAGTCAGCGGAGTAGTCTTCAAGCGCCGTCCAATCGGCGGCGTCGCCTCCGGGACATTTCATATTCCGGCGGTAAAGGATTTCGCTGGCCTTCGCAAGCAAGCGCTCGCAGATCACCCACCTGCTGAAGCCGGCGAGTTCCGCAAAGCCGATCTAGTGGAACTATCTACGCTCGACCCGACAATCAAGCTTGATATTCGATACGCCACAACAAACAACTTCCTGGCTGCGCCGGTCTATTCGCAGCCGCGCGCATTCTTGCAACGGCCCGCTGCCGAGGCCCTCTTGCGCGTCCACAAGAACCTGAAGGAACTGGGCTACGGACTGTTGATCCATGACGCATATCGGCCGTGGTACGTCACAAAGATATTCCGGGAAGCTACTCCGGAAGATAAGCGGATCTTTGTGGCCGATCCCTCTCAGGGCTCGCGCCACAATCGCGGCTGTGCTGTGGATTTGAGTCTCTACGAACTTGCTACCGGAAAACCGGTCGAGATGGTCGGCGTCTATGACGAGATGTCCGAGCGCTCCTATGCCGGGTATCCGGGCGGCACATCCTTGCAGCGATGGCATCGCGAATTGCTTCGGCGCGCGATGGAAGACCAGGGGTTTCTGGTCTATCCATTCGAATGGTGGCATTTCGATTATCGGGACTGGAAGAAGTATCCGATTTTGAATCTGACGTTCGAACAGCTCTCGCTCAAGGAAATTCTGAATTGAAACCGCTATCGGGGTTTTTTGAGGAACCTGTAGGAATCCGCAAGCGATAAGAACAATTTCCACGGGGGGTATCGCATGAAAAAGACGAACGCCGCACGTCTGGTTGTAACGTGTTTGGCTATAATTTTGTTTGCGTGTTGCGGGCGCGAAGGACGCGCACAAAACAGCGCGACACTAGAACAACGTATTAGGCGAATCATGACCCGCCCGGAGTTCGCACACTCCAGGTTTGGTATCAAGTTCATTTCGGCCGATAGCGGAGATGTGATCTACGAGCTCAATTCTCCGCAACTGTTCGTGCCGGGTTCGACGACTAAGCTGCTTTCCGCCGGCACCGCTCTGGAACTCCTTGGCGCCGACTATCGCTTTCACAGCAAAATTTATCGCACGGGGCCAATTAAGAAAGACGGCACACTACAGGGCGACTTGGTGCTGGTGGCAAGCGGAGACTTGAATCTCTCCAACCGCATTCAGCCCGACGGCACACTGGCGTTTGAAGATGAAGATCATTCGTATGGCGGACTCGACAGCAAGGGACTCTCCGGCGACCCGCTGCAGGTGATGCGCGAGCTTGCGCGCCAGGTTTCCGCAAAAGGAATCAAACGAATCAAGGGACGAGTGCTCGTTGATGCAACGTTATTTCCCGAAGGCGAACGAGAATTAGGCACTGGCGTAGTGATTTCCCCGATTGTAGTCAACGACAACGTGGTGGACGTCATCGTCAGCCCCGGAACCGCCGAAAACGCGCCAGTGCAGGTGAAAATCGCGCCGCAGACTGCTTATGTCACCATCGTCAATCAAGCGACGACTGGGAAAGCCGATTCCAAGTTATCGATCAAATACGAAAACGAGAAACTGAATTCGGATGGGACGCGAAGCGTTGCGCTCACCGGTAGCCTGCCCCTTGGAGGCAAGCCCGCGATGCAATCGTATCCTGTGCCTGAACCGTCCCGATATGCAGCAACTGTTTTGATGGAAGCGCTGAAGACGGAAGGCGTGACCGCGGCTCTGGCCTCTCCGGCGGAACAGATTGATTTCAAGACGCTCGCAGCAAAATATACAGCGGGAAATATTGTCACCGAGCATGTCTCGCCTCCACTCAAAGAAGAAGTGAAGGTTACTCTGAAGGTCAGCCAAAATCTTCACGCCAGCTCCATGCCCTATCTTCTAGGAGCTCTGCTTGCACATAAGGACAAGGAAATCGATCAAGCAGGTTTTGACCTCGAACATGAATTTCTCACCAAAGCGGGACTCGACTTAGGCGGAGCGGCACAGAGCGACGGCGCTGGAGGCAACGCGTATTTCTCTCCGGATTTCATGGTTCATTATCTTCTTTACATGTCGAAACAGAAGGATTACGAGGATTTTTATCGCGCTCTGCCAATTCTCGGAAAAGATGGCACGCTCGTAAAAATCCAGGTGAATTCTCCGGCGGCCGGACACGTTCACGCCAAGACCGGAACTTACGGCGCTTACGATGCGCTGAACAAAAAATTGATGGTTAGCGGAAAAGGTTTAGCTGGGTACATGGACACCGTGGACGGTAAACATCTCATTTTAGCTTTGTATGTGAACATGGTTTCCGTTCCCATGGATGACCCGGAAGCCACTCAGAAAATCGCGGGTGAGGCTCTCGGAGAAATCGCGGCGGCAGCTTACGATGCGACGCCGGCTACTGCGCAGCCGGCTCCATCGGCAAGCAGCGACTACGATGTAATCATCAAGCATGGCTCCATCATCGACGGTTCGGGTAATCCCTGGGTGTCTGGCGACATCGCGATTCGCGGTGATCGCATCGCCGCTATCGGCAAGCTTGACGATGCTCATGCCAAGCGCGTGATAGACGCAACGGGGCTGGTCGTTTCGCCCGGTTTCATCGACATGCTCGGCCAATCGGAAGTAGCACTTTTGATTGACAATCGATCGCTAAGCAAGTTGGCGCAAGGGATTACCACCGAAATTACTGGCGAGGGTGGCTCGATCGCGCCGCAAAACGAGCTTACGCTTGCGGCGCTTCAACCGCAGCTGGATCACTACAATCTCAAAGTTAACTGGACGACGCTGGACGGCTATTTCAAGCGCCTGGAAAAATCAGGCACCCCGTTGAACATCGGCACTTATGTCGGATTAGGCCAAGTCCGAGAGGCCGTACTCGGCGACGTGGACCGGGTTCCGACACCCGCCGAAATGGAAAAAATGAAGGGCTTTGTCGACCAGGCAATGCGCGATGGCGCTCTGGGAGTTTCCACAGCGCTCATCTACCCGCCAGGACACTACGCCAAGACCGAAGAACTGATCGAGTTGGCAAAGGTCGCTTCGCAATATGGCGGCATCTACGGAACACACATGCGAAGCGAAGGGCAGACCGAACCCGAAGCCGTCGCTGAGGCGCTGCGCATTGGTCGCGAAGCGAATCTCCCCGTTGAAATTTTCCACCTGAAAGTTTCCGGCAAAACCCGCTGGGGCAACATGTCGAAAATCGTCGCCCAGATTCAGGCCGCACGCAATTCAGGGCAAGACGTTACCGCCAATATGTATCCCTATATCGCCGGCGGTACAGCGCTCGTTTCCAGTCTGCCGCCGTGGGTTGCCGAC
>WNFS01001410.1_pt1 | contig 17875 bp, 16 predicted proteins | sample 5400141 | NCBI WGS metagenome assembly WNFS01 (sample SAMN13153358, study PRJNA577476) | soil metagenome | isolation source: 60 cm saprolite under Madrone tree | place: USA:California | collected 2016-06-14
TCCGTCGCCTCGATCCTGCAGCGCATGGGCGAGGCCGAGGGGTGGAAGTACCTCGACGCGCTGGACAAGAACATCGCCGAGTACACGAAGTCGGGCTCCAAGCCGTGCAAGGACGCGGCAGCCGGCGAGCGCGCCATCGGCGTCTCGTTCGAGTACGTCGCGCTCGAGATGAAGAAGAAGGGCAGCCCGGTCGAGATGGTCCTGCCGAAGGAGGGTTCTGGCTACGAGATGGAGGCCAACGCGCTCACGAAGAAGGGCGCGAAGAATCCGGCCGCCAAGCAGTTCCTCGACTGGGCGGCGAGCGACGAGGCCATGGCGCTGTATGCGAAATATTTCGCCGCCGTCGCGGTGGCCGGCCTGCCCGTCCCCGAGGGGCTGCCGAAGGACATCAGCAAGGTCGTGTACCCGAACGACTTCGAGTGGTCGGCCAAGAACCGCGACCGAATCCTCGCCGAGTGGCAGAAGCGCTACGCCAAGTAAGGTGATCGCGCGCGGCGCGGCCCAGCCGGCGCTCCCCTCGGGGCTCGACCTCGAGGCGGGGCTTCACCGGCTGGGCTACGCCGCCTTTCGCGTGGGCCAGCGCGAAGCGATCGAGACTTTGCTGGCCTCTGACCGTTTGCTCCTCGTCGCTCCCACGGGCGGCGGCAAAAGCCTCATCTACCAGCTCCCGGCGACGCTCCTCGATGGCACGACGCTGTGTATCTCGCCCCTGATCTCGCTGATGCAGGACCAGGTCGAGGCGCTCAATGCGCGCGGCGTGTCGGCGACATATCTGGCTTCCACGGTGGATGCCGGCGAAATGCGCCGGCGCATGGGTATGATCGCGCGCGGTGACTGCAAGCTCGTCTACATCGCTCCCGAGCGGCTGACCTTTCCAGGCTTCCGGTCGCTCGTCCAGGGGCTACGCTGTCCGCTCGTGGCCGTGGACGAAGCCCACTGCATCAGCGAGTGGGGACACGACTTCCGGCCGGAGTATCTCGAGATCGGCGGCCTGATCCAGGACTTGCCATCCGCCCGTGTGCTCGCATGCACCGCCACGGCCACGCCCGTGGTGCGCGACGAGATCCTCGCTCGCCTCGGCCTGCCGGCGGACACGCCACAGGTGGTGCAGGGGTTTGCGCGCCCCAACCTGTCGCTACGCGCGATCGAGGTCGAGGACAAGCGCGAGCGCTGCCGGCGAATCGACGCGGCTCTTGCCGAAGCGCTCGGCGGGCATGGGCAGGGGCGCGGCGCGGCGATCGTCTATGCGCCGACTCGGCGCGCAACCGAAGAGGAGGGCGCGCGGCTCGAGTCCGAGGGCTGGCGCGCCCGTGTCTACCACGCGGGCCTCCCGCCGGTCGAGCGAGAAGACGCACAGCGCGCGTTTGCCGACGGCCGCGCCGAGGTCGTCGTCGCCACCAACGCGTTCGGCATGGGCATCGACAGGGCTGACGTCCGAGCCGTCATCCACCTCGGACCGCCCAGCTCGGTCGAGGCCTACTATCAAGAGGTCGGGCGGGCCGGACGCGACGGCGCCGACGCCCTCGGCCTCTTGCTCATCTCCTCCCGTGACCTCTCGCTGCGCCGCGCGCTGATCGAAAGAGGTCCGGACGGGGCGCCGCCCGACCCTGCGGTGGTGGAGCACAAGTGGGGACTCTTCCTCGAGCTGATCCGCTGGGCCGAGGGCGGATCCTGCCGGCACGACGCGATCCTGCGCTACTTTGGCGACGAGGCCGAGACGCTCCACGGCTGCGGCCGCTGCGACGTCTGCCGGGCGCTGGGAGACGACGCGCCGGTGCAGGACCCCGAGGCGGCGACGCTCTTGGTCAGGAAGGCGCTGTCAGGCGTCGCGCGCGTCCACGGTCGCTTCGGACTCCAGACCGCCGTCGCCCTGATTCACGGCGATGCCGATGAGCGCCTCGAGCGCGCCCGCCTCTCTTCCACGCCCACCTTCGGCAATCTGCGCGAGCATCCGCGCGAGTGGCTGACGCGGCTCCTCCGCCGTTGCGTGACGGCGGGCTGGGTCAGCTTTACAGGCGCGGACCGCCCCGTGGTGACGCTGACCGAAGAAGGGCGCGCGGTGATGAAGGGCAATCACCCCGCGCGGCTCCTGCTCCCCTCCGCCGCCGTTGAGCGCGCTGCCATTCCGGGCACTCGGGCACCGAAGCGAGCGGGGGCGCCAAGGACACCTGAAGCGGACGAGCTCGACGCCGCCGGGCAGTCGCTCTTCCAGGCTCTTCGCGCGTGGCGGCTGACCGTATCCCGCGAGGCGGCGATCGCGCCGTTCATGGTCGCCTCCGACCGCACGCTCCGCGACATCGCGCGCCTGCGCCCGCGCAACGCCGACGAGCTGGCGCTGGCATACGGCATCGGCCGCCAGAAGGCGGAGCGATACGGCCAGGCGGTCCTCCGAGTCGTCGCGGAGGCCGCCCGCTCATGAGCAACGAGGCCGCCGTCGCCCTCGAGGGTATCGCCAAGAAATTCGGAGGTTATGTCGCACTCCGTGACATCTCACTTTCGGTCGGCGCCGGCGAGTTCATCTGCTTCCTCGGTCCCTCCGGCTGCGGCAAGACCACGCTGCTCCGGATCATCGCGGGGCTCGAGCGCCAGAACGCGGGCACTGTGAGAATGGCCGGGCGCGACGTATCGAGCCTGCCCCCGGCTCTCCGCAACTACGGCATCGTCTTTCAGTCCTACGCGCTGTTCCCCAACCTGACGGTCGGACGCAACGTCGCCTACGGTCTTGAGACCAGGCGCACCGCGGCCCGCGCCATCGCGAACCGGGTGGACGAGCTGCTGGCCCTGGTAGGGTTAGCCCGCCACAAGGACAAGTACCCGGCCCAGCTCTCGGGAGGCGAGCAGCAGCGTGTCGCTCTCGCCCGCGCCTTGGCACCTTCGCCAGCGCTTCTCCTGCTCGACGAGCCGCTCTCGGCGCTGGACGCGCGGGTGCGCCAGTCGCTGCGCCACGAGATCCGCGGGCTCCAGCGGCGGCTCGGTGTCACGACCATCATGGTCACGCACGATCAGGAAGAAGCCCTCGCCATGGCCGACCGCATCGTCGTCATGAATGCGGGCGAGGTCGAGCAGGTGGGCGGGCCGACCGAGGTGTACCGGCGTCCCAGCACGCCCTTCGTCGCCCGTTTCGTCGGCCAGATGAACTTCCTCTCCGCCGTCGCAGCCCCGCGCAGCGGCTGGGCGCGTGTCGGCGCCGTCGAGCTGCGTCATCAGCCGGGCTTCGAAGCGCCGCCAGGAGGCGCGCTGACGCTCGCGATCAGGCCCGAAGAGATCGCCGTCGGCCCGGCCGCGCTCCAGGGCGACAACCGTCTCACGGCCCGCATCACGGTCGTCCAGTTCCTGGGCGCCTTCACACGCGTGGGACTGACCGTGAATGGAGAAGGCGGAGCGCTGCTCGAGTGCGACGTAGCTGCGACCGCCTTCGCGGCGCTCGGCGTGGGCGAAGGCGCCGACCTGCCGATAGCGCTCGCGCCGGAGGCGCTCCGCGCTTTTCCCGCCCCGGGTAAAGCGGCGTGAGCGTCCGGGCTCCATCCGCGGCGGAGATCCCTGACGGCGTCGTCCGGCACAGGCTGAGCGGAGAGGACGCGATCCGATGGGCGCTCGTCGCAATCTTCGCCGCTATTCTCTACCTCTTCCTGCTCTATCCGCTGGTGCAGGTCCTCTGGCGGAGCCTGCTCGACAACGACGGGCACTTCATCGGCGCCGCCAACTACGTCCGGTATTTCTCGACGCCGGCGATCGCCGCCTCGATCACGAACAGCCTCTTCGTGTCCGTCGCCGCCATGGCGCTGACGGTCGCGCTGGCCTTCGGCTACGCCTATGCGCTGACGCGGACCCTCATGCCCGCGAAAGGGCTCTTCCGCGTCCTGGCCATGCTGCCGCTCTTCGCGCCGTCGCTGGTCCAGGCCTTCGCGCTGATCTATGTACTTGGCAACAACGGAATCATCACGCGGACGACGGGTCTGAACGTCGGCATCTACGGTGCCAAGGGGATCATCCTGGCCGAGGTCTTCTACTGCTTTCCCCACGCGCTGCTCATCCTCATGGCGGCGCTCGCCGCGACCGACGCGCGGCTCTACGACGCGGCGCGGACGCTGGGCGCGGGGGCGATCAAGACGTTCGTGACGGTGACGCTGCCCGGGATCAAGTACGGGCTCGTGAGCGCCTGCTTCGTGGTCTTCACGCTCGCCATCACGGACTTCGGCGCGCCCAAGGCCATCGGCGGCAAGTTCTCGGTGATGGCGACCGAGATCTACAACCAGGTCTCCGGCCAGCAGAACTTCACCATGGGCGCGACCGTGTCGGTCGTGTTGCTGATACCGGCCGTGCTGGCCTTCGTCGTGGACCGCCTCGTCCAGCGGCGCCAGTACGCGCTGGTGACCTCCTCCTCCAAGCCCCTCGTGCCGGAGCGACGCCCCCTGGCGGACTGGGGACTGCTCGGCTACTGCGCCCTCATCGCCGCCTTTATCGCCGCGATCTACGCCGTCATCCTGGTCTCGTCGCTCGTGCATCGCTGGCCCTACAACTTCGGCTTCACGCTCAAGCACTATGACTTCGACACCGCGGGCGGCTATCGCTCGCTCTGGAACAGCATCCGCGTGGCAGCGCTGACGGCCGCGGCCGGCACCGCGCTGACCTTCGTCGGCGCCTACGTCGTGGAGAAGTGCCGCACGGCGGCCAGCGGCCCTCTCTACCTCCTCTCCGTCCTGCCCGTGTCGGTGCCGGGCATGGTCCTGGGCCTCGCCTACATCTTCACCTTCAACGCTCCCGGCAGCCCGCTCAACGCGCTGTACGGCACGCTGGCCATCCTGATCATCTCCAACGTCATTCACTACTTCACCGTGGGCTTCCTGACCGCCACCACGGCGCTCAAGCAGATGGACGCCGAGTTCGAGAACGTGGGCGCCTCGCTCGGAGTGCCCTTCTATCGGACCTTCTGGCGCGTGACGGTGCCGATCGCGCTGCCGTCGATCGTGGCCGTCAGCATGTACTTCTTCCTGAACGCGATGGTGACGCTCTCGGCCGTGGTCTTCATTGTTGCCCCGGGCACCGAGCTGGCCGCCGTCGCCGTGCTGCTCATGGACGACGCGGGCGACACGGCCCAGGCCGCCGCCATGTCGGTGCTCATCATCGCCACCGGCCTCACGGTGCGGATGCTCTACTGGCTCGCGATGCGCGGCGTCACGTCCCGCACCCAGGCGTGGACCCGGGGCGCCGCCGCCGAAGGAGAACCGGCTGGATGAATGCCCTCGCGAAAACCGCGCTCGTCACCGGCGCCGCCCGCGGCATCGGGCTCGCCATCGCCTCACGCCTCGCGGCCGACGGCGTCCGGGTGGCCGTGCTCGACATCGACCCCGGGGCCGCGGACGCCGCCGCGAAGAAGGTGGGCGGCGGCGCCATCGCCCTCGCTGCCGACGTCACGAAGGCCGCCGAAGTCGCGGCCGCCGTCGACCGCGTGGTCCAGACGTGGGGCCGGCTCGACATTCTGGTCAACAATGCCGGGATCACCGGACGGTCGTTTCCCATCTGGGAGCTGACCGACGACGACTGGAGCCGCGTGATCGACGCGGACCTGACGAGCGTCTTCTTCTGCTGCCGCGCCGCCGTCAAGGTCATGCTGGTGCAGGGGAGCGGGCGCATCATCAACATTGCGTCCATTGCGGGCAAGGAGGGCAACCCGACTCTCGTGCCCTACTCGGCCGCCAAGGCCGGCGTCATCGGGCTGACCAAGGCCCTCGCCAAGGAGGTGTGCACGCGGGGCATTCTCGTGCATGCCATCGCCCCGGCGGTCATCGGCACCGAGCTGCTCCAGCAAATGGAGAAGAGCACGGTGGATCTGCTGGTCTCGAAGATCCCCATGGGCAGGGTGGGACGGCCCGACGAGGTGGCGGCGCTGGCGGCGTGGCTCGCCTCGGACGACTGTTCATTCACCACGGGAGCGGTGCACGACCTCTCGGGAGGTCGCGCGACCTATTGACTCGGCCCTGGTGGACCGTGCCGCCCTAGTTCTTGGACGACCGGTTGGTCTCGTTCACATAAATCGTGTTGACGTACGCCTCGGCGACCTTGTCCACGGCCTTTTCCAGAAAGGCCTGCTGGCCCTTGTAGGCTGTGCTGAAGAACCACTTGCCGGCGTCCGATTCGAGGAACTCGGCGTAGGCTCGAAGCTCCGCGTCGCTCGCGCCGCGGTACGTGTACATCAACTCCCGCAGCACCTCCTCGCTGACGGTGTCCCGCATCTGGGAGCGGAACACGTCGCGTGCGATCTCCCCTTGCGCCGCTCGCTGCTGTGCCTGCTCCGACATGACCTGTTCGATCCCGCGGTTCCAGCCGATGACGACGGCCCTGATGGCGCCGAACGTCCCTTCCGATGCCCGGGAGGCCTCGTCGATCCTGAAGATCGCCACCAGCCGCTCCTCGGAAGGCTGCCTGTTTTCGAGCGTGGCGAGGTACCTGTCCCTCGCCTGGGACTGGCCGGGCTCCACGCCGCTCTGTTCCAGCCTCACCATCTTCCTGCCGGCGGGAAAGTTGTACCAGACCAATACGCGAGTCAGGAAGTCCGCGTCGTAGTTGTCGAAGAGCGCCTGCTTGACGGGCTTGGCGTAGGCTTCGGGCGAGAACGAGACATCGAGGGTCCGCCAGAGCCATCGCCGCACGTCGGCGTCCAGGTTGGGATTGTTGTCATCGATGGTCTGCTTCAGTCGCAGCCGGACCCGCGTCAGGTGATTCCGCAGACCGGAGACCCGGAGCGCCTCGTCGATGCCCGCGGCCCTCTCGTCGACGGGCGCGGCCTTGGCGCGGGCGCGGCTCTTGTCTTGTGCTCCGGCGGGCAGCGTCGCCCCGGCGAGAAGCAACCCCGCCAGCGAGAGCACCGCCACACGGGCAAACCTGCTCATGCGCAGGAGCCTAGCATCCCTGGCGGCACGGGAGCAATCACGGCCGGAGGCCCAGCTTGAGTGCCGCGGCGAGGAGCGCGACCTTGGACACCGACTCGGTGATCCGGTCGTCGATCGCCATGGCGACGGCCTCGGGGAACGGCACCACGAGCCGCTCGAAGAACTCGTCGTCGTCGGAAGCGAGCGGGTCCGCCGAGAGGTCCTCGCCTATGTAGCAGTACGCCGTCTCGTCGAGGTAGGCGCTCGAAGGGAAGAAGCGCGTGAGGAAGGTCAGCCGCCCCGCGCGGTAGCCGCCTTCCTCGCGGAGCTCCCGCTGCGCTGCCGCCTCGGGTTCCTCGCCCGGTTGTCCGCCTCCGCCAGGCAGCTCCCAGGAGTCGGCGCGTGCCAGATGGCGGAACTGGCGGACCAGGAGCACGTGCTCGGGGTCCACGAAGGGGACGACGCCAACGGTCATGCCGACGTGGAGCACGGGGTATCGCCGGAGGGCGCCCGTGGGGAGCCGCCAGGCGTCCTCGCGCAGCGTCAGCTTGCCGAGCCGCTGCAACGTCGTAGAGCCGAGGAAGTGCCACGCGTTGGCCATGGAAAGCCTCCCAGGGATTGGCCCCCTGGCCACGGATTGTACCTGTGCTATTGTCCTCGGCCTCGCCCAGCGTCTTCTCCTTCATGCTGGCCGTCATCATTGACGCGAGGTTTCCGCAGAGTCAAGCCGACATCCTGACCGGGAGCGTTTCTGGGATCGCCTCTTGCAGGACGTGGCGCCAGCTGGCGAGCAAGCGGTCAGGGTCTCCAAGATCGTTCCAGTGCACGTCCCGGACGGGTAACACGGCCAGGCGGCCGGGACGAGCTGACAGGACCTCGCGGGAGAAATCGACCGATGCCAGCCCGCGGTACAGCCGCTCGACAGCCGCAGTTTCGTCCGTCGACCCCAACGTGGGCCGGACCACGTTGAAGGCCTCACAGAGCGACGGCACGGCCAGATTGATGACGTGGAGGAACGTCGAGACCTGGCCCACCATGACGAAGCTGTTCCAGAGCCACCCCTGGGCGGGGAACCGAATCCTCTCGGCGAGTGCGGGCTTCTCAGAAAAACGGCGAACCCACCGGAGCCCGGCCGGTTGGACTCCAGCAACAGGCTCGCCCGCCTGGATCCAGCCATAGCCGGGCTCGACTCTCTCCGGAGTGATACCCAGCAGGGTGATGAGATCAGGCCGTTGACGGGTTGTCTCGAAGGCCTGTTCGACGTGCGCCATGAAAGCCTCATCGTCGGAAACATAGTGGTCGGAAGGGAAGAAGGCCACCGTGTCCTGGGGAGCCGTCGCGGCTATCCGTAGCAGGGCATAGAGGATAGCTGCACCTGTGCCGCGGTTTTCGGGCTGGACCACCACCGAGGACTCCGGTACCCCCGTCAAAAGGGGCCGGTAGTAGCGCTCGTGAGACTTGGTGACAACGATGAGTGTCCGGCGACCAGGCACAGCCCGAACTGTCCGTCGACGAGTGTCGCCCAGGAGTGTGTCCGGACCGACGAGCGCGCAAAACTGCTTGGGTCGGTCGTCACCGGTGATCCCCCGTGTGAGCCCGCGCAGGCGCACGCCGTCTCCACCGGCCAGAATCACGGCCCACGTTCCCGTCTGCACAGTCACTGACGATCTCCGAGGCATGGAGGCCCTCCTGCGAAGTTTTGTGACCACACATCCGACATTTGGATGCAGCCGCGGCCAACCCGGTGACACAGGTTGGGAAGAAAGGGAGCCGAGTCATATCGGCCAACCCGATGGCCGGGTATCGCCCGATCGTGGAATATCGAAGGACCCGGTGGGCGCTCTGTTACATTCTTGCGAAGGCTGATGCCCGAGTGACTCCCTCGACACGGGGATCGCGTCTCAAGGAGCAAGGATAGCCTTACGAAGAGGCAGAGGGGGAGAGACATGAAAGTACTTGTTGCAGCAGCTCTCAGCGCAGTCATTGCGGTTTCGATGTCACCAATCCCGAGTCCGGCGCAGGTGCACGGCGCGATCCTGCTCGCCACCGCGCGTCAGGACATAGGTCAGACCGACCGCAGCAAGAGCCACGACCTTCAGACACCGCGCAAGAATGAGGACATCGCGGCCCTGCTGGATTGTCAGGACGTGCAGACGGCGCGGGAGAATCAGGACGTGCAGGCCCCGCGGGAGAATCGGAAGATGGTTACATGAAGCAGACCGTGTGGATTCTGGCGGTTCTGCTGGTACTGGTGATGCTGTTTGCAGTGCCCGTGGTCGCCCATCGGTCACAGCGTTGGCCCGACTGCACGGGCAAGATCGTGACGGTCCTGGGCCCGCGCGGCGAGTCGGTCGAATGCGTGTGTGTCGCAGGCATCCTCGCTACCTGCTTTGACTCGGGCCCGTAGGCCGAGAGGCACCGCGACTCGTGAGCCCATCACATGAGTGAGACCCTCGACGTAGTGGTCCGGCAAGGTCCGCTGGTGCTGTTCGGTTGGGTGCTCGCCGATCAGGCTGGCATCCCGGTACCTGCTGTCCCGCTCCTGCTCGTCATGGGGGCCCTCGTGGGCGCCGCTCGATTCAGCCTGTTGGTGGCGCTTGGAACCGCCATCGCCGGCTGCCTCGCCGCTGATCTGCTCTGGTATACATTCGGCCGGCGGCGCGGCGCCCGGGTCCTGGGCTCCCTGTGCCGGATCACGCTTGAGCCGGACTCCTGCGTGCGCCGGGTCGACGACCTGTTCACGGCGTACGGACTCCGTGCTCTCCTGGCCGCCAAGTTCCTACCCGGGTTGAATCCTCTCGCTGCCGCGCTGGCGGGTGTGGCCAAGGTCCATCTTGGGCGATTCGTCCTCTACGAGGCCGGAGGCGCCCTCGCGTGGTCGGCGGGATGGATTTGCCTGGGATACGTCTTCACCGATCTGATCGAGCAGGTCGTGGCCGAGGCATCTCGGCTCGGCGGCAGGTCGCTCCTTGTGCTTCTCGGGCTCCTGGCCGGCTACCTGGGAGTCAAGTATGTTCAACGCCAACGCTTCCTTCGGTCCCTGCGTACGGCTCGAATCAGCCCGGAAGATCTGAAGCGGAGGCTGGAGGAGAAGAAGGAGACCATGGTCGTGGACCTCCGGACGGAGCTCGACGTGGGGGCCATGCCTTACGTCATCCCCGGGGCGCTGCGGATCAGCCCTGATGAGCTCGAACGGCGCCACAAAGAGATTCGGCGAGACATCGAGATCGTGCTCTATTGCACGTGACCCAACGAGGCAACCAGCGCCCGGGTGGCGCTCGACCTTCGCCGGCACGGCGTCACCCGCGTGCGTCCGCTCGCGGGCGGCTTGCAGGGATGGCATGAACGCGGGTTCCCGCTGACACCCTTGAACGAGTTCGCCCAGTCCCTCGCGTAACCGCCGTCCCGACCTTCCGACAGACCTCAGCTTCCTCTCAAAAGGTTTCCAAGAGCGATACGCCGCAGTCGATCAATCGCGCGGGATGGATTGCGTGTCCGTGCGGAAATGTTCACCGACCTCCTCCTAGGGAGTAGGCAGTTCCGCCACGTCCCAGCCGCCTCCGAGTGCCTTCACCAGCAGCACGCTCGCGGCCATGCGACGCCCGAGGATGTCGATCTCGGTGCGTTGGTTCGCGAGCGTCGCGGTCTGGGCGGTGATGACCTGCAGGTAGTTGTCGACCCCGCCCCGGTAACGATTGGTGAAGAGCTGGAGCGATTGCTGTGCAGATTCCACGGCGCGCCGCTGCTGCTGAGCCTCCTGCTCGAGGATGCGAAGCGCGGCCAGGTTGTCCTCGACCTGCTGGAAGGCGGTCAGCGTGGTCTGACGGTAGGCGGCCACGGTTGCATCGTAGGCCGCCCGCGCGGTGTCGGACGTGGCGCGGCGACGTCCGCCGTCGAAGATCGTCTGCGTGATCGACGCCCCCACCGCCCACAGGAGACTTGACGCGTTCAGGAGGTTCCCGAACGAGCTTCCCTCGAATCCGACCGAGGCGTTCAGCATCACGGTCGGATAGTACGCGGCCTTGGCGATGCCGATCTGCTCGTTGGCCTCGGCGACGCGGCGCTCGGCGGCCGCAATGTCCGGGCGCCGCTCCAGCAGCTGGGACGGGAGGCCCACCGGGATGTCCGGCGGCCGGGTGTCGAGCGGACGAGAGGGCAGGCTGAAGGCAGCGGGCGGCTTGCCGATCAGCGTTGCGATGGCGTGCTCGAGCTGCGCCCGTTGCACCGTGACGTCGGTGGCCTGCGCCCGCGTGGTGTCGAGCTGCGTCTGCGCCTGAGCGACGTCGGACTTCGGGGCCGCGCCGCCCTCGAAGCGATTCGTCGTGAGCCGAAGCGCCGCTTCGAACGCCTTCACCGTCTCGTCCAGGAGCTGCTTCTGGGCGTCGGCGGCCCGCAGCGCGAAGTAGTCCATCGCCAGCTCGGCCTGAAGGCTGAGCCGGGCGGTCTCGAGATCGGCGGCGGTGGCCTGGGCCTCCTGCCGGGCCGCCGCTACCGTCCGCCGCACCCGGCCCCACAAGTCTATCTCGTAGGACATGTCGAGCGAGAAGAGGAGGTCGCCGCTGCTGCCCGTGTTCAGGCCCGGCGGCACGAAAGGGCGATTGGCCGAGTCGCGGATGGAGCTGGCGCCGAAGCTCGTCGAGATCGTGGGAAAGAGCGCGGCCCGGTTAAAACGGACCATGGCCCGGGCCTCGCGCAGCCTCGCCTCGGCGATCTTTAGATTCTGGTTCGCCTCGGCGACTTGCTCCTCCAGCGCCTGGAGCTCGGGATCCCCGAGGATCGCCCACCACTGACCCCGCGGCAGGTTGTCGCTCGGCTCCGCGGCCTTCCAGCCGTCCGCCTCCTTGTAGGCGGGCGTCATGGGCGCCGACGGTTTCGTGTACTCCGGGCCGACCATGCAGCCGCCGAGCAAGAGCGCGGCGAGCCCGGCCCGGCCGGCGGCTCGTGCCCTCATGGCCGGGCTCCGGCGGGCGCGCCCGCGATTCGCACGCGGGTGCCGCTGGTGAGCGAGTCCGATGGCGCCACAATGACCTGATCGGTAGGCTGAAGCCCGGCGACGATCTCCACGGTGGTGCCATAGTCACGCCCGATCGTGACCGGAACGAGCTGCGCCCGGCCGTCCCGGACCATCGCGACCTGGAGTCCCTCGGCGCGGAAAAGCAGTGCGTTGGCGGGAACCGTGGCTGACGCGATCTGCTCGGGTAGCTTGAGGTGAACGAAGACGTAGGCTCCGGGCAGCAGCTCTCCGCCCGGATTGTCGACGTCCACCTCGACGAGCAGCGTGCGGGAGGCAAGGTCGATCGCGTTGGCGTTCCTCACGAGGGCGCCCTTGAACAACCGCCCGGGGAACTCATCGAGGGTGAGGGTCGCGGTGCTTCCGGGGCGGGCCGCTCGCGAGTAGACCTCGGGCACGGCCACGAAGACGCGGAGCGTGTGGATGGCCGTCATGTGGAAGAGCTCACGGCCCGAGGTATTCGATCCCGCATTGATCAAGACCCCGATGTCCACGTTGCGCGCCGTGATGACCCCCTCGAAGGGAGCGTAGATCTTCTCGAACCCTTGCAGCTGCTCGAGCCGGCGGACGTTCGCGGCATTCGAATCCACGGTGGCTTTCGTCGCGCTGAGAGCGCTCACCGCTTGGTCCGTCTCCTGCTTGGAGACCGAGTCGGTCTCCAAAAGCGCCCGCCAGCGGTCGGCGGTGATCTGGGCCTGCCGCAGATTGGCCCGGGCCGTCTCGAGGTCGGCCCGGGCCTGTTCGAGCTGCTGGTCAACCTCGGGGGTCTCGATCTCGGCGAGGAGCTGCCCTTGCTTCACGTGCGCGCCGATGTCGAAGTACCAGCCCTTTACATAGCCGTTCGTGCGGGCGAAGATCGGCGCGTCCGTGAAGGCCTGGGTGGTGCCCGGGAGCAGGATCTCCTGCGTCGGCGCGCCCGGTGTTGGCGACACGACGTTCACGACCGCGACGTCCGCTTCATCGGTGGCCCGCTTCACCCTCGCGTCGGCCGCGCTGCGGGCGCTGATCCCCGAGTAGAGGGCGAGACCGAGGGCACCCACCAACACCCCGAGGGCGAGGAAGAGAACGGGGCTCTGCGATCGCCGGGGCTCATCCGCCGCCCTCGCCTTGGACTCAGTCTCGGCTTCTCCGGTCGGATCGTCTGTCATCGCGAGTCTCCGGAAGACCGTCGTCCGTGTAGGAGCGCGAACACCGAGGGCACGAAGACGAGGGTGGCGACGGTGGCGCACAAGAGGCCGCCGATCACGGCCCGCCCGAGCGGAGCATTCTGCTCGCCGCCTTCGCCGAGCCCGAGCGCCAGGGGCACCATGCCGATGATCATGGCAAGGGCGGTCATCAAGACGGGGCGGAACCGGGTGAAGCCGGCCTCCACGGCGGCCGTCGCCGCGTTCCCGTGCTCGCGGAGGCGCTCCTTGGCGAAGGACACGACGAGGATGCTGTTGGCGGTCGCGACACCGATCGACATGATGGTGCCCATCAGGGCGGGGACGCTGAGCGTAGTCCCGGTCAGGAAGAGGAAGACCACGATGCCGGCGAGCGCCGCGGGCAGCGCGGTGATGATGATGAAGGGATCGAGCCAGGACTGGAAGTTCACGACGATCAGCAGGTAGACGAGGACGATGGCGAAGCCGAGCCCCGCGAGCAGCCCGAGGTACGACGTCCGCATGGTTGCGAGCTGCCCGCGCACGGTGAGGAAGCTGCCCCGGGGCAGGAGCGGCCGGTTCGCGTCGACGATCCGCGTGATGTCGCGGCCCACGGCGCCGAGGTCGCGGTCCTGAACGGCGCCGTAGATGTCCACGACCCGGCGGATGTTGTAGTGCGACAGCACCGCCGTCTCGCTCGAGCGCGTGATCGACGCGACGTTGGCGAGGATGCCGGGCCGAGTGGTGGTCGGCGTGGTGATCGGAATGTTCTGGATGTCCTGCAGGGACTGGATCCGGTATTGCGGCGTCTGGGTCGCGAGGTTGTAGTTGACCCCGTTCTGGAAGTTCAGGAAGAAGGTTGGGGTGGTCTGGAAGCTCCCGCTCAGCGAGACGAGTAGGCTGCTCGCGACGTCCCGCGCGGTGAATCCGGCCTGTCCCGCCTTCGTGCGGTCGATGGCGACGTCGAACTTCGGGTAGTCGAAACGCTGCTGGAGCCGGAGGTCGACGAGACCCGGCACCCGTCGGAGCTCGTTCAGCATCTTGTCGGCGGCGCGGCGATTGCCTTCGACGTCCGCCCCCTCGATCTGGACATCGATCGGCGCGGGCAGCCCGAAGTTGATGATCTGCGTCACGATGTCGGCGGGCAAGAAGTAAAAGGTCACGCCGGGGAACTCCGACGGCAACTTCTGGCGGAGCGCCCGGACGTAGTCGGCGGTGGGCCGGTGGTCTGCCTTCAGCGAGACGAGGATGTCCGCGTCGGCGGCCCCGATGACGCCGGACGCGCTGTGCATCCAGTTGATGGCGCTGTAGGGGAGCCCGATATTGTCGAGGATCACCTCCATCTCGCGGGCGGGGATCTCGCGCCGGATCGCCGCCTCCACGAGGTCGGTCAGCCGCGCCGTCTCCTCGATGCGCGTCCCCGTCTGGGCTCGCAGGTGGAGGGTGAACTGCCCGCTGTCGGTGTCCGGGAAGAAGTTCTCGCCGAGCCGCGGCGCGAGCAGGAAGGCGCAGAGACAGATGGCCAGGAACACCGGGATGAAGATGACGCGCCGGTCGACCAGCCGGGCAAGCACCTCCCGATAGGCGAGCCGGACCCGCTCGAACCCGTGCTCGAACGCCTGCTGCGCGCGCGCCAGCGGGTTTCTCGACGGCGCCGCGTCCTCGACCACCTGCGGGAGCAGGTACCTGGCGATAGTCGGCACGAGCGTTCGTGACAGGAGATACGACGCCAGCATCGCGAAGATCACCGCCTCGGCGAGCGGGACGAAGAGGTAGCGGGCGACCCCACCGAGGAGGAACATGGGCAGGAACACGATGCAGATGCACAGCGTCGAGACGAGCGCCGGCACCGCGATCTGCTGGGCCCCGTCCAGGATCGCCTGGACGACGGGCTTCCCCATGTCGAGGTTCCGGTTGATGTTCTCGATCTCCACGGTGGCGTCGTCGACGAGAATGCCCACGGCGAGCGCGAGGCCGCCGAGCGTCATGATGTTGATGGTCTCGCCGAGCAGGCCCAGGACGATGAGCGAAGTCAGGATCGAGAGGGGGATCGAGACGGCAATGATCAGCGTGCTCCGCCAGCTCCCGAGGAAGATCAGGATCATCACCGCGGTGAGGCAGGCGGCGATCACCGCCTCCCGGATCACCCCGCTCACCGCTGCCCGCACGAAGATGGACTGGTCGGCCAGCGGCTGGATCTTCAGCTGCGGCGGGAGTGTCGGAATCACCCTGGGTAGGACCTTGCGGATGCCCCCCACCACGTCGAGGGTGGACGCCGTGCCTGTCTTCAGGATCGTGATCAGCGTGCCCCGGCGGCCATCCTGGCGGACCACGTTCGTCTGGGGCGTGAACCCGTCCCGCACGTTGGCGACGTCCCGGAGATAGACCGTCGAGTTGCCGACCACCTTGACCGGGAGGTCGTTCAGCTCGGCCACCGTCCGGGGGCTCGCGTTCATCGTGACGTCATATTCGAACTCCCCGATCTTCGCGGTGCCGGACGGCAGCACGATGTTCTGCTGGCCGATGGCGGTGACGATGTCGGCCGGGGAGAGCCCCTTCGACTGGAGCAGGCCCTGATCCAGGTCGACCATCACCTGGCGCTGCTTGCCCCCGTACGGATACGGAATGGACGCGCCCGGAACGGTCACGAGCTGGGTCCTCAAGAAGTAGAAACCGGAGTCGAAGAGCTCGGACTCGGAGAGACCGGAGAGGGCGAGCTGGAGAATCGGCACCGTCGACGCGCTGTAGTTGATGATCAGAGGAGGCTGGGTGCCCGCTGGAAGCGACCGCAGGATGGTCTGGGACACCGCCGTCACCTGCGCGTTTGCGGTATCGAGGCGCGCATTCGGCTGCAAGAAGATCTTCACCATCGCCTGCCCGTTTACCGTCGTGGATTCGAGATGCTCGATGTTGTCCACCGTCGTCGTGAGGACCCGCTCGTACTGGTTGGTGATCCGCCCTTCCATTTCTTCCGGGTTGAGGCCGGTGAACTGCCAGGCGACCGCGATGACCGGGATGTCGACGTTCGGGAAGATGTCCGTAGGGGTGCGAAGGATGACCACCGGGCTCGCGATGAGGATCAAGAGGGCGAGGACGACGAAGGTATAGGGACGGTTGAGCGCTAACCTGACGATCCACATACCCTGGTCAACTCACCTTTCGCCTGAGCTCGGCCTAAGATTGGCTCCTCCTTCTCGACGGGAACGCGAGCAGGAAAGGTTCGGGCATGGGCTAGCGGATTCTTGCGGAAATCTCTGGCACTGCAGGGCTCGAGCGTTTCAACCGTGTCGAGCGGGCTGAATCTCCGGTGACACGGTGTCGTCTAAAGGTATGGAAGGAGAAAGCGAGGAATCATCGTGGACAAGATCACACGAAATACAAAGTTGGCAGTTGTGGCGCTCGCCGCACTGGCGATCGTGCTCGTGTTCAACGCGCCCGGTCAGGCGCGAGGAATGGCCGGTCACGGCTTCGGGGGCGGTCATTCAGGCGTGGCGCAGATACACCACGGCTCCGATGGACACCATGGCTCCGACGGACACCATGGCTTCGACGGACACCATGGCTTCGACGGACACCATGACCACGACCGACGCGGCCGCTTCGGGTTCGGGTCCGGGTTCGTCTACCCGTATTACGGATACTATCCTCAGGTCTACTACTGGTACTACTGCCCAAGCTATGGGGCGTACTACCCGTACGTGGCGAGCTGCCCGGAGGCGTGGGTGCCGGTACCGGCTTCATGACGCGTCAGCGAGCGGCTACATGCTCTGGTGCGATGCGCGCGGACTGGCCGAGACGCTGGCCGGCAGCGGGATGGGCCCATGCCAGTCTCACGAGCAACGACACCAGAGCACCAACCGCCAGCGATCCGCCGCACATCGTCATAAAAGCGTTGTGAGCCGCACCGAATGATCGATGGAGGACTACATGAGGAAGATTCGCGTGCTCCCGATCGTGGCAACCATGGGCCTTACTCTCATCACGACGGCCGGGCCCGCCGGCGCATATCTAATCGAGGCGGTGACCTCGATCCCAGCCGGCGAGGCCACGGACGAGCCGACCCTGGAGAAGGCGGTCCGGGCGGCCGTCGCCGACGTCACGTCCCACGCCATCGCGTTCAGACCGACCATGGTATCGCTTCAGGAGGCAAAGCTCGTCGGCGATCGGATCTACCTGTTCATCCTGCTCGCGGACGCGGCCGGGGAAGCGGAGATCGAGGTCCTGAAGGCCGATACGGCGCGGGCGAGCCAGGATCCGCGCTGAGCCGGAATGGGCACCTGGCCGCCCTCCGCATCCTGGAGGCGGAGAATGCCAGGATAGGAGGGCCGTCACTTCGAGTCCGCCGCTAAGGCGGCGTAAGAGCCGAGCGCGAAACCGGCCTTGACCGGGACCCCTTTGACGGTGACGGAGAGGTCGGTGCGCGGCATGCCCACCCGGAAAACGTCCCCGGCCTGCAACTGCCCCGAGTTTCCAAGCGCCTGCTCGACGGCCTTCCAATCTGGGTCCGTGGCTTGCGTGACGCCAGCGAATGCAGCGAAGAGCAACGTGACTCCGAGAATTGCCAGGACGTCAGCGAGACGGTATCTCACGATCTCTTCTCCTCTGATGCCACACTTTAGAAGAGATCCGGACCGGTCGGGGAGGAGCGAGCCCGGAGCTTTTCGCAACATTCCGCAAGTGGTCGCTCCGCGCGTTTCGTACTCTTGCGGAACCGTTGGGCCCACGAGCGCCGATGGTGAGAGACGGATGAGATAGCGATGAGAAGTGACGGCTCCGCTCCGCCAGCCGAGCTTCGCGCATCTAACAAGTGAAGTGAGAACGTGGCATCGAGGAGGTGCCCTATGATCCGCAAG
>WNFS01001412.1_pt1 | contig 17869 bp, 11 predicted proteins | sample 5400141 | NCBI WGS metagenome assembly WNFS01 (sample SAMN13153358, study PRJNA577476) | soil metagenome | isolation source: 60 cm saprolite under Madrone tree | place: USA:California | collected 2016-06-14
ACCAACGAGCCAGACAGTTTTGGGATCCGACGCATCTTGTCGCCCAAGAACTCAATCACAGAGCCGCCATTAAGCCGCCAGAAGTAAAGCCCGCCTGCTGCTTCAACCGTGGATTCTATTGGGATGACGCAATTGTTTATGCTCCGCACGCGCAATGGCACGACGAACCGCCCCCAATCTTCTGGGACGGCCCAGTAGTCCACGTCATCCCCGCCCTCGAAAACGCTCTCCACAATATGAAGTGAGCGCAGGCAGAAAGAAACGAACGCTGTGGTTTTACTGGGGCCAGGGCAGCAAGACCGGCTTGCAAGAGTCGATCGAAACGGCGGACGTCATCGTCGACTTGCTGCCTCTTTGTCCTCTTTTTCAAGAACACCCGTGGTGGGGGTGCCTCCGTGCCGCTTGACACCGGCGCAGCACGGTGGATACTGGACAAACAGCGCAGGAGCGCCCAACCATGAACGCGGTGAAACCAATTTTGGCGAATCAACTTGGCCCGCTAAGGGGCCTGGAAGAGTGGGACGATTTCGTAAAGACTCGCTACACCGAGGAGAAAAAAAGCGACGAATTCCGCGATTATAGCGAGACTACGCCCCCGCGCGTTCGCGAGTTCTACCGCCAAAATCATGCTTACCAAACGCGCGATTTCGTTCTGGATAAGAAAAAACACTTCCTCGCCAGGAACCGCGCCCAGATGGGCATCTGGGAGGCCATGGAGTTTCTCAACACCTTGGTCGACGAAAGCGATCCAGACACCGAACTCACTCAAATCGAGCATTTGCTGCAAACCTCGGAGGCCATCCGGCGCGACGCCAAACCAGACTGGTTCGTTCTAACCGGGCTTATCCACGACCTCGGCAAGATTCTCTGCCTCTGGGGCGAGCCGCAATGGGCTGTCGTCGGTGACACGTTTCCGGTGGGTTGTGCGTGGTCGCCCAAAATCGTCCTGCACGAATACTTCGCGCTCAACCCCGATGCCAAAATTCCCGGCTATCAGACGCGCATGGGCGTTTATTCCGAGCATGGCGGGCTCGATCAGGTGGACATGTCTTGGGGGCACGACGAATATCTCTATCACGTCGTCAGAGATCATCTGCCCCAAGAAGCGCTGTACATGATTCGCTATCACTCGTTCTATTCGGCGCACCGCGAGGGCCAGTATGAATATCTTATGGACGACGGCGACAAGCAGATGTTCCGATGGGTGCGCGAATTCAACCCCTATGACCTCTACTCGAAGACCAAGGAGCGGCCGAACGTCGAGGAGCTGCGCCCCTACTACGAAGACTTGATTGCAAAATACTTCCCCGCGAAATTGAATTGGTAAACGCATCGACGGAAATGCAGCTTGTTCGCATTCTTTCGTAACGACAGCATTCTTGGAGCCTTGGCTAGGGACGGCTACTCCCGCGATGGTCACCGGATTACAGTGGTGCTAAAATTCAGGCTGACCCTTCATGACTACCGCCAAAACTCTCTACCAAAAAATTTGGGACAGCCACGTTGTCCACGACGAGCCCGGTTTACCCGCGGGAGCGGGCCAGCCCGCGCTCATCTATATCGACCGCCACCTCATCCACGAAGGCACTTCACCACAAGCCTTCGCAGGTCTGCGCGCCGAAGGACGCAAGGTCCGCCGCCCCGATCTCACTTTTGCGGTGATGGACCATTCCGTCCCCACCACCGACCGCACGCTGCCGATCATCGACACTGACGCGCGCCTGCAATTCGAGGCGCTTGAGAAAAATTGCAGTGAATCCGGTGTGCGCCTCTTTGACATGCACAGCAAGCAGCAAGGCATCGTGCACATCATCGGGCCGGAGCTGGGCATCACGCAGCCGGGGCAAACCATCGTCTGCGGCGATAGCCACACTTCAACGCACGGCGCGTTCGGCACGCTGGCATTCGGCATTGGCACCAGCGAAGTCGAGCACGTGCTGGCCACGCAGTGCCTGGTGCAATCGCGCTCCAAGACGCTGCACATCGTGGTGAACGGCAAGCGTCCCGCCGGCGTCACCGCCAAGGACATCATCCTCGCCATCATCGGCAAAATCGGCATCAGCGGCGGCACCGGCCACGTCGCCGAATATGGCGGTGAAGCCATCCGGGGCCTCTCCATGGACGGCCGCATGACCGTTTGCAACATGACCATCGAAGGCGGCGCGCGTGCCGGCATGGTCGCGCCCGACGAAACCACCTTCGCCTATCTGGAAGGGCGGCCGTTTGTTCCGCGCGGCAAGGCGTTTCAGGAGGCGGTCGAGCGTTGGAAGCAACTGCGCAGCGACGATGGCGCCAAGTTCGACATGACCGTCGAGCTCAACGCTAAAGACATCGCCCCGCAAGTCACCTGGGGCACTAATCCCGGCATGGTCTCCGGCGTGACCGCCCGCGTGCCCGACCCGCACTCCTTCAGCGATCTCAACGATCAGAAGGCCACCGAGCGCGCCCTGATCTACATGGGCCTGAAGGCCGGCACACCCATCGTGGACATTCCCATCGATCGCGTCTTCATCGGCTCCTGCACCAATTCCCGCATCGACGATCTCCGCGCGGCCGCGCAGTTTGTCGTAGGCAAACATATCGCACGCAGCGTCAAGCAGGCGCTGGTCGTGCCCGGCTCGCGTGGCATCAAGGCCCAAGCCGAAAAAGAAGGTCTGGACAAGATATTCACCGCCGCCGGCTTCGAGTGGCGCGATGCCGGCTGCAGCATGTGCATCGGCATGAACGCGGACGTCCTGCCGCCCCACGAACGCAGCGCCAGCACCTCCAATCGCAATTTCGAGGGTCGCCAGGGCAAAGACAGCCGCACCCACCTGGTAAGCCCGCTAATGGCCGCCGCAGCCGCCATAGCCGGCCATTTCGTGGACGTCCGCGAGTTCGATGTCGTGCCGGTGGAATGACACGCTACAGGGTTGCCTTCAGCCGCAGGTGGAGCCACCAGGAAGGCAGATGAGAGCATGATGGAGCATGGCCAGATCATCCTCATGTCGTTTCTTGGGGTGGTGGCCGCTGCAATGATCGGTTGGGAGATTCTGAATAGTGAGCGCTTTGGAAACAAGAATGGACCCAAGACCGTGCCCGTTCGGAACGTGCTCATGTGGATCGGTCTTATCGGCGTTCTCGCTTTATCGGCCTGGGAGGCGAAACACGGAAATTTTTCGTTCTTGTTTTAGCGATTTAGGAGCTCAGGTTTGATACGCTTCTTAAGGACAGCCCTAAAACGCGCTCGAGGGCAAACGAATGCAACCGTTTAGCACACACAGCGGCAAAGTGATGCCGCTCGATCGCGTCAATGTCGACACCGACCAGATGGTGCCCAAGCAATTCCTGAAGGCGCTGACCCGCGAAGGCTTCGGCCGCATTCTTTTTTACGATTGGCGGTACCTGCCCGGCGAAACACCAAATCCGCAATTCGTCCTGAATTTTCCCCGCTACAGAGGCGCATCCGTTTTGCTGACGCGCGCCAACTTCGGCTGCGGCTCCAGCCGCGAACGCGCCCCCTGGGGCGTAAAGGACTACGGCTTCCGCGTGATTCTCTCGCCCAGCTACGCCGATATTTTTTACAACAACTGCTTCAAGAACGGTATTCTGCCGGCGGAGCTCAGCGAAGAACAAATCGAGGAACTGTTTCAGCGCACGGAAAAAGAGGAAGGCTATTCGCTGACCGTCGATTTGCCGGGCCAAACCGTCACCGACAATCACGGGCTCAAATACAAATTTGAAATCGCCCCCTCGCGCAAAGAAGTCCTGCTAAAGGGCCTCGACGACATCGGCACCAGCCTGCGACACGAACCTGAAATCACCGCCTACGAAAAAGCCCACGCCGCCACAGCGACGATGTACGACCCCGTCGACATAAAAAACTACAGCAACGGCCGCTGAAAAAGGTTCCCAGTTTCCACGCCGCAGTTTTCTGACTCACGGGGCCGCGCCGTTTTCCCATATCACTTTACCGCCTGAAATTCCCTGTGGCACAAAAAAGGAAAACGGGGAAGGCCGGACTGGCCTTCCCCGTTTTCGAGGCGAGTCGATGAAACTCGCCCGAAGAAGTTAGAAGCGGAAGCGCAGACCAAACTCAATCTGCCGCGGCGTGTTCCCCTGCGTGTTCAGGACGCCCCAGCTGCCTGGATTCGAAATATCCTGAGTGGGGTTGGCGAACACCAGGTGGTTGAAAACGTTGAGGAAGAGGAACTGGAACTCGGTGGAGAAGCGCTCCGAGATTCGAATGTTCTTTTTCACGCTGAGATCCACGTTCCAGTACGGCAGGCCGCGAATTGGTCCCTCACCGGCGCCGTCGCGGCGGGTGTCCACCCCCAGAATCGGGGCGCGAAACTGGCCGAAGGAAGCAACGGGATCCTTGAAGATGTTGAGGCAAGACCCGGTGGTGCAATCCTGCTGGGCAATGGAGTTGCCAAATGCATCGGTCCCACCTGCCACTCCATTATGGACAGAGTTGCCCTGCGTGACTCCGGTGGTGTTGGTGCACTGCTCGTTGTCGAAGAAGTTGGCGCCGTCACCGGAACCATAGGCTTGCGCGTCGGTCTGAGTATTGCAATACAGCGGCAAGCCGCTGCCCGCGGTGAAGATCGGCGAAATGCTCCAACCGCCCAAAGCACGGCCGACGATGCCTTTCTGGCTGCGGTAGAACGGCGGATCGTAGACGATGAATACGTTGTACACAAACTTACGATCGAATCCCTGATAGCCGTACATGTTGTCGAGGTTAAAGGGATCGTTCGGAGTGTATTCGCTGGTGGCTTGCACAAAGGCACCGGTGCCAAGCGCCTTGCTGTACGTGAAGTTCTGCTGCAGGGTCACGCCGTGCCAATCGTTCATCTTCAGAGAGACGAAGCCAGCGTTGTAGTTGCCGTGGCCGATGCTGGCATTGTCGCCCACGCCGCTGGAGAGCTGACCGTTGGCGCCGAAGGCAGAGTTGCGGATGGGGCTGTTCAGCATGCTGCGCTGGAAGATAAACCCGGGCAGCGTGGTCTGCTGGTTTGGTTGAACCACAGTGCCATTGGCGTTGGTGCAAGTGGTCGCAGGGGTAACAGGGGCACAACTTGGTCCGCCGCCGATGCCTCCCTTGTCCAGGGCGGACCACAGGCTCCAAACGCTTTGCGTGTCGAAATTGCTGAGTCGTTTAGACGCCACCGCCGCAGTGCAGTTGGCAAATGCAGTGCCACCAATGCCTGGATAGTTACCAGTGCAATATCCTGTGGGGGCCAGCGCCGCCTGGAAAAAGGGTAGCGCAGCCATGGCGTTGAAATAAGCGGCGTAGGCCGGGTTCGCCAGCTTATTTCCGAGAGTGTCAGTGATTGTGCTCGCAGGAACGGCAGCGCCGCAGGCTCCAGCGGATTGTACACACCCCAGGTTGGTCTCGACTGCGGCATAAGCGTCCGCGAACGTCTGGCCGCCGAGGGTCATCATGTGCGGTACGGCGTTGATGTTAACGGGCTGATATTCGTGGGTTATACGGCGCCCGATGTACCCAACTTCGAGAAGAATTTTGTTGGTTAGCTGGCGCTGGATAGTGACGTCAAAGGAATCGACCACGTTGGGCCGGAATTTCGGATCCAAGGCTTCGCCCGCGGCTGCGGAGACGTCGTTGATGCCCGGGAAAACGGGCTGAGGCAGCGTGGGGCTGGCGGCCGGTATGGGAGCAGTCTTGCCATCCACGCCGATGCGGAAGGCATTGGCAGCAGTAACAGGTGATCCACAGGTTCCATCCATGTTGGCCAAACGGCACTGCACGGGCTGGATGAGACCGGTACCGAGCAGCGGCACGAGAACGAGATCAACACCATTCAAACGACCGTAGACGCGGCTGTAGCCACCGCGGACCACGCTCTTGCCATGTCCAAACATTTTGCCGAGGACCCCGTTGTCAAAGCTGGGGTTCCAAGCGGCGGCAATGCGCGGACTGAAGGACCCGTAGAACGGATGATAGGGGTATTTTAATCCGTTTTCCGTGTTGCCAACAAGGGCAAAGCCCACTGTGGGGTTGTACACCTGGCCATTCAGAGCAGCCTGTTTCCGTTGGTTGAGGTAGCTTTCAACGTCAAGTTGCTGACCGCTGGAATCTACCAGTTCGACCTGCTTTCCGTTCTGCTCCGTCGGCGGCATTTCGAGCGTCCATCCCAAGCCGTAGGTGAGAGTGAAACTCGGCTTCATATGCCAGGAGTCGCTGAAATAAACGTTGTAGTACGGAATGGTGCTCTTATCGAAGGCTGGCGTGAGGGGCGGATTCAGCGCCAGGTTGCTCCCGGTACGCGTGTAGGCGATTTGCGCGTCGGTGACAATGCCTGTGACGGCGGCATAGTCACGACCCCAAGTTACAGAGCTCACGCCGGCAGGATTAGTTGCGGAAACGTCCACCAAACCAGCGCCGACGGAATCGCCTAGCTGGTAGGTGGTGGTGTAGTTGATGCCGCCGCCGTTATCGGTGCGCTGGTGCCAGTCCCAGTTGCGCTGATAAGCACCGCCGAACTGGAAGAGGTGGTTGCCTTTCAGCATGGTGAGGTCGTCCCGGAAAAACAAGTCATGCCCATCCCAGAAACGAGTGCGAACGTTTTGCGTGTCGACGTTGTAGGGTGTGAGACTGGCGTAGTGGCTTTCGCCAAGGGGCTCAAGAGCTCCGCCCAAACCGGCAAGTTGCGGGCCGCCCCCAGCATCGCCCCAGGCCCAGAAGTTGCGGAGATAGCTGAAGTGGAAGTCGTTGGTGGTGTTGGAGGTGATGTTGGTGGTCAGACCGGCCACAAGGTACCAGGGCTGCTGCGGACGGCTGGAAAGGGCAACGGGCGTGCCAAACGTGCCGGCTAAGACGCCACCGATGTCAACCTGAGAAGTCGTGGCGCGGGTCAGCTTGTAGTAGCGGTAGCTACCGTTCAAATGCCATTTCGAGCCGAAGTCGTGGTCGATGCGGACAACGGCGAAGTTATCGTTCTGGGGGATGGCGATATTGGCTTTAAAGCCCTGTTCGTTAACGCCGTCGCAGCGGCTGCCAAATAGGGAGCCCGTGATCGAGGATCCTGTGCAGCCCGGATCGTTGGCAAGGGGCATGAGGTTCCACAACGCTGTTACGGTAGGATTAATTCCAATCCCTCGAGGATCGCAGGGGGCCGTCCCGTCCGGTCCGCAATTCGTTCCGCTTTTCAAGTTGAAGACAGTGGGAACGGGAGGGCTGGCTACGGGGTCCTTTTGGCAGGCGGCATTGCATACGTTGAAATGCAATAAACCGGCCCGCATGTCAGCGGATGGAACAGCTCTCTCAATCGTAGAAGAATTGTTCCAGCGGAAGCCCTGATAGTTGAAGAAGAAGTAGGTTTTGCCGCCAAGAATCGGCTTCGGAATGATGGGACCGCCGACCGCGCCGCCGAAGCGGTTGTAATGGAAGCTCGGGATAGGCGTGCCGGAAGCGTTGTTGTCCCACGTGTTGGCGTTGAAAGTGTTGTCCAGATAATATTCGTAAGCGGTGCCGTGCCAGGCGTTAGTGCCGCGCTTGGTAACCACCTCGACTTGCGCGCCGGCGGAATTGTTGAAGTCCGCAGTCTGGTTAGCCGTGTTGACTTTGAATTCTTCGACGCTGTCGGAGGGCGTGGGCATCACGCCGGTTGGTACGCCGCCCGCATTGCCGCCACCGCGAAGACCGGTGCCAGCCGCAATTCCGGTAGGATCGCCGCCGAAGCTAGGCGTATAGACCTGCATGCTGCCGTCCATGTCGTTGGTGTTGTTGCCGCCGTCGAGCATGAAGGTGCTCTGGTCGACCACGGCGCCAGCCACGCTGCCGTCGGGGGCTACACCAGGCTGCAGCGCAACGAAGGTGCTAACGTCACCACCGATCGCGGGTAGCGCGTCCAACGAGGCTCCGGTAATGGTGTTGCCGACAGTGGCACTCATGGTCTGGAGTTCGGAGTTTGTCGCGGTGACTTCGACCGTTTCGGAAACGGACCCAAGCTCGAGCTTGAGGTCGACAGTCAGCGGAATACCCACGCTGGCGGTTACGATCGTCTTGGTGATACGGAAGCCGGTCTTGCTAACAGCAATTTCATATTGGCCCGAAGGCACGTCGGCAAAAAAGTAGCGACCCGCATCATTCGTGCTGTTCGTGCGAGGCGTGTTGGTCGCCTTGTCCGTGAGCTTAACGGAGGCGCCAACGACAACTGCTCCAGAGGAATCAGTGATAACGCCCGCAATGCTGGTTGAACTAGCCGATTGCGCGCGGAGCGAGGCCGGGCACAGCGCAAAGAGGCAGAGCAATGTGGCAAACATCGCAACGAATTTTGTTTTCAGAGAAAAAGACACGAACGCGTACTGACAGCGAGGAAGACTTAACATAGAACCACTCTCCCACCACGAGATTTACAGACCCTCGACGACCGTTAAATGTAGCCGCTATATAAATCGAAGAACCACAATTGTCAAGGACAGATAATGGATAGCTAAACTTTAGGTCAAAGATGTGAGTACCATTACCATCGATTGAACCGGCGCCCCTGTAAGTGGCCCCTCACCAGCTTGTCACGGGATGTGACCGGGGCGGATCTGGCGCTTAGCCCAGCAGAGTCGGCTTGGGCGCGAGATTGGCAATGTGGTTGGAAAGTATGCGCGGCCCGCTGTCGGAAGCCTTGACATAGGGCGTACGGGGCGCTTACATGCAGGTTCTGTGACCAGACGATTACAGCGCGCGTTGGGATTTGCAGTATTTGCAGCGCTGCTTCCCTGCACCAGTGCCTTGGGGGCAAGCGATCCGAACCAGGGGTGGATCGAGGTGCGCAGCCCGCACTTTGTAGTGTCCAGCAATGCCGGAGAAAAAGAAGCGCGACGAATTGCGGACCAGTTCGAGCAGATTCGCGGGCTGTTCCATGCAGCGTTTGCCAATCTTCGCGTCGATCCCGCGGAGCCGGTGCTGATCCTGGCGGCAAAGAACGAGAACACGATGAAGGTGCTGCTTCCCGAGGAATGGGAAGTGAAAGGGCATGTTCATCCCTCGGGCGTATACCAGCAAGGGGAGGACAAGCATTATGTGGTTTTGCGCCTGGACTCCGAAGGCGACAATCCTTACCACGCGCTGTATCACGAATACACGCACGCCTTGTTGCACCTAAATTTTGCGGCGCTGCCACTGTGGCTGGACGAAGGGCTGGCGGAGTTCTATGGCAATTCGCGGCTTGGTGAAAAGGAATCGCGAGTCGGGACGATCGATCAGGCACATTTATATATTCTCGGCCAGAACAAGCTGCTGCCAATCGAGACGCTGCTGAATGTGGAGCAAGGGTCACCGTATTACAACGAAGCGAACCGGGCCTCGGTGTTTTATGCAGAGTCGTGGGCGCTGGTTCATTACCTGATGCTCGATCCAGAAGCGCACCAGCAGCAACTGCTGAAGAATTTCTTTGCCGCGTGGGACAAGAGCCGAAGTCAAATCGAAGCGGCGCAACAAGCCTTCGGAGATTTGAAGCATTTAGGGGAAGTCATCGAAGCATATTCAAGGCAAAGAATGTTTCGCCTGGCCTTGTTCAAGAACGGGCAGCAGTCAGCAGCCAAGACGTACGCGGTGCGCAGCTTGCCTGCGGGAGAAGTCCTAGCGCTGCGCGGGGATTGCGCGACGCATCGAAAGATGTTTGAGCAGGCGCGGCCCCTAGTGGAGCAGGCCGTCCAAGCGGAGCCCAATCTAGCGATCAGTCACGAAGCGCTGGGCTATTACCTGTACCGAACGGATGACAAAAGCGGCGCGGACAGAGAGATGAAAAGGGCGATCGAACTCGGTTCGACGAGTTTCGTGGCTCCGTATTACCACGGCCTTATAGTTCTGCGAGAAGGCCTGACCGCACCCGAGATGGTGCAGGAGGCGATCAAGAGTTTAGAAAAGGCGGCGCAGATCAATCCGCAATTTGCGCCTGCGTTTGAGGGATTAGCCCAGGCGTACTCGACGGCCCCGGAGACGCAGAAGCAGGCACTGGATGCGGGCATTCGCGCGGTGCAACTGGAACCGGCGACGCACGCTTATGCAATCAATCTGGTGCACCTCCTATCGAATGCGAACCGAGACGCGGACGCGCGGCAAATGGCGCAAAGAATATTGGACAAAGCGGCTTCACCGGAGGAAGCGCACGAAGCCCGGGCGGTGCTGGAGCGCATCAAGGAACACGAACAATGGGCGGCGCAAATGAAGGCGCAGTCTGATGCGGCGGCGAGTATTACTGCCAAGGCCGCTGTGGGCACGAGCGGGCCCGCGACGCAAACGATGACTGCGCCGTCCACGCCAATTCCGCTGGAAAAGCTTTTGGCGGTCGAGGGATTGGTACGGGGAATCGACTGCTCGCATAGACCCGCGATTACCGTAACGCTCAACGGGGGGAATCGCCCGCTGATTTTTTATGCGGCGGATTTTGGTACGGTTGGCGTAACAGGCGCGGAGGAGGCGGCGCCAGGTTTGGATGCGTGTGAGAAGTGGAAGGGCCGGCGAGTGAGAATTTGGTTTCTAATGGTGAAGGGGAAGAGCTACATGGGAGAAATAACGAACCTCGCTTTTATGTAGGCGAATGGGTTCGCGGCGGCGCTATGACCGCGCGAAACTACCTTCACATTTTGTCGCGCCAAGTAGTGGCGCAGCATGCTGCGCCCCTACAAACGGAACACGGCGGCACTGGTCACGGCTTTTCGTAGACGATGCGGCCGCCGACTACGGTGCGGAGGACTTCGGTCTTTAGATACTCTGACGGCGGGACCTTTGTCAGGTCGTTCGAAAGAATAAGGAAGTCCGCGTATTCGCCGGCTTTTAGCTCGCCTTTCTTCCCTTCCTCAAATTCCGCGTAGGCCGAACCTGACGTATAAGCGCGGATGCAATCCTGCAAAGAGATTTTTTCTTGCGGCTGCCAGCCGCCAGTGGGCGTGCCGTTGGGAAGCTGGCGCGTGACGCAGGCGTAGAGTCCGCGGAAGGGGCTGACAACTTCGACGGGATAGTCGGTGCCGAAAGCGAGACGCGCGCCGCTTTTTTCCAGCGTGGCCCAAGCATAAGCGCCCTTGATGCGCTCCGGACCGATGCGCGATTCCGCCCAGCGCATGTCGGTAGTCTGGTGGGAAGGCTGCATAGAGGCGATAACTTTGAGTTTGGCAAAGCGCGGGAGATCTTCGGGCGCAACAATCTGTGCGTGCTCGATGCGGTCGCGGCGGTCGCGCGGGCCGTTAGCTTTTGCGACGGCTTCGAAAACGTCGAGAGTGACGCGGTTGGCGCGGTCGCCGATGGCGTGGAAGTTGAGCTGGAACCCGGCTTTGTCGCGCTCGATGGCGAGCGATTTCAGCTTGTCGGGCTCCATGATCAATATGCCGGTGGTCTTGACGTCGTCGGAATATGGCTCGAGCATGGCAGCCGTGCGGGAACCAAGAGCGCCATCGGTGACCATTTTTAGCGCGCCGGTTTTGACCCAAGGATCGGTGGTGCCGCCTTCGGCGCGCTTGTTTTGCAGGTCGTTGAGGGACTCGCTAAAGTGCAGCCATTCGGTGATGCGCACGGTGAGCTTGCCGTCATCTTTGAGCAGCTTGTAAGCGCGAAAATCGTCCCAGTCCGAATTGTCCTGGGCGGAAGTAACGCCGTTCTTGGCGAGATCGGCGAGGACCAAGATGATTCCGCGGCGGCGCTGTTCGGCAGTGGGATCCGGGATGCGGGAGCGAACAAATTCCATCGCCGGACCTTCCTTGAGCATGCCGGTGAGCTCACCGGCGGCGTCGCGCTCGAATTCACCGCCGGGGGGATTGGGCGAGTTTTTGTCGAGTTCCGCAAGCTTGAGGGCCAGAGAATTGGCGACTGCGACGTGCCCTGAAACGTGCGTCAGCAGGACAGGATTTTGGGGCGCGACATCGTCGAGCTCCCATTTATTTGGAAATTGCTTTTCTGGCCAGAGCGTGTGGTCCCAGCCCGCGCCGGTGATCCATTCGCCTGGTTTGCGCGCAGCGACACTGGCGGCGAGACGCTGTTTCAGCTCTTCGACGGACGCGGCGCCGTACAGACGCACCGCGAGCATGCCCGCGCCTGCGGAACCAAGATGCATGTGAGCATCATTGAAACCAGGCATGACGAATTTTCCGTGGAGTTCGATTGTTTCCGGGTGGGCTTCCCCGCCTGCGCATTCCGTCAGGACCTGGGAGATGGCGCCGACACAGGCGATATTGTCTCCGCGTATGGCCATGGCCGCGGCCCAGGGCTGCTGAGGATCGTTGGTGTAAATGCGCCCATGCAGATAAAGAACGGTGCGCGGAGCTCCTTGCGCGGCGTGAGCGTGCGGCCGGAGCGCCACGAACGCTGCGCCTGCGATGACCAGAGCGAGGATTAACGACGTACGAACACGAGCGGCATGGGATGCGCGTGAGCGGCGATTCATCGAGCTTTTTCCTCCGCGAGTTCGGAAGCGCCGAGAAGGGTGAGCAAAGCGCGCTTGAGGCCAAGCTCGCGGCCTGCGGGTTCGTACCACTCTTGAAGAGAATGCGCACCGCCGCCGGTGCCGCCGGCCCCGATGGAGATGGCGTCGATGCCGCTGGCAAGCGGGACGTTGGCGTCGGTGGAGGAGCGCTCAATGCGCGATTGATTGCCGACGAATTCATCGGCGGAGCGCAGGGCGGCGAGCAGCGCGGAGTTGGCGGGCAATTCCCCACCGGGACGGCTGCCGAGGAGATCGACCTTCCATTCGAGCTTGCCCTTGGAACGATCGCGAGCGGATTCCATTTCGTCCCGAACGCCGGCGGCGATGCAGTCGCGCAAAGCGGACTCGAGTTTGGTGAGCTCGTCCTCACTTTCGGAGCGAATGTCGACTTTAAGTTTGGCTTCGTAGGGAATGGAGTTGACGGAGGTGCCGCCTTCGATTTGCCCAATGTTGAATGTAGTGCGCGGTGCGGCGGGAACTTTGGTGTTGATGAAGCGGACGGAGGCGCGCACGAGGGCGTTGATGGGGTTGGGCATGCCGAAGTCGGACCAACTGTGGCCGCCGGGGCCGGTGATGGTAGCTTCGAGGCGGCGAGAGGCCAGGGCTTTGGTTGTGACGTGATCGGTGCCGGAGCCGTCGAGCACGATCACGGCCTTTAGTTTGGGCTTGTAGGCTTCGATGAGCGCGCGCATGCCGCGCAGATTGCCTTCACCTTCTTCGCCGACGTCGGCGACGAACAAAATGGTGCGACGCGGCTGGATGTGAGATTCCCGGCAAGCCCGGGCGACAGCGACGAGCGCGGCGAGACCGGTGCCGTTGTCGGAGATTCCGGGGGCGAGGAGGCGAGCGCCTTCATGACGGACCTTTATCTCGGTGGAGGGAGGAAAGACGGTGTCGAGGTGCGCGGCGAGCACGACGATTTCTTTTTCGTTCGTGCCACGCAGCTCACCGATGACGTTGCCGGTCTTATCGGTTTGCACGTCGAGGCCGGAAGAGGCGAGAAGAAGTTTCACGGCGGCGGCGCGCTGCGCTTCTTGAAATGGCGGCGCAGGAATTTCGGTGAGGCGGACTTGCTGCTCGTTGATCCAGGCGAGATTACGGGAAAACCAAGCGAGCGCGGCGCGGACTTCCGAATTGTCGGCGAATTGCGTGCTCGGTGCAGGGCGGCTGCTATGGGGAACGCTGGCGGACCGAGCAGGCATGCACAAGAGGATAACCCAAAGGGCTGCGTGTTTCATCGCGGAGTTCCGCACGAGTGGCGCGATCAATTGCGCGCAGCCTCGGCGCAAAGTGCTTGCACTTCGCTTTCCGTGAGCACGCGGGCGGATTGTTTGGCGGCGTCGAAGATTCGGGTGACGAGGGCTTCGTCCGGGGGAATGCCGTGGCGCTCGAGCCAGAAGAGGACGTTGGATTTGCCGCTCATGGGGCCGATTTCGATGATTTGGTCGAGGCCGAAGAGATGGGAGGGAACGCCGCTGTACACGGCGTCGGCAAGGGCGGCGTCCTTTTTGTGATAGGCCTTGATGATGGCGGCGGCGTGCACGCCGGTGGCGGTGCGGAAGGCGTCGCGGCCGATGACCGGGTAGTTTGGCGGGATGGTGGTGTGCGTGGCCTTGGCAACTTTTTCGCAATACTCCTTGAGGCGCGAGAGGTCGCGGTCGATTAGGCCCATGAGGCGAAGGTTGACGAGCATTAGTTCCATCGGCGTGTTGCCGACGCGCTCGCCGAGCGAATTGGCGGCGGCGTGGACGCAGTTGGCGCCGGCGGCTACGGCCCAGAGGGAATTGGCGATGGCCAGGCCGCGGTCGTTGTGGCCGTGCCAATCGACGCGGATTTTTTCGCCGCTGGGTTTCACGACTTCGTCGATGGCGAATTTGATGAGATTGTAGGCGCCTTGCGGCGTGGCGTGGCCGACGGTGTCGCAGAGGACGATGGCGCGGGCGCCGCTGCGGATGGCGGTGGAGTAGAGGCGCTTGACGGTGGCCGGGTCGGTGCGGATGGTGTCTTCGGTGACGTACATCGAGGGGAGATTGTGCTCGACCGCGAACTTGACGGCTTTTTCGGTGGTGCGTTCGAGATAGTCGACCGTCCAGTCTTCGACGAGTCGGCGAATGGGGCTGGAGCCGAGGAATGTGGCAGCTTCGATGGCGATGCCGACGCGCTGGGAAATTTCGGCAATGGGGCGAATGTCGGCTTCCACGGTGCGGGCGGCGGCGTTGGGGCGAATCTTCATGCGATTGGTGGCGATTTCGCGGGCGAGGGCTTCGGTGTCGGCGACGGCGCGGGGGCCGGCGCCGGGAAGGCCAATGTTCAGGGAATCGATGCCGAGGGCTTCCATCAGGTGGAGGATTTCGATTTTTTCTTCAATGCTGGGATCGTAGACGGAAGGATTTTGCAGGCCGTCGCGCAGGGTCTCGTCATTTAGAAGGATGCGCGTGCCTGGTGGGATCAGCGGAGTGGAGGCTTGGTTCCAGTCGTGGATCCATTCGTTGTTTGTAGTGTCAGCCATCGTCTTATTTTAGGCCGTGGTTGCGGAACATGGTTTTTAGGGCGCCGCGGGCGTTGCGCAGACGGGCGGCGATGCCGCGACCGTACTCGAATTGCAGGAAGGCGTCGGCGGCGTGCTCTAAGTCAGCTCCATACCGGTACCACCAGGGCTTTTCGCGGCCGGGCAGGCGGTCTACATCTATATATTTTGTCTGCACCATTTCGAGGAGGCCGGCTCTGCCGTGCGTGCGTCCCCAGCCGCTGGCGGCGCAACCGCCGTGCGGCGCTTCCGCGATGGCGAAATAGCTGATGGCATCGTTGACCATGACTGCGCCGGCGCGCAGGCGCTTGGCGACGGCTTCGCCGCGAGCGGCTTCGCGGGTCCACACGCTCGCTGAGAGCGCAAAGGGCGAATCGTTCGCGCGCGCGATGGCTTCTTCGGAGTTCTCTACCGCCTGCATGGCGAGGATCGGGCCGAAGGTTTCTTCCTGAAATAGCTTCATGGTGGAGTCGACGTTTGTGATTACGGTGGGCTCGAAGAAGCTAGGGCCGAGATCAACCCGCGGATGGCCGCCGCAGTGAACGCGCGCGCCGCGGCTGACGGCATCTTCGATCAAGTCGACCATCCTCTGCACGTGCTGTGGGCGAATCATGGGGCCGACGTCGGTGGTAGGGTCGTTCCCGGGTCCGAGGCGCAGCTTTTTCGTTTTCGCTACGCAACGCGCGGCAAATTCATCGCTTACGGACTGCTCGACGAAGAGGCGCTCGACGGAGAGGCAAACTTGGCCGCAATTGGTGTAGCTGCCCCAGACGGCGGCGCTGGAGGCAACCTCAAGGTCGGCATCGGCGAGGACGAGCATGGCGTCTTTGCCGCCGAGTTCGAGGACCGTGGGAATCAGGCGCTTGGCGCAAGCTTCGGCGACACGCCGACCAGTTGCCACGCTTCCGGTGAACACAATTTTGTCGGGATCGGCATCAATCAGCGCCTGGCCCACTTCCCCGGCGCCTTGCACGACAGTGACTAAATCTTTCGGGAAGCCGGCGTCTGCGAAGAGTTTCTCGATCAGGGCACCACAGTGAGGAGTGAAATCGCTCGTCTTGCAAATTACGGAATTGCCTGCAACAACTGCGGGAGTGATCTGGCTCATCGGAATCGCCAGCGGATAATTCCACGAGCTGATGATGCCGATCACGCCGAGCGGTTCATAGGTCAGTTTGCCAGATTTTGCTTTCGCCGCAGTGCTGTGGTGCGAAACGCGTTCGGGTGACAACAGGCGGTGGGCATTTTTCGCGAAATACGCCGAGGTGTCCACACCCACAAAAATGTCTGCAAATAAAGCTTCGACGCGCGGCTTGCCTGATTCGTCGACAACGGCATCGGCGAGAGCATCGCGGGACGACATGATGCAGTCACGCAGGTCGCGAAGGCGCGCGCATCGCTCTCGTAGGGAAACGCGCGCCCAAGCGCCCTGCGCCGCACGCGCTCGCGCAACGATTTGCGGAAGCGCAGTAGGACGCGTTTTCTCAAAATAGCCGAGTGTCGCGCCGGTCGCGGGATTGATCGAAGGAAGAGTATCAACGGAGATGGCTGTTGCGGCCATAACCGGATTCTATATGAAAACCTCCCGGAGCAGGCGCAGTGGCCATCAGGCAAGACCTGTGGGGTCACACTCAAGGGGTAGACGGAAGATTCGCCGCGTTTACGCGGAAGGCCTCTTCGTGTTCGACGCTGACCATGCACAGCCCTTGCGGGGGAACGGTTGGTCCCGATTTGGAGCGGTCTCTAAGCTCGTAGAGGCGCTCGATATCTTCCGGTCTCAGCTTGCCGCGGCCGACTTCGAGGAGCGTGCCGACCATCTTGCGAACCATGTAGCGCAGAAACGACCGGCCGCATACGGTATAGACAAGTTCTTCGCCATCTTCGCTACGAACGAGTTCGCTCGAGTAAATTTCCCGCACCGTCGAACGCTCCTTGTCGTCGTCCTCGGATCCCGTTGATGCTGCGAACGCCGCGAAATCATGAGGGCCGACATAGCGCGAGGCGGCCCTCCGCATGGTGTCTTCGTCGAGCGGAAACGGGTAGTACAAAACGTAGCGCCAGAGCATCGGTGGAACAACTTTCCCTCGGTAGATGCGGTAACGGTAGATTTTTCCGCGCGCCGACCAGCGCGCATGAAAGTCCGGGCCGACTTCCTCGGCGGCGGCGATGCGAATCGTGGGCGGGAGCAGCGCGTTCAAAGCGCGCTGAAACTCGCCTGCGGACAGCGCGGACTGCGTGCGAAAGCTTGCGACTTGTCCGAGCGCATGCACCCCGGCGTCGGTGCGTCCCGCACCATGCAATTGCACATTTTCCTGCGTAATGCGCCGCAGCACATTCACGATTTCACCCTGAATCGTGGGCTTGTTCAGTTGCATCTGCCAGCCGTGAAAGTCCGTGCCGTCGTAAGCGATGGTGAGTTTGAAATAGCGCATGGAGAGGCGAAGAATTATCGGTTATGCGGATAGTTGAGTCCAGCGGGTGCGCTCGAATACGCCGAAGCCAACAGGCGTGTGAGTTCAGGAGGCGGAGCGGACGTAGCGGCTACCCGGCTTGACGGCGGCGCTGCCGTCGCGGCACAACGGGCATTCGTCGGCTTCGTAGCTGGCTATCGGCAAATCCAAGAGAGCGCAGGCTTCCACGGGGAATTCGATTTTGCCGCCACTGCGATCAATCAGCGCGCCGGCAGCCACCACGCGCCCGCCAGCTTCCTCCACGACCTGAATGGTTTCCTGCGTGGAACGGCCGGTGGTCCATACGTCTTCGATTACTAAGACGTGCTGATCGGGCCGCAACGTAAATCCGCGGCGCAAACACATGATCCCGCAGGAATCGCGCTCGGCAAAGATAGCGGGAACGCCGCCGCTGCCGCCCTTTGGCTCAGGAAGGGCGCGCGCGACTTCCTGGCCGATAATGATGCCGCCGAGCG
>WNFS01002966.1_pt1 | contig 17857 bp, 19 predicted proteins | sample 5400141 | NCBI WGS metagenome assembly WNFS01 (sample SAMN13153358, study PRJNA577476) | soil metagenome | isolation source: 60 cm saprolite under Madrone tree | place: USA:California | collected 2016-06-14
TCGACAACTTCATCGTGCGTCTGCGCCGCTACATCGAGCGCGAACCCTCTAAACCGCGGCACTTGGTAACCGTTCGAGGTCTTGGATACCAGTTCGTGCCCAATCCCAAGAACACCAAGTAAGCCGCACCATCTCCCCCGCAAAGACGACTGGGAATCCCCGACAGCGCGGTCTTCGCTTGGAAGCTTCCGCAGGCCAGTAGGAAATAAAACGCCGGAAATTATCTTGGAGGGTTGGAGGCGCGGGTGGGATTCGAACCCACGAATGGAGGTTTTGCAGACCAGTCGTGGATTTCTATCTTGTTGGTTCGTCTTGCCTTTACACCCGCGCACCTAGCTGATTTTGGCCCTTATTTGCGCCGTATTGTTCCCAAGTCGTTCCCAACCGACCCGACTGCACCCCTCGGATGAGACAGTTTTCGATGGGCACAGTTGAAACGATTGACCTGCCCCGCATCTTGGGTCAGATTTCGTGCGGACAAATCGAGTCCGACGACGGCTTTTCACCTCCGCAAGAATTCTGCCGATGGCTCGGCGGCACCCCGCATTCTTGCCAGCTTTGAGTTCTCAGCTAATCCGTCAAGGTAATCCTTTGCACCGCTGATTTGACTTACACCGAAGTGGCTCGCTGGGCTGGACTTATTTCTGTTGAGAGCCGAATGCGCCAGTGGCAGCACCGATCGGAAAAATCTTGCTGAACGCTCGCAAGTCGAGAATACATGAAACGCGGGATCGTAAGAACGCATCGACGCCGGTTTTGCTAGACCATCCACGCCTGCCGCGGTTTAGATGAGTATCCCTCGGAAGAGCATTCGCACTTTGCCGATTAGCAATTGCAATATCGGCTCAGGGAGAATCCGGGCGGCGCTTCAAGGTAGGCCGGTCATCATCGGTGCTGTCGGTCGTCCCTTGGGTTTGTCCTTTTTGCTTTTGTTCTGTCCTTGTGCGCAGGCTTGGCTTACCGGGAGCATTGTCCTGCACCTTCCTCGCGAACATGATGTTCCGCAGCCGCTCCTTCACATTGTCAAATTCTGAAGTCGTGACGATGTATTCCGGCCGGTTCGGCAGAATGCGCGCAATCTCTTTCTGCGCATTCTCGATGCGTTCCGGTGTCGGCGGGTGCGTCGAGAAGACCTTGGGAATGGTCCCTGGCCTGCGTTTCTCGCCTGCCTGGATGCGTTCGAAGAACGTTATATAGGCATTCGGGTCATAGCCGGCTTTGTACATATACTGCAATCCCAGGAAGTCTGCCTCGCGCTCGGCGTCGCGGCCGAACTTCAGGTACGTCAGCGGAAGCGCTATGTTCAAGCCTTCATAGAGTCCATACCCGGCCAATCCGGCAGGACCCAGCAGGATCAACGGAATCGTGGCGAGTTGCAGTATCTGACCCTTCGTCGCGTTCTTCGTCCCATGCCGCGCGGTCACGTGCGATATTTCGTGTGCCATAACACCCGCCAGCTCAGACTCTTCTTGCGCGCGAAGAATCAAGCCGCTATTCACGTAAAAGAATCCGCCCGGCAAGGCGAAGGCATTGACCTCGTCGGAATCGATCACCTTGATCGTAAACGGCACCCGGGCATCCGAATTGCGCACGAGGTTTTGTCCGACGCGGTTTACGTACTCAGTGACGACCGGATCGTCGATAAGCTTCGACGACCGCTTGACCTCTTGCGCCAGCTGCTTACCGAGCGCAATTTCCTTTTCCAACGAGTAGAAGTTGGCACCCTTACCCACCTTCCGATTGCCGATGGCCTCGACATCGTCTTTAGAATTTCTCGGGTGTACGGTGTCCTGTTGCTCGACGGGTTGCTGTTGCCCTTTCTGTACCTGCCCAGATTGGGGTTGCACGTTCGCGGGGTCTGGCGTTGGCGGTGGACTCTGCGCCAGGGCGGTTCCCACTGTCAACGCGCCCAGAAGTGCTGATCTCATCATTCGCCGCAGGATCGCTTGCATAGCATCTACCTCTGCTTACGCGGAATGTCCGTCACAATGTATACAAACGATGAGATGTGCTTGTCCCCACAAAGTTCCAAGTCTCTACGGCTGTGCAAGTCGATTCGCTGCGGTGCGAAACGTGGCCGCTTTGCTGTCGTTCCCCCTCCCTGCCGCATAAATCAACGAAGTAAGTTCTCTCGCGTGGGCCCTGGAACTTTTCTGAGTGTCGCGAATCTCACTAGGGGCCTGGTACACGGCGGTGAGCCGCACTGCTTTCGCCTGTCGGTCGCGGCTATCTTCACGTCCGAGCGTTGTGCTACCACGCGGCAGGCATCGGCACGTATTCTGTTGCATCATGAAAGTCTATTTGGGCTTCACCGTTGCTGGGAGTCGTTCCTCGATTGAGGCGGCGAAGAAAATTCTAGACGTTCTCGAATCCCTGGGTCACCAAGTGCTCACGAGCCACTTGGTCGGCGAAAACGCTTGGGAGGCGGACCGGCGCGTGGCTCCTCAGAAAATATTTGCGCGCGATATGGACTGGCTCGCCCAGTGCGACCTGTTCGTCGCCGAAGTGACGGGCTCCTCATTCGGTCTGGGTTTTGAGACTGGCTATCTCCTCGGAGCAACCGCGAAGAAGACCATCCTTTTTTTCGAACGGGACGCGGAGCACAGGATTTCACTCCTGATCACCGGGAATACCCACCCAAACTGCATCCTGGTTCCGTACTCCGGCCTTGAAGAACTGGAGGAGTTGGTTCGGAACCGCGTGCCGCCATCGGGGCACTCCACGCGAAACGATTGTGCCTGAGGGCTCAGATGATTTCGAGGGTGGATTCGGCACCTGTTCGATTTGCCGAGTGGAAGGAACACACATGAGCACCAGGCGCAGGTTCTTACGCAAGGCACTCGCGGGAGCCGGGATGTTTGCTTCCGCGAGAGCTCTTTCCGGTCGGGAGATGGAAGTCTCTCGCGAGCCAGGGGAGAGAGACAGCAAGGGCATGGGAGAGTCTTCACGCGGCCGTAGTTCCCCTATGCTGGTCCAGACGCCCGATGTGCCGATTCTCCCTCATGAAATGGATGGTGAGGTCAAGGTTTTCCACCTTGTCGCCGAGCCAGTCCGAAGAAAAATTGCCCCTTGGAAGACGATCGATTGCTGGGGGTTCAACGGCGTGTCTCCGGGCCCAGCGATTCAGGCGAACGAGGGCGACCGGCTGCGAGTTATCCTTGAGAACCGGCTGCCCGAGTCGCTCGCGATTCACTGGCACGGCCTTGAAATTCCCTATGCGATGGATGGCATGCCGTACCTCTCACAAAAACCCATCGCGCCCGGTTCCCGGCTCTCCTACGAATTCGCAGTCCATCAAAACGGTACCTTTTTTTACCATTCGCACTCACCGATGCAGCAAATGATGGGTTTGGTCGGGATGTTCATCTTGCATCCCGCACAGGCTCATACACCTGTGGTCGATCACGATTTTGGAATTGTGCTCCAGGAATGGGCGGTCCTTCCGAACAACACTGTTCCCAATACGGCAAATATGGAGTGGAACTGGCTCACGTTCAACGGAGCCTGCAGTCCCATGACCACGCCGCTGATTGTCCGTCTCGACAGTCGCGTGCGGCTTCGATTTGTGAATCTGGGCATGGACCACCATCCGATTCACCTGCACGGCCACACCTTTGTCGTTACCGGGACGGAGGCAGGGCGGCAGCCGCAAACGCTGTGGGGACCCGCGAATACTGTGCTGGTCGGAGTTGCGCAGGCACGCGACTTCGAATTTGTCGCGAACAATCCCGGAGAATGGATGCTGCATTGTCACATGCCCCATCACAACATGAACGCCATGAGTGACCTGCTGGGCGACCGCATGATGATGACCGCCGACACGGAAGACCAGCGCGCTCTCAGCCAGATGCAAACCCTCGCCGATCAAGTCGGATTTGAGCATGTACACCATGCGCCGATCGCTCCGGATGCGAACAACGTGCGAGGCTTCCCGCAGGACGCTTTTATGGACATGGGCATGGATGAGGCGGTCGCCAAACCCGAAAACAATGGCCTGCCGAGAAACTGGAGCGCCATGATGATGGGCATGATGACGCTGGTCCGCGTGCTGCCGCCCGACCTTTACGACCTGTTGACCAAGGACATGCAGCGCGGCTATGTGGCTCCGCCTCCACCAGTCGAGAAAAATTCGCAAGCACACCACCATCAAGAGGGCACGCGATGATGTTGCGATTGGCGGTTTTCAACTCAGCGCTGGCCGGCCTCGCGGCCCTGCTGCTTGGGCCAAGCGAGGCATTCCCGTAGACACCTCAGCCTGGCAGCAACAGCACCTCGCAGCAACCCGCACAACCACGGCCCAAGGTCTTTTTCCCCATGGCCGAACAGCCGGAGATGGAAATGCACCATCACGGCCAGATTCCGGAGGTCATGCCGCTGTTCCCGCGTCTCGGAGATTCGCAGCGCGTCGTCTCGGGCCCCATTTATCAGCTCTCGGATCTCGAGGAGATGGCCGCAAGGAACAACCCAACCCTCTCGCAGGCGCAGCGCGCGGTCGAAGCTGCACAGGCGCGCAAGCTGCAAGTTGGGCTCTACCCCAACCCGGTGGTCGGTTATCAAGGCGATGAGATTCGAGGTGGCTCCTACGGCGGCGGCGAACAAGGGTTCTTTGTCGAGCAGCCGGTCATTCTCGGCGGAAAGCTTGGCCTGAACCGGAAGATAGCCGCAGCCGAAGAAGTGGAGCGCCAGGTAAAAGTCGAAGCTCAGCGCCAACGGATCGAGAATGACGTGCGCATGGCGTACTATCGGGTGCTCACGGAACAGGAGCGCCTCGCCCTCAAGCGAGACATCCTGGCCATCGCGCAAAGCATCGTGCGGATTGAGGACCAGCTTGGCCAAGTCGGTCAAGCTGACGAGACGGAGATTCTCGAAGCGGAAGCTGAAGAGCAGCGCGTGGAGGTGGCCACAGGAGTGGCGGAACACATGCTGCGACGAGAATGGGCGATGCTTACGTCCGTTGTCGGTGTTCCTTCGCTTCCCCAGGGCGGTGTTGCGGGCCGGATCGACGCCGACCTGCCGCCGCTGGATCAGGACCAGTTGCTTGCTTCGCTGCTGGCCACGAGCCCTGCGGTGCGGGCGGCGCAGGCCAGCGTCGAACGCGCGGAAGCGGCGCTGCGCCGTGCAAAGCGCGAGCCCATCCCCGACCTGATATTACGCGGCGGATTGCAACAGAACTTCGAACCGCTGGCCACCCCTACCAATCGCAGGGTGGGTTTACAGGGTTTCGCGGAAATCGGCGTTCAGCTTCATCTTTGGGATCGCAACCAGGGGAGCATCGCGGCAGAACGCGCCAACGTTGAGGCTGCCCGCGGCGAGGTGCGACGCGTCGAGCTCGCGCTACGCAATCGCTTCGCTATGTATGGTGAAGACTACAGCAGCGCCCGACTAACCTCCGACAAATATCGCACGGAGATTCTTCCGCGCTTGGAACGTGCCTACAAGCTCATGACTGAGCAATACGGTCTCATGACGGCTTCCTTCATTCGCGTCCTTCTCCTGCAGCGAATGCTGTACGAGAACGAAACTGCGTACATCGATGCACTCGAGCGAACTTGGACGAGCAGTATCGCCCTGCGCGGTTTTCTCCTCGAGGGCGCACTTGTCACTTCGTATTCGAAAGAAATCGAGACTCCGATGAGCGATATCGAAAATACGCAGTCGATTGGTGAAAGCATAAGAACGTTCGGCTGGCGGCCTAGTTCGATTCATTAGACGGCAAAGGGCATGGAGCTCGATCCCAGTCTTCGCATTGGTATTCGTCAGGAAAGCGAGAACGGTCTTTCCGAAATTCAGTCACCTCTTTCCGTTTCAAGGCGAGCGAGCTCATGCTCGTAGAGGAGATTGTCAGGAAACTCGCGATGCAATTCGGTCAAGATGAGCTTAGCGTTTGGTCATCGTGCCTTCACAAGGCCGCTACGGCGAGCAACAATTTCGCGAATGGCTTGAGAAAATGGCCTCTTTCGGCTGTCAGTTCGAGTTCCCGCAATCCTTCTTCTCGATTCGTGTTAGCACCCCCTGCCCTCAATATCCAACGCACTGGCGCTGGCTTGATTCCTAATAGATAGTTCTCCATACCCAAGGCCAAGTATGCGTCATAGCAGGTGGCGTCGATGGCGAGCAGTTTTTCGGCCGACCGGCGTCCATATTTTATGTAAGACAGCGACCTTCCATTTTTCTTTTCGACAAGAGCTGCGTAGTCTGCGCGTAGCCCATATACAAGCGTCATCGCCAACAGCCCATCCGCACTCTTTGCGTCTCTTGCCAGCGCTTTGTCGGCCAAATCATCCGCACGCGACAGTTCTTCATCGAAGAGCTCTCTTAAGTGCCCGTCTGCAATGAGCTTTTCCCGCCGCCCAAACCTTCGGTCGTCCAGAAAAAGATCCGTTTGCAGAACTCCGAGCCGATCAAGTTCTTGAAATAGGTACGCGCTGGCGTCGGCAACCGGGCCAAGAGGATCTTCAGGATGCATGGCTCTCCACATCGCGAATTCAGCGTGTGCCGCATCGAAGTTTAGGTCATACAAAGAAACAAAACCGGAATCAAGGTCGGACGCCTCGCCGCGAACGGTATTGCAATCTGCAAGCGCGGCCGCGGGTGCTGACACGACAATCAACAACGTGAGAATGGCGAGCGGGTAAGCGGCAAGCCTCCTTGCAAACTTGCCCAAAAGCCGAACCATGAATCCCGCAGTGGACTGCTCACGAAACATATTGATTGCGCCCCGCCATAACGCCTCCATCGACATCCCAAATGGCGCCCGTGACCCAGGAGGACTTCCCGGACAGCAGGGTCGCAACGATTTGGGCCACCTCTTCGGGCCGGCCAACGCGACCGATCGGGTGAAAGCCGTTGAAACTCTGAAGCACAGACGGAATCTGGTCTTTCGGAAGAAAACCCTCGAGAATCGGAGTATCCACGAGGGCGGGCGACACGGCATTAACGCGAATACCCGCACTTGCGAGTTCCAGCGCGAGATGCTGCGTTAAGGCGTGTAGCCCCGCTTTCGCCATGGAATAGGCCGAAGAGGGCGTGGCTTGCACGGCCTGCCTGGCCCACATCGATCCGATGTTTACGATCGAGCCGCCACGGTTACCGGCCACCATGTTTTTGGCTACGCATTGCGTGATGAAAAAGAGGGCTCTGTTGATTTCAAGATAGCGGTCGTAGTCGGCTTCGGTGTGCTCGAGAAACGGTTTCGGAGCGAAAACCCCTGCGGCATTCACCAACAAGGTGGCGTCCGCATGCTTTGCATTTAGATGGTCGATGAGTGCTGCGCGTCCAGCGCCGTTCGTTATGTCGACAGCCCATCCAGACACCTCACCACGTGAACCCATTTCAAGGGTCGCCTCCCTTGTCTTGGTCTCGCGGCGGCCGACCAGCACGGCGCTGCCGCCATTGGCGAGCACGAGTGACGCGACGGCTTTCCCGATTCCGCTTGTGCCTCCGATGACAATCAGCTTCTTTCCCGCAAAGTCCAATTCCATTAGTTTCTCTCTTTCCTTTGCCGCAAGAACCCAAATCAGGGTTGCTCGCTCGCCGCGTCAGGTCTCGTTTCAGCTTCGAACTGCCAGACGCGCCGCACTACACCGACTCTTTCTTCTCGAAGCGGAACAGGTCCGGTCGAGCATAGTGACCCGAGACGTCGAGGGTCATTGCCTCACGGTCAATTTGCTTGAAATCGAGGTCCGCCACGATGAGTTCTTCGCGATTGAACACGGGCTGAACAACGTAATGCGAATCGGGCCCGATAATCGCGCCGCCCCCGCGCGCTACCCATTGGTCGTCACCTAGCGATGGTGGGACGCCGCCAAGAAGCTCGCGGGGTAAATCCTCAGCCGGCATCATTAAACCGACTGCCAGAACGAAACATCGACCTTCGAAGGCGTAGTGTCTGCTGGCTAACTGATGTAAGTCATGGACCGTTGGCCATACCGCCACGTGGATGTGCTCGCCGGAATTGTGCATGGCCATGCGCACGAGCGGCATCCAATGCTCCCAGCAAATCAATCCACCCACGCGCCCCGCAGAAGTGGGCACTGCTTCTAACCCCCCGCCATCACCATTTCCTCACACGAGTCGTTCCGTGTAGGTCGGCACGAGTTTCCTATGGTGGTTTCTGAGCTGTCCATCCTCCGAAATAGTGAGAAGCGAGTTGTAGAGCGTCCCGTTTCTCGGACCGGCATCGACTCGCTCACTCGCTCCGATCACAATCGCAATTTTGAGATCTCGCGCCGCTTCGCTGAGCACATTCACTTCTTCGCCGGGAACGGTGATACTGTTATTTCTGAGCTTCGCGAAGATGTCTTTCGCTGAAGCGTTTTCCCACAGTGCCACGCTGGGACACACATCCAGCCAGGCAGGGTAGCCAGGCAGCCAGGACTCGCCAAACGCAACGAGCTGTGCATCTCGCTTTGCCGTCTGCTGAATGAGAACGAGGGCTTTTCCGAGGCTGGCTCGTTTGTCCAGGTAAACCGGAGCGAATTGCGCAATGGCTACGCGCGCTCGTTTCGAATCAGCTGCTGGTTGTAATGTTTTCTCTGTCATGCAGATATGCTACCCCGAGTCGCGGTTCACTTCGCCAACCCAATCAGGGAGGACCCCACAGCACGCCCTACAAATACTGCGGTAGGTCTGGGAAGCAAAGAATGCTTCGCCACCGCGTTGGATTCCGACGCTGTGATCGCTCGGCGGATCGCAGCCAGTGTGGCGTTATCGTCGCAGCGGACATTGACCCCATCCGATTGGACACCGAGTTGCGACCACAAAATAGCTAGGTCCACTCTCACCGGCTTGTCTTTCATTTTTGCGTAAAGCGGCTGAAGAACACTCACGCCTACCGCGCGGTCTCCGGCTCTGAGAGCCGCCTCAAGAGTCCATTCCTTACGGATGTCACCACCAGCCTCGAGAATGCCACGAAGGGCATGCTCCAAACCCTTCGCATTGTTTGTCTGGCGGCGAATCTCAACGTCAGCTAGTAGGCAAAACAGCGCTCCTCCCCAATACGTTCTCCCCCAAGTGTGTGTGTGGTCGAGCCCTCGATCTCCGACCTGAGGCAGCCCTTGATGCATGTCCCGAACAAGGTCAAGCCACATCTGGTCTGCCGTAAGATGTCCGGCGCGAACCCGAGCGATCGGTTCGACATAGGTGGCGATCCCCTCTTCGATCCAATGGTGCTTTTCGTCCACGGAAGGAAAAGCCAGGTGGACCATCTCGTGGGTCAGCATCCAGTCAGAGGCAAGCTCCGAAGGAGAAGTGTCGTTGCCGACACGTATGGTGATTCGTCCGCCTCGATCGCCAAAGGTCATACCGTCACGGACGCCTCTTCCTTCGAAGGGAGTGATCCGAATCAAGACTTGAGGCAGGGGAAAATGGCCATAGTAGGTTGTCACGGACTCCGCCGCCGACTTAACCCAGCGAAAAATGTCCTTTACCGGCACTTGCAGAGAGCTCTGTTCGATCCTGATGTCGATGCGAGCGTTTCCGACCAGCAGGCTCGAAGTCATCTCGCCCGCCGTCGCTGCAAGGCAGAAACAAAGCAGAAACAGGAGGGCGATCGCCGCCGCGCTGGCGGAGCAGCCCACCATAAGGGTTCGGAGCATTGAATGACCATGAGAAACTTTCTTGCTGGAGAGCGTGCGATCAGGCCGCAACCGAATTCGCTTGCTTCACCTGTGTGGAACCATAGAAAAATGCCAGCGCGGTGTCCACCGAGATCCTGCCCGCACCAAAAATCAGCACGATCAGAGAGACGATAAGAAACGCGAAGGGAGCAGCCGCAATAAACTTGTCCGGATCGGAGAAGAAAGAGAGCAGTGCCTCCCGGTCCCCGATTACGTAAGCCATGGTCATATTAACGGTGAGTACGAGGCCTGTGATTCTGGAGAACAGGCCCAAAGCGAGGAAGATGCCGCCAAAGAACTCGACGCAAGCGATGAAGACTGCCATTTGCGCAGGCATTGGCAAGCCAAGGCTGGCGAAAAACTCCGTCACATTGGGCAGATGATGGAGCTTGCCCCAACCGCTCTGAGCTAGTTGCCATCCCCAATAGAGCCGCACAAATAAGAGGAATGGCGACTGCAAGTAAGAAACCAAACCGAAGAACTGGTCATGCCACTGACTGACTCTAGCAATTGGTTTACTCATGGTCCAGATCCTTACTCTTTTCTCGCGGCTTTCTCACCGCGCATGTATTTCTTCCGGCCGGCAGAACCAGCCCAGAGTTGCCCAGGTCTGAAAACAGTGTCGAACGTATCCCCCACGATCAAACTCGGGAATCGAACTGCGTTGAAAAGCCAGTTCAATCGCGCGCTCGATCGTTTTTCCGCTGCGCAGCGCCGAGAGCAACGCGTACTCTTCATGCTCGATCCGGAGGAAGTACACGGAGAAATCAATCCGGTGAACAACAAGAAAGATTTGCTTTGGCTCAAGAGCGGCGACAGCTCGGACTTTCATACGCCTCCGGTTCTCCGTCAGGGCGTTGCTCGCGAAATCGGCGGCGTTGTCGTCCTCCCGAACTTCGAGCGCTAAGTCGTCCACCGGATAGTGGAGTTCGACGAGTTGTACGTAAGGTTGAACCCGCAACCGGAGGCCCGGCACGGAACTGCCATTCAGATCTTCCGGATGAAGAGCGGGTTCTGCTTCGCCATCGAATGCCTCGATGTCCGCCCACTCCAGACGCACCATATCCAGCGCGAGAGTCTGCTTGCCGCGTATCCATTTGGGATTGCGCCGCAACCACGTTTCAAGCTGTGCCGCCAGATTTCTCAGCGTGAACGAGCGTGAAGGGCACTCCGCGAGGTAGGCACGGCACATGTCTTCAAACCGCCGCTGGCCGAGAACGGCGCGCAAGCCTGGGAAGTCCTCAGCCATGCTGCCGAGAACACGAAACCAATATTGCCGATTGTAGATCTCAAGGCGTTCGAAGGAAGTGAGGCGGTCGTTTGGCTTGATATACCGGGCCGCGTAGGCGCTCATGCGCCCTCCGCCAGGCGCGGTACGCTGCATGCGCTCAGACAGCGTGAGGGGTTGCATGACGGCGCGAGCCACAGCTCGTTGAAGCGCGACGAGCTTCATACCGCCACCGCCAGAGCCGTGTCGGCGAGGAAGCGATTGGCCTTCAGGGCTTCTCGATGAACTTCCTGAAAAGAAGGGATGCTGTCGTCCCACTCTAGGAGTGTCGCAAGTCGGCCAGCGCGTTGAATGGCACGCTCATAGAGTTTCCACACGGGATCCAGCACCGGATGGTCATGGGTGTCGAGAATGTATTTCTTGAAATTCGAATGACCGGCAATATGGATTTGCGCCACACGCTCGGCGGGCACGCTGTTTACGTACGTGAATGGATCGAAGTTGTGATTGCGCGACGAAACATAAATATTGTTTACATCCAAAAGGATTCCGCAGTCCGCCCGCTCCACAACCTCGTTCAGGAACTCCCATTCGGTCATTTCCGAAACATGAAATTCGGCGTAACTGCTCACGTTCTCCACGGCAATGGGGATCTCGAGAAAGTCCCGCACTTCGCGGACCTTCTGAGCCGTGAGGCGTGCAGCTTCGAATGTGTAGGGCATGGGGAGGAGGTCGTGCGTGTAGCGTCCATCGACGCTGCCCCAGCAGAGGTGGTCGGACAGCCACGGGGTATTTGTGCGCTTCACCAGCTCCTTCAACCGGCGGAGGTGTTCGCGATTCGGCTTCTCCGCCGAGCCGAAATACATCGAGACGCCATGCTGTACGACTCTGTATTGATCGAGGATCTGGTCCAAAATGTGCAGCGGCCGTCCGCCGTCGATCATGAAATTTTCGGAAATGATTTCAAACCAGTCGACGACGGGTTTGCGAGAGAGAATATGATCGTAGTGTGGAGCCCGCAGGCCGATCCCAATCCCGTAATCCGTAAACCCATTAAAGCGATTCGCAGCCACTGAAGTCTCCACGTAATTTGGATAAGAGAGGGCCGACGAGCATCACCGACCCCCTCAGGAAAGAAGAAGCCTTATACCGAATTGGTGGTTAGGATGGCTTTTTCTTGCCGTCGGTCCGGCAGCCACCCTTGCCCTTGCAGGAGTTTTTGCCCTTGCAGCCGTTGTCGCCTTCCTTGCAGCCGCCTTTGCCCTTGCAAGAGTTTTGGCCCTTACAAGCGTGCCTATCCTTCTTGTCCTTGGCCTTCTCCGACTTCTGGTCCTGGTTCTGATCCTGATCCGAGGCACTGAAAGAAGTCTTCAGTGAAGGAAGCAGAGTCGAAGCCTTAACCGCTGCTCCGGTTCCGGCGAACAATCCCGCGAACGCCGCACCCGCGAGTATGGTCTTGGTTGTTTTCGTCACTTTCAAACCCTCCTGTTGATTAGAGTTGAGATACGAAACACCGTCCAGACACTCTTCCCCGCCTCGCGGACCGCGAATCTGCCTGCCCGGGTGTAAACCAACCTAGTTATTGCTGCGATCTCAAGGCGGCCTTGAGTACCCCAACAAAAGTGTTCCGTCCACTCAATGAGAGTCACGAGTTGCGTAAAGGTTTCCGAATTCTCAAAATTGGTGTGAATGCGACGCCCCGGAAAGCCGGGGCGGGTTGCTCGTTAAAGGATTCGACACAGCGTCGTGTTCGATGCGGCGGAAGTACACGGAGAAATCAATCCGGTGAACAACAATAAAGATTTGCTTTGGCTCAAGAGCGGCGACCGCTCGGACTTTCATACTCCTCCGGTTCTCCGTGAGCGCATTGCTCGCGAAACCGGTGCTCTCGTCGTCCTCTCGAACTTCTATTGCCAGGTGGTCCAACGGATAGTGGAGTTCGAGGAGTTGCGGGACTCGTTCGCGCCGCCAAATGAACCACGCTTAAAACCGCGCACGCATACACCGCTCGGTGCAGCGCCTGCCATCGCTTGCCGCCTAGCCGCCGGATCCACGCCGCCGTCGAAGTGACCGCCAGCGGAATCAGCAGCACAAACGCCGCAAATCCAACCGTGATGTACCGCCGCTTCGCCACGTCTTTCCACATCCCCGCGACCTCAAAATTCTGATCCGGCCCCAGGTACGTCAGGAAATGCAAACATACGTAAAAAAACGTAAACAGCCCCAGCATGCGGCGGAATCGGATCAGCTCGGGAAGCTCAGAAATCTTCCGGAAAGGCGTAATGCACAGCGTGAACACCAGAAAGCGTAGAGCCCAGTCGCCCGTCTGGTGTTGCAGAAACTCCACCGGGTTGGGGGTCAGATCGGCTTGCACCGCCCTCCACACCAGAAAGAGCAGCGGTCCCAGCGAAAGCACAAAAACCGCCACCTTTGCCCAGTTGCTTGAAAGAAATTTGCGCAGCATGAATCCCTCAGTGAAACTTCTTCAGGTCCATGCCCGCATACAGCGACGCCACCTGGTCCGCGTATCCGTTGAACATCAGCGTCTTTCGCATGAAAAATTCGCCCAGCCGCCGCTCCGTGGCCTGGCTCCAGCGCGGATGATCCACGTTGGGATTCACATTCGAATAAAATCCGTTCTCATTCGGCGCATACCGGTTCCACGTGGTCGGCGGCTCGGAAGCCTGCAGCCTAATCTTCACGATGGACTTAATGCTCTTGTAGCCATACTTCCACGGCACCACTATGCGCACCGGCGCGCCGTCCTGATTCGGCAGCGTCTCGCCGTACATGCCTACGCACAGCAGCGCCAGCGGGTGCATCGCTTCATCCAGCCGTAGCCCTTCCACGTATGGATACTCTATCCCCGTGTATTTCGCCTCGGGCATCTGCCTCGGATCGTAGAAGCTCTCAAAAGCCACATACTTCGCCTTCGCCGTAGGCGCGACCAGCTTCAAAATCGTGTTCAGCGAATACCCGATCCACGCCACCACAATGGACCACCGCTCCACGCAGCGGTGCTGGTAGATGCGCTCCTCCAGCGGCGCCAGCTTCAAAATCTCGTCCATGGAAAACTTGCGCGGCGTCTTCACTTCCCCTTCCACCGAAACCACCCATGGCGTCGTAACAAATTTCTGTGCGTTCTTTGCCGGGTCGCCCTTGTCACTGCCAAACTCATAGAAATTGTTGTAGTGCGTCACGTCGTTCATCGGCGTGATCTTTTCATTCACCGTGTACCCGCTCTTCACCGTAGTCAGCTTCGCCCCCGCATACGCGACCTGCGGCGAAAATGCGGAAAACGCCCGTTCCCCGGCCACCGCCGCCGCTCCTGCGATGCCCAGCCCTTGCAAAAACTTGCGCCGGTTCAAATAAACGCCTTTGGGCGTGACGTCCGCATGGGTCAGTTCCGGCTTTTCCTTAATCAGCATGCCGCCATCTCTGGGTGCGAAGATAATCTCAGTTGCATCGTTGCCGCTTACGTATCGAACGTTCGCCGCCACACTAAGCGCGCGAATTCGGCTGTGCGCCACTAAGAACTCAGGGCACGCTATTGAGGGTGATTCCCCGCGCGCAAAACTGCCTGCCGTCCGGATGTAACCAAACTAATTCTCGCTGCAACTTCGAGGCGGCCTCGAGCACCCCAACAAAAGCGTTCCGTCCATCCAATGAGAGTCATGGGTTGTGCAAAGGTTTCTGAATTCTCAAAATTGGTGTGAATGCGACGCCCCGGAAAGCCGGGGCGGGTTGCTCGTTAAAGGATTCGACAGAGCGTCATTTAGTTCTCGCATGGCCTAAGGAAAGAGGGCCAGGCGCAATTACCCAGCCCTCCGCACAAGACGACGACGGACAGAAATATTACTCGGGCTTCTTCGAGCCGTCGGTCGCGCAACCACCCTTGCCCTTGCAGGAGTTCTTGCCGTGGCAGCCATTGTCGCTGGCTTTGCAGCCGCCCTTGCCCTTGCACGAGTTTTGGCCCTTACAAGCGTGCTTTTCTTTGTCCTTCTTGTCGCTCTTCTGATCCTGGTCCTGGCCCTGATCCTGTGCACTGAAGGAAGTCTTCAGCGAAGGAAGCAGAGTCGAAGCCTTAACCGCTGCTCCGGTTCCGGCGAACAATCCCACGAACGCCGCACCTGCGAGCATGGCTTTTGTCGTTTTCGTCATTTCAAACTCTCCCGTCAATTAGAATGAGATGCGGAACACCGTCCGACACTCTTTGCGCCTCGTGAATCGCGATCTCGCTGCCCGGTCTGGGGAAACTAGCTCTTGCTGCGATCCCCGAGGCGATCCCGAACGCCATGACAAGGGTGTTCCGTCCGTTGAATGGGAGTCGCGAGGCGCCTAAAGGTTTCCGAAATTCCTAAGGTGGATCGGATCTTCGCCAAACCTAGAGGTTGGGCGCGTAGTAGCCCGTTTTTGCGTAGACGCTGAGAGGCGGAAGGCCCTTTGGGGTCCGCAGCTTGATCTTGATTTTGCGCCAGCGGGCGTCATGAGCCTTATTACTTGGGTGGTAGCCTAAGATATATTGGTTTCGTAATTCTGCGCCGATCTTTGTGGCGATGTCCGGCAGGTCGTTTAGGTTATCCACGCTGAAGGCGCGCCCACCGGTCAATTCCGTCATTTCGCTGAGCAGCGTGGGCCCGTTGAGTTCCTCTGGCGTTCGGCTGCGATACTCGAACGCCTCAAAGATACCGATAGAATAGAGCTGAGTATCCGCTTCTCGCACCAGCCGCTTGATATCTTTCTCGGTGTACCGGCTGTTATTGTCGCCTCCATCGGATATGATCAGCAGGGCTCGTTTGCCGTTGCTTGCGCCTCGCATCTGACTGAGCCCCAGATAAATGGCATCGAGTAAGGCAGTCTTACCTTTCGCAGCGGCTGAGAGCATACGGCTCTGCAAATCTTCGACATTGTTGGTGAACGGACTGAGGAGTTGGGCGCGCTCGTTGAAACCGACGAGAAAGAACTCATCTTGTGGATTGGCGGTTTTGAAAAACTGGAAGGCGGCTTCCTTGGCCTTGCCGAGTTTGTTGGCCATGCTGCCACTGAGATCCAAGATGACACCGATCGAGATAGGAACGTCTTCGGAGGAGAAGTTCACCACCTCCTGCTCGATATTGTCTTCGAAGATCCGGAAATTATCAGGCTCTAGACCGGTGACCAGGCGGTTGTACGGGGCGGTGACGGTGACATTGACGAGTGCCAGATTCACGTCGATATGGACGGCTTGATCTCGCTTAAGATCAGAAGGCTGAGGGAGACGAACAAAACGTGAGTCGTGATCGTGCTATTTTTCATGGTGCGTCCAGGTTGTCATCTCGCGTAGATCTCTCCGAGGCTAGTAGCTCGCGGCAAGCGCGGACGCGTGATCGGCCGCTCCGTGATTCTCCTGGCGGTTGCATCTCCGCGCTCTACCAAGCAATTCGCGCAATCGCTTGCGAGCCTTGTGCAATTGAGACTTCGAATTCCCGATCGAGCGTCCAAGAATCTTGGCAATCTCGCTGTGTTCGTAACCCTGGACGTCGTACAGAACAAATATTTCCCTGTAGCCTTCCGGCAACTGATCGATCGCCCGTTGGAGGTTAAGGCGGTCGATCAAACCACTCAGCCGCGGGTCGGGCCCGCCGATTTCATTGCGTGGCCTGTCATCGCCTTCGTCGCTTCCGGTGACTTCATCGAGTGATATAGAAATCGGCTTCTTCCTGCGCAGGTGCATCAGAACAAGGTTTGCCGTCAAGCGATGCAACCACGTCGAAAACGCGGATTCGCCACGATAGGTATGAATCTTGCGGAATAGCTGTATGAACACTTCCTGAGCCCGATCCTCTGCCTCAACTGGGTCGCGAAGCATGCGCAGGCAAAGTGCATACACTCGCCCGCTGTGTCGTTGATAAATAATTTCGAAAGCCTCTGCGTCGCCCTGCTGAGCCAGCCGGATGGCTTCGCTGAACGATGAGCTATCGGGCTTGTGCGGCTTCAAGTCTCCCGAGCTATTCTCGGGTCGTGAGTCCGGCGTTTTCTTGCTCGACAAACGTTGCGCCTTCCGTTGTGAGTGGCGCTTCAGCCCAACGGTCTCACGCCTAAATGCGCTACCTATGCGATGAAAAGTGATTGCTACCTTCATGAAAGTTGCCTTTTCTTGATTTCCTCAACTCACAGTAAAACGGCTGCCTGCATTAAATGAGAGTCACGAATGACACAAAGGTTTCGCAATTGTGGAAGCGCAGAACTGGTGAGACAACGACGCGGCGCCACTATCTGTCGCCGGGGAATACTGGGGTGTCAAGTCGTCGGGAGCCGGCTCAACGTGGCGTCCATGATTATGCCTTTAACAATTTCGCCAAAAACGCAAGTGAATTCACTTGGACGAAAGCGGCCGCGCCAAGACAGTTGTGGCCATTTCGAAGAACGGGCAACCACCAACAACCTTCTTCAACGGGCACTCTGTGAAACATACTTACGCGTGAACCTGCCAGCAGGGCTATCAATTCAGAGAGGCTCTGGTGCGCGTTTAGACTGAGTACGATGTCGAGTTCGGTGTGGCTGAGAAGCTTGCCCATTTCTTGATGCGACGCTGCAAAGTGGCATTCGCATCCCGCCTTTTCTAGGGGAGATCGACAAAACGAGAACATGCGGGGACTCTCGCCTATCAGGAGAACATTGACTTTCCGTGCCTCATCCACTTTCGACGCAGACATGACGGCCTCTCGGTCTCGCCAGCATGCAAGGGCCAGCGGCGAGTGCAATTCAGTAGCCGAATATTCGCAGGACGCGAGTTGCTATGAGGAACGCCTGACTGATCATCACGAGGGGGCATTGCATGATTCCCCAAGAAGACATTCGGACAGTCGTTCGGTTTCGTGGAATTGATTGTGTTAGGGGTCCCATGCTCGGTTATGCCTTTGCTACGATTTCGAGGCGACCTCGGCAGAGACGAAGGTCATCGGTTCATCGAATCAGAGCCCAAATCGAACAAGGGTTTCAGAATCGTCCAGACGGGATCAGAAGTTGGAAC
>WNFS01002242.1_pt1 | contig 17847 bp, 16 predicted proteins | sample 5400141 | NCBI WGS metagenome assembly WNFS01 (sample SAMN13153358, study PRJNA577476) | soil metagenome | isolation source: 60 cm saprolite under Madrone tree | place: USA:California | collected 2016-06-14
TCTCTCTGTTCTCTTCGTCATTGGCGGCTCCTTGGCCCCGGTGGTGGGGACCGTTAGTCTTGGTCGACGCGATTCTCACGCCGACCAGGGAGCCGTCGCTACTCAGTTCTCAAATTCAACAGAGACCGGGACATCTCCGTGGTCTCAGCGTGACCGGTTAGAAACGCCGCGCGAATCCCTATCCGTTCGATTGAGGGGCGGGGTCACGGAGTGCTAGACTCGCGCTCGTGACGCCCGAACCGCTCGAGGTCTTGCCGATGCTGCTTCAGGTCGGCGACCGCTTCCGCGACGAGGAAGGCGTGTGGGAGGTGACGGGTCATCCTTTCACCACGCGCGACGGCAAGATCGTCCACGCCACGATCCGACAGCCGGGCAAGGCGGCGAGCGCCAGGGAAAGGACCTGGGGCGCTCATGAAAGACTAACGATTCAGCGCAAGGTCAATCCGGCGGGACGGACGGCAAATGTAGCGTCCAAGCGTCCAAAACGGGCCAAGCCTCGCCGACGGGCCTAACGCCTTGACAGGTCGGCCTTCGGGTTCCGCGTGATGCCTCGGCTTCGAGTGGGAGACTTCACGATACGCTCGGCTGCGGGGGCCGCGCGGCGACACTCGCGATGATTGTCGTCAACTCTCCTGGATCCACCGGCTTGGGCACGTGCATGCTGTAGCCAGCGGTGAGCGACAGCACCCGGTCCTGGGGGCGCCCGTATGCCGTGAGCGCCACCGCAGGAGTGCGGCCACCTCGATCGCTGTCGAGGGCGCGCACCTTTCGGATCAAGGCGTGCCCGTCTTCCCCCGGCATTTCGATGTCTGACACGAGCACGTCGGGACGCCATTCCTGAAGGAGGGCCAGTGCTTCGGGTGCGGACAGGCAGGTCTGTACCGTGGCCCCGGCACCGACGAGGATGGAGGAGGCGAGAGCGAGCGCCTCCGGGTCGTCATCCACCACGAGAACTCGCACCCCATCGATGCGGAGTCCCTGCGGCAACGCCTCGATGGTCACGCCCGTGGGATGCAGGCGTGGCTTGAGCCCCTCAGGAATGTCCGCGATCGTCAGGGGCAACTTGACGATGAAGGTTGCGCCCTGCCCCTCGCCCGCACTCTGCGCGGTGACGCTGCCCCCGTGCAGCTCGACCAAGTGCTTGACGAGCGCCAACCCAAGGCCCAGGCCACCGTGCCCGCGCGTGCTCGAGCTGTCCGCCTGCCTGAACCGCTCGAAGACGAAGGGGAGGACGTTGGGCGCGATGCCCTGTCCAGTATCGCTGACGACAATCTCGATATGCGAGTTGACGCGCTGCAAGTGAACCTGGACGCGTCCTCCCCGCGGCGTGAACTTGACGGCGTTCATCACCAGGTTCCAGATGACTTGCTGCAGTCGGTCGGGATCGCCCGTGATCGGCCCCGCTCTCGGATCGAGGACACTCTGGAGCTGAATGGTCTTGGCCTCCACCGCCGGCCGCACCGCATCGAGGGCTTCCTCGATGACCGCCCGGAGCTCGACCGGTCGCACATCGAGACGCATCTTGCCCGAGACGACCCGGGAGACATCGAGCAAGTCGTCGATCAGCCGCACCTGCGCGTCCGAGTTCCGTACGATCGCCTCGAGCGCCCGCTCCGCCACCTCATCGCGGATCTGCCCCGTTTGCAGCAGCCGGGCCCAGCCGTACACGGCGTTGAGAGGCGTGCGTAGCTCGTGCGATAGCACGGCAAGGAATTCGTCCTTGGCGCGGTTGGCGGCCTCCGCGGCGGCCCGAGCGGCCTGTTCCCGACGCAGAAGCTCCTCACGCTCGGCCTCGGCACTTGTGCGCTCCTCGGCGGCGATGGCCAGGGCGTCGGCCACGTCGCGAATTTCCTGGATCGAGGTGTCGAGTGGTGGCTTCAGTGGTTCTCGCCGGCCGAGGGCGCGGGCCGAGGCGCGAAGGTCGCCGATCGGTCGGCCGATACTACGAGCGATGACGATCGCCCCCAGGGTGCCCAGCCCGATCGAGAGCAGGATGCCACCGCCGTAGATGGCGAGCGACCGGTAGCCCCCACCTTCGACGAAGGAGGCGGGAATGCCGGGAGCCACCGCCCAGCCGCTATCCTTCAGCCGGCTAAAGGAGGCATAGTTCCGGCCTCCTTCGAGGTCGTAGGTCTGGCCCACTCCTTCCTGCCCTCCCCTCGCCATGATCGCTTGCAGGCTGGCGGAGGCCCGCCCCCCGAGATTTTCCTGGTGCGCGCGAGAACGTGCGACGCGGAGACCATTGGCGTCGAAGATCGAAATGACCCAGTCATCGGGCACACGCTGACGCTTGATCACCTCCAGGATGGCCTCGGGCTTCACGAGCGCGGTGAGCACGTACCGGAGCTCGCCGTCTCGAACGACCGGTACCCGTACCGGAAACAACAAGAGGCCTCGGGTACCCGCGGCGAGGTTGCCCACGACGGGTGCGCGTGTGCGCAGGACGCGATCGAAGCTTTCCCGTTCCGGGATGGGCGGGAGCTCGCTCCCGTAGGGAAAGCGGGAGTCGACGAGCCGTTTCCCGGACGGATCGGCGAGAAATACCGCGGCCCAGTTCGGCTGGGTCTCCACGATGCGCTGGGCGCGCTCATGAAATCCCCGAAGGTCGTTACGGTCAAGGGAGACGGCGGTGGCGAGGGTCTGGAGGACGGAGATGGTGCTGCGCTGTTCGGCATCGACGGCCGTGGCGAGCGCCCGGGCGAGCTCGAGGCCGATGCGCTCGGCTTGGGTGCGCTGTTGCTGCGCGAGCACGTACAGCCCTATGCCCGACATCACGACCAGCGGCACGAGGCCGGCGGCGGCGAGCAGCAACAGCCGTCTACGCAGCGGGACACCAGGCATGCGCTATTCCCTCGAGTACTCGCTCAGCTCTTACAAATCGTGGCCATGGATCTGCGATCCGCCGCAGTCCTTGGCCAACCGATCGAAAGCCCATGGGCTCGCGGACTGCCTCCACTCAAAGTTGGCGCCACGAAACGTGACGAGTCCGTGACGAGCCAATGTAGCATGGGGCCTGGCAAGACCCTCGCTTCGCGTTCCCGACTTGATCGCCACCGGTTGATCGCCGATACTCCCGTCGAGACCCGCGACGCTTGGTGTGGGGAGTGTGGTTTTGGAGCCGTTCTGAACGCGGGCGGAATCTCGAGGATCGAGCTCAGGATGCCGGGGAGCACCGATTGGGAGGTGGACCATCTCCAGTACGCACGGCGGCGCTAGGTCCGCTTCGCGCGAGCGGCGGCTCCATCCGCGCCGACATCGAGCCGCGTGGGACGAAGTGGTGAGCGCGGCGGCGCGGGCGGTCTGGTGATCGACTCCGCCGATGTCGTCGTCATCGGGTCCGGCGCCTTCGGCGCCAGCGCCGCCTATCATCTGGCCCGGCGCGGGGCGCGCGTGATGGTGCTGGAGCGCGCCGCGCTCGCCTCACAGACCTCCCCCCGAGCGGCCGGGCTCTCGAGCCAGGTCCGCGCGACGCCGGCGCTCACCAAGCTCGCCCAGCGGGCCGTGGTCAAGCTCGGGGCGTTCTCCGAGGAGACCGGCCAGCCGCTCCGCTTCACTCAGAGCGGCGCGCTCAAGATCGCACGGACAGACCGTGACGCGGAGCAGCTCGCGCGCGAGGTCGGCCGGGGCGCGGCCGCCGGCGTTCCCATCGAGATCATCTCCATCGCCGAGGCCCGGCGGCGGCTGCCCATCCTTGGCGAGCGCGGCATCGTGGCCGTTACGTGGAGCCCGACCGATTGCAACGTCGAGCCGTCCGAGCTACCGATCGGCTACTGCCGGGCCGCCGAGAAGCTCGGCGCGGTGCTCCTCCCTCACACGCCCGCCACGGGATTTGCGATCGGCCCCCGCGGCGTGGAAGGCGTGCGGACACCACGCGGCACGATCGCAACGGGTGTGGTCGTCGACGCCGCCGGCGGGTGGGCCCGGCTCGTCGCCACGGGACTCGGTGGGACGCTGCCCGTGGTACCGATGCGCCATCAGCTCCTGATCACCGAGCCCATCCCCGGCGTCGGGCCGGAATTCCCGATTGCCCGCGTGATCGACGCCAATGTCTACGTACGCCACGAGCGCGGCGGACTGATGCTGGGCGGGTACGAAGCCGATCCGGTGCAGCCCGACGTGGCCGCTTTGTCGCCGTCGTTCGACATGGCCGAGCTGCCCCTCGACATCGAGGTGTTGTGGCGCCTCGCCCGCAGCGTGAGCGAGCAGTTCCCGATTTTCCAGGACCCGGCCATCCGGGTGGCCGAGCACCGCGGGGGACTCCCCACGCTCACAACAGACGACCGCTATCTGGCGGGGCCGCTACCCGGCGTAGCCGGCGCGTGGGTGATGAGTGGCTGTTGCGTCGGCGGCCTCAGCGTCTCACCGGCGCTCGGCGAGGCCATGGCCGAGTGGATTCTCGACGGCGCGCCGTCACTCGATCTCTCCGAGATCTCCCCGGCGCGCTTCGCCGGGCGCGACCTCGACGAACCCGAGCTTCGCGAGCGTTGCCGTCACGCCTACGCTACCCATTACAGGACGAGTGACGACGCTTTGCCGACGCCTTAGCCGGCGAGCAGCAGCGGCAATCCCGCACTCGCACCCGGGTTCGTCACTCGCGTCTCCAGCTCCACAGGAGCTTCCAGGCCAGCCGCACCACCACGTCTCCTGCTCGCATCCACCGGCGTTGTTGCATCCCTCGCGCCTCATATTCTGGCCGCAACCGGCGAGTGTGTGCCCGTCGCGGCAATTCGAGTGAGTTTCGACGCCTCAGCGGGCCGGCACGTCAGGGGGCGCCGCCGGCACATTCGGCACCCACACCCAGCGATATGCCGTGGTCATGCCGTCGCCCTCGAGATGATAGCACCCGCCGACGTAGCAGACCTCCCGGGGGGCGGGCGGGCTCAAGGAGAGTTGTGACTGATAGGACGGAGAGTTCATGTAGAGCGGCGGTGCATACGCTGGATATGGGTAGGCGTACGGGTAGTACGGATAGGCGTAGAACGGATAGGCGTAGAACGGCGCCCAGAATGCCGAGCCCACAAACACCCCACCCACGAAGCCGCGGCTCCAGCAGCAGCCCCGGCCGTGGAAGCCGCTGCCGTGATGAAAGCTCCCATGACCGCCATGAAGGCTCCCATGACCGCCATGAAAGCCGCTCCCGCGGCCGGCGGAGGCCGGGGCAGCCAGCCCAAGAGAAAGCAACGCGACGAGCGCGACGGGAATCATCTTGCGAAGCATCCGGCACCTCCTCGAGCGAACGCATCTCCTTCCCCAGTGTACTGCGGTCACGCGTCAGCGCTCGGCTTCTATGAGCACGGGCGTGTCCTGCGATGGCTTGTAGCCCATGTGGGTGGGAAATTCCGGGCTGAGGGGCCACGGTGTCGGGAATTTGAGCCACAGGCGGAGCATGTGACGCTTTTGATGCGGCTCGGAGCCGTCCACGAACTCGGTGCGTGAGTGAAGCACCGTGTAGTTGTTGACGAACTGGATGTCGCCCGCCTCCAGGTCCATGTCGAGCCGCAGATCCGGGCGCCGCGTCTGCTCGTCCAGGTAGTCGAGGGCGGCCTGCTCGATGGGGGTGAGGGGCACCCCACGCTTCACCGCCCCCGCGTTGATCTGGTTGCGGATGTAGCGGCAGCTCACGACCTCGCCCTGATTGCCGAACACCGGAATGGGCCGTTCGGACACCCCGCGCTCGGTGAGCGCCGCCTCGCGGCGGATGTAGTAGAAGCCGTTGTAGAGCAGGCCCAGGTACTCGGGGTGATGCGCCAGGATCTCGTTGTGCACCGTCACCGAGCTCACGATGCTGCTCAGGCCACCCTCGACCGCCCGGCGCAGGCAGAGGAGGCCGACCACGTCGCCCGCGTCGGTGTGGTAGGGGAGGTAGGCGCTCGTCTCGTAGCCCCGGACGTCGATATTGCCGTAGGTGCGACCATGATCGTAGACGTGACCGAGGAGCTCACCCTGAGGATTCTGATAGAGGGGCGAGCCGAGATAGCGACCTAGGCCCCAGAAGATCAGGCCCACGTCGTCGTCACGGTACCGTTCAACGGGAAGGCCCCGGAGCACCACGAATCCCCGTCCGTCGTACAGCTCGGCTACCGTCTGCTCGAGGCGCGGGCGGAGGGCCGTGAGGGGAAAGTGCTCGCGCCCGATGTCTTCCATGGAGCGCCCCGTGGCTTTCGCGGTGGCCAGCGCACGATCGACGTCGGCAATCTCGGCGGCGGTCAAGGTGACGAGCCACGACGTGTCGCGGGCGAGCGTCTCCCCTCGCCAAGCCTTGGGGCTGCTGACCGGCTTCATCCAGATCGAGCTCATCCGTGTGACCTCCTCGGGTCGGGGTCCAGCGCGAGAGGGTCAATAGTACCGCGGGTCGAGGGCATCGCGCAGGCCGTCCCCCAGCACGTGGAGGGCCATGACGATGGCGAAGATGGTCAGGCCTGGGTAAAGGGCCATCCAGGGCGCCTGGGAGAGGTACCGCTGCGCGGCATTGAGCATGCTGCCCCACGAGGGCGCCGGCGGCTGTTGGCCGAGCCCGAGGAAAGCGAGGCTGGCCTCGGCGATGATGGCGGCCGCCACCGCGATGCTCGACTGGATGATGAGGGGCGGCAACATGTTGGGCAGGATATGGAGCCCGGTGATGCGTCGGCGGGAGCAGCCCAGGGCCCGCGCCGCCTCCACGTAGTCCTCCGTCTTCAGGGCGAGCACGGTTCCGCGCGCCAGCCGAACGAACGTGGGCAGGGACGCGACCCCGATCGCGATCATGGCGTTGCGGAGGCTCGGGCCCAGAAAAGCGGCGAGGGCAATGGCCACGATGAGGAATGGGATGGCGAGCATGGCGTCGTTGAGCCGCATCATCCAGCTATCCAGCCATCCGCCCGCGTAGCCGGAGAGGAGTCCCAGGGGAATGCTCAGCGAGACGGCGAGGGTCACCGGGATCACCCCGGCCATGAGCGAGGCGCGTGCGCCCCAGATGAGCCGCGACAGGACGTCGCGGCCGACTTCGTCGGTGCCGAGCAGGTGGACGGCGGATGGCGGCTTTCGCACGGCGGAGAAATCCGTGGCGGTCGGTTCGAAGGGCGCGAGGTGGGCGGCCCCGAGGGCGATGCCGATGAACGCCACGACGACCGCCGCCGCGATCACGGTGGCGGGCCGGCGCACGAGGCGCTGGACGACCTGGAAGCGGCGCGCGCTCGTCACGCGCCCCCCCGCATGCGCGGATTGGCCACGAAGTACAGGACGTCGGCGAGGAGGTTGAGGAGCACGTAGAGCGCGGCCGACACGAGGACCACCGCCTGCACCACGGCATAGTCGCGATTGAAGACGCCGTCGACGAGCAGCTTGCCGAATCCTGGAATGTTGAAGATCTGCTCGGTGAGCACGGCACCCGAGAGAAGACGACCGAACTCGATGGCTCCCAGCGTGATGATGGGGATGAGGGCGTTGCGGAGCGCGTGCTTCAGAACGACGAGGCGCTCGGGCACGCTCTTCGCCCGCGCCGTGCGCACGTAGTCCGCGTCCAGGGTCTGCATCATGGCGCTGCGCGTGTGGCGCATCATGACCCCGGCCACGCCCGTGCCCAGCACGATGGAGGGGAGGAGGAGGGTGGTGAGATTCCGGAGCGGGTCCTCCCACGGCGTGGCATAGCCTGAAGCGGGCAGCCAGCCGAGACGCACCGCGAAGAGCAGGATGAGCATGATGCCGAGCCAGAAATGAGGCACGGAGAGGCCCGAGAGGGCGACGAGGTTGGCGGTGAAGTCGAGCGGGGTGCCCTTTCGGGTGGCCGAGAGGACGCCCGCGGGGAGCCCCAGGAGTAGCGCCACCAGCATCGAGCACACCGCGAGCTCGACGGTCACAGGCAGCTTGGAAGCGAGGAGCTCGGATACGGGGATCCGGTTGCGGAGCGATTCCCCGAAATCGCCACGCAGGACATTGCCGAGCCAGATCCGGTACTGGACGACCAGGGGCCGATCGAGATGGTACTTCGCGCGAATCGCCGCCACGGCCGCGGGATCGTGGTCCTCCCCGGCCAGGGCGAGCGCCGGATCGCCGGGCAGGAGCTGCTGCAGCGAGAAGATCAAGACGGAGACGAGGAGCAGCGTCGGCACGAGCGCGACGAGGCGGCGCGCAATGTAGAGTCCCAGCGACATGGTTCGGGGCCCCGCGCTAGGAGAGCTTCAGGCCCCTGAACCGGATGATGCCGTCCGGGTACGGCGTGAACCCCTGGACCTTGGCGTTGAAGCCGGTGAAGACGCGGCGGTGCCAGAGGATGAGGCGGGGCAGGTCACGGAGCAGGATCTCCGTCGTCTGGTCGTAGAGCTTCTTGCGCTCCGCGGGATCGGCGGTCTGCCGCGCCTTGATGAGGACGGCGTCGAGGCTCGCGTTGCAATAGTGACTGTCGTTCTGCCCGCCGTTGCAGATGTTGAAGGTATAGATGTTGCCGTCGGGATCCGGCCGCCCGCTCCAGAACGTGAAATAGGCCTCGAAATCCCCGCGCCGCCCCGCCTGCAGCATGGTGACGTTCTCCTGCGACTGGATGGTCATGGTGATCCCGGCCTCGGCAAGCATGGCCTGGAGCACCAGGGCGGCCTCCTGGCGGTCGCGCTCCGGCGGCACGATCACGGTGAAGGCCAGATTGGGGACCCCCGCCTCGCGCAGGAGCTGCCGGGCCTTGGCCACGTCGCGCTTCCGCACGGGAAACTTCGAGTTGTAGTACGGGCTCGTGGGGCTGACGAACTGGTTGCCCGCGATGTACTCGTTGCCGAAGATCGTCTTCACGATCGTCTCACGATCGATGGCGAGATCGATGGCCTGCCGGATGCGCGGATCTCCGCCGAGCACCTTGCCCCGCGGGCCATTGTTCACGTTGAGGGGAATCATCTGGTACCCGAGCTCCGCGATGCCCACGACCTTGAGCCGGGCGTCCGCGCGAATCTGCGCGAGGTCGCTGGGGGAGACGCGCTCGATCATGTGGAGATCGCCGGAGCGCAGGCTGGCCAGACGGGCCGTGGAATCGGTGATGGGCAGGAACTCGATCCGCTCGATCTGGATATTGACCTTGTCCCAGTAGTCGGCGAAGCGCTCCACCACGATCTTGCCCTGGGCCACCCGCTCAACGAACTTGTAGGGCCCGGCGCACACCGGCCGCGTACCGAACCGGTCACCCAGCTCCTTGGCCGCCTTCGGGGAGGCCATCATGCCCGCGCGGTCGGTCAGCGCGGCGAGGAGGGGAACGAGGGGCTCGGAGAGGTTGAGGCGGACGGAGAGGTCATTGATGACGTCGACGCTCTTCACCTCGCCGATCTCGGACTTCCGGAAGGAGCCCGGGGTTGCGAGGTGCCGCTCGATATTGAAGCGCACCGCTTCGGCATTGAAGGGCTCGCCGTCGTGGAACTTGACTCCCGGCCGCAGCTTCAAGACGACCGAGCGCTGGTTGGGCCCCCATTCATAGCTCGTGGCAAGCTGCGGCACGATCTTGAGATCGGGCGTGACGTCGAAGAGCTTGTCGCAGAGGGCGGCGAAGACCAGGCGGCCGGTATAGGCCCGGCTGATGGTGGGGTCGAGCGCGTCGGGGTCGTCGTTGAGGCCGATGCGCAGGATGCTCTGCGCGGAGACGGGGTCGGCGGCAAGCACTATGACCGCGACCAGCGCGAGCAGGCTGCGCGTCCAGCTCATGAGTGAGGCTCCTTGTTGGTGGTGTCGGAAAGGGTTCCGCGGCTGTCCACCGCGACCGCTCCCTCGCCCCGGCCGCGGACGATGAGGGGGTTCACTTCGAAGTCGACGAGGCGCGGCCCGAGATCGGCGGCGAGCCAGGAGATGCGTGAGACGACATCGGCGACGGCGTCGACGTCCAGAGGCGGGCGGCCGCGCGCCCCCGTGAAGAGAGGCGCGGCGGCGAGCGACCCGAGCATGACCCGGGCGCGCTCCGCGCTCAGCGGCGCGGGCGCCAGCGCGATGTCCTGGAGGATCTCGACCGCGATGCCGCCGAGGCCGACGAGCACGACGGGCCCGAGCTGCGGATCCCCCCGCGCGCCGACGATGACTTCGGCGATGCCGGTTACCGTCTCTTGCACGACGAAACCTTCGAGCCGTGCCCCGGCCGCCGAGGGGGCGAGGGCCGCCGTCATGTCGCGCGCCGCCGCGGCCACCTCCGCCGGCGAGGTCAGCCCGAGCCGCACCGCCCCCACATCGCTCTTGTGCGCGATGTCACGGGATACCGCCTTGAGCACGACGGGGAAGCCGATGCTCGCCGCCGCCTCGGCGGCCGCCTCTGGGGTCGGCGCCATCGCCTCGCGCGCGACAGGGATTCCGTAGACCCGGAGCAGGCGCGTCGCCTCGCCGGCCGCGAGCACGCCGGCGCCCCCCGCGTCGGGGCGGGGGAGGCCGGTGGGTCTCGTGGCGGGCGGGAAGGGCGCGGCCTTCAGCGCGTCGTGCTCGGCGATGAGCACGAGCACGCGGAGCGCGTCCTCGGGACGGTCGAAGTAGAATTGGCCGATCTCGCGCATGGCCTCACGGGGCGCGTCCGCTGCGGCGCCGGGCGTGAACACGATCATCACCGGCTTGTCGACGGCCTGCGCCGCTTCCCCGATCAGCTTCGTTCGCTTGGCAAAGAAAGGCATGGAGGTGAGGATGGCCAGCCCGTAGGCCACGTTCGGGTCGTCGAAGAGCAGGCGCGCGATCTCGCCGCTGATCTCGAGGTTCTCCGGGGCCCGGCGGCCTCCGAGATCGACGGGGTTGTCGGCCTGCGGGGGCAGCAGCAGCTCTCCGAGGCTGGCCCGTGTCTCATGGGAGAGCACGGCCTGCGAGAGCCCGAGCTCGCTCACGCGGTCACAAGCGATGCCGGCGCCGCCGCCCGAAGTCGAAAGAATCGCCACGCCGCCGCGCCGCGGCCGGCGGTGCCGGACGAGGAAGTGGGCGGCACGCACCATGTCGTCCGGGTCGTGGGCGATCACCGCGCCTTCCTCACGGCACACGGCCGCGAACACCTCGAACGAGCCGGCGAGACTCGCCGTGTGCGAGCGCGCGGAAACGACGCCGGCCTGGGTGCGACCCGTCTTGACGACGAGGAGCGGTTTGCCGGCCTTCCGGGCCGCGGCGGCCGAGCGCCGGAAGCGCATACCGTCGAGCAGCCCCTCGACGTACACGCAGAGCGCCTCGGTGCCGGCGTCCTCGATCAGGTAGTCGAGCACGTCGCAGATCTCGACATCGACCTGATTGCCGACCGAGACGCAGTGCCGGAAGCCGATGCCGTCGGTGCCCGCGCGATCGAACATCGACACCATGAGCGCCCCGCTCTGACTGACGAGCCCGATGGAACCGTCGCGCAGTTGGTCGGTATCGAGCACGACCGACGAGCAGAGGGCGAGGCGATGGTGAGGCACGATCAGGCCCATGCAATTCGGGCCGATCAGGCGAATGCCCGTGCCGCGCGCGACCTCGACGAGGGCCGCCTGGCGGGCCATCCCCTCGGCGCCCGCTTCGGCGAATCCGGTGGAGATGATGACGCACGAGCCCACCCCCGCCGCCGCCGCTTCCGTCACGCTCTGGACGAGGGCGTCGGCGGGGACGGCGAGGATGGCCACGTCCGGCGGCACCGGCACCGCGCCAATCGACGGATAGGCGGTGTGCCCCGCCACCTCGCTCCGTCGCGGGTTGATCGGGTAGATCTCGCCCGCGAACCCGTGGCGGACGAGGAAGTGCATGATGCGCCCGCCGAACTTATCCGTGCTGTCCGAGGCCCCGAAGACAGCGACCGATCGGGGGTGCAGGATGCGGTCCATGCCGACGCGTGGCGCGGCGCGACCGCCCGCCAACTCCGCCGTGTGAAGCGCCGCTGCTGTGATGCTCACAGTCACCAAGATCCGCCGGGGATCGTTCGCTCGATCGGCGGACGGCGCATCAGGTCATACCTCTCTTCCACCGGAGCGCTCCTCTTGACATCGAATCCGAGACCGACCGCGATCTACCTTGGCGAGCTCGACGCCCGAGGATCCGTCGAAAGAGGGAGTCATGTCAAATGCCTCAACACTGCCACTGCACGGAGCACGTCTGGCGCCCCCGTACCGACTCCTCCTCCACGGATCTGGTTGGTGCTAGTGTGTTATCGGCATGAGCTTCCCCGTGCTCGAGAACATCGTGAAGACGGCGCGACACAAGACCTTCTACCTGTCCTGCGGCGCCGAGGACGCCCCCCTGATCGTGTTCGTGCACGGCTGGCCGGAGCTTTCCATCAGCTGGCGGCACCAGCTACCCTGCTTTGCCGATCACGGTTTCCGGACGGTGGCTCCGGATATGCGCGGCTATGGTCGATCCAGCGTGTATTCGCGCCATGAGGACTATGCGGTGGAGCATAGCGTCAAGGACATGATCGAGCTGCTGGATGCGTTGGGACGAGAGAAGGCCATCTGGGTGGGCCACGATTGGGGAAGCCCCGTGGTGTGGAGCCTGGCCAGCCATCATCCCGGGCGGTGCTTCGGCGTCGCCAACCTCTGCGTGCCGTACCTGGCCAAGGGCTTTGCTCCGCGCACCGTGATCCCTCTCGCCAATCGCTCCGTCTACCCGCCAGCGCAGTATCCGGCGGCGCAATGGGAGTATTTCCTCTTCTACGAGGAAAGCTTCGACAAGGCCCGAACGAGCTTCGAGGCCAATGTCCGGAACACGGTGAAGGCCCTCTTCAGGAAGGGGAGTGCCGGCGCCAAGGGCAAGCCGTCTCGCACCGCGCACGTCCGTCATGACGGCGGATGGTTCGGAGGAGCGGGTCAGGCGCCCGACGTGCCCCTCGACCCGGACGTGCTCACGGAAGAGGACCTGCACAAGTATGTCGCCGCCCTCGAGGGCAACGGGTTTTTCGGGCCGGATTCCTGGTACATGAACAGCGAAGCCAATCTGCAATTCGCGGCCAAGGCCGTGAACGGCGGCACGCTGCACATGCCGGTGCTGTTTCTCCACGGGGGGTACGACTACACGTGCGAGACCGTCACTTCCGGCCTCGCCGGCCCCATGCGGCAGGACTGCAAGAACCTGACCGAGGTATTCGTGCCCTCCGGTCACTGGATGGCGCAGGAGAAGCCGCTGGCCGTGAATGCCGCGCTGACAAAGTGGTTGTCGGCCCAATTCCCCGAGCTTTGGACGGTGTGACGCGCCGGGGCCTCGCGCCGATTCTTCACACCCCGAGGTAGTACTTCTTCACCAGGTCGTTCTCGCGCAGCTCGCGCGTGTTGCGGCCCTCGAACTCGATCTTGCCGTGGACGATGATGTAGCCGCGGTCGGCGATCTTGGTCGCCTGGTTGAAGTTCTGCTCGGCCATGAGCACGGTGAGCTGGCGCCGCTCCTTGAGCTCCTTGATCTTGCCGATCACCCGGCTCACGAGGATGGGGGCCAGTCCCACCGACGGCTCGTCCACGAGGAGGATGCGGGGCGAGGACATGAGGGCGCGCGCCACCGCGAGCATCTGTTGCTCGCCGCCGCTCATGCTCCCCGCGAGCTGCCGGCGGCGCTGGGCGAGCACGGGGAAGGCTTCGAAGCTGAAGTCGAGGTTGGCCGCGATGTCTGCGCGGGCTTCGGGCCGGTAGGCGCCGAGGAGGAGGTTCTCCTCGACGGTCAGCTTGGGGAAGAGCCGGCGCCCCTCGGGCACGAGGGCGATGCCCAGGCCCACGATCTCTTCGGTGGACTTCCGGGTGAGATCGATGCGGTCGCCGTCGCTTTCGAGGACGATCTCTCCCGCCTCCGGCGTCACCATGCCCATGATGCACTTGATGAGAGTGCTCTTGCCGTTGCCGTTGGTGCCGAGGAGAGCCACCGTCTCGCCCTCCCGCACCTCGATGGAGACGCCGTGCAGCACGCGCACCGCGCCGTAGCCCGCGTCCACGTCGCGGACGACGATCCTACTCGCCAAGGTAGGCTTTCTCCACCGCCTGGTTGCCCACGATCTCCTCGGGCGTTCCCTCGGCGATCCGCTCGCCCGCGTCGAGGACGACGATGCGTTCGGAGAAGCGCATCACCGCCCGCATGATGTGCTCGATCATGATGATGGTGATCTGCTGCCCGTTGAGACGGAAGAGGATGGCGAGGATGTCGTCCACTTCGGCGCTCGACAGCCCCGCCATGGCTTCGTCGGAGATGAGAAGCTTCGGCCGCGCGGCGAGCGCGCGCGCCAGCTCGAGCTTCCGCATCTCGATCTGGGTCAGCCCCCCCGGCCTCAGATGCGCCTTCGCCTCCAGACCGATCACCCTCAGGATCTCCGCGGCTTCGCTACCGGTGGCGCCATGGAGCCGCCCGTGCGCCGCGTACTCCAGGGGGATGTGCAGGTTCTCGATGACGGTCATGCTCGAGAACGGCTTGGGAATCTGGAAGGTGCGGACGATGCCGAGCCGGGTCCGGCGATGGGCGGCCATGGCCGTGATGTCGATGCCTTCGAAGAGGATGCGGCCGCCGTCGGGATTGAGGGCGCCGGAGATGCAGTTGATGAGCGTCGTCTTGCCGGAGCCGTTCGGGCCGATGAGGCCGAAGCGCTCGCCCGCCTTGACGTGGAGGGTGACCCGGTTGAGGGCGATGAAGCCGCCGAAGCGCTTCACCAGACCCTCCACCTCGAGGAGGGGCGCCGTCATCGTCACCGGGCCCGCAGTCGCCGCACGAGACCGAGGATACCTTCGGGGGCGAGGACGACGAAGGCGACCACAGGAGCACGGCGCCGATCACCGGGCCGATCCAGCTCGTCGTCCCCCCGATCATCGGCATGGCCAGGGCATTCACGGCGTAGTCGAGATTGAAGGCGGAATTGGGCTCGACGAAGGTGACGTAGTAAGGGAAGGGCGCGCCCGCCACCCCGAGCAGGAAGCCGCTGATGGTGGTGGCGAAGAGCTTGAGACGGAGGGTGGGGACGCCCATGCACTCGGCGGCCTCCTCGTTGTCCCGGAGCGCGGCCAGCCCGCGCCCGATCCAGGACCGCTCGATGAATCGCGCCGCCGTCACCGCCACCACGGCGAGGAGGACCATCACGGTGAAGAGGAAGGTGACGTAGCTGCCGAAGGGCGGGCTGCTCGGGCGGATCACGCTGAGGCCGCGCGATCCGCCCACGTAATCCCAGTTGATGATCATGGTCTGGAGCACGATGGACAGGGCGAGGGTGGCGATGGAGAAGAAGACGCCCCGGAGACGCAGGGTGAGGTAGCCGATGCCGAGGCCGAGCAGCGCGGATACCAGCCCGCCCGCGAGGATGAGCACGGGCAAGGGCGCCCGTATCGACTGGATGAGGAACACCGCGGTGTACGCGCCCAGGGCGAAGAAGGCGGGCGTCCCGAAGTTCACGTAGCCGGCATAGCCCCCGAGGATGTTCCAGGCGGTGGCGATGACGATGTACTGGAAGATGACATAGCCGGCGAAGTAGAGATAGGGATTCACCCGCAGCGACGCGATGAGGACTCCCGCCGCCACCACGGCCAGCCCCACGGAGAGCGTGCGGGCGGCCTGAGGCATCTAGCGTCCGAACAGGCCGGCCGGTCGCACGGCCAGGGCGACAAGCAGGATGCCGAAGGACACGGCGAGCGACCACGAGGGGCCGTAGAAGGTGGCCATGAGGCTCTCGATCACGCCGAGGATGACCGCGGCCACCAGGGTGCCCCCGATGCTGCCCATGCCGCCGAGCACGGTGATGGCGAACATCCGGCCGATGTAGTCGCGGTCGCTGGACGGGATGACCGGCGTGATGGTGACGAGGAGCGCGCCCGCGAGACTGGCGGCCGCGATGCCGATGCCGAAGGCGACCGTCTTGATCTTGACGGGGTTGGCCCCCATGAGCCGGAGGGCCAAACGGTCCTGCGATACGGCCATGATGGCTCGGCCGTAAAACGTGCGGCCGAGGAAGAGATGGAGAGCCAGGGTCATGGCGAGGCCGACGAGGCACGGCACGAGCAGGCGATAGGCGATCCCCACGCCCGCGAACTCGATGGACTTGCCGATGTAGCCCGCCTGCACCAGCCGATAGTCGACGCCGAACTTCAAGCTGAGACTGACCTCGATGATGAAGAGGAGGCCGAAGAAAAAGACGAGCCCTCGCAGCGATTCCTCGCCGCGTCGCTCGAAGCTCCCGTAGTAGACGCGGTAGACGGCGGCCCCAAGCAGGTAGAAGACGGGGGTGAAGAGGAGGCCGGTGAGGATGGGGTCGAGCCCAAAAGTGCTGTTCATCACGTAGGCGGCGTAGGAGCCCAAGATCAGAAAGGCGGGCTGGGCGATGTTGGCGATGTCGAGCAGTCCGAAGATGATCGACACGCCCAGGCTCACCGCGGCATAGAAGCCACCGAGCAAGAGGCCGGCGACCACCGCGTTCGCCAGCAGGTCCCAGGCAAACACGCGAGGCGGCTATTTCAGCGCGGCCGAGTAGGGATAGATGAGGCTCCCGGACTTGAGCTCGTCGGGATAGAGGACGATCTTCTTGCCCGGCCCGCGGAACTGGTCGATGCCCGTGCCCTGGATCTTCTGGTACTGGACCATGAGGGTGCGCCCCTTGGCCCACTCGCCGTTTTTCCCGAACTTCACGTTGCCCACGATGGTGTTGAACTCGTGGGAGCGGATGTAGTCGGCGATCTTCTGCTGGTCGAGACCCTTGGTCGCCTCGACGGCCTGGCCGAGCACCTGGACCAGCGCATAGGAGTAGGGCGGGAGGTAATACCCCAGGGGATCGACGCCGGCCTTCTCCGCCCGTGCCTGGTACTCCTTCAAGAACTCCTTGATGCCGGGGACGGCCATCATCGACGGCTCGGGCGCCCAGAAGTCGTAGTTCACGATGCCGTTCAGCATCGGGCCCATGCTCGTCATGACCGAGGTGAACTGCAGCCCGACCATCCCGCCCCCGAAGATCTTGGGCTGAAGTCCCACCTCATGGGCGGCGCGGAGCATGCCCACCGAGTCCGGTGGATACGAGGCCACGAAGACGACATCCGGATTGGTGGCCTTGATGGCCCGCACGATGGGCGTGTAGTCCACGGTGCTGGGCGGGTAGGTCTTGTCGTACACGGTTTTGAAGCCGAACTTCTTCACGAGCTCGCGCGCGCCCACCAGCGCGTTCTGCGGGTACTCGGCATCGGCGCCCACCATGGCCACCGTCTGCGGCTTCGGGCTCTGCCTGGCCGCCAGCTCGAAGAAGCCGTTGGCCGTGCTCGTCTGGGGGTCTGGTCCCGCCGGCTGGATCTGGAAGTAATTCGGGTACTGATATTTCTCGTTGTTGGCGAGGCCGAACATGCCCATGATGGTCAGCTTGCGCTCCATGGCAATGGGCATGAGGGGCGCGATGAGATTGGTGCCGTAACCGGAGATGGCAAGATCCACCTTGTCCACGTCGAGGAGCTTGGTATAGATGCCGGGGACGGTGGCGGGGTTGGTCTGGTCGTCGTAGAACACGAGCTCGACCTGCCGGCCGAGCAGGCCGCCCTTCTTGTTGATGTCGTCCTTCCAGATCTGCACGGCGAGGAGCGCCGGCTTGCCGTTGGCGGAGAGGCCGCCCGTGAGGGCCATGCCGAACCCGATCCTGATAGGGTCGGCGGCGTGAGCGGCGAGCGCGCTCGCGAGCACCAGCATCCCAGCGAGAGCCCCCACGAGAAACCGGTGGACGATCGGCCGTTTCCAAGGCTGCCTCATCGCATCCTCGCTCTCTGCGCCTCCCGCGGGAGCGCGCGGTAAATTGGCCGCCCAAGACTGCGTCAGGGGCTCGGGCCTTGTCAAGGGCGCGCCCGCGTGTGCTGTTGGTCTATAGAAATGTCACCCCCTAACTGTTCAGTAAGAATGTCACCCCATGAAGACATGGGAGACATTCACGATGAGTCGCAAGGAAGTGCCGCGGGCCGGGCTGCTCAAGGCCGCCCGGAGCGGGAAGAT
>WNFS01001415.1_pt1 | contig 17826 bp, 15 predicted proteins | sample 5400141 | NCBI WGS metagenome assembly WNFS01 (sample SAMN13153358, study PRJNA577476) | soil metagenome | isolation source: 60 cm saprolite under Madrone tree | place: USA:California | collected 2016-06-14
TCAGTGAGCGAAATCGGGCACCTGCCTGAGCTCACCCACCATTTCGTGGATACGTATCAGCGCTTGATCCAGCATCCGCTCGCCTGCGCCGACCGCAACGTAAGTATTCGAGTCTGCCGCACCATATCCACCCTGAGAGCTGGCGAGAATGGTCGGGAAGTAATCGAAATAACCGTTTGTGTAACCCAATAATAGGCAGTGGCGCACAGGACAGCGGTCCCGCAGGCCGATTTGGAAATCAACAAACGGTTCACCTGGCATTCCAACGAAGGCGATTTGCTTATTGATTAAAAGCGTTGTCACGCGCAACGTCAGCGTGGACGGGACGGGTGTGGCGTCTAATGAGTCCGCGTGATCCTGGAAAACTGCGGGACCGTTCACGCGGAGCAGATTGTCGTGGAACTCTTGAGGGTTCCATCGCAACGGGAACGTGATCGCGTCATCGGCAAAATCCAAGCTAGGCACAGCCGAACCGTTGGTGCGAATGTCTTGGGCCACGCGAACCGCCTCCATTCCCAGTTTGCCACCCGTCCAATCGAGCTTCTGGGCAGCGTCCTGACGAATTGGCGTGGCAGCGTAATAGGGATTGATGTCACCATCCGCACCCTGCAAGAAGAAGCCGACAGTTTTGTTGCCGAACGCTCGCGTAATGGTCTTAAGCGCGACGCCGACATAGTCTGCTGAGTATTGTAGGTTGTCGGCACCCAACACGACAGGATGGCAAGCATAGTTGATTAGGATCGCAAGTGGCTCGCCAGCAGCGTCATCGACGCGAACGACGGTAACAACCGGGTCGACGGGCTCGGTCGGAATCTGGGACGGATTGGACCACAGCATCGAGACACTGCCATCGGAACGCAACTGACGACGATTGTACCCAATGTAAACTTCGCCGTAACCTGGGCCGTAACCGACGCCGATACGTGCCGGAACCAAACGTCCAGTCGCCTGCTGGACGGCACGAAGAATCTTATCGAAAGCGACGTTTTGCCATTCAGACGTCCGGTCATCGGGATGTTCGTCGAGAATATTCGGACCGGAATGCGTGTGGGACGCTGTAACAATCAAGTAATCAATCCGGCTGTTTTTTTGAGTTGCGGAGCGCAGGCGGTCCAACCAGGGCTCGCTGAATGTTCGACCAAGGTCAAGCGTCACCAACGCCGCCCGTTTGCCGCCAGTCTCCATCACCAGCACCCGCGCGTAGAGCGGATCCAACGTGCCAGAAGCGACCTGATGATTCTTGATGCGCTCGAAATAACCGTACATCGGCAGGCCGGATGGCGGCGTGATATCGACCTGGGCCACACCAGCTTTGAACGTAGTAGCAGAGACGGGTACAATTGCAATAACCGACAGCAGGCTGTGGAATACCAAATACGAGAAGCAACTCTTTGTAGACTTGCGGTCCCGAGTATCGTACAAGGTCATTATCGAAGATCCTCCGGAATCGGTTTCAATCTTCCGAGCATTTCGTAAACCCTGACGAGGGCTTGATCCAACATCCTCTCACCCGCCCCAACCTGCATCCAAGTTGATGCTTGAGAGGCGCCGTACCCACCCCAGCTAGCTGCAGAAATGGTAGGGAAGTAGCCGTAATACCCGTTGGCGTAGCCGAGAAAAAAACAGTCGTGCGTTGGGCAACGCGCACGCCAGTCCGTCTGGAAGTCCACAAAGGGTTCTCCAGGCATGGCGAGAAACGCGATCCGTTTGTTAAGCAGTACAGTGGTGACAGCCAATGCATATTCGGACTGTGTCTTGCCGGCGATCGAGGCGGCAGCCCGCGGGTCGGCCGCTCGCCATTGTTGAGCATTCCACCGGGGTCCAAAACGGAGCTCATCTTGGGCAAACTGCAGATCTGGATCGGCATCGACAGCGGTGTGAATCTGCTGAGCAACTTGAGCTGCGACGCTCCCCAATTCGGTCCCAGTTCGTTCGCAATATTCGGCAGCCCCTTGCTGGAGCGGGGTCACGGCGTAATTGGGGTTGATATCACCATCGGCGCCCTGAAGAAAGAAACACAACGGCTTTCCGTCAAACGCTCTTTCGACCACTCGAGTCATCACACTAGGGAAATCAGCGGAATAAAGCCGATTGTCAGGACCAAAAACAACCGGATGGCAAGCGTAATTAACCAGGATGGCCAGCGGACTGCCAGCCAAATCGTCGATCCGGAGTACGGCAACGGTCGGATCGACAGGCGCCGTGGAAACTGCGGTCCAGTTCGGTTCAAACCAGTTGACTGTGCCATCGCGACTGCGGTGGAGCCGGTTGTGACCGATGTAACTGATTCCATATCCGACTCCGAGCCGCGCGGGGACCATGTGCATAGCGGCCTGACGCACAGCTTCTGCAACTTTGGCCACCGCGGAGGATTCCCAGTCGCCTGGCGGAGGCGTCGAACTCGGAATCAGTGCAGGCCCCGAATGCGTGTGAACGGCAATGACAAGAAGATTCTGAACATCACCTTGGATCGCATCGCGCAACTGCGCCAGATATTCCGGTCCAAACGTAGCAATAAGATCTAGATCAACAATCGCGAGTCGGGTAGCGCCAGCCCTCAGGACTAGGATCCGCGCGTAGAGTGGATCGCGCACTCCGGTAGCGATGCGCTCTGGATGGGGGTAGCCTTGGAGCAGCAGACCAGGCGAAGGCGTGATATCCACTCGGGCAACGCCGGCTTCCAGAGCCTGGGCACATGCGGGCCTCGTAATCAGCAGGAGGATCAGGCCAAGAAAACTAGCTCGCGACGTCAATCTCATTTTTGTCATCTCTCCGAGACTCTGCTGGCGGGACGATTTATGTTAGACGGAGACTGCCAAGCCGCCAACAGTATTACCGCTGAACACTCCGAAATCATGCCCACGACACGAGTCATGATCGGTCTTCAGTAAATCTCTTCGCAGTAGTTACGCGAAGCCTATCTTTGTTTTCGTTCAGACCTCCGCTCCGGAGGGGATCTCGAAATTGATCAAATCCGTGCGAAACCCGCGCGTTTTCCACGCGCCGAACGCAATGCCAACTGCCATCCAGATCACGCCCGCCAGCATTGCCGCATGGCTCAGGTTTAGCCAAAGCAGGAAGCAAATCGTCAGACCTGAAATCGGCACCGCAAGGTTGGTCAGTCTCTTTGCCGAAGCTCGCACGAAGTAACGTACAAACGCAGCGGCATTGACTCCGATGAAGGCTAGGAGCGCTCCGAAATTGAGCATCTCGGCAGCCAGCGAATACGAGAGGAGGAATGCACCCAAGAGCGCGACTAATCCGACAAAAATTACGTTGTTGCGTGGTATCCGGCGAACGGGGTCAACGGCACCAAAGAATGACCGAGGCAAAGCATTGCTTCGTCCCATGCCATAAAGCAACCGTGCCGCTCCCAGCTGAGCTCCCATTCCAGAACCAACGCTTGCCACGAGTAGTGTCAGGTTCATCGCCAAGAAGAACCAGGGACCAGCGACCCGGCCAGCCACATGCACGTAGGCCGTGTCCACATCGGGGAATGGCTGTGAGACCGGCCAAATTAATTGTGCAACGTAGACTTCCATAGCCGACAAAATTCCAATCACCAGACAGGTCAGTACGGTGGCCAGCAGAATATTTCGGCGCGGCTTCTCAGCCTCTTCCGAAAGAGTCGAAATACCGTCAAAGCCGATATAAGTAAGCACGGCGAGCGATGTTCCACCGAGCACGGAGCCGAGCTTAAACGTCTGTGGGTCATAGAAAGGTCGGAGGAAAAAGTATGGACTATCATGCGAATGGCCGAAAATGTAGCGGGCGCCAGCGGCAAAGAAGATGACTATGACGATGCCCATGCCGGCAGCTAAGCCCTCGTTGATGCGCGCCGAGGACTTGATGCCGCGCAGGTTAAGACTTGTGAAGAGCACGAAGAAGAAAATCACCCACATCCAATAATGGCTGCCGGGCGCAAAGTTCATAGCCGCCTTACTGCACCAGACGATGCACAGCACTGGATTGAGCATGTAGTCCATGGCCATGCTCCATCCAGTGACATAACCGAGCGCCGGATTTATTTCTTGGCCGACGTAGGTGAACGCAGAACCCGCACTCGGATAGGCCCGCGCCATCCGGCCATAACTGATCGCGGTAAACAGCATCGCGATCATGGCAAGCAGAATGGTGGTCACGGCATGACCGTGCCCTCGACTGTTGAGGACTCCGAATAAGGGCATGGGCGCGGTTGGCTGTATGACAATCACGCCATAGAGGATCAAGTCCCACAACCGCAGGCTGCGCTTTAGACCTATTTCAGGTTGCTTAGCTTCCAATACGCTCTGTCCCATACTTCCTCACCGGACCAGAGATCACGGCGCTCGAGAGCACACCGAAACGTCGAGCCGCTTGCCAGATGCCATCCTTGCCCTTTGTCGTCTTGCCGGAGGCTATGTGTCAACGCGGCTCATTTCTTCAGGTCTTGGCGAAATGGCTTAAGACTTTCTGAAAGGCGTGAATAATCTCTTCTTCATCCTGTTCTGTAAGGCAAGACGGAATCGCCAGCAGGATGCTGCGCTCGAAGAGGCTATCTGCAACCGGGCAGGCGCCTTTGCGGTAGTTTGTTTCAGAGCGTTTGTTCTCGGAAAGGTTCCAAGGAAATCCCTTTTTGTCCACGCTGGTTTTGTTAATCAGGCTGGTGATATTCGAATAGATATGCAGTCCCCAATCCGTCATAACAACATTGTTGACGCCTTGAGAGGACGTGGCGATTCCCTCGGCACGTAGCGCATCACTGATGTTCTTGGCTGTCTGAGGATCTTTGTAAATCGAGATTAGGAAGCATCCCGTATCCCCCTGGCTATCGACAATCCTGCGCAGGCGAACCGCGGGATACGCCTCGAGCTCACGGCGGATGCGGTATTTGCTCCGTCTCATGGACGCGATCGTACGAGGTAGTTTTCTCAGTTGTACACGCAAGACCGAAGCACGCAACTCGTCGAGCCGGTAACCGCGGCCCCACAAGCAAAGATCGAGATCGTCATGAATTGCACGGCCGTTCCGATCGCGCGCATAGCCCGTGTCATGACAAGCGAACGCCCGCTTATAGAGTCGTTCGTCATTTGTGACTAGACACCCACCCTCGCCGCTTGTCATGTTCTTGTTCATCTGAAAGCTGAAGATCCCTATATCCCCAAAAGTTCCAACTTTTTTGCCTCCGATGCTGCCGCCAGCACACTGGGCGCAGTCCTCCAGCAAAAACAGTCCACGCTGCTTGGCAATCTTCTGTAAGACTGGAACGTTGGCTTGCGCACCGCTCATGTGAACCGCGACCATTCCGGTTGTTCTTGAATTGATTCGTCGTTGCACGTCTATCGGGTCTAGGCAAAAGGTCTCATCGATATCTGCCAAGACTGGAATGGCACCAAGATTCACAATTGCAGCCACAACTGAAACCCACATGTAGGCCGGAACAATCACCTCTTGACCAGGCCCTACGCCCAACGCTGCGAGAGCGATATGAAGGGCTGCTGTCCCGCTCGTTACAGCAAGCGCATGTGAAATTTCAAGAAAAGACGCGAATTCCGACTCAAAAGCTTCTGCTTCACCTTGCAAATCAATGCCGTAATAGCGGAATGGCGAGCGGCTTCTCAGGACCCGAAGAGCGGCAGTGATCTCTTCCTCATCCATATGATGGATGCCGGGGAACTCGAGTGGTAGAGGTACGGTACGAACGGGCGCACCTCCATCTATCGCAAGTTGGCTTTCCCTGAGAGACATACCATCGCTGGTAGTTAGCTTCTCACGGGTGATTTTCATGTTTCACCGCCGCATCTTTCAATTCTCATCGTGCCTATTTATTTCGTGCGTTTCGTCGTCCTGCCACCCAACTGGCCTTTTCACGATCGGCAGAAGTCGTTGGTCCGCAAGCCAATCTAGTGAACAGACAACGATGCTGACAAATAGAATAATTCGACCGATCCCAGTTAATTTTGATATGTTGCCTCTGTTCGACTGACAACAAACGCTCGGCTTGTTTGAGCTTTGCTTGCGCCCACAAACATTCTGAGGATCAAACAGAGGGCCACGCATACTCCGAGCTGTCCTTGTTATGGTTCAGAGGAAGCCGAGGCTCGGCCTTTAGCTGGCCCCCGTATGCAGCATCTACTTTCGTCGACCAATCTAAAAGATATGTGACCGTCAACTGAACATTATATTGGACAAGCTTTTGTCCCTCAGATATAGCGTGCACCTATTGTGCGGCGAATTTACGCTTCACAAAAAAGAAGTGGAGAAGCACGATGTATCCTTATGAACGGAGAAGTCCACGCATTGGCGCGACCTTGTGCCTTGCGATGATTCTGTCAGTTTGCTTGCTGCTGCTCGCCATCCCCATGCAAGCCCAGGTCGAGACGAGTTCCAGTATCGGTGGCACCGTGACCGATAGCTCGGGTGCTGTCGTAGCCGGTGCTGCGGTGACCGTGAAGAATCAAGACACGGGCGAGACCAGGAAGGCGGTCACGAATGGCACCGGCTACTATTCCTTTGCATCGCTGCCTCCGGGGACCTACACCATCACTGTAAGCATGGCCGGGTTCAAGACCGTGGTTGTGACTGATCGAGTGATTCAAGTGGCGCAGCCTGCAAGCGTAGACGTCACGCTTGCCGTTGGAACTTCCGCGCAGACAGTCAATGTTTCCGCGGCTGGGGCGGAATTGATCTCTACGACCACCTCCGAGATTTCGGGAACGATTAGCCCTACGCTGGTCGAAAGCCTTCCTCTCAATGGCCATGACATGTTTGACTTGGCCGTCCTGACGCCCGGCACTTCGCCCCAGTATCTGACGAATCGCCAGATTTCCTTTTCACAGCAATCTCTGAATTACGTAGGCGCTGCCGGTACTTTTGTTACCTCTGGCGTTTTCGCCGGCGGCAATCGTGACAGCGGAACGAACGTATCGATCGACGGTTCGAACGTGCAAAGCCCTGTCTATCAACAAACCACGCAGTTGCAATCGACGGCGAGCATCCAGGAAATGAGGATCGAAACCTCCAACATGAACGCGGAATTTGGCAGCGGCGTCTCGGCTGTCAATGTGATCACCAAAAGTGGCGGCAACCAGTTCCACGGTGAAGCGTACGAGTACTTGCGGAACAATCACCTGGACGCCGCGGATTTCTTCACGAATCTCGCCGGCTTGAAGCTACCAAATTATCAGCAAAACCAGTTCGGGAGCGCGGTGGGAGGGCCGATCAAGAAAGACAAGCTGTTCTTCTTCAGCAACTATGAGGGCCTCCGGGTTCGTCAGGGAAGCGTGGGATTTACGCAGACACCACCGGTGTCGATACGAGGCGGGGACTTTTCCACCCTCCCAACTGTTAATCCCGACGGCAGCCTGGGGCCGCCAGCAACCATCTATAACCCCTATCAGTATGATCCGGCGACCGGACTACGCCAGCCTTTTCCGAACAACCAGATTCCACTTGGGCCAACCAACCTTTGCGCCCCGCGACCCACGTGCGTCGACCCCGTAACTCTGGCCTACCTTAAATATGTTCTTACACCAAATACGACCATCAACGGCATACCGATGCTGGCAGGGGTCACAAAAACAATGATAGACAGTGATCAAGGGACAGCAAGACTGGACTTTAACAAGGGTGCCAGGGCCCATTTCTACGGCCGCTTTACAGAAGAGAGACGACCGGCCCTCGCCGGGGGCCTCCAGCCGCTGCAGGGCACGAACAATGCCAGCTCATCGCGGAACATTGTTGTTCATTGGACGGAAAGTATCTCGGCGAATTCGGTGAACGATTTTTTGGTTTCCTACAGCCGGCCAAAATGGATACTGGGACGGAACTTCAGCGTTCCCGACGTCGCGAAGGCGATCGGCTTGCTCAACACATCGAACTTCACGGGCGGTCCGCAAATTCAGGTCGCGGGATATGACATGGGGAGTTCACTGCAGTACTTTCTCGACAGCATCGCGAACACCTATCAGCTCAAGGACGACTACAGTACTGTAAAAGGCAGGCACCAAATGAAGCTGGGGGTGGAGATAACGGAGAGACGCAACTATTATCCCAGCGCGTTTAACGACAAAGGCTATTTTGCCTTTCAGAACAATTGGACCGAGGCCTGTCCGTTGGGGAACGCCGCCTGCGCTTCCGCCATGTCCGCGGCTGGGATTACAAGCCCAGGCGGCAACGCTTTTGCCGATTATCTGCTGGGCGCGGCTAAGCAGGATCTCTTGACAGTGAGTGGCAACATCTATCGGGGTTACCAACGATATTATGGCTTTTACGCGCAGGACTCCTGGCGGGTAACTCCAAAGCTGACGCTCAATTTCGGGCTGCGCTATGAATATTGGAGCCCTTGGACGGTTCCTAGCAACACAGTTGCAACTTTCAATTTTCAGACGGGTCAGATCGAATACGTGCTTCAGAATCCCCTTGACTATCTCAATCCCGCAAAATGTTATGGGAGGTGTGCGCCGCTGAATAGCAATATCCCGCGCCAAGGATACACGGCTGGCAATCTGGATCTCGCGCCACGAATTGGGCTGGCCTATCTCCTAACACCAAAAACTCCGGTACGAGCCTCCTTCGGAAAATTTTACGACGGCAATATCAACAACAACTTTTTCAGCAACCTGCAGCACGGCATCGCACCCTTCAATCTACGGAATGAGGTAGCTACTGCGGGTTCCGAGCAGCTTCCTCCAGTCTTAGTTCAAGGAAATTTCCCTGCCCCTTCTCCAACAGGAATTCCGCAGCCGAATGCCAATCCTCCGGCTGCTTTCCGGGTTCCCCTTAGCTACTATCCGACCGGAGCAGTCCTCGAGTGGTCCTTGAGTGCGCAACGGCTCCTGAGCCCACAATGGTCGGCGGAAGTCGACTACACCGGTTCCCACACCGTCCATGAGTTCCAGTTTATCAACGAGAATGCCGCTGCTTTGCCGGTGGGCCCGCTGGCGAATGTAAGCCTCCAGCAACGGAGACCGTTCCCACAATGGGGAGACGTTGGGACCTGGGCGCCGATCGGCTGGGGCCGGTATAACGCGCTGGTCGCCAGCGTGAAAAACGCCGGCTGGCACGGTCTCTCGCTGATGGCGAATTTCAGCTGGGCCAAAAACATAGTGAGCTCGGACTTTGGCAGCAGCGACATTGGAAACGAAAACTTCCGCTACCCTTATCTCCACGCGGGCGATGCTTCGTTTACTCCCCGGAAAAGGTTCGTTGCTGGCTACTCTTATCAACTGCCACTCGGGAAGGGAAAGAGCTTTGGGAACTCGCTCGGCCCTGCTCTCGATAAGCTGGTCGGGGGTTGGTCTTTCAGCGGCATTACGGAGTTTTCTACCGGAGCCCCGTTAAACGTTCGCAGCCCAGATTTTTCCGGGACAGGCTTGGAAAATTATGGTGAACCCAATCGGATTTGCAATCCGAACAATGTCGCTGGCGGTCGCAATCGCTTGCAGTGGTTCAACACCGCATGCTTCGTCGCGGCGCCGTTCGGCGCATATGGCAACTCGACCTTGGGAGCGATCACGACACCGGGCATCAACAACTGGGATCTGGCTCTCAGCAAGAGCACGCCAACCAATTTCCCCAAAGATAGCGGCCGGGTGGACTTCCGGCTCGACATGTTTAATGCCTTTAACCACACGCAGTGGGGAGCGCCCGACAATTATTACACGGACCTCGGTTTTGGCCAGATATTCTCAACCCGGCCGGCCCGGCAGTTGCAAGCGACGCTAAAGTACATTTTCTGAAAAATGTGCCTTTAACGTGACCACCCGAGTGGTAGGAACCAATTCCATGGTCACCCTCATGAGCAACTGCCAAATGACCACGCTCCGCTCAATGGCCGCGCTTACCACAATTTGCTCTCACCTTGCCCCGGGGGTGGCCGAAACAGTTGGGACGACCCCGGACTGCAGTGGCTTCAACACCTCTGTCTTCGGTCCGGAAGCGAATTCCGAGGTGAGTTTTTCCTCGAGCTCACCCTGCGCATGAGCGCGCGGGCCAAAGAAGCTTATCTGGCCCCTCAGAGGCAGCGCCTCGATGTTGATTTCAAGGATGGCTATGCTCACGCAATCGTCCCCTCCGTGGAAGGGCATCAAATGATTGTGTTTGAAATTTGACTTGCAGTCGAGAAGGAAGGCTCGGCATCCACACTTTATTTCGAGGGGAATCGACATGGCAAAAATCGGAGTGGGCGTTATCGGCGTTGGATCATATGGCGAGCTCCACATCCAAGCTTACAGAGCGCTCTCCGATGTCGAGATCGTGGCCATCAGCGACGTTCGCGAAAGCCGTTTACGCGAGATGTCCAGCAAGTACCGCATCCCCGACACCTATACCGATGCGAGAGAACTATGTGCGCGGACCGATATTGAGATCGTGAGTGTCGTCACCCCCGAGTCTCTCCATGTCGAGCCGGTTCTGGCGGCGGCACAAGCGAGAAAGCACATCCTGCTCGAGAAACCTATCGCCAGCAACCTTGAAGATGCTGCGAAGATCATCGAGGCTGCGGCAAAAGCCCAGGTCCACCTGATGGTGGGTCACATCCTACGCTTTGAAACGAACTACGGGAGTATCAGGCGCGAAATCGAAGCGGGCAATTTGGGAAGGATTGTCTCGATCCATGCTCGCCGCAATCGACCGAAACAGCTCTATCCCATCTATTCGCGAACGCACGCCATTGTGGAAAACTCCATTCATGACATTGATCTGTGTCTGTGGTACACACAGGACCACGTCAGGAATGTCAGGGCGTTCACGAGAAACATTCAGGGAGGCAAGAATCCAGACATTAACTGGAGTTTTCTCGAGTTTCAGGGAGGAGCCGTGGCTTGCATCGAGACCCACTGGCTGATCCCCGACCAAGCTGGGGTCGCGACCAACGATGCTATGCAGGTCATCGGGTCGAAAGCCGTCGCAGACTTTCACTTGGTTCCTTCTAGTTTGAACCTCTGGCGGGAGCAAGGCGCAGAATCCGTCAACGTGAATTACGACGCACGCTTTGCAGGCAGAGTTTGGGGAGCGATCAAAGAGGAAGTGGGCTACTTTGTTGATTGTGTGAAAAGGGATGAATCGCCCACGGTTCTCACACCTCAAGACGCCTTTGAGGCGCTAAAGATAGCGTTGGCCTTGATCCGATCCTCGGAACACCAATGTGATGTGAAGCTGGAGTAGCCAGGCTTGGCCAGCTGCTGCCCCAAGGGGCTTTGGGCTAGCGCAATGCGAGCAAGAGTGCGGAGAGCGGTGATGAGCGGTTGTCGTCACGATCGAAGACTGAAGCAGGTAAGGCCGCGGTAGACGATGGGCTATCTATTGGTGGTTGCGGCGGGTGTGCTGCAAGGCAGCTTCATGGTGCCGATGAAGTTCACTCGTCGCTGGGGTTGGGAAAACACCTGGCTCGGCTTCACGATCACAGCCTATTTGGTTTGGCCATGGCTCCTCGCTTGGGCCACCCTTCCCCATCTGTTCGCAATTTTTGCTTCGACGAGCCTTCGTTCTTTTATGTTGGTAGAGCTATTCGGGCTGGGATGGGGTTTGGGGGCGCTCACCTTTGGAATAGGGGTTAACATGTTGGGGTTGGGGCTGGGATTTGCCATCATCCTCGGCCTTGCCGCATCAGCGGGTACCTTCATTCCCTTGGTGGCCCTTTCTCCAGAAAAGCTAATTCAACCTCAGGGACTCCTGACCGTGGCCGCACTCTTATTAGTTCTAGGGGGTATTGCCTTGTGTGCCTGGGCTGGGAAGTTGCGTGATGCCCAGCAGAATCCCGGTCGAGAGGAGGGCAAATCGTCTTTCGGCTTGGGGCTGGTCGTCTGCATCGCTTCTGGGTTGCTGTCCTCCTGTGGGAATCTGGGTTTTGCTTTCGGTGGGGAGGTGATTCAAAGAGCGATTGAACAGGGAGCGACAGAGTCCATGGCCGGAAATTCGCTTTGGGCGTTGATCACCATGCCGCTTTTTCTCGTTAACGCCATTTATTGCTGTTGGTTGCTCAAAAAGCGAAGGACAGGCGGCCTTTTTTTTGAACCCGGGACGAGATTCTACTGGGTCCTCGCTGCAACAATGGGACTCCTGTGGATAGCCGGATTTGTTTGCTATGCCCCAGGAGTTCGTTTGCTGGGTCCCCTGGGGGCCTCAGTGGGCTGGGCCATCATGTTGTCCGTTATGCTCATTACCGCAAACTTGGAAGGCTTCTTCAGTGGGGAGTGGAAGGGCGCGAGCCGGGAGGCTCACGGCTTCTTGCTGAGCGGCATAGTTACTTTGCTTCTTGCGATTGGGGTCGTGGGCTATGCCAACCATTTATGAACAGGTTGGACAGGGCCGAGTACGGGTGCTTTTCGTACGCAATTTGACCGTCCTTTCTCAGTCATGATCTCGAGTGACGGAACTGGCGGGGGCATCACCGCTTAAGAGCGAATCTCCGACGGAATAATCCGCGTACCCCTGGTCCTCAGTGAGGCGGAGAGCGGGCGGGCACACCTGTGTACATAAAGCTGGGAGAATCTGCAGTCAGAAGGCGTTGGACTACCTCGATTCGAATGGCCCTCCCTCCTAACATCCCATAAACATTTTTTCCTGAGGTGGTAATCATGGACCGGACATGGAAGTTAAATCCCGAAGAGATTTTTGCCACGCTGGCTGACTTAATTTCCATTAACAGCGTCAATCCTCAGTACCCTGGAGGGCCGGGTGAAGGACTGCTGGCAGAATATGTTGGCGAATTCTTCAAGCGGAATTCCATCCCATACACATACCAACTTGTTTTCCAAGGCCGCCCGAACGTGATTGCCACTGTCGCAGGAAGGTCTGGAGGGGGGAAGTTGGTCTTTGAGGCCCACATGGACACGGCCTCCGAGTTAGGTATGAGTATTCAACCTTTCCAACCTCTCAGGAAAAACGGCCTCATGTACGGCCGCGGGAGCTGCGATACCAAGGCCGGGTTGGCAGCCATGATGCACGCTTTTAAGGCCGTGAGCGATGCCGGACTTCAGCCCAGGGTGTCCGCAGTATTGTTGGCGGCCGCGGACGAGGAGCATGCTTTTGGCGGGATCGTGAAGTTTCTGGAAGCTGGAGTTAACGCAGAAGGTGCGGTGGTTGCAGAACCGACCGCGCTTGAGACCGTGACGGCTTCGAAGGGAATCCTGCGCTGGCGAATCCGGACACACGGGAGAGCCGCCCATAGCTCGAAGCCGCACTTGGGAATCAATGCGATTGCCAAGATGTCTAAGTTCATGGTAGCCCTCGATGACAAGCTACTGCGTAACTATCCCATGCGGCAACACTCGCTTTTAGGATCGCCAACACTCGTGGTGGGAACAATTCACGGTGGGATCCAGGTGAATCAGGTCCCGGAATCTTGCTCGATTGAAGTCGATCGCCGTTTATTGCCTGGCGAAACGCAACAAACAGTGTGGAAGGAACTCACGGGTCTGATATCGGAACTGCAAGTTGACGATCCTGAGCTGAAGTTGGAGATGGAACCGCCTGTGTTGGAAGATCTGGCCATGGAGACGCCAGCTTCTGCGAAAGTCGTGCAGGTAGCCCGCAGTGTCTCGCAAAAACTCAGAGGAACCAGCAGCTTGGTCGGTGTCCCGTACGGCTCCGACGCGAGCAAGCTCTCAAGGGAGGGGATCCCCAGCATCATTCTAGGCCCAGGGAGCATTGATCGCGCCCACGCGGCCGAGGAGTATGTGGAGCTGGATCAAGTGGCCCTTGCCGCAGAAATATACGCGCGGATCATCCTTGAGTTTTAATTCCTGACGGGACTGTCTCACGAGTCTCAGAAATTTGTTAATCCGGATTAACGAACAGTGCCACTGGCGCAAATTGACCGCGGAGACTTGTGAACTTGAGATTGCCCGAAATTGGGGAGAATGAGGTACCGAAACAAAACGAGACGGGAAACTGAAAACCAATGAGTCATCGGCGCGAGTTCCTGAAGCAGGTTGGTGCTCTAGCTGCAGTCCCATGGTCTCTGCCTGTGCTGACTCTATAAGGCTAGGATGCTGGGGGGCAAGCCAGGGGGCAAGCCCCTGGCGGGCCCCCTGGAATGGGAATTCTCTGGCGGCTGAATTCACATTAAACAGGGTGACCATCGCTTGCTCACGGTCCTTTGTCCGGGATGCAACATGGAGAGCTGCGCTGGCGTCAGCGAAGCCCGTTTTTCGGGCCACTCTCAGCTAGACAAGTCTGGACAAGTCGTGTGGCTACGCAGACAACCGACAACCAACCGGTTTGGGAGGCGAAGCCGGTGCCATGAGAGCAGTGAGATTAATATTTAATATCGACATACAGGAGAAAAGAAAAGGCGTCAGTTTGGACATGCCGTCAGCCTTCCCTGAAACGTGAATGCCGGTCTGCTCGATAAATTCGTGGACAATGAGGGAGCGAATGCAAACGTGTCATGGTTTTAGCCACTCATCGAGTCCCTCTTGAACAAAGTTGTCGTCACTCAAGTGCGGGTATGCATTATAGATTCGTTCGATCTCCTGTCGCTGTCCCGGGCTAAGGGTCTCTTCGGGATTCAAACACCAGATTCCTTCGAGCAGACCCTGACGGCGCAAGACCTCATGGAGTCCGGCAATGCAACCGGCGAAGTTGTGCACAGCGTCGAAAAAAACTGCGTTGGAGTCCGTGATTTCTGCACTCCGACGAAGTAGTTCCCTTGGAATTGCATCAAGCCCGCGTGTAATTACGTGACACTCGTCCAGCAGGGAAACCGCACGTTGAGTCCATACTGCCCAGTGGCCCAAGAGTCCCCCGACAATGTGGCACTCCCGGGCTCGTCCGTCGGTCTGGAAGGAATAGGTCGTAAGCAGGTCCATCACAATGTTGTCATCATTTCCAGTATAAAGAGCAATATCGCGCCTCGATTCGGCCACGGCCCGTACGACATCCAGTGTCTGGTATCGGTTAAACGGCGCAATCTTGACGGCAACAACGTTTTGGATCTCTGCGAACTCGCGCCAGAATCGGTGAGAGAGCACACGACCGCCCACGGCAGGCTGCAGATAAAAACCAAATAGTGGGAGGACATCCGCGACTTCTCGGCAGTGACTTATCAGAGCTGCTTCGTGTGAATCCTTCATGGATCCCAGGCTCAAAAGACCTGCGCTGTATCCAAGTTCAGCGAGCAGCTGGGCCTCCCGAACAGCCTGAGCCCTCTCCCCGCAAATTCCTCCGACTCGAATCAGCGGTTCGCGGCGTGTTCTGTCGGCACGGTCCATCTCCTCCGCCGCCAATCTCAGGACCGGCTCTAAGAGTCCAACGCGTGGCTCTCGGATCGCAAATTGAGTCGTATGCACCCCTACCGCCAAGCCGCCAGCACCAGCCGCGATGTAGTAACGTGTGAGTGCCCTCTGATGGCGTTCGTCGAGGCGCCTGTGCGCATTTAACGCGAGCGGGTGCGCGGGAATCACTGTACCTCTTGTGAGAACCTCTCTGACTTTCGAATCCAGTTGTCTCCCCACCGGCTTCCCTTCGGCTTGCGTCTTGTTCAACCCTTTTAGAAGCGCCCGGCTCGTTCCTCAAAATGTGTGGGCTTTGCCCAGGTTTCTCCGCCGCGGCCTACCCAGTCGGCGATCCATGTCACCATTTGCGCAGCGTTAATTCGCGGCCGACCAAAGAGTTGATAGGCCTTTTGTGCATTGCTCAGCAGCGCGTCTTCTGCCTCCGCACCCGCAAAACGCACGGGCTTATGCCAACGCTCACCAAACTCCTCGGCAATGGCGCGCACGCTCAGCAATTCCGGCCCAGCAATGTTAACGACGAAGGGAGGATTAGACACACAAGCCAGCGCCTGCAAACTCATAGCGGCAGCATCTCCCTGCCAAATGGCGTTCAAGGAACCCATAGAGAGAGCCACGATTTGACCTGCATAGACACGCTGAGCAACGTCCACTAGAACTCCATAGCGAAGTTCGGAGGCGTAATTCAGTCGAATCAGTGACATCTTGACCTGATGCTTCCTGCTGAAGTGCTCACAGATACGTTCCCGCCCTAAACAGCTCATCGCGTACTCGCCCACCGGCTCGAGTGCATCCTCCTCCCGCGAGCCTCCGCGAGAAACGGGTGACAGTCCATAAACATTGCCGGTCGAAAACACCACGATCCTGCTCTTTCGAAATCTTGCGCACACAACCCCTGGCAGAAAACTGTTCATGGCCCAGGTGAGTGACTCCTGGCCCGTGGAGCCAAACTTCAATCCTGCCATATAGACGACGTTTGCAGCTTCAGGCAACTCGGCAAGCGATTCTCCATCCAACAAATCACAGCGCACTGTCTCGACACCCCAACCCTGCAGTTGCTGCTCTAGTTTCGACGATGAGAATCGAGAGACACCGATGACGCGGCGCGATACGCCAGAAATCTCCGATGCCCGCTTGGCCATTCGGGCAAGCGTCGGCCCCATCTTTCCACCGACGCCCAGAATCAGAATGTCCCCGTCTACGGTGCCGAGAGCTCGAATGGCGGCCTCGCTGGGCTGGCTCAAAAGTTCTTCCAAGTCCGCAACATCGCGGATGGACGTCTTCTCGGGTGACCCTGCCATCTTGCTCCTCCCATTTTTTCAAATGGCCGCGGCCAGGCTGCCTCTAATGAAGTCTCCCCCGGGGTTGTAGTCGAATCTCGTGCCCATCGTCTTGTCAGGGGAAAAACATTGCGGGAAACTTTTGGGCTGCATGGAACTTGACCGAATAAGACTTCGGGGCAATTGCTTCTGCTGTTGTTACAAGTCCAATCGCCATGATGCTCAGAAGGCATTTTCTCATCGCGAAGTCTGCTCCGAGGGTACTTCTCGGAAGTCACTCCTCCACAAGTGGTGGGGACTTTCTATCCAAGGCAATCTAATGCAGTGGCAACAACACCGGCAAATAGAATAATTCGACAGATCTCAGTTAATTTCGATATGTTGTGAGTCTCCTCCGACTGACCGAAACTCCTACCTATTTGAGCTTCCCCTTGGGTCCCCGAAACAGTTTGAGGAACAGGGAAATATCAAACAGGCGACGCCAGTCCTCAGGGAGGTTGTGGTTGCTGTGGGTCAGAAGAGGATGACGCCGCGTGAGGTCTTTCGGCTTCGCACGAAGGTGGTGCGAATCGGGGTGCCCACACCCTACGAGCATTTCAAGAAGGGAAGTCGGACAAAGCTGTCCTTGATGTGCCGATGACCTTGCGAGCGCCCCTGGGTTCAATTAACGGCTTTCTCGCAGGGCAACTTTCTCCTTAACCCGTACCCTCGGCAGCAGGTCATGAGTGTACAAGACCAATGGCGGAGCACGAACCGGCTAATCGGAAGGCCTTGCAAGAGCGGAATTGAACCACAGTTCGGATCCGCAACCTACACCATACGTGCGCGCCCGATTTCCCAGATTAAGATGCTGCTGTCGAATTCCTCCGTTGAGGGGGTTCGCGCCTTGCACCCGCGTCTCAGGTCGCGCACGGAAGCGCTCTATCTTCTCTTGGGCATATTCCAAATGCCGCTTCGACAGGTGAATGTGGCGCTCGGTAGTCTTTAAGTGCGCGTGCCCCTTCAGCCTTGCCGCATTGAACACATCCACACCGGTCGTAAAAGCGCAAGTGCACCGCGAGCCTGTCTCGATCCCGCGTGGCACGTGGATGGTCCAAGAGCAGCGCTTCGCGGATCACCAGGTCGATATGTTGATGTGGGAGACTGACGCCTCGGACCACAACTTGGAGGTGCGGGCGTTGCTTGCCAAGGATGTCGCGCCGGCTCCTCGTATGCATCCTCTCCTTTTCCCTTCGTCGGGCCATCTAAAAGATAGGTGATCATCGACTGAACATTATATTAGACAAGGTGTTGTGCCTCAGAATAAGGTGCGTCCATTGTCAGGCTGAATT
>WNFS01001798.1_pt1 | contig 17819 bp, 16 predicted proteins | sample 5400141 | NCBI WGS metagenome assembly WNFS01 (sample SAMN13153358, study PRJNA577476) | soil metagenome | isolation source: 60 cm saprolite under Madrone tree | place: USA:California | collected 2016-06-14
GTCACAGAACTCTCGCTGGCAGTCATGCTGTTGATTAGCGCGGGACTCCTCACCAAGAGCTTCTGGCGCTTGCAACGCGTCGACTCCGGAGTCAGCACGGAGCGAATTCTGACCATGCAAATTCCCCTGCGCGGAGTGCGCTATGAAAAGGCGCAGCAACTTGATTCTTTTTACCCGCGCCTCCTCGAGCGAATTCAGACGTTGCCAAGCGTGCGGGCTGTCGCTGTGAGCAATAGCCTTCCCCCCGACAGCACCGAGTACTCTGACAATTTCTCAATTGAAGGCCGCCCAGCGGTTCCCAACCAGCCTCCACCGATCGCGTACATGATCCTTGTCAGCGCGGATTTTTTCCGCGCGTTCGGCATTCCGCTGCGAAGGGGACGCTTTTTCACGGCCGCCGACGCCGCCAACTCGCCTCTGGTTGCAATGATCAGCGAAACAACGGCCCGGCAATTCTTTCCAAATGAGGACCCACTCGGAAAGCGCATCACGGGAAAGGGAGAGATTGTCGGTGTCGTAGGGGACGTGAAATACTCTGGGCTGGCAGATTCGATACAGCCCGCGATCTACGAGCCACTGACCCAGGCGCACACCTGGGATGCGTTTCTTTCTGTCAGAACGGATGCCGCTGACCCCATGAGTCTCATTACCGCTGTCCGAGACGAAATTAAGTCGCTCGATCCCGAGCTGCCGGTGTCGCAAGTCGGCACGCTCGAGAGCCGCTTTGCTACGGCGCTTGCGCAGCCTCGTTTTCGAACGACACTGATTGCCTCCTTCGCCGCATTGGCGTTAGTGCTCGCGGTGGTCGGCACGTACGGCGTGATCTCTTATTCCGTCACACAGCGCACGCACGAGATCGGCATCCGCGTGGCCTTGGGCGCCCCACGGAAAAGCGTATTGAAGCTCGTCCTAGGGCAGGGGACAGCGCTGGCCATTGCCGGCGTACTAATTGGCTTGGCCGGGTCTTTCGCGCTTACAGGCTTGCTGAGAAATCTCCTTTTCAATGTGAGCGCCACCGATTGGCCGACGTTCGCCGGTACGACCCTGCTGCTCTCCGGAACCGCGCTGCTCGCTTGCTATTTCCCTGCGCGGCGCGCGACCCGCGTCGATCCCATGCAAGCTCTACGGCACGAATAAGTGAAACAAAGCATCTGGGCGGCGACGTCTGAACTTCATTCCGGTCCATTCGGTCCAAGGACGCACTTCTTCGACGGGAAGCTGGAAGCCTAATTCGATCCGCAGTGCGCCTTTCGGACAGGATGCAAAACGTCACGATGGTTTCTATGACCGGAGAGATCGTTCGCGGGGAACATCGAGTTCATGAAGTTGATCGGGGCTCAGCGCAAGTGCGAGCCACAATCTCCATTTTCCCAACCGTATCCACCAAACCTCCGTTCATGCAGCAAGCCAAAATAGATGCTAGTGAGTTCTGGTTGCCTGCACGAGCAGCTCTACCGAAGGCGCCACCATAAGCAGCAGGACCGCCTGTGGTTTCCCGGAGGATTTCAGAAATTCGATATTTCGCTGCCACACATCTGCGCTGACGAGACGATTCTCATGCAGATCATCCAAAGCCTGCAAGCCGATCTCTGCAACCCGGGACAAGTTGCGCGACACCGGGGCCAACTCTTGCGTCAGGTATGATCGTGCCAGCAAGGGTTGCAGCTTGGCATCGTTGTCTCGCCACAGCACCAACCATTGCCGAGCCTGCTGCCACTCTTGTGTATCTGCTTTTCCTAAGGCGATCCGCTTCGCAATCTCGTTAAATTCGCGCGCGGTATCGCTTTCCGGGGGAACCGCATCGTCAAGATGGTTGAGGGGCGTAAAGTCTGTGAAGGTTCGCAACTGCTGACGCTCATACAATCTGGGAGGTTGCACGACGGCTGCAAGGACCTTCAACGGCACTGGATCCGGCTCGCCGCTCATGCGCTTTATGAGACGATGGCGCAGACCATAGTAACCTAGTTTCTCCGATATGATGGCGAGTCGCTGGTACATCGAGTCCACATCCTGCACCTGTTGAGGGGACCACAAGCGCTCGGCGATTGCGGCAGTACGCGGCCATATCCGGTTGTCCATGTTTTCGTGGGAAACTATGTCTGTCCACATGGTGGCTTCGCCACCGAGAACGAGGGACTTCTGATCCGGTGTAAGCGTGGCTGTGCTGTCCCCTAATGGGTCGACCATGTAATGCTCGGCGGCTGACTGGTTCAAGTCAATATAGTAGCCGGACGACAGCACGCCGCGGTAACCGTTCCGTGCGGCCTCTGCAAGCGAGTTTGGCCCGCGCCAGGATTGAATGACGACATCTTTGGGTGTATCGGGCTGAAGTACTTCGTCCCATCCCACCATGATCTTCTTGCGTCCCGCGATGATCTTCTGGATTTTGGCTGTAAAAAGCACTTGCAGGGCCGCACCATCTTTAATCGCATGCGCCCGCATGAAGTCCTGAATGCGCGGGTTGCCCTCCCACTCCTTGACGTCGCATTCATCTCCTCCCGCGTGAAAGTAGGAATCGGGGAATAGGGCAGCCATCTCACCAATGAATTCGGCGAGAAACTTGTACGTGCTTTCGCGGGTGGGATCTATCGCCGAACTACGGGAGGGATCTCGACCGCTGGTCAAGTCCGGGTAGCCCAGAAACCATGATGTGGTGTGGCAAGGCATATCAAACTCTGGAACCACCCGGATACCGCGGTCGCGAGCGTACGCGATGATCTTCAGGACTTCGTCCTGGGAGTAATAAAAGCCACCGGAACCCTTTTCCTGCAATAGCGGAAATTTCTTGCTTTCGACGTGGAAGCCCTGATCGTCCGCAAAACGCCAATGGAAGACATTCAGTTTGACCGCCTCCATGCCGTCTACATTACGCTTCAGGGCGGGGATGGGTACAAAACGATGTCCAGAGTCGATCAGAAGTCCACGCCAAGGGAAGCGGGGCTTGTCGTCAATAGTAACGACCGGAACGCTGAAGCCTCTCGGAGTGATCCTTACTAGTTGCAGGAAGGTCTGGAGTCCTCGAAGGACACCAATCGGATTGGGCGCCGTCAACTGAACGTCAGTGGTTGAGATTCCGAGGTGATAAGACTCTTCCTCGCCCAGTTGCTGGACCGCTGCACTCGGTCCTGCAGTCTGAACTATGAAGTGCGGCGCGTTGAGGATTGCTTGGCGCCAGAGTGGGATCCCCGTTTCCTGCGAAAGTGTATCCAGGAAGCGCTGCTGTGCTCGTTCAAGACGAGCTTCCTTATAGCCTTTCAGAGCAATGCCAAAATCTCCGTCGATGAGGAATTCGCCTTCACCCTGCATAACATGTGCGGGCAGAGGCATGATCGCCGGCGAACGTTTTTCTTGGGCGAGAAGATTACCAGGAAGGCAGAGCGTACAAAAACCAAGCAATAGAAAACTGATAAAATCTGCTAGTTTTGCCAAGATAGCTCTCCAGAAGATGAATGTATTGAGATGGCGTAGTGCTGATGCCATCGCGGTGCCTTTTTTAGTTGCAGTAGCGGAGCCATCAGCCAGCCCTGCACCGGTAATTCAGATTCTGTGCCTCTCGAAAACCTCGAAATGTCTGAGCCGATGAGAATGATGCGTTCCTGCACTATTCTCCTGCGATGCTCATTTCCCTCACGACACTCCTTGCAATGCTGTCCTCGATCTTCCGTTCACGTGCTGCCCTTGAGGTTGAGAACCTGGCTCTTCGCCACCAAATCGGCGTGCTTCGGAGGTCCGCAAGAGAACGCCCAAAATTGACCTCGGGGGACCGCCTGTTGTGGTTCTGTCTGTCCCGCCTTTGGCCTGTTCTGGACCTGGAAGGTGCGGCACGGCCAACCCCGGCGACCCGTCATTTCGCGCGAAATCCGAGATCTGATCGGCAAGATGTGCCGAGAGAATCCCGGTTGGGGGGCACCCCGCATCCATGGCGAACTGCTCAAACTCGGCATCGACGTCGGTGAAAGCAGCGTCTGCAAATACATGGTGCGCTGCCGCAAACCGCCGTCTCAAACCTGGCGCACATTCCTGGAGGATCGCGCCGAGCAACTGGTCTCCATCGATTTCTTCACCGTGCCCACGATCCGTTTCAGGGTTCTTTACGTGTTTTGGTGTTGGCCCATAACCGGCGTCGCATTCTACACTGCAATTTTTCATGACGTGAAGTAATGTTCTGCTCCAGAAAACTCGCGTACCCCTGAGACTGCCCATCTTTGTCCCCTTCGGCAAGAGTTGCCACTGTTGCAGTCTTTGCAACATCACCATTTATTGTTCTTCGCGCATCAATGCTGCGCGCCGCCTCGATCACCGGCCGGCGCCTGGGTAGAAAGCGGTCCCCACCGGGCTGAGAGGGTTGCCGGTTTTTCTCTCTTTCTCACGTTGGTGACTTGCTTTGCGTGATGGGGAGACATACCATCACAAGTAATCTATCGAACTTTGGTTGGTCAAACAGTATCGCATTATCGCTTCACCGCTAAGCTGGGCGAAGGCGGCATGGGCGAAGTGTATCGCGCCTCGGACACCAGGCTGGGCCCTGAGGTGGCGATCAGAGTTTTGGCGGCATCCTTCGCGGCGAACGTGCAGAGCATGGCGCGATTCGCACGGGAAGCGCAGGTGCTTGCTTCGCTGTCGACCAGGTCTAGTCTTGGCCGTGGATGCCGACGTTTCAGGACGCCGACTTGTTGACGTGGCGCCAGATTCTCGAGCAGGAGGCTCCGACTGGGCGCGCAAGGGGCGATCCAGCGTTCCGAAGCCCGGACCCATAAATCGAACCATGGCTAGGAGTCATAACAGAACAGTGGAGGGACGGCGGCTATGTTATTGATTTCAAAGTCGGCCAGAGTTTTGGCGAACCACAGGGATTCTTCGGGTGACCCGTCGTTTTTGACATTTGTCCGACTCTCGCGGTCGGACTGACGTTAAGCTCTTTTCATTTGACAAAAGGTAGAGGATAGATAGACTCGGCATTATCGCGACCTGGGTGATTGGAGATGAGTTACGGCGGTCGCAGGTAGCTAGTCTAAGCTTTGGAGTTTCGAGATTCCGCAAGTTCTCGCTGCAGGAATTGCGCTTTTCCGAATTACTCCGTATTGAATCGCCTACATGGAGGTCCCCAGATGAGTCAGGGACACGGCGCACCTATCCGCGGATTGATGTCTGCCAAGAATTCACCTTTGTTTCAAGGACGTTTTGGGCGATTGTTTCGCTCACTTGCCCCGGCCAAATTCGGCGCCACCGAGGACGAGAATGTGGCCAACCTTACAAAGCTAGGGCAGGCAATGTCGGCTGGGTTTGATCCGCCGAAAGACGGAAAGGACGAAGAAGAGAGCGGAATTCCAGCACTCTATACGTACTTGGGCCAATTCATCGATCACGATATAACGTTTGATCCCGCGAGCAGCTTGCAAAAGCAGGACGATCCGGATGCGTTAACGGATTTTCGCACCCCTGCTTTTGATTTGGACAATGTCTACGGACGCGGACCGGATGATCAACCTTATCTATACGATGGTGGGAATGCTTTTCTTCTTGGAAATCCCATAAAGGGTGGCGGTGACCCCAATGCGACGGACCTACCGCGCAATAATGCAAATCCCAGCAGGGCTCTCATCGGAGATCCTCGAAATGATGAGAACACTATTGTTTCTCAACTCCAAGGGCTCTTCCTGCGCTTCCACAATCGTACTCTTGCCGACAATCCCGGTTTGCCGTTTGAGGATATTCAAAAGTTAGTTCGCTTCCACTATCAATACGTGGTCCTCAACGATTTCTTGCCACGGATCATCCGTTCGTCTGTCCTTGACGACCTGAAAACTGACGGACATTACGATCAGAGCAAACTCAAATTCTTTCACTGGAAGAACGAGCCATTTCTGCCGGTGGAGTTCTCGGTTGCTGGGTACCGACTGGGCCACTCTATGATTCGGCCAGACTATCGTCTGAACGATTCTGTTCTTCTGCCCATTTTCCCAGTTGGCGCCCCGCCCGCGCCAGCGCCAGGATTCCCCGAAGGGCTGACCGGGTTCCGCGCGATGAACCCGGCCTGGGGCATTGATTGGGGACGTTTCATCGATATTGATGTGCGTACTTACGACGGCAGTGCCGATGACAATAAAAAGAGGCTTCAGTTCGCTTATAGGATCGACACATCGGTGGCGAATCCGCTCTCGAATCTCCCGCCCTCGGTTGCAAGCAATCCTTCCTCCCTCCCTGCTAGGAATCTATTGCGTGGTTGGCGCATGGGCCTTCCATCGGCCCAACATGTTGCCAAGGCCATGGGCGTGGAGCCCTTGGAAGACGAAGAAATCCTGATTGGTAAGGGAGTCGACCAGCCGGCGGCGAACGAAAAACCAGTCGGTATCACGACCATAAGCAAGGCATTTTCGAACAACTGTCCGCTCTGGGTTTATGTTCTGGCGGAAGCGATGAAGAAGCAAGAGGCTGTCAGGATTCCTGTGAAAGAGAATGTTTCAATTACAACGCCCAAGCTGGGGCAGGTCGGTGGCCGTATCGTGGCAGAGGTATTCCTCGGTCTCATGTTTGGCGACAACCACTCTCTGTTGAGCCTGGCGCCGCGCTGGTATCCAGAGGGTAGCCCAAATTACGCGCTCAAAGATTTCGTGAAGTATGCGCTTGGAATGAAGACTGAAACCAAGGTCCGCAAACAGTCTGTATAGCCGGACCGAAAGTGGTAACAGTGCGTTCCGGTCCTCGCTCGATGAGTTCATGCGGCCGCGCTCAACTACCGCACGCCCCCGCCGAGAATGACCATGCGCTTCGCCTTGCCCCGCTACGTTCATCGCAAATACCGTTGACTTCAAGTATCAATGTCCATAGTATTACGCCTCAGCTTCCGGCCAACCTCAAACCAATGTGTCAAGTAACCTTGATGAATCACGCAGGTGCCATATGGACTACTTGGAAAGATTCTTTGGGATCTCACCTGATGGCGGGAGCGGTAGCCTTGAAACTGCCTGCATTTCGGCGCTTCTTCTGATTTTACTGGCTCCGCTTGTGATGCCGAGGATTTTAGGCTTCTTAAGAAGCTCTCGGCAAGCAGTGCAGCGATCCTAGCCCGGAACGAAAAGTATTGCCATTGGACCAAAGGAGGGGACGATGCCCAGTATTTCCAGTCCCGAAGATTTGGCTGACAAGGCAAGATTCGTCTTCCGCGGCAAAGTAGAGAAACTGAATGCCGCGACTCTACCCGAAGTTCGCGATACCTCGAAAACTGCCGTGGTCCGCGTAGAAGAAACGATTCAGAGTCCAAAGGCATTGAGCCACTACACCGGACACAGCATTACCGTCCAGTTCGCTAATCCGGCTGAGGTGAAGGTCGGAGACGAAGCGGTTTTTTTCACCGACGCCTGGCTGTTTGGCAATGAAGGCGTTGCTGTTCGATCCCTCGGCCACCACCCGCCGGGCCCTCAAACAGCAGCGTTGCGTCCCTCGGAAGGCGACCCAATTACCCATTTGGAGGACCGCGACACTCGGAAGCACTACGACGGAGCCGACATGGTTGTGTCTGGAAGAATCGTGAGCGTTCGTCTTTTCGGCGATCCCAAAGCGGGCCCTTCCACTCGCGAACATGATCCCGACTGGCGAGAGGCTGTTGTTGACATCGATCAGGTCCACAAAGGGGACCGGGGGAAAAAGGAAATTGTGGTGCGGTTTCCGGCGAGCCAAGACCGAATGTGGCACAAAGCGCCGAAGCTTGAGGTTGGTCAGAGTGGCTACTTCCTTCTCCACGGCGGATTCAATACCACGGGCACTGAGGCTCGCGCTGTACCGGCGGGCGCAACTCCTGACTTCTATACCGTCTTGCATCCCGAAGATTTCGAACTGGGGGATCATCCTGGCCAAATCCAGAAACTTCTCAGTCGAATACCTGGAACTGGGACCCGTTAAGTCTCGGAATCGGACGAGTGCGACATAAGGGGCTAGTCCCATGCCTGCGAATGTGATGGTTGTAAATCTTATCCCAAGATCCTTGAGCGGCGAGAGCAACCCGGACAGCGAGCCAAACCTTGCTGTGAATCCTGCGAATCCCCAATTGATTGTCGCATCTGCCTTCACCCCGAATCCCGCAGGATCAGGGGATGCACCAATCTATGTTTCGACGGATGGGGGCAATAGCTGGTCTTTACATGCGATTGTGCCGAGCGACCAGATGACCGCAGATATTACGTTGCGATTTGGCAGCTCGAGCAACAATCTTTACGCCGGGATCATCCGAACGCCAATTGTTTCGAATGCACCAAGGCTAAACATTTTGCGGACGAACAACGTCTTAAGCGGTTTGCCAATGGATGTACTCGTTGACCGTACTGGTCAGGGAGTGGACCAGCCGTACATTCAAGCGGCCACTGTGCCAGATGGCAAAGGCGGGTCCGTGGACGTCGTCGTTTGCGGGGATAACGATTTCAATCACCAGCCACAATCTGCCACGATGGATGTATCGGGAAACGCAGGTACTGCCCGGGCTCCATTTAAGAACAGCGTTGTTGACGTGCGCCCGGCCGCTGGCGGGGATGCCCCCTCGATCCGTCCGGCGATTCATTCGGACGGTACAGTGTACGGTGCATTTCTGCGCAGGGTTAGCGGGACGAAGAATAGCAATCTTCGCTATGACGTGGTTGTCGTCCGTGACGACAAGCTAGCCGGCAGCAATCCGGCATTCGCAGCGCTTACCGATCCGACTGACGGCCTTGTGGGAACACGCGTAGCCCAGAATCGGTTGATTCCGTTCTTAAACCAGCCCGTCTTTGGGCAAGAGCGCATTGGGAGCACTCTTACGATTGGGGTTGATCCCAGGGGCGGGCAGAGTGGCACGGTCTTTCTTGCTTGGGCCGACCGCGTAGGAACGACCGACTACACAATCCATCTCGTCAAGTCCGTGGATCGCGGCAAAACCTGGTCGAAGGCCGATTTGCTGACCGTCACAAACGCAACAAATCCGGCAGTGGCGATTAATAGCAGTGGCGTGGTGGGCTTCGTATATCAGCAACTGACGGGGCCGTTCAAACCAAACCAAGTGAGCGCGGCAAACCGCTGGGTAACACATTTCCAAACGTCAAAAGATGGCGGCACGACGTGGAATGATCTGGTCCTCGCGACGACCCCCGCGAATGTGCCGCCGAACAATCCGCCAAACGTGATGCTTCCCTATCTAGGTGACTACCTCCATCTCATGGCTATCGGAAATGATTTCTACGGCGTTTTCTCTGCCAATAATACTCCGGACCCGGCGAATTTTCCGAATGGCGTGGTTTTTCAGAGAAACCATAGCACGGCCACGAAGACCTTGTTCGACGTGGACGGTGTGACGCACGTCGACGTTTCGATCGACCCTTTCTTTTTTAAAGTGAGTCCTTGAGAAGAACTTGCAGAGCCGAATCAATCGTCGAGGGTGACCCTGCAGCACGAAACCGTCAGCCCCAACTATTGCGAGCGCGAGGGGAGGGGAGAAAGAGTTTGTGGGAGTATACAGTTGGCCCCGTGGCCAATTGTACGCCGACGCGAAACACACTCCAGACGAAGATGCTTTTTCAGGTGAACAACACCAGCGAAGCCTACTACAACTCGCAGTACTATCTGTTGCAGGGCGAGGGATTATGGAGCGGAGAGCACTCTCAGGAAGTCCTGATGCCTCAAGATCTGAGCGCCTATCTGCCCTTTTCTGGTGCCTGGGCCATAGGCCTGGGCACGAACGTACTCCAGAACGAAATCGATCGGCCTCATTAGCGTCGCATCGTTCCCAACACCCTCGAGGTCTATGTGGAACTTCAAGGAATCACGGATTTCGAGCACACGTTCACACTGCGTCCGTAGCGGCGAAGAAGCCTTGACACTTTTCCGACATTAATTGTCACAATAGCGAGAGAAACCCAAATCCGCAACTGCTATTTTTGAATAATTGAACGCAAACCAGTCGTCTCAAGTGATTCGAAAGAGAGCGGTTCGCCACATAAAGGAGCACGCGAGGTATGAATCTAAAATGGTTTGTGTCGCCAGTCCTCGCTCTTGCAGTGTCAGTCGCGTCAGGAAGTTGGGCAAGATCCACCCAAGAACAAGCACCGGCAAGAAGTCAAGGCACGGGGCGAATCGTAATCGTGGGTTATAAACCAAAGCCCGGAAAGGCAGAGGCTCTCAAATCACTGGCGAGGACTCACATTCAGGGTTTGAGAGCCGAGGGGCTGGTCACTCCTCGTGAGGGAATCATTATGGAGGCAAATGACGGAACCATAATCGAGGTATTTGAATGGAAATCCAAAGAGGCCATCGAGTCCGCCCATAAGAATCTTGCGGTGCAAGCGCTTTGGAAAGAGTTCAGCGACGTATGTGATTATGTTCCCGTCGCATCCATCGCAGAAGCAAAGCAGTTATTTGCGGAATTTGCGCCGGTACGATGAGACCAGGAACGAAGGCCGCTCTCCGCACGCCTGCCGAGACACAGCTCCAAGGCTTCATCTACAAGTTTGAGCCGAAGCACAGTGCGCTGATTCGAGCGGTGCGCAAGGTGCTGCGGCAGCGCATGCCCACTGCAAATGAACTGGTTTGGGACAATTACAACTTTTTCGTTCTGAGTTACGGTTCAACGGAACGACCTTCAGATTGCATTGTCACGATTGCTGCAGCGGCGAACGGAGTGGGGCTGTCCTTCTACCGAGGTGCGAGTCTCCCCGATCCGAAGAAAATACTGCTCGGTTCAGGTACTCAAAATCGATTTATCCGCGTTGAATCCGCTGACGTCTTGGCGCGTCCCGAAATCGAGGCGCTCATCACGGCTGCCATTGCTCAGGCCAAAACGCCTCTGCCAACTGCAGGCGGCGGAAGGCTGTTCATCCGTTCAGTTTCGGTGAAGCAGAAGTCTCGGCGTAAGTGAGCCAAAAAGTCGCCGCCGTGCTGCTCATTCAGAACGGTCGTAGTAGTGTGCCAGTGGTTCAGCAATACCGTGCCGTCATAGATTGCGACGATCGACAACTGGAAAGGTGGATGACCCATGGTTCCCACGTATGGCCTCACCCATATCAACCTTGCGGTTCGAGACACGGAACGTGCACTGCGGTTCTACGAGCAAGTCTTTGGTCTCCGTGAGTACGGGCGCGGGGATGGCCTCATCCACACTCAGGCGGCGGGAAGGCACGACATCCTGACGTTCGCGGAGGACCCCAGCACGGCCGGCGCGGTTGGCGGCGTGGCGCATTTCGGTTTTCGGCTCGTGGACCCGAACGACATCGACCGCGCCATTACGGAAGTCGAGCGCGCCGGTGGGCGGTTGCTCCGTCGCGGCGAGTTTGCTCCAGGCCTCCCCTACGCGTACGTCGCCGATCCGGATGGCTACGAGATTGAGATCTGGTTTGAGTGAGCTGGCTGCGCGTGGCTGGGTCGAGGCGGCAAGCGCCTCCGAATGCGGCTGGCGAAGCAGCAGGGCTGAAGTCACTTGATACTTGACATTGCCAGGTCTTCTACCGAGCCTGCGATGCGGCTTCTTCGATCAGCGCTGCAAACCTCCTTCGGCCTGGATACGTAGACCGCGTGACTCATGAAACTGCGCGGGGTCGAGGTGCGTGAGACCATCTGCGGTTTTCCTTATAGCACCAGACTTGCTGAGATCACTTGGGACGCGCTTTCCATCGTCAGCCTCGCCCTCTCCAGCGTCTAGCATATGCGCCGCGATGTACACCAAACCGGCGACCGATAGATCCGTCCCGGCTGCGACCTGTAAAGCTGTTGAATATGATTGTCTGGTTGTGACCTGAAGCTACTCGAATGATTGTCTGGAAGGAGGATCAGACCGTTCGTCCCATCGAACGTACCCTACGAGGCAGAGCGGGGAGGTAACGAACTGTTCTGGGACCCTCGGACATGTAATGGCGCGAATCGCGTCTGCTGCGATTACTTCCGGCTTGCCAGTGAGTTATCCGTCTCAGTCCCTGAAGGTGGTAGTATGACGTCTATCTTGGGAAAGCAAGTCGGAGCCTCAGCAGGAAGCTAAGAATGGCGAGATTGGGATCCGTTCGGGTGCCGCTGGGAGTTCGCGTCCCAAGTTCTGCTTCGGCCGTCCCAGCCACGACGGTTAGTTCGCGGCACTCTGCCCTCGTCCGCGTCACTCACTGGATCACCACGCTGTGCTTTTTTGCCCTGCTCGTCAGCGGAGTTGAAATTGTCATCTCTCACCCGCGCTTCTATTGGGGCGAAACCGGCAATGTATTGACTACGCCGTTGTTTAAACTGCCGATCCCTTCCTCAAGGGCACTGGTGCCGACTGGCTACGGGTATGTGCTGCCGGACCAGAACGGCTGGAGCCGGTACCTCCACTTTCAAGCTGCCTGGATTGCGGTATTGACCGGCTTGCTGTATTCCATCTCCGGCTTGTTTACAGGGCACTTGCGGAAAAACTTGCTCCCGCGTGAGGCCGATCTTTCGTGGCGGGCGTTCTCGACCGCAATCGCTAACCATTTGCGCTTCGAGAGGCCGAGTGAGGCGGAAGCCTGGTCGTATAACGTGATCCAGCGGCTTACCTACCTGTTCGTGATCTTCGTTCTGTTCCCCTTAGTAATCTGGACGGGCTTGGCGATGTCTCCCGCCTTTGTTTCCGCGGTTCCGGCGACCGTCACGGTGTTGGGCGGCCAGCAATCCGCGCGCACGATTCACTTCTTCGTGTCCCTGTCTCTCCTGCTCTTCCTGCTTGTCCACGTCGTGATGGTTTGTCTTGCCGGATTCAGGAGCCGCATGCGAGCGATGATCACGGGCCGGGCCGGTACACATATGGAGCGCGCATGATCGATCTCTCACGCCGCAAACTGATCCTAAGCGGAGTCGCGGCCACGGCGGGCGTATCGGGCCTGGGCGTAGCCGCTCGCATTGCGCAAAAGTATGGACTCGTCCCGCCCGATCACGGCGGAATCTACGGCCTCGGCGAAACGCTGACCTATGCTTCCCAACGGCTGCTGACGAGGCACTCGTTAGCCCGTGAGTTCCCTCGGAGGATTTCGAAGCCTCCGCTCGCGAACGAAATCCCGCCCTTGAATGAAGCGTTCAAGCGCCTTCAGGCCGGAGGATTCGCTGACTGGCGGCTCTCCGTGAACGGCATGGTCGACCGGCCCGCCGCGTTTTCACTAACCCAGCTTAAGAGCTACCCGTCTCACAGCCAGATCACTCTACTGGCGTGTGAAGAGGGCTGGTCGTATATAGCCGAGTGGATCGGCGTGCCTCTCTCCCACGTCCTGGATGTCGTAGGGATCCACCCGCAAGCCAGATACGTTGTCTACTTCTCGATCGATCCCGACTGGTGGGAGAGCATCGATATGGCCGATGCATTGCATCCGCAGACTTTTCTCGCCTATGGGATGAATGGCAATGAACTTCCCGTGGGCAACGGCGGGCCGCTTCGCTTGCGGCTCCCCCGCCAGCTCGGCTACAAGAGCGTGAAATACATCACCCACCTCACGGTCACCGACAGTCTGAAAGGGTTCGGCAAGGGTCTGGGCTCCGCGTCTCCAGAAGGAGGCTATGCTTGGTATGCCGGAATCTGACAGGCTCGTTTCAGTCGTGGAGTGAACCCCCAAACTGAGACAGGTTTTAGTGCCCTCACAAATCGATTACGTGCGAGTTACCGACCATCTGGCAGGCATCGTCCGGGATGATGTGAGAGCTCGCCTTGACATTCTACAAGAGGCTGGATATCGTCACCTAGAATGTCTACTAAAGAAGAACGCACGCGCATCGAACTGCTGCAAGGGACGCTGGACCTGCTGATTCTCCGTACGCTGCTGCTAGGGCCGAGGCACGGCCACGCCATCGCCAAAACGATTGAATTCAACTCCGAAGATGTGCTGCAGGTTGAGCAGGGGTCGCTTTATCCGGCGCTGCACCGGCTGATCAAGCGGAGATGGATTTCGGTAGAAGAAGGCACATCGGAGAACAATCGACGGGCCAAGTTTTACCGGTTGACGCCAAAGGGCCGACGGCAACTGGAACTGGAGACGCGCAAGTGGGACAAGCTGGCGGGAGCGATTGCGCGAATTTTGCGGCCGGGGGAGCAGGAGGGTGAACCATGAGGCGGCGCAAGCGGCTGATGGAGGGGCTAGACGAAGACATTCGCGAGCACATAGAGAGAGAGACGCAAGACAACATCGAGTGCGGGATGACGCCGGAAGAGGCGCGGTATGCGGCGATGCGGAAGTTTGGCAACGTGACGCGGGTGAAGGAAGCGGTGCGGGAGGTGTGGAGTTTCGTGTGGTTGGAGCAGTTGCTGCAAGACTTGCGCTATGGCGCACGCGTCCTGCGAAAAGCCCCGGGATTCACAGCAGTGGCGGTGCTGACGCTTGCGCTGGGCATCGGCGCCAACACAACCATTTTCAGTCTTGTTAACGGAATCTTGTTGCGAAAGCCGCCCGTTCACGATCCCGATCGTGTGATCATTGTCAGCAACAAGTGGGCGGGAAACGGAAGCGAGTGGGATCGACTTCCCGTCTCAGCGCCCGACTTCCTCGACTGGCGGACGCAGGCCACGGCGTTCAGCGGCATGGTCGCGGGTAATTTCGATGACTACACCATCAGCGGCGGAACGATTCCCGAGCGAGTGTCTGGCGGCCGAGTATCGTCCAACTTTTTCCAGACGCTTGGCGTGGCGGCCGCACTCGGTCGAACGATCCTTCCCGGCGAGGATCAGCCCGGCCACGACCACGTCGTGGTTCTAAGCGATGGGCTCTGGAAAGAGAGATTCGGTGCGGACCCGGGCATTCTTGGGCGCGTGGTTCGGATCAATGGGAATTCCTACGTGATGATCGGCGTAATGCCGAGCGCCTTCCACCTATGGGATTTCGAGGCGCGGATGTGGGTTCCGCTCGCTTTCTCGCGCGAAGAAATTGCCCCCACTGGACGCAAAGAGCGATTCCTTCGAGTCTTCGCACGGCTCAAGCCGGGCATCACAGCAAAACAGGCAGCCGCGGAGATGGGTACGATTGCGCAACGCATGGCTGAGGCTCATCCGGACACAAACAAAGGCTGGGGCGTAGCGGTAAAATCCGTCCAGGAATACAGCATCGAAGACAGCAACGTGACCACAGGCCTGTTGTTTCTGACGGTCGCGGTGGGTTTCGTTCTGCTGATAGCCTGCGCGAACCTGGCGAATCTGCTTCTGGGGCGAAGCCTGGCCCGCCAACACGAATTTGCTGTTCGCGCGGCGCTGGGCGCGCGGCGTACCCGCCTCGCCCGCCAGCTTTTGTCGGAGTGCATGATTCTGTCGCTCGCCGGTGGGGGACTCGGAGTGCTGCTCGCCCATTGGGGGGTCCGGGCGCTTCGCGCTCAGATGAATTGGAGTGAAGGAGCAGTTTCGCTGGCCCAAACACTGCAAATTGACGTGCGCGTCTTGGTCTTCTCGCTGACCATTTCCGCTGCGTCAGCCTTCGTTTTTGGTCTGTTGCCCGCTCTGCACATTTCGCGCACAGACCTCAACGATGATCTCAAAGAAGGCTCGCGCAGTTTCACGCGCGGCGGGGAACGCCATCATCTCCAGCGGCTGTTGGTAGTTGGCCAGGTGGCGCTGTCGCTCGTCTTGCTCGCGGGGGCAAGCTTATTCGTCGAGGGCTTCCTCGAAGAGATCCGAGCGAGCGCTGGATTCAATTCTCACAACGTCCTCACGGCGTCGGTGTCACTGCGCGGGTCGGAGTACTACGGTGCACCGCAACGCGAGGCCGCGTTCTTCGAAAACGCACTGCGCAACCTGGGCAACCTTTCTGAGGTAGAATCCGTCGCGGTCACCAGCGATCTTCCTTTTAATTTTCCCAACGAGAGAAACCTCGCCGTCGAGGGCCAGCCTGCCGCGAATCCGGACGAGCAGCCGCGGTGCGGCTACTTCGTCGTGAGCCCTGGTTACTTCGAGACACTGCAAATCCCCGTTCTTCAGGGACGCGAGTTCCATGCGTCCGACAATGTTAATTCCAACCCGGTAGTCATGGTGGACCGTGCATTTGCCAGACGCTATTTTGCAAATGAAAATCCCCTCGGCCGCCACATCAAAGTCATCGAAGGAGGAGGAACAAAGGACGACTGGAGGGAGATCGTCGGCGTGGTGGGAGACGTGAACGAGTTTCTGGGGCAGCGGGACTCTAGACCGCACTTTTTCGAGCCCTTTCTCGCTCACCCGGCTGGCTCCATGAATTTCGTGGTGCGGACTCGCTCCAGCCCCGCCGGTTTTTCCGAAGCTCTGCGGGGTGCCATCTGGGCGGTGGACAGCAACCAGGCAATCGCCAGGGTGCGGACGATAGACGCCGTGATCGCTGATGCCGGTCAGGGAGACGATCTCATGGCCGAATTGATGAGCGCGTTTGCGGGGATCGCACTCGCCTTGGCAGCAATCGGAATCTACGGCGTGATTTCTTACATGGCTGAACAGAGAGCGCATGAAATGGGCATTCGGATGACGCTCGGTGCCAAACCTACTCAAGTGCTGTGCCTAATGATTCGCAGCGGCATGTCCCTCATAGGAATTGGCTTGACGCTCGGGCTGGTGACGTCATTGGCCTTACCGAAGCTCGTCGCAGCCGGCTTTAACGGCTTTCACGCTAGCACGGCACCGGCGCTCGTCGCCGCGCCTGTGGTGGTGGCGGTTGCCGGCTTCCTGGCGTGCTACATCCCCGCGCGGCGGGCGATGCGGGTCGATCCGATGGTCGCGTTGAGAGATGAATAGGGCGAGCCGACAACCCTTTCTCAGATCAATCCCGATAACATTGCCGGACTCGCGGGCATTTTCTGGCGATGGCTTTCGAGTGAACGAGCAACTCACAAGTTATGCAGTTGAATCCAATCAAACGTTCGGAGGGTATGAGATTTTGGGAATGGATCGGTGCGACACTGTCCCCATTAAATCACTATGGAGTTCACCCCAACGGTTTGCTCACCCGTCTCATATGTGGATCACGTAACGCTTTCGCAAATTTATCTCCTCAAAGTAACTCGCCTTTGGCAGTCTGGCCACGAAGCAGGAACGTCTTGGGGTACGAGCCGTGGCCGTAGATCTAGAAGGTCGGCGATGCTGATTGCCCGATCACGCATGCGGTCGATCAAATGCTGGCGGACCCCTCCTGGAAGATTGTCCCTATGCTCGATCTTGGGCATCAATCGCCAAAGACCATTCGGCCCAATTTGTTGCCGAGACGCTTGGCTTCCTCTGGGTCGGTAGCGTTGCGGAAAAGCTCGGCAAGCTCGAAAAACTCTTGCTGCTTGCGTTCTCAGCTTCGATCCCGTTCTCGGTGAGTTCCCTGAGCATCCGGTGGGAGCTAAGCCTCCGCGTTTTCGCCATGTTGCGAACCTGCGCTGCGACGTTGACCGGCAGGCTGATGCTTGCAGGCACTGTTTGCAGACCTCATAGCATCGGTACCGCGGATTCACCTGGTGCGCCGGATCGGAGGTTTGCCAGCCAATTTGACGCCAGCACCAGCGAACTGCAACGGTGGCAGTTCCTCTCGCCGGCCCGGATTCTCGACTCAGCCAAGGAAGAATTTGAGAAAGAGGCGCCTGAGGAGAGCATGGCAAGCCTGGAGGTAACGGTAGACGAAGTATCTCCTCGGACGACCGGTGTTTGTCCCTTGTGCTTCGGCGAATTCACAACGTCTTCTATCGTAGCTGCCGATCTTCTTGCCACAAGGAAACCGCTCCTCTACTCCTCGCCAATTCCCCCTCTTTGCGTCAAAATAGGATCTGCCGTTGGGGAGGACTACCCACCCGCCCTTACCGAGCCCCTCCGGCTCGGCTTTTCTACTCTCACGCTCGAAAGGATCGATTCCTATGAGACGCCTGCTCCTGCTTAGCTTCGGGCTGTT
>WNFS01001948.1_pt1 | contig 17797 bp, 19 predicted proteins | sample 5400141 | NCBI WGS metagenome assembly WNFS01 (sample SAMN13153358, study PRJNA577476) | soil metagenome | isolation source: 60 cm saprolite under Madrone tree | place: USA:California | collected 2016-06-14
CCACTCGCGCCGCTTCTGCACCTTGGCGAGATCGCTCACGCCGAGCCGCCCTTCCGCCAGCGGAGCCGAGAGAAGATTGGCCGCGGCCACCGCGTCCTGCAGCGCCAGGTTGATGCCCACACCTCCCACGGGAGACATGGCGTGGGCGGCGTCGCCGACGCAAAGGAGTCCCGGGCGATACCAGCGCGTGAGCCTGTCCACCTGGACCGTCAGGAGCTTGACGTCATCCCAGCTCCGGATCTCTCCCACTCTGTCTCGCGCCCAGGGCGCCGCCTGTGCCACCGACTCGCGAAAGGCCTCGATGCCGGCGGCACGAAGACTCTCGAGCGTGCCTTTCGGAATGACATACCCGCACTGCCAGTAGCGGTCGCGATTGATCAGGACGAAGATCCGCCCGGGATCGAGGCGGCCCATACTCACCGCGGGATCGCTCGGCGTACGGCTGATCCCGAACCACAGCACGTCCATAGGGGCCCCGAACTCCCGCACCGGGAGTGCCGCGCGCTCGCGAACCGTGGAATGCCGCCCGTCGGCGCCGACCACGAGATCGGCACGGACGTCACGCTTGCCCTCGGGGGTCACGACCTCGACGCCCACCACCCGCCCCCCTTCCTCGATGAGCCCCACCGCCTCCGCGCGCATCCAGAGGTGAAAGGCCGGGTAGCGTTTCCCGCAGGCCGCGAGGAAGTCCAGGAAGTCCCACTGCGGCATGAAGGCGAGGAATTTGCAGTGAGTGGGCAGGTGCGTGAAATCCGCGAAAGGGACCTGGACCTCTCCCACCTGGGCGCTGAACCGGAGGACTTCCTGGTGCGGCAGCGCGAGGAAATCCTCGAGGATGCCGAGCTCGAACAGCACCTCGAGCGTCGAGGGGTGAATGGTGTCGCCGCGAAAGTCACGGAGGAAATCGGCGTGCTTCTCGAGGACGAGCACCTCCACCCCGGCGCGGGCGAGCAGGAACCCGAGCATCATGCCGGCCGGGCCGCCGCCGGCCACGCAGCATCCGTAGCGCTTTTTCGGCTCCTCCATGGGAACGCTCAAATGATCGACTTGCCGGCGTCCACCATCAGGGTGGCCCCGGTGATGTAGGACGACTCGTCGCTGGCGAGGAACAGGATGGGAAAGGCCACCTCGCGCGGCTCGGCCCAGCGGCCGAGGAGATTGTCCCCCGTGCGCTGCGTCCGCATCTCCGCCTCGGACACGCCCTGGGCGGCAGCGCGGCGGATGTGATACGGGGTGATGGTGCCGCCCGGACACACGGCGTTCACGCGGATCTTGTGGGGCGCTTCCTCGATGGCCAAGGCGCGCGTGAAGCCGAGCACCGCAGCCTTGGTCGTGTCGTACTGGCCCATGCCCGCCCGCCCCTTCACCCCATACACCGACGAGAGGTTCACGATGGTGCCGCGCCCGCCCTGCCGCAAGGCGGGCAGCGCGGCCTTGCAGCAATAGGCCGTGGCGAGGACGTTGACGCCGAGGATGAACTCCCACCCTTTGGCGTCGGCCTCGGCGAGCGGGGCGTAGAGCCGGACGCCCGCGACATTGACCAGGGTATGGAGGGCGCCGAAGGCGGCGAGAGTCTCGTCTACCACGCGCCGGGACTCCGGCTCGCTCGTGAGATCGGCGGCGATGGGGCTGACTCGCGCGCCCGACACAGCCTTGGCAATGCCCGCCGCGGCCGCCTCCGCGGCGGCCTTGTCGCTATCGACCAACGCGACGGCCGCGCCTTCCTCGGCGAAGAGCCGGCCCGTCGCCTCGCCGATGCCGCCGCCCCCGCCCGTGACGAGGGCCACGCGGCCGGTCATGCGTCCCGGCATGCGCGCGATCAGGCCAGGGTGAGCTGGCCACCGGGCTTGACGACCACGCGGGACATCGCGCCCTCGACCCAGTTGGCCTCCGGCGGAAGCACAACCGAGGCCGAGCGCACGCAGAAGGACTCCGGATTCTCCGCAGGCACGATGCCCTGATCCCGCAGTGCTCTCGCCGCGCCCATGAGCTTCCGGCGCACGTGAATGATCGCGGTGTCGCTCGAGCCGAGGCGCTCCCGCGAGCGATCCACGATGGGCCCCTGGCTTTCCTGCACGGCCTGGTCCTGCACTCCGAAGCCGGGGATACCGCAGACCATGCGGGTGCGGTGGGCCTCCCAGTCCATGCCGTAGTCGTTGTCGCGATTGGCGGCGGTGCGCACGTCGCCGTAGGCTTGAGACGTCGCCGGCGCGAAGTCGCACACGTGCGCGCCCTTGCCCGCGATGTGGAGCGCCCGCTCCTCGCTGGTGAGGGCGCGGTCGGGATGCCAGGTGACCATCCAGTTCACGACATGGGTGTCATCCATCGGCACCCAGATATGCGACTGGGTGGTCCGCTCGTCGCGGTCGGTGGGCGGCATGGTGTAGAACGGCATGAGGAACTGGCTCCGATGCCGAAGCTCGCCTTGTCGAGCTCACGCGCGATCTCCGTGTCTTCGTGACTGATGGGCGCATGCAGAAAAGAGATGTGGCTCGAGTCGATGCCGCCCTCGAGCGCCTGGAACCAGTTGCACTCTTGCACCCGCTTCGAGATGAGGGTGTTGGCCTCGGGCAGGAGCGTCCACTCGAGCTGCGGCAATGGTGGCGGGCTGCCCGGCCCCATGTAGGCGAAGACCACGCCGCCGCGCTCCTCGCAGGGATAGGCCACGTGACGCACCTTCGAGGCGAAGCTCGATTCCGGCGGCTCGCTCGGCATGGCCAGGCAGCGGCCGTCGTCGCCGAACTTCCAACCGTGATAGGCGCAGGACATGCCCGCGTCCTCGACGCGACCGAAGAAGAGCGAGGCGCCACGGTGTGGGCAGAACTCGCCCATGAGCCCGGCCCGGCCGCTCCTGCCCCGGAAGGCGATCAGCGGCTCGCCGAGGAGACGCACCCGCTTGACACGCCCGCCGGCCTCGAGCTCGCCGGACTGCACGACGGGAATCCAGTACCGCCGGAGGAAAGCGCCCATCGCCGTTCCCGGGCCCGTTGTCGTGAGCAGCTCGTTCTCTTCCCTGGTCAGCATGGTCTCGACCTCCTGGCGGGAGAATACCACGCGGCGGTCTTGGATTCGGCGCGCCCCTCGCCGGTCGGCTTGAGGTACACTTCATCGCGTCGCGACACCGCCATCCCCCAGGGAGGACCCGAGCCTTGCCACTCACCGCGACCGTGTATCACGTCGATCTGACCCGCGGCACCGTCGAGACCAAGACCCTCCCGGAAGACGTCTACCGCAAGTATCCCGGAGGCAGCGCGCTCGCCGCATACCTTCTGCTGCAGTCGATTCCCACCGGTGCCGATCCCCTCGGCCCCGACAATGTCCTGGTCATGGCCGTGAGTCCACTCACGGGCCTCGCCATCTCGGGCCAGAGCCGCATGACGGCCTGCGCCCGCTCGCCGTTGACCGGGGCCATCGGCGACAGCCAGTGCGGCGGATTCTTCCCCGCCGAGATGCGCACCGCCGGAGCGGATGCCTTCGTCTTCACCGGCCAGTCGAAGGAGCCCGTCTATTTCTGGCTCAACGACGGCAAGGCCGAGCTCCGGCCCGCCAAGCACCTGTGGGGCAAGGTCACCGGCGAGGTGGACACGCTCATCAAGGAAGAGCTCGGTGATCAGAAGGTGGAGATCGCGCAGATCGGTCCCGCCGGGGAAAACCTCGTGCGCTTCGCCGCGATCATGAACATGGTCAATCGCGCCAACGGGCGCACCGGCCTCGGCGCCGTCATGGGATCGAAGCGGCTCAAGGCCGTGGTCGTGCGCGGCTCCAAGTCGCCGAAGCCGGCGGTGCCCGAGCTCTTCCGCGGACTCGTCAAGCGGCTCAAGGAGCTCGAAGAGGTCAACCCGGGCATCAAGTGGTTCGGCGAGTACGGCACGGCCGGGGTGCTCGCCATTCAGGACAAGATGGGCGGCCAGCCCACGCGGAACTACAGTGAAGGCACCTTCGAGCAGTGCAAGGACATCGACGGCTCCACGCTGGTCAAGACCATCCTCAAGGAGCGCGACACCTGCTACGCCTGCGTGGTCAAGTGCAAGCGCGTGGTCGAGGTGCACGAGCCGGGGCTCGACATCGATCCCGTCTACGGGGGGCCCGAGTACGAGACGCTGACCTTCTTCGGCAGCATGTGCGGCGTCGGCGACCTCAAGCTGCTCTCCAAGGCCTCGGCAGACGCCAACATGTACGGCATGGATACGATCTCGGCCGGCGCCACCATCGCCTGGGCGATGGAGGCGAAGGCCAACGGTCTCTTCGACGACAAGGGACTCGGTCTCGCCTTCGGCGATGGCCAGTCTGTCCTCCGCGCCATCGAGGCCATCGCGCTGCGGAAGGGCGCGGGTGATCTCCTCGCCGAGGGCAGCCTGCGCGCCGCCAAGACGCTGGGACAGGCCGCGGTCGACCTCACCGTGACGGTCAAAGGGCAGGAGCTCCCGGCCCACATGCCGCAGCACAAGCGCTCGCTCGGGCTCATCTATGCCGTCAATCCCTTCGGCGCTGACCACCAGTCCTCCGAGCACGACTCCATGCTCAGGGCCAAGCCGGGCAGCCTCCAGCGCCGGCGGCTCGCCGAGATCGGCGAGTTCGGCGACATGGATCTTCGCGATCTTTCCGATGACAAGGTCCGCTTCGCCTACACCACGCAGTGCTTCTACTCCGCTCTCGACACGCTCGGCCTCTGCCAGTTCGTCTGGGGACCCTCGTGGCAGCTCTACGGACCCTCGGAGACCGTCGAGCTGGTGCACGCCGGCACCGGCTGGGACGCGACCATGAGCGAGCTCATGAAGATCGGAGAGCGAAAGATCAATCTCATGCGCGCCTTCAACGCGCGCGAGGGCATCGGCAAAGAAGCCGACACGCTGCCCAAGAAGCTCTTTCAGCCGCTCGCGGGCAAGGGGCCGACGGCCGGCGTGGCGCTCACCCAAGAAGAGTTCGCGCACGCACGCGCCACCTACTACGAGCTCGCGGGCTGCGACCCGTCCACCGGCTATCCGACGCGCGCCAAGCTCGCCGACCTCGGCCTCGAGTGGCTCGCGGACACGATGCCGGCGGCACGCTGAGTCTCCCTCACCGTCAGGAGAAGGGTGCAATGAGAACGCATGCTCTGGTCGGGCTGCTCTCCATGCTGCTCGCCGCTGGTGGCTGCGCGTCCATGCCGGCGGGGCAAGGCGGCGCGGGCGGGGGTACCCTCGAGCGCATCAAGGCGACGAAGACCATCAACCTCGGGTATCGCGACTCGTCGGTGCCCTTCTCCTTCATGGGCCCCGATCAGAAGCCGGCCGGCTACTCCGTGGACCTCTGCAATCGCGTGGCCGATGATCTGAAGCGCGATCTCCAAATGCCCGACCTCGCCGTCAAGTGGACGCTGGTGACGGTCGAGAGCCGCGTGGCGAGCGTGCAGAACGGCACCATCGACCTCGAGTGCGGCTCGACGACGAATACCCTGTCTCGTCAGGCCTAGGTGGACTTCAGCCTCACCACCTTCGTGACGGGGGCGAGCCTGCTCGCTCTCAAGGAGACGATGACCGCCACTTTGAGCGGGCTCCGGATCGCCGTCATTCCCGGCACCACCACCGAGCGCGCCCTCAAGGACGCCGTGGACAAGTCCGCGATGTCCGTGCAGCTCGTCCCGGTCAAGGATCATTCAGATGGCCGCACGGCCCTCGAGAACAAGACCGCCGACGCGTACGCGTCGGACCGTGAAATCCTGATCGGCCTCGCCCTGACCGCCACGAATCCGGCCAACTTCGCGCTGGTCGACCGCTATTTCTCCTACGAGCCGTATGCGCTGATGCTGCGGCGGGGGGATCCGGATTTTCGGATCGCGGTGGACCGGTCGCTCGCCAGGCTCTACCGATCGGGCGACATCATCGTGATCTACCGTCGATGGCTGGGAGCACTCGGCGCGCCCGGCGCCCTCGAGCTGGCGACGTGGGCCATCGGGGGTCTGCCGGAGTAGCGGTCAGGCGCCGGCGCCCCGAGCGGCCCAGCGACCGTTGATCTTCACTGTCTTGCGCATCCGGAGCTTCCGCTTCCAGCTCCCCGCCGATCTTCTCACGTCCTGGGCCTTCGAGATGGAGACGCTCATCCTCGGCTGGTACGTCATGGTCAACACGGGCTCGGTGCTCCTCCTCACCGCTTTCGCCTCGCTGCCGTTTCTCGGATCGCTGGCCGCGCCCATGTTCGGCGTGCTCGGCGACCGGCTCGGCGGCCGCCTGATGCTCTGCGCGATGCGCGCGACCTACGCCGTCTTCTCGGCGCTCATCGTGCTCCTCGCCTTCACCGGCGCGCTGACGCCGGTGTGGGTCTTCGTGGTGGCGGCCCTCGCCGGCATCGTTCGCACCAATGATCTCGTGATGCGCAACTGGCTCATCGGCGAGACCATCCCGCCCCATCAGATCGTGGGCGCGCTCGGAATGTCCCGCGCGGTCGCGGACTCGGCACGCGTGGCGGGCGCGCTCGCCGGCGCCGCCCTTTCCACGGCGCTCGGCGTCGGTCTCGCCTATGCGGTGGTGACCGTGCTCTACCTCGCCGGCCTCGCCTTGACCCGCGGGGTGTCGCGGGGACGAAGGGTAGCCGATCCGGCGGCCGCGCACGCCCCTGCGTCTTCCGGCGAGTCTCCTTCATCGCGCTGGCGCGAGCTCAAAGACGGTGTCGCCCATGTGCTGCGAACGCCCGCGCTCATCGCCATCATGTGGCTCGCCTTCCTGATCAACCTCACGGCGTACCCCGCCACGAACGGTCTCCTGCCCTATGTCGCGCGGAAAATCTACCTGGTCGATGCCACGGGCCTAGGCTGGCTCGTGGCGAGCTTCTCTCTGGGCGGCCTCCTCGCCTCTATCACCGTGGTGATCACAGGCGGATCGCGCCATCCGGCGCGCTCCACCCTCGTCTACACCGCGATCTGGTACGTGCTCCTGCTCGCCTTCGGGCATCTGCGGAGCCTGGAGGCCGGACTCCTCACGCTTTTCACCGCGGGCTTTGTCCAGAACGTAGCGATGATCTCGATGACCGCGACGCTGCTCGCCACGGGCGGCGATCGCTTCCGCGGGCGTGTCATGGGGGTGCGGATGCTCGCGGTCTATGGGCTGCCCCTGGGCCTCGTCGCCTCCGGCGCCCTCATCGAGCGCATCGGCTTTCCCCTGACCATCAGCGCCTTCGCGCTCGTCGGGCTGATCTTCACGCTTCTCATCGGAATCAGGTGGCGCACCAGCCTCTGGCGGCGCCGGCCGCATCCGGCCGGTGCGCTCTCCGCGCCCCAGCGCGTGTGATGAGGGTCAGAGCGATTGGAAGCCGAGCAGCACCCGGCGCGGTGGGGTGACTAGCGGGGCGTCGAGCCGCCCGCGATCTGCGGCAGGAGAAAAACCTCACTGTCGGGGCCGATAGGCTCGAAGAGGGCGTCCTGGAAGATCTGACCGTCGATGGCCACGGCGATGCCTTCGTCGAGATGACGACCGAGAGCGGGGTGAAGCTCGGTGAGCTGCTGGAAGAGCTGCTTGACGGACGTCGCCGAGAGCACGAACTCGGCGACGCCCCCCGTCAGCTGCGCGAGGTTACCTACCAGCACCACGCGCGCCATGCGTGACTCAGGCCTTGTTGAGCCCCTTGTCCTTGAGCGCCTTGAGCACCTTGGGCGGTGACATGGGCAGCTCGGTGAAGCGGATACCGGTGGCGTTCTCCATGGCATTGGCGATGGCCCCGAGCGGCGGCACGATGGGCGTCTCGCCGACGCCCCGGACGCCATACGGATGCTTCGGGTTCCCCACCTCGACCAGGATGGCGTCGATCATCGGCACGTCGGAGGCTACCGGCATGCGGTAGTCGAGGAAGCCCGCGTTCTGCAGCTTGCCGTCGGTGCCGTAGACGTACTCCTCGTTGAGCGCCCAGCCTATCCCCTGCACCGCGCCGCCCTGGAACTGTCCCTCGACATAGGACGGGTGCAGCGCCCGGCCCGCGTCCTGGGCCACCGTGTAGCGCAGGATAGTGGTCCGTCCGGTTTCCGGATCCACCTCGAGGTCGACCAGATGGGTGCCGAAGCTGGGGCCGGCGCCCTGGGCATTGATGCGTCCGACGCCGCCGATGGGGCCGCCGGTCTTGCCGGACACCTTGGCGAAATCCGCGATGGACATCGGCTTGACCTTCTCGGCCAGCGCGCCCAGCGGCCTGACTGCACCATCCGAAAATTCGACCTGGTCAGGCTTGGCCTCCCACAGCTTGCAGGCGCGCGCGCAGAGATCGGCCTTGATGTGCTTCGCCGCCTCCACGATGGCCATGGAGCCCGAGAAGGCCGAGCGGCTGCCACCGGTGAGGAAGTTGAAGCCCAGCGAGCCCGTATCGCCGATGATCGGCCGCACCTTGTCGAAGGGGACGCCCAGCTCGTCCGCGGCCACCGCGGCCAGCGAGGCGCGCAGGCCGCCGATGTCCGGCGTGCCCGCCATGAGGGACACCGTGCCGTCCTCGTTCACGGTGAGCGAAACGCTGGTCTCGCCGCCGATATTGAACCAGAAGCCCGAGGCCACGCCGCGGCCCTGCCACTTCCGCAGCGGCGCATTCCAGTGCTCGGTCTTCTTGATGGCGTTGAGCGTCTCCTCGAGCCCGATGGGTCCAAACTTCGGGCCGTACGCCGCCTTGGTGCCTTCGTGGGCCGCGTTCTGCATGCGCAGGTCGATGGGGTCGATGTCGAGCTTCTTGGCGATCTCGTCCACCACGCTCTCCACCGCGTATTCCGAGATCGGCGCGCCGGGCGCCCGATAGGCCGCCACCTTCGGACGATTGGACACCACGTCGTAGCCGATCACGTGCACGTTCTCGATGTCGTAGGGCGCGTAGGCGCACATGGTGCCGGGCTGCACCGGCGAGCCCTGGAAAGCGCCCGCCTGGTACTTGAGCTCCGCGAAGCCCGCCACGAACTTGCCGTCCTTGGTCGCCCCCATCTTGACCCGCACGGTGGCGCCGGAGGTGGGGCCCGAGGCCTTGAAGACTTCTTCGCGCGACATGACCATCTTCACCGGACGCTTGGCCTTGCGCGAGAGCGCGATGGCGAGCGGCTCGAGGTAGACCACGGTCTTACCGCCGAAGCCGCCGCCGATCTCGGTGGCGGTGACGCGGACCTTGCCGATGTCGAGCCCGAGCAGCCGGGCGCAGTGGGCGCGCACGATGTAGTGCCCCTGGGTCGTGGTCCAGAGCTCGGTGGAGCCGTCTTCGGACACGGTGGCCAGCGCGGCGTGCGGCTCGATGTAGCCCTGATGCACCGGTGCGGTCTTGAACTCCCGTTCGATGACGAGGTCGGCCTTCTTGAAGCCGGCCTCGACGTCGCCCTGCTTGATCTCGAGCCGCTTGGCGATATTCGAGGGCTTCTCGGGCTTGGGCTCGACTCCCACCGTGAAGAGATCGTCGTGCAGCAGTGGAGCGTCGGGGCGCATGGCCTCGACCACGTCGATCACGTGAGGCAGCACCTCGTACTTCACCTCGATCAGCTTGAGCGCGCGCCGCGCGATGGCGACGCTGGTGGCGGCGACGGCGGCCACCGCGTGGCCCTCGTAGAGCGCCTTCTCGCGGGCCATGACGTTCCGCACCACGTCCTTGTAATTCATCATCATCTCGCCCGCGGGAATGAACTCCGAGGACTGGTCGGCGAAATCGGCCCGGGTGACCACGGCCTTGACGCCGGGCAGGGCCTCGGCCTTGGAGGTGTCGATGGAGACGATGCGGGCATGCGGATGCGGGCTGCGCAGGACGCGCCCGATGAGCTGGCCGGCCAGATTGAAGTCCGCCCCGAAGCGCGCGCGGCCCGTCACCTTGTCGATACCGTCGGGCCGTATGGTGCGCGTCCCCACCACTCCCTGCGCGTGCCCGTTTGTCGTCGTCGCCGTCGTCGTCGTCTCGGCCATTGGTTATCCCTTTCTCATTGCAGCGGCGGTGTCCATCACGGCGGTCACGATCTTGTCGTATCCCGTGCATCGGCACAGGTTGCCGGCCAGCCAGTAGCGCACTTCGGTTTCCGTCGGGTTCGGCGATCTCTCGAGCAGGGCCTTCGAGGCCACGAGGAAGCCCGGGGTGCAGATGCCGCACTGGAGCGCGGCATGCTCGAGGAACCCCTGCTGCAGCGGATGGAGCGCGTCGTCCTTGGCCATTCCCTCGATCGTCTCGATCGTCCGCCCGGCCACCTCGCAGCCCAGCACGAGGCAGGAGCAGACCAGCCGGCCGTCCAGCATGACGCTGCACGCGCCACAATCGCCGGAGGCGCAGCCTTCCTTGCTGCCCGTCAGATGGAGGGTGTCGCGGAGCACGTCGAGCAGCGTCTCTTCCGTCTCGCAGAGGAACTCGACCTCGTCCCCGTTCACCTTCGCTTCGACATGGTGCTTGGCCATCAGCTCGTCCTCGCTCGGTCCAGCGCGATCAGGGCCGCCCGGCGTGTCAGCACGGCGGCAACGTCGATCCGGAACTCGGTGGTCCCTCGTTTGTCATCGATCGGGCGGCAGGCGGCGCGCGCGGCCGCCTCGAGCCGGTCCTGCGCGGCCTTGTCGAGCTTGCTCCCGATGATGGCCTGCGCGGCTTCAGCGACCAGGAGCACCCGCGCCGCTACCGCGCCCAGGCTCACGCGGGCCGCGGTGACGATGCCGCCGCCGCTGTCGACGGTCAGGCTCACACCGGCTCCCACCACCGCGATGTCCATCTCCGTGCGCGGAATGAAACGCAGGTACGCGTCGCTCGATCCCTTCGGCCTCGGCGGCAGCAGGAACGAGACCACGATCTCCCCTTTCCGGAGGGCGAGCTTGCGGGGCCCGAGCATCACGTCTTCGACGGGGAGGTCCCGCTTCCCCTGAGGACCGGCCAGGGTGGCCATCGCCCCGGCCGCGATGAGGGCGGGCACGCTGTCGGCGGCCGGCGAGCCGTTGCACAGGTTCCCGCCCAGAGTCGCCCGCCCCTGCACCTGGGTGGAGCCGATGAGGTTGGCCGCCTCGACCACGCCGGGCCATGCCTTCTTGAGCCGCGCGTGCTCTTTGAGCTCCGCGCCCGTGACAGCCGCGCCAATGCGCCAGCCGCCTTTCTCTTCGGTGATGGAGCGCGTTTCGGGGATCTTCTTGATGTCGACGATGAGCTCGGGGTCGACGACGTCGGCGCGCATCTGGACGAGGAGGTCGGTCCCTCCCGCCAACACCCGCGTGTCGCCCGTCGCCCCCGCGAGCAGGGCTACCGCTCCTTCTACCGAATCAGGTGCCTCATAGCGCATGAGTGGTCGTTCGCCTTTCCATGGTGTGTTGGTGTCTGCTGGCAGCGACCGATTATAACCCGGGGCCTGCCACCCTGCTCAACCCGGCATATTCGTGCCGCGAGCTAGTTCGTGAGCACCTTCGAGCCCTTGAGATGCACCTCGCCCGAGCCGGAGATGTCGATACGGTTGCCCTTGATCTGGATGTCCCCGTTCGGCTTCAGCACGATCAGGCTCGAGCCGACCTCGAGGCGGAGCTCCTGCGTCGCCCGGAGCCTTACCTTGGTGGCCGAGATGCTGAATACACCGCCGTTCCCCAGCGTCGCGTCCTTCCCGACGGACAGGGTGAAGGCGCCACCAACCGTGATGACCTCGTCCACCTTGACGGCCAGGCTGTCGGAGCCGCCGATCTGCACCTGCCGGTCTTTTCCGATCGCGATGACCTCGTTGGCCCCCACGGCCAGCCGTCGGTCGGCGCCGATATCGGTGGATTGCCCTCCGTCGATGGTGATCGACTGGGTGGCCGCGACGGCCGCTGCGGCCCGCGTGGATTTGCCCGCCTTCGCCATCACATCCTCCTCATGCGGCGTGTCGGGACGACATGAGCAGGCTCGCCAGCTCGTCGGGCTGACTCAGCATCGGGTAGTGCCCGGTGTCCATCTCCGTGTACGAGGCCTCGAGCCGCTCGGCAGTACGGCGCTGATGCGACTCGGGAGGGTTGCGCGCCTGGCGGCAACGAATCACCGCCGCCTTCCACCTACCTTCCCAGAAGTTCGTGGGCCCCATGGGCGCCTCGAGCGCGTCGACGGGATGGGGCGTGTAGCGGGCGAGCACCCACGCCCGCAGCGCCGGCTCGAGACCGGCGAACATGCGGCCTTCGGCATCCGCCCGCGTGGGCGCCGTGGTCATCTCCGTCACTTCGTTGGCATTGGGGCGGTTCACGATGTCGGACACACGCTCCGTGGGCAGAAGGGCGAGCGCGTCCACGAAAACGAGACGGGCGATCCGATCGTCGGCCAGCTCGGCGACCCGGCAAATCACCATGCCGCCCGAGCTCGTGCCCACCAGCGCGACATCCTTCAGATCCTCGTAGAAGAGCAAGCGCGCGACCTCGTGGGCGTGCGTGCCCACGGTGATCCCCACTCGGACCTGATCGTGCCTCTCGGCGCAGCCTTCGAGGGTGGGCGCATAGACCTCATGTCCGGCGGCCCGGAGGCGCTGCGCCACCGGCTTCCATATCCAGCCGCCCTGATACGCGCCGTGGACGAGAACATAGGTCGCCATCCCTCACTCTCCCCCGCCGACCCGCACGATGGCGAGTCCCTCGAACACCTTGATGAGGGCGGAGCCTTCTCCTATGAATTCCATCGTGGCTGCCATCGCGATCACGCCTCCCTGGTTAGCGTAGCTGAGGACACCGACACGGCGCAGATCGTGCCAGATCGGCCGGGAGGGGTCAAACGCTATCCCCTTCTCCGCTCCCCATCTATCACCGACAGCGCCTCCCGCAGAGTGTCGAAGACGCGGTCGGGGGCCGCCGCGTCCGCCAATTGGTGGCGGCGGAGATCGGCGAGAAGCGACGGCTCCGCGTGGACGAAGAACACCGTCACGCCGCCGCGTGACAGGTCGTCCAGCAGCGCGCGCAGCACGCGGGCCGCCGAGTAGTCCACGCTGGTGATCGCGCCCGCATCCACCACCAGCCACCTCACGGGCGTGGGGGCGCGATCGACGAGCGCGCGCACACCCTCGGCAAAGCGGCCGGCATTCGCGTAGAAGAGCTCCGCCCCGAACTGGAAGACGAGGAGGCCGGGGGCGCTCTGTGCTCCCGGGGCGGCCGGGGTCGACCTCCAGTGCGCGCCGGGGTCCTCGACCAGCACCCCGCTATGAGGCCGGTAGCTGTGACGGACATGGCGAAGCAGCGAATATCCCATGGCGAGCACGATGCCCTCACCGACGCCGATCGCCACCACCACCGCGGCGGTGCCCGCCGCGAGCAGGAACTCGCCGGGGCTTTCGCGCTGGATAGCACGCAGGCCACGCAGATCCACGAGGCCCAGGGCGATGGTGAAGACGATGGCTCCGAGCGCGCATCGGGGCAGGTATTGCAGCGGGCCGGTGAGAAAGAGGAGCACCATGGCGGCGAGACCGGCCACAACAAGGTGCGCGAGCTGACTCCGCCCGCCGGAGCGCTCGGCCATCGCGGTCTGGGTCGGGCTGCCGTTCACCACGAAGGTACCGCTGAGGGCCGCGGCGACATTGGCCGCCGACAGACCGGCGAGGTCCCTGTTCTCGTCGATAGTTTCCCGATGGCGGAAGGCATAGGCGCGCGCGGTGGCGGCACTCTGAGCCACGATGATGACGAAGCACGAAGCGGCCACGGGGAGCAGGGCAAGGATTTCTTTTCCGCTCACGACCGGGAGGCCCAGGTGGGGCAGGCCGCCCAGTACGGGCCCGATCACATCGACTCCGCGTCCGGCGAAGTCGAAGGCGGCGCTCGCCGCGGTGGCGCCGACTACGGCGAAGAGTGGGCCGGGCAGTCGCGGGGAGATCCAGAGGCTCACGAGAATGACCGCCACCACCGCCGCCGAGATCCCGACGGTCGCGAGATGTGCCTGCGGCAGGCCGCTCACGACCCGGGCGAGCTGCTCGAGGGTCCGGTGCGTATCGACGGTCACCCCCAGCATCTCGCCGAGCACCGCGATGCCTACCTGAATGCCGACGCCGGTGAGAAATCCCGCGAGCACGGTCTGCGAGAGAAAATCCGCGATGAAGCCGAGCTGGAGGAGGCGAGCGAGGAGCAGAAAGACTGCGGTGAGGAGCGCCACCGTCCCCGCCAGCTCCACGTAGTGCGGGCTCGCCACGCGCGCCATGGGCACGAGCCCGCCCGCCAGGATGGCCGCGGTGGCCGAATCAGCCGCGACCACGAGATAGCGCGAAGAGCCGAGGGCGGCGAAGGCCACCACGGGCAGGAGCAGCGTGTAGAGACCGGTGACGACCGGGGTGCCCGCGATCTTCGTGTAGCCGAGCACCTGCGGGATGTTGATGGCGGCCAGGGTGACGCCGGCCAGCACGTCGCGCAGGGCTCCCGCGCGCCCGATCGGCCGCGCGCTCCGGAAGAATCCCCGACTGCTCCCTTCCCGCGGCGGCGCTGACGTCACGGCTCTGTCGTCAGGGTGGGGGAATGAACAACGACGGGCCCCAGGCTTCGAGCATCGTGGCATCGGCCCGGAAGAACAGGAAGCCCGCCGCCCCGGCGAAGAAGTGGTCCAGGTCCGTATCGCCGATGTGAAAATACGCCTCGGCGTGCCACTGGGCCTTCACATCGGCCAGCCGATGCTTGAGCACCGTGAAGTCGGCCGCGATCTCGAGCCGCTGCCACAGCTGCCGCTGGTACGAGACCGGGCGATCCGAGCAGCTGCCGACGAGATGGCCGAGCCGCTTGCACTCCCGCACCATGTCGACGCTGATGAGGCCCGGCGGGTCACCCACTTCGAGGGTGCCATCTATATCGAAGCTGATCAGGAGGGCCACGCTGGCTAGGCCAGGGACAGCGGCACGATGGCGTAGAATCGCGGCTCATCTCCCACGACGCGCGTGATGTGACCCTGCCCGGTGAGGTCCTCCGCGAGCACCACATCCCCGGGCCCGATCCTGGCCACCGTACCGTCGCCCACCTCGATCTCCGCCGTGCCGGACAGCGAGATCGAATATTGCCGCCTCGGCGCGCAATGCCAATCGAGCACGTAGCCGGGGGGCGAGACGCGGAAGACGATACCGGTGGCGGGCTGCATCGCCGTGCCTTCGCCATGGGCGCCCTCGGTGTCGACAAAGGGCTTCATCTGGAGCGGGAGCTCAGCAATGCGAGATTGTCCGTTCGAGTCGCTATAGACACGCCATGACTTGGCCATACGCGCGTTTCTACCTCCGGGGGGCACCGGCGAAATGTGGGTGTAATTGCCTGAAGCCAACGAATGCGGCGGACTCGGGCGTCCAGCGCGCGAACAGCGAGCGACGAGATTGGTGAACCGGCCTGGCGGAGAACGCCCGTGTCATTCTCGCGACAGCGTACGGCAAAGAGAGCGCGCGATACAAGGTCCAGACCAGACTTGGGCATTTTCTTCCGGGTAAGTCGCTGGTGTCACTCTGGGCGAGAGCCGTCGTGTGGCCTTGGCCAGGAGACCCTTCGCAAACACGTCCGCCTGTCGGACTTCTTGGCATTTCCCTGCGGCCATCCGTTTGAGGATTTCCAATGTGGCTGACTTCCTTGAGATCTCTTGCCTGGCACAGACAGTGCTTAACGCCTGCGGAAGCAGTGTCTTTGTAAACCGAGGGAACGGGCCACGAACGCACTGATGGTCTTCTTGCTCCTTGTCGGCCCCTTGGGCGCCGCCTCGAGTGTCTTCGCTGGCGACTTCAATGTGAACGTCGGCGGCATCAATGTTTCTCCGCAAAATAACCGGTCTCAATCAGACCAGAGCCGTCGAATCGACAAGCCGCAGACAAGTGTCGGAAGCATCTCGGTCCCCGACATAGGCCGGCACTCCGACAATCCCTCGGGAGGCGGCCCCCTCTTCGATGCGAAACCCCTCGGCGGCTCCACGATTCCCTCGAACAATACGGGCCTTGGCGGCACCTTTCCCGCGGGCTCGACCACTCTGGGTCAGCCCACCGCCAATCAGTTCTGCTCGAACAACGAGGTGACCATCGGGGAGAACACCCAGGGAAGAGTGCACTGCGCGAACAGCGTGAACGGCACGATCAGGCAATAGGTCGAGCCGTCAGTCGGCGGCCTGGCCGCTTCGCTCCGACGCCTCGGCCACCCACGCGCCCTGGAGAGCATCCGTGACCTTGGCGTCGGCCGCGTTACTCCCTGGACCGGCCGATGACACGACGATCATCGCGGCGAGCAGGATGCGAAAGCGCATTGGTGGTCTCCTCCGTTTCGTCCTGTGTGCGCTGCACTGGTTAGAACTCGACGGCGAGCTGCACTCCCAGCACCACGGCATTGCCGATGCTCGAGACACCCCCGGGATTGATCACATACTGGATGTCCGGCTGAACGGTGAGCCGGCGGCCGACGGCGATCGCATACGTCCACTCGAGCACCATCTCGTAGGTTTGCCCGGGGAGGTAGCGGCTGAAGCCGCCGTAGTAGAGGACGAAAGCCGCGATGTCCCTCTGCCGTCCCGGCACCAGCCCCCGGTAGCTCGCTCCTGCCGACCCAAACCAGGGGAGCGGATTGATGCTCGCCTGGGGCGCGTAGATGAGCGTTCCGAAGAGCGAAAGGCCTTGGACACTGCCGGGGCCGCCTTCCCTGAACACCATCTGCTCAGCGATCACGTAAAAGCCGTAGTTCCCCGTCTGCTGGCGTCCGGGATCGCTGAGGGAGGCGTACTGGTTCGAGTCGTAGTACCCGCCCAGCCGATAGCGCCCGTGCAGGCCCGGAGCGTTGTTCTCGGCATGCACGGAATAGCCGACTTCGCCGATCACGAAATAGCCCGCGGCACTGCTGATGCCGAACTCCGTGCCGTTGGCCGTGAGCTGGTTGAGGGTGGGATCCGAGTAGAAGGCGCCCGCCGATAGCGACAGGGCCGGCGTGGGCTGCCCGACAATGCGTCCGCCCCACGTGACGTTCGGAGCGGCGGTGACGCCCGGCACGTTCTCCTGCACGGCGAACAGGATGGGATTCAGCGCATCGTTGACGAGGGGGAAGTCGATGGGCGAGTTGAGAAAGTCGGCACCGGTCGAGAAGCGCCCCGCCTTGAAATCGAGCCGGCCGTCGAACAGCGATTCCGCCAGATACATATTGGCGAGGCGTACCCGCTGTCCATCGAAGTACTGGCCGACGTTGAACGTATTCCCGATATCAAGGGAGAGGTCGGTTCCCGACGCCCAGTCGCCCGATACGTAGAATCTGAGGCCCCGGAGGCCGGCCAGCTTCCCCATGTCCACGTCGATTCCGACATTCAGCTCGCCGGCATAGGCCTCGCCGCGACGGTGGCCGCCCGCCACGCTCGCCTGAAGATCGGTCCCATAGCGGATGCGGGGATTGATGCCCCAGCCGTTGAGCACGTCGCGCGCGCCGAACCAGTTGCCCGCCATGGGCGGCTCCTCTATCCAGCGCCTGAGCCACGCCCCGGGCGGAGCCTCGTCGGCCGCTGCGCGCGCCGTGCCCAGCGCGCACAGTCCCGGCACGAGAAGCGCCGCCGTCACCAGTCGCCGCGCATTGACGGAGAGGCCGTGAGACACGCCGGCGAGCCTGACAGATCGACGAAGCACGGTCAACTTTCGCGCGCATCGACTCCGATGCAACCGCGTGATATTCTTGCGCGGCCGCGCAGGCATTCCTCGACGCGGACCCTGACAGGAGAGCTCACGTGCCCCGTCCTTCGGTTGCCCGGCGCTACGCGCGCTTCGTGCTCGGCCTCGACCGTCGAGACATTCCTGCGGCGGTAGCCACGAAGGCGGCCGTGCTCATGCTCGACACGATCGGGAGCTGTCTCGCCTCGTCGCGGCAAGACTTCGGCCGCGCCGTCCTGAGCGGCGCCGAGCGACTGGGCGGGCAGGAGGAGAGCACGCTCATCGGCACCAAGG
>WNFS01001426.1_pt1 | contig 17793 bp, 16 predicted proteins | sample 5400141 | NCBI WGS metagenome assembly WNFS01 (sample SAMN13153358, study PRJNA577476) | soil metagenome | isolation source: 60 cm saprolite under Madrone tree | place: USA:California | collected 2016-06-14
ACAAGCAGGGTTGACCCGACCCCTTGGCCGGGAACTACGCTTCCCCCGGCGCACTCCCCCCATCGGGTGGGTGGGGGTTTGTGGATGGTTCCTTAGCGACCGGAACGCGAATGCCCGAATCGACGACGTAGTTCGCCACCACGCTCGACCCCGCCGTGATCGTCACGACCCGCGGCCCGCTGATGATCCGCATGTAGCTCATCAGGCTCGCCTTCCAGCTCCCCGGGGCCAACGCAACCGAGTAGAAACCCTTCTGGTCGGTCGTCGTGCCCACGCTGGTGCCATTGCCGCTGAAGTCGATCTCCACCCCGCCTACAGGCCGGGCGCATGCGGGCTGATTGGGCTGTACCACTGGGTAGCACGGAACTGCGGTCACCTGACCGCTCACGGTCCCCGTCCCGCCGTTCGGCGTGGTTTCCCCGGGAAACCGGTATGCGCCACAGGCCGCCGTCGCTACCAGAAGCAGTGAAATAAGTAGTGCTCTCACTCGAGTACGGAACGCCGCCGGCCTACCACAGGTCACGTGGCCGGCCGAAAACAGCCTTCCGCATACTCTTTGAGCCCGGTAATCATTGGTTACCAGGCAACTTTTCCGGGGTGGCCAAGAGGTAAGGCAGAGGACTTTGGATCCTCGACCGAAGGTTCGAATCCTTCCCCCGGAACCAGCCGTTCCCGCGGGCGCCCCTTAACAGCCAGGGTTTTCGCCCGCACCCCTCGCGTCCTAGCCTCGCCGGCATATGCGCGTGAATCTCAGCGTCATCCCCGGCGCCAAGCCACTGCTGGCTATAGCCCTGCCGGTGCTAGTAGCGATCGGTGCCGTCGCAGGCGCGTACGCATTCACTTCAGCAACGACAAAATCCGGCCTGGCAACCACCGCAGCGGCCGTCGCCGTCGCTGCCAACGCCGACGTTCCCGCCCCCGCGGGCCTGCTCGTGCACGTGGTCGGCGCCGTCGAGCATCCTGGCCTCTACCGCATGAAGCGCGGGGATCGTGTTTATGACGCCATCGCTGCCGCCGGCGGGCTATCCGTGGACGCGGACATCACCCGCCTCCCCAACCTCGCCGGCCGCCTGAAAGACGGCGAGCAGATAAAAGTTCCATACGCGAAGGGCACCACAGGCGGGACAGTCGTCACCCGAATCAACCTCAACCTCGCCACCGCCGAAGAGCTCGAGGTCGTTCCAGGCTTCACGAGCGCGTTCGCCCAGGACGTCATCGACTACCGCACCAACTTCGGCGGATTTCAAAACACCCGCGAGCTCGTCGACATCCTCGGCATGAGCGAGGCCGACTATGTGATCGCCCGGCGCTACCTCACGCTGTGAACGAGCCGCGCAACCTGGCCCATTTCTCAGCGCTGGTGATTGCGCTCGCATGGTCGATCGCGATTGCGGCCGCCGCGGTGATGGCACCGTCGCAGCCATCGATCGGCGCCGCCGCCATCGCGCTGGCGATCCCCTGCCTGGCTCTCGCGATCGCGGTCCGCCCAGCAGTGCTCGCTCTCGCGCTCGTGGCCGCCCTCCTTGGCTTCGGCCGCGCCGAGCTCGCCGCCACCGACCCGAGCGCCGCCACCAGAGCATCTGCCGTCGCAGGGCAAACAGCGACCGTCTTCGGCCGCATTGCCGATGACAGCCGCCCGGCGGCCGGCGGCTCGGAGGTCCTGATCGAGCCCGACCTGATGGTCGTCGCCGGCGCACCCATCTCCCACATAGGCAACCTGGTCGTCCGATGGCGCGGGCCGGAACAGGCGAGCTTTGGCGATCAGCTCAACGCAACTGGAAAACTGGCCTTGCCTCGAGACCTGCCCTCATTCGACCGCCGTGCCTATCTCGCCCAACGCCATGCCTACCTCGAGCTGGACACGACCGGCATCAATGTCACCAGCAACGCAACTGGGCTTTCAGCGCTGCCGACGTGGCTGCGTACTCGTTACGTCGCCGCCCTCGACGCCGCCCTACCCGCGCCGCACTCCGCGGTGCTGCTCGGCATGGTCCTCGGCATCCGTCAAGGAATCCCGGCGGAGCTGCAGCAGGCGCTCATCGCCACCGGCCTCGTCCACCTCCTGGTGCTGAGCGGCCTCAAGGTCGCCATCTTCGCGCGAATCGTTCAGGGCGCCCTGCGCCCAATCCTCCAACGACACGCCACCTGGCCCGCCCTATGTCTCATCGGGCTCTACGCCCTCGCCGGCGGCGCCACTCCCGCCGCCATACGCGCCGCGGCCATGGGAGGGCTGGCCATCACCGCGGCAAGTCTCGGCCGGCCGAGCCACGTCTGGACTTCGCTCGCGGTCACAGCCGCCGCGATCCTGGCATGGCGGCCCGAGCTCGCCTGGGATGTCGGTTTCCAACTCTCCTTCGCCGGCACCGCCGCGATCATCGTGCTCACACCCTCGATCGAACGCCGTCTGCGCTGGCTTCCGCACTTCCTCCGAGAGCCCTTCGCGGTCACCTGTGCCGCGCAGGTCGGCACGCTGCCGATGATGGCCACCGACTTTCACCTCCTCTCACCGGTCGGGCCGATCGCCAATGCTCTCGTCCTGCCCATCCTCCCGGCCATCGTCGTGGCCGGCATCGTCCTTGGTCCGCTGTCGCTATTTCCCGACCTCGCGCACCTCGCCGCGATTCCACTCGCCGGCCTCCTGGCTTACGTCGAACAGGTCGCGTATCTGCTGGCCAAGCTGCCTGCGGCGGCGTTTCCTGTGGTGCGATTCCCGCCCTGGGCCGGGCTCGCCTACTACGCAAGCCTCGGCGGTGTCATCGCCGCGAACCATGTGACGCCAAAACGCCGTGCGCTGGCGATGGCGGGGGCAATCCTCGCTCCCGCCACGATCTCCGCCCTGGCCCTCGGCATGTGGGCGACAGGGCCGCCTGAGGTCCACGTGCTGGCGGTCGGCAACGGGCAAGCGGTGCTCTTTCGAAGCGCGCAAGGCGCCATCCTGGTCGACGCCGGGCCCAGCCCGGCCCTGCTGAAGGATGAGCTGGGCCAGATCCTTCCGCCCTGGCAGTCCGGCCTCGACGCGGTCGTGATCACTGCTCCTGGCCTCGGCCATGTCGGCGGGTTCGCCGGCCTGGAGCGGCCGGCGGGCACCGTCGTCATCCCCGACGCTCAGCTCACCGGCTCCGCCTGGCGGACCGCCGCCTATGAAGCGGTCGCGCGCGGCGCCCGCGTCGTGCGCACCCACGCCGGGCAGCAAATTGAAGCCGCGGGCTTCCGGCTGGAGCTGCTTTCGCCCGAGCCCGGAGCGCCAGGGAGCGAAGTCGGCGCCGCCTACCTCGGGTTGCGTGTGGTCGCCCCCTCGGGTAGGAGCTTCTGCGACTTCAGCGACCTCGACGTGGATGCCCAGACCGTCGCGGCGGCGCGCCTCCCCGGGACCTGCACATATTTGCTGCTCCCCGCCGGGGGCCACAGCCTGCTGTCGCCCGACCTCGAGCGCGCGGTCGGCCCCGCGCAGCTGATCGCGTCTCTCGCATCAGGGCGCCTGGCGCGCGGCCTGCCCAAGACAGTGCTGCGCACAGACCAGGAGGGCACGATTACGCTGCCTATGTGACCCGCGAGAATCCCGCGAAGGGCCGCGCTCCCATCCTCCTGCTTCATGGTGAGGAACGGTTCCTCATCGACGAGAAAGCAAGGACGACCCTCGAGGCCTGGAGGTCGGAGCTCGTCTCCGACTTCGGCTTCGATCGCCTCGAAGGCCAGGGCCTCAATCCGGCGCGCCTCCAGGATTCGGTCCTGCAGGCGCCGTTCCTCGACCCATATCGAGTGGTCGCGGTGAACATGGTCCCGGTCGCTCGCGCCGAGGGCTTGGCTTCAGCGTTGACCGAAATTCCCGCGACGACCCGCGTCCTGATCACGATCGCCGGCCGCCTCGGCGGCGGCAACCGGCTGGCAAAAACGGTGACCTCCGCCGGCGGGACGGTCGAGGAGATGCTGCACCTCAAAGGCCGGGCGCTGTCCGAGTGGACTGCCAAACGGGCGACCGACTACGGCCTCGCTGCGGCCATCGCTGCCCAGGTGGTGCGGGTGACGCCGCCCGACCTCACCATCATCGACTCGGAGCTGAGCAAGCTCGCCGCCTACAAGGCGTCCGGCTCGAAGCTCACCGCCGAGGTCACGACCGAGCTGCTCGCGGGCGGGCGAGAGGACGAGGTCTTCAAGCTCACCGACAACCTGCTCCCGCACCCGACGGCCGAAGCGCTCAAGATCGCTCGCGGTCTGTCGCGCGGCGGAATGCAGCCGACTTCAGTTGCCTGGCGCATGGCCCGACACGTGGCGCTCGTCCTGGAGGTACGCGCTCGCCAGGACCGTGGGGAGTCGCTCACCGACGTCAAGTCGCAGATGCCCGAGCACCCTTTCGTCATCCAGAAGGCTTACGAGACGGCTCGCGATTCCGATCCGGACAGCCTGGAAGCGGCCCTCCGCGCCATCCGCGACTACGAGTGGGAAGTGAAGTCCGGACAGATCGACCCCGAGCTTGGGCTCGACGTGCTGCTGACCCGCCTCTAAGAAGGCCTACTTCTTCTTCGCGGCCGCTTTCTTGTCGGGCGCTTTGGCGGCCGGACGTGCTGTTGCCGCAGCCTTCGCGGCCGCTTTGCCGGGAGCCTTGGCCGGCATCCCGCCCAGCTTCACCAGCTGTCGCGTCAACCGGGCCTTGCGGCGGGCCGCGTTGTTGCGGTGCAGCACACCTTTGGAAGCGGCCCGATCGAGGGCGCGGATGGCGTCCAGCGCCAGCGCGTACTTCTCCGACTCCGCCACAGGGGCTTCGGTCAGCGTGCGTCGCGCCTTGACGATCTTGGTCTTGACCTCCGAACGCACAGCGCGGTTGCGCTGAGTCCGCCGCACGCTCGCGCGCGCCTGCTTCTTGGCGGAGGCGGTTCGCTTAGCCACGTTTCGATTCCAGGTGGGAGAAGAGCACGAAGCTAGGATTATAGAGGCCAGTGGAGTTCGAGCTCAGCGGGAAGCGCCCGACAGTGCATCCCGACGCGTACATCGCACCGACGGCCGTCCTCATCGGTGACGTCGAAATCGGCGCCGGCGCGAGCGTGTGGTTCGGCGCGGTGCTGCGCGCCGACGAGGCCAAGATCCAGGTCGGCGACGGCGCCAACATCCAGGACAACGTCGTGATCCACTGCGCCCAAGACTTACCGACGGTCATCGAGCGCAATGCGAGCGTCGGTCACTCAGCGGCGTTGGAAGGTTGCGTAGTCGAGCAAGGGGCGGTCGTGGGGATGGGCGCGACGATGCTCCAGCGCAGCCGGCTCGGCGCGGGTTCGATGCTGGCCGCGGGAGCTGTGCTCGCCGAGGGCAAATCGATACCGGCGGGCCACATGGCGGCCGGCGTCCCGGCGACGGTGCGCAAGCCGCTCGACGGCTCGGCTCATAACTGGGTCGGCATAACCGCCAAGCACTACCAGGACCGCGCCGCCAGGTACCGAGCGAACCTTCGACCCAGCGGCAGTTGAGGATCGCGCTGCCCGCGCGCGCCAAGCTGAACCTCGACCTCGAAGTGATCAAGCGGCGCCCCGATGGATTCCACGAGATCCGCACGCACATGCAGGCGGTCGCGCTCCACGACCTCATCGAGGCGGCCCCCGCTGAGCACACCACCCTCGTGACCGACGGGCTGGCGGTTCCCAGGAACAGCGACAACATCATCCTCAAAGCCCTCGCCGCACTCGAAGCGGCCGCCGGCCGCGAGCTGCCGACTCAATTCCACCTCCACAAGCGCATCCCTCCCGGCGCGGGGCTTGGAGGAGCAAGCTCGGACGCGGCCACGGCGTTGCGGGCCGCGAAAACGCTTCACGCGCTGACTGTGGATCTGGCGAAAGTCGCTCCCACAATCGGGGCGGACGTGCTGTTTTTCCTCGCCGGCGGAAGCGCGCTGGCTGAGGGAACAGGCGACCATCTCACACCTCAGCCGGCAGAGCCCGCCTGGTTCGCCATCGCCTGGCCGGGTATCGAACTCTCGACCGCCGGCGTTTACGGTGCGTGGGACGAGACCAGGGGGCAGCCCCCCAACGCGCTGCGACGCGCCGCCGAGCGTGCCGACGGCCGGATCAAGGCATTCGCGGACAGCCTTGGCGCTAAATGGCAGATGACCGGCAGCGGGTCGGCGTTCTTCAAGCGCTGCGCCACGCAACAAGAGGCGCACAGAGCGGTCGCATCACTCGACTGCTGGACCGCCGTCACCCACAGCGTCGGAGCCTGGGCTTGATGCGGCTCGCGGCGGCGGTGTGGGCGGGCAAAGCCACGGGAGCGCTGTCCAGGATCAGCCGGCTCGGAGGGGGCACCACCCTGCCCGGGGATGTGGCTCGAGCCATCGATCCCGACGTACTGCGCAAGCTATCGCGCGACCTCGAGCAGGGCGCGATCGTCATCACCGGCACCAACGGCAAAACCACGACCGCGCGCCTCATCAGCTGGCTCCTCGAGGGCGCGGGTCAAAGCGTCGTCTCCAATCGTGCGGGCGCCAACCTCATCTACGGCGCCACCGCCGCCGCTCTCCAGCGAGCGGGCGCGAACGGACGCCTGCGCGCCGATTGGGGCGTCTTCGAGATCGACGAGGCAAGCCTCGAGCGGGCGGTGGACGAGATCCAGCCGCGCGCGACGGTCGTCCTCAACCTGTTCCGGGACCAGCTCGACCGTTACGGCGAGCTGGAGTCGATCGCCAAGCGAATCGAAAAAGCAGTTGCGCGCTTGCCAGGCGAAAGCCAAGCCGTGCTCAACGCCGACGACCCACGCGTCGCCGACATCGGCATGCAGCTTGATCGCAAACCGATCTGGTTTGGGCTCGACGACACTTCCATCGCCGCGCGTGAGCTGCCCCACGCCGCCGACGCGCGCACCTGCCCCCGCTGCGGCGCGAGCCTGATATTCGACGCGGTCTACGTGGGCCATGACGGCATATATCGCTGTCCCAATGGAGACTTCGCGCGGCCCACGCCCGAGATCGCCGCGACCAAAATCGAGCTCAACGGATTCGACAGCCTCGCCATGGACGTCAGCGGCACCCGCATCGAACTGCCGCTGGGCGGCCTGTACAACGTCTACAACGTAGTCGCGGCCTTCGCGACCGCCACCGCGCTAGGCCTTGACGGCGCATTCATCGCCGATCGCTTCCGCTCCTTTCGCCCCGCCTTCGGGCGGCAGGAGCGTCTCGAGGTAAAGGGACGTCACCTCAACCTCGTGCTCTCGAAGAATCCGGCCGGGTTCAACGAGACGCTGCGCACCGCCATCGACCTCGCCGGTGGCCATTACTTTCTCATCGGCTTGAACGACCGGCGTGCCGACGGTACCGACGTGTCCTGGATCTGGGATGTCGATTTCGAGCATCTCCGCGGCCGCGCCACAGTTGTGGTTCCCGCAGGCAATCGAGCCGCAGACCTGGCTGTCCGCCTCAAATACGCAGAGGTGAAAGCGGCGGTCCCTGAACCAGACCCGGGCCGCGCGCTCGACGCCGTCATCGACGCCACGCCCGAGGGCGAGACGGCGCACCTCCTCTGCACTTACACGGCAATGCTCGATCTACGCGCGGAGCTGGTCAGACGCGGCTGGGCCAAGCCCTACTGGGAGACCTGAGACAAACACGAACATGGCACGTCACCAGAAAACCTTCACCGTCGGCTGGCTGTACCCCGACCTCATGAACATCTACGGCGATCGCGGCAACATCCTGACCCTTCTCAAGCGCGCCGAATGGCGCGACTACGAGGCGCGCCTCATCGAGCTCGGTCGCGGCACGACCAAACGTATGGATGAGGTCGACATCTTCTTCTTCGGCGGCGGGCAGGACCGCGAGCAGGCGCTCGTGTACGAAGACCTCATCGAGCACAAGCAGCCGCCCCTCGAGCGTGCGGTCGCCGCCGGCGCAGGGATCCTCGCCGTCTGCGGCGGCTACCAGCTCCTCGGCCACTACTACCAGACCGGCGAGGGCGAGCGATTCCCCGGCATCGGCCTGATCGACGTCCGCACCGAGTCCGGCAAGCGCCGATTCATCGGCGATGTCATCGTCGACACCGATCTCGCCGACATCACGCCGTCGACCCTCGTCGGTTTCGAGAACCACAGCGGCCGCACGTTCCTCGGGCCGAAGGCCAAACCCCTAGGGCACGTGCGCATGGGCTTCGGCAACAACGGTGAGGACCGCACCGAAGGCTGCCTGCAGGGCGGAGTCCTGGGGACGTACCTGCACGGCTCGCTGCTGCCCAAGAACCCGCACCTCGCGGATCACCTGATCAGGGCTGCCCTCAGGCGTCGCGGCATCACGGACCTCGCGGCTCTCGATGACTCCATCGAGAACGCCGCCCACGAAAATATCCTGGCCCGCGCCAAGCGCTGATCGAAGGACGCGCAGCCAGCTCGCCCCGGATCGTCGACAGCACAAAGGCCATGCGTCCGCCGACGTCATCGGGCGTGAAGCGGATAACGCGGAATCCGCGCGAATCGAGCCAGGCTGCTCGCGCCGCGTCGATAGGGGGCGAGCGGTCATACATCTCGCCCCCTATCTCCACGACCAACCGCGAAGACATACACGCGAAGTCGACGATGTAGGGTCCGAGAAGCGCCTTACGACGAAACTTGAAACCATCCAGCCGCCGCCCGCGCAAGCACGACCATAAATCCCACTCGACGCCGCTCATCGTGCGGCGCAGATACCGCGCTAGTTGAATCCGGGATAGAGGCATCGCTCGCAGCAGCATCTGCGAGCAAGCGACGAAACAGAACCTAGCCTGTTAAGAGCGCTGCGCTCGCTTCACGGGCCGCTTCGGGCGGGTCAACGGCGAACCGTTGGCACGATGCCCGTTCACGACCTTTGGTCCCAGCGGTGCCAGCGCCTCTCGCAGCACCTGGTCGATCGTATCCACCAGCACGAGCTGCATCTCTTTGCGCAGATCGGCAGGAATGTCGTCGAGGTCCGCCTCGTTGTGCGCCGGCAGCAGCACCCGGCGGATCCCCGCCCGATGCGCCCCCAGCACCTTCTCCTTCACGCCGCCGATCGGCAGCACCTTCCCACGCAGAGTGATCTCACCCGTCATCGCCACGTCGTCGCGCGCGGGGCGGCCGGTCAGAATCGACGCCATCGCGGTCAACACGGTCACGCCTGCCGACGGCCCTTCCTTGGGCTGCGCGCCGGCGGGCACGTGCACGTGGATGTCGTTCTTCTCGAAGAGCGAAGGATCGATGCCCAAAACCGACGCGCGGTCCTTCAAATAAGACAAAGCAGCCGACGCCGACTCCTTCATCACATCGCCCAGCTGCCCCGTCAAGCGCAACTCACCCTTGCCCGGCGTCAACGCAGCTTCGACGAACACGATCTCGCCGCCCGTAGGAGTCCACACCAGACCAGTCGCGACACCCGGCCGGTCGATCCGCTCCGCAACGTCGTCGTGGAACCGGCGCTTGCCCAGCGCAGCCCGCACCTGCTTCACATCGACCGACTTCCGCAGCCGCTTGCCGACCGCCATCTCCGCAACCGCGCGACGCATCACCGAAGCGATCTCCCGCTCCAGGTTGCGCACGCCCGCTTCGCGCGTGTACTGGCGGATGATAAGCCGCACCGCTTCCTCAGTCACACCGATCTCACCAACACGCAACCCGTGCGCGGCGAGCTGCTTGGGAACCAGGAAGCGCTCCGCGATCTGGACCTTCTCTTCCTCCGTGTAGCCGGAGAGATTCAAAACCTCCATCCGGTCGCGCAAAGCGGCCGGGATCGTCTCCAGCGAGTTGGCCGTCGTGATGAACATGACCTTCGACAGGTCGAACGGCACATCGAGGTAGTTGTCGCGAAAGTCCTTGTTCTGCTCGGGGTCGAGCACCTCGAGCAAAGCCGACGACGGGTCGCCCCGCCAGTCGGAGCCGATCTTGTCGACCTCGTCGAGCATGAACACGGGGTCGTTCGACTCCGCGCGGCGGATCGCTTGCAGAATGCGTCCAGGCATCGCGCCGATGTAAGTGCGCCGGTGGCCGCGAATCTCGGCCTCGTCATGCACGCCACCCAGAGAAGCCCGCGCGAACTTCCGTCCCATAGCCCGCGCGATCGAGTGACCCAGAGAGGTCTTGCCCACGCCTGGCGGCCCGACGAAGCACAGGATTGGCTCGCGACCGCGATCGGTCAGACCACGCTCCTGCTTCAATCGCCGCACCGCCAGATGCTCGACGATGCGCTGCTTCACCTTGTCGAGGTCGTAGTGATCGTCGTCGAGGATCTTGCGCGCAGAAGCGACATCTACCTCGCCGCCCGTCGACGCATTCCAGGGCAGCGACACGATGAGCTCCAGGTAAGTCCGGATCACCGACGACTCCGGTGACGCCGACGGAATCCGCTCCAGCCGCGCGAGCTCGCGGTCGGCCTCACGCCGAGCCTCGGCCGGCAAACCCGCCTTGTCGATCCGCTCCCGCAGCTCGGCCAGCTCGCCATGCTCGCTGTCCAGCTCGCCCAGCTCGCGCTGAATCGCCTTCAGCTGCTCGCGCAGGAAATACTCGCGCTGCGCCTTGCCCATCTGCTCTTCCGCCTGCGACTGGATCTTCCGGCCCAGCTCCAGCACCTCGAGCTCGTGCGCAAGGTTTCCCAGCAGGCGCTCGAGCTTTTGCTTCGCCGAGCCCATCTCGAGAATCTCCTGGCGCTGCTCGGTCGTCAGGCGGATGTGGTTGGCGATGTAGTAAGCGAGGTGCAGCGGGTCGTCGATCGCTCCCGCGGCGCTGGCGAGCTCGGCGGGCAGGTGCGGCGCCAGAGTCACGAGCTGCTGAAACGACGAGATCGCCCGGCGTAACAAGGCTTCGCGCTCGATAGGAGTCAGCGAATCCGGCGTCTCCGGCAGCATCTCGACGCGGCAGCTGAGGTACGGATCCTCGGCCATCGGGGATAGCAGCTTGATGCGCCGCAGCCCGAGCACCGCGAGCTGGACAGTGCCGTCGGGCAGCTTCAGCATGTGCTGCACACGCACCATCGCGCCCACGTGGTGGATGTCGTCGAATCCAACCTCCTCGGCGTTCTCGTCAAGCTGCGTGGCCACCGCGATGTGCCGCTCCGCGCCCGGCAGGTCGTCGAGAAGCCGCAGTGACCGCTGCCGCCCCACCGACAGTGGAATGAAGATCCGCGGGAAGACCACGGTGGACTTCAATGGCAGCACCGGCAGGTGCGAAGGCACGATCCCCTCCAGGTTCACCGCCGGCATCTCGCTCACAGCAAAAGAGTATTCCCCGGGCGCAGGCCTGCTACTCCGATTGCGCTCCGTCAATGATCCGCCGGCGCCGGCGCTACGTATGTCTGCTAGAAGGCGCCACTCGCAGAACCGTCAACCAACAACCAGAAAAGGGGGTTGTATCCATGGCCGACCATTTGGATTCGCCTGGCCCGATCGCCGTCAACGTCGGTGACGACACGGCCAACGTCGGGTCCCCGAACGGCGACCCGCGCACCGACATCACCGATGTCTTCGCGTTTCTCAAGCCCGGCGATCCGAACAAGTCCATCCTCATCCTCAACGTCAACCCGCTCGCGCCCCTGCTCGCCGGAGCATTCAACAGCCAGGCCATCTATGAGATCAACGTCGACACGAACGGCGACGCGGTGGCCGACCTGTCGTTCCGGATTCGCTTCTCAGACGTCGAGTCGGGCTCGCAGACCGCGACAGTCCACCTCGCCTCCGGCGCCCTCGCCGCCGGCCTCAACGACGGCGGCCGCGCTGTCATCGGCGGCGCGCCTGTTTCTTTCGGGCGCGAGCCGGTCATCACCGCCCGTGGCGACTACAGGTTCTTCGCTGGGCTGCGCAGCGACCCGTTCTTCTTCGACCTTCTCGGCTTCATCGACGACTTCAACTTCGCGCACGGCGACTTTTTCGCCGACAAGAATGTCTTCGGAATCGTGCTCGAGGTTCCGAACAGCGCGTTGGGCACCACCGCCCAGACCACCAGCCTCTGGGGTCGAACGCTCCTGGAGCAGAACGGCGGCTGGGTGCGAGATGACCGTATGGCACGCGCGGCCATCAACACCGTCTTCAACCACGGCCAGGACAAGAACGTCTTCAACAACATCGATCCCAGCGACGACTTGACCGCGTCCACGACCGAAGGCATCACATTCGTCGAGAGCTTCGCCAACACCCTCACCGCGCTTGGCGGCAATCCCGGACTGGCGACTGTGCTGTTGCCTGACGTCCTCAACTACAACTTTTCCAAGCCCACCAACTACGCCGCACTCAATGGCCGCCGGCTTCAGGACGATGTCATCGACATCTCGCTCAGCCTGATCACAAGCGGCGGCTTGAAGACCGACAACGTCGGACCGCACAGCGACTACCTGTCCGACTTCCCGTATCTCGGAACCCCGCACTAGGAGGAGGAGCCATGAAAACACTTGCTCGGCGCGACTTCTTGAAGATGGCCGGCGCGGGCGCGGCAACGGTGATCGCCGGCGCCGCGGTGCCGGTCAGCGGCTACTTCGCCTGGATGGGCAAGAACGCAATGCGCTTTCGGGCGGTTGCCGGGATGCCACGCGCTCCATGGCCTGCGTACGCGTCGTACGTAATCGAAGGCAAGGTCGACATGAACAAGCGCAGCGGCAGCCTGGTCAAAAGCATCTATGCCGGAGCACCGGATGCGATGAGCGGGATCGCCTTCCCCGGGACGGTTCGCTCCGTCCGGATCACTTCGGTCCAGGAGTCGGGAAACACGATGACCATCGGCGGCGAGATCGCCGACAGCACGTCGCTCCTCAAGGGCGAGAGTCCCGCATTCAGCATCGTGGTCGATCGCTCGCATGGTCTGGCCCACGCCGACTTCCTCGGCCACAACGTCGTCATGAAACTCGACTGATCCCCTCATTACGCGAGCCCCCGCTCACCGGAGCGGGGGCTCGGCCGTCGCTCCGTATAATTCGCTGAGCCCCGCACGGGCGAAAATTTGAACTCATCGCTAACGGCCGTCATCCTGGCCGCCGGTCACGGCACTCGCATGCGGTCGCGGACTCCCAAGGTCCTGCACATGGTCTGCGGTCGCCCCATGATCGACTGGGTCATCGCCGCGGTCGCCGAGGCCGGTGCGGACACCATCACCGTCGTCATCAACCCGCACCATGCCGAGCTCGCGGCCCACCTCTCGGAGAAGGATCGGACGATCGAGGTCGTCTACCAGCGCGAGCCGAAAGGCACCGCCCATGCGCTGCAGCAGGTCGAGAACCTCAAGGGTGACGTGCTGGTCGTCAACGGCGATTCGCCTCTTCTCACATCGAGCACAGTCATGCGCGTCGTCGCCGCCCACCGGGGAGCAAAGCGCCCGGCCACGCTCGCGAGCATCGTCGACCCCACCCGCGACGATGGCCGCATCGTTCGCGGTGCCGACGGAGAGTTCGAGAAGATCGTCGAACGCAAGGACGCCTACGACGAGCTGCGCAAAACCAATCACGAGTTCAACGTCGGCATCTACTGCTTCGCCGGCGCGCGGTTGAAAGACGCCCTGGCGCAGATCTCGAACACAAACAACGCGGGCGAGTACTACCTGACCGACGTCTTCCTCGACCTCAAACCGGTCAACATCGTCACGCTCGCCGATCCGAACGAGGCGATGGGCGTCAAGGATCGAATCCGTCTCGCGGCAGCCGTGAAAATCATGCAGAGGCGAATCCTCGAGCGACTCATGGAAGACGGCGTCACCATCGTCGACCCCGACTCCACGTTCATCGACGCCGGAGTCACCGTCGGCCAGGACACGAGCATCGAGCCGTTCTCGGTCATCAAGGGCAAAACGGAGATCGGCAGCGAATGCCGCATCGGCCCGCACGTCCACATAGAGGACGCGAGGATCGGCGACCGCTCCGACTGCGGTCCGTTCGCGAAGATCCGGCCCGGCACCGAGATCGCCGAAGACGTTCATATCGGCAGCTTCGCCGAGCTCGTGAGGACCAAGGTGGGGAAGAACAGCAAGGTGCCGCATGTCTCGTACCTCGGCGACACCGAGCTCGGCGAGGACGCCAACATCGGCGCGGGCACGATCACGGCCAACTTCGACGGCGCGAACAAGAACCGCACCGAGATCGGAGACGGCGCCTTCGTCGGGGTGGATACGATGCTGGTCGCTCCCGTCAAACTTGGCAAGGGCGCGCGAACCGGGGCGGGCTCGGTGGTCACGAAAGACGTCCCAGACGGCGCGACAGCGGTCGGAGTTCCAGCTAGGGTGGTACGCAGAAAAGTTCCCTCTCCCCCTGGGGCAGAGGGTTAGAGAGAGGGGCGTAGAGCACCAAGGTGATCGGTAGATTGACGACCGCGGTCGAGTTCACAGGAGAGGAAGCCTCACCGTGGGGCGCCCTCAAGCTCATCGCGGGCAGCGCGAACCCCGACCTCGCGCAGCGCATATCGGACAAGCTCGGCGTCCCGCTCACGGACCCGCGCCTGCGACATTTCCCCGACGGTGAGATCAACGTCAAGATCGAGGACTCGATGCGCGGTCATGACGTATTCGTCATCCAGCCGACATCGCCGCCGGTGAACGAGCACCTGATGGAGCTGTTCATCATCCTCGACGCTTTGCGCCGTGCCTCGGCCGGCCGCGTCACCGCGGTCATCCCTTACTACGGTTACGCCCGCAAGGAGCGCAAGACCCAGCCGCGCGAACCCATCTCAGCGAAGTTGGTGGCCAACTTCATCACCCTCGCGGGCGCCGACCGGCTGCTGCTGCTCGACCTGCACGCAGAGGCCATCGAAGGCTTCTTCGACGTGCCGACCGATCACCTGTCGCCGCATCACATCATCGCCGACTACCTGAACTCGCTCAACCTGCAGCACATGACGATCGTCGCTCCCGACGCGGGTGGCGGCCGCCGCGCAGAGGCCGTGGCCAACCAGCTGTCGGCGCCGATCGCGTTCGGTTACAAGCGCCGGACGGGCGACGATGAGGTCGAGGTGATCGCGGTGTCAGGCGACGTCAAAGGCCGCGATTGCGTGGTCGTCGAGGACATCATCACCACAGGTGGCACGATCTCGAAGCTGGCGATGGCGCTGCACAACCAGGGCGCAAGGCGGGTTCTGATCGCGGCCACGCACCCGGTGCTCACAGGTGATGCCGTGGAGCGCCTGAAGAGGGCCAATGTCGAGCAGGTGATCGTCACCGATTCGGTGCCCATCACCGCTGACAAGCTTGGGCCAGATTCGCCGATCACAGTCCTGTCGGTCGCGCCTTTGCTCGCCGAGGCGATCATCCGGGTGCACGAGAACCGGAGCGTCAGCGAGCTCTTCCGATAGTCCTGCCGGCATGAACGCTCAGGAATGGATCGAAGTCATCGTCTTAGTGGTCTGCTTCCTGGCGGCCGCGCTCGCCGCCGGCACCGAGACGGCGCTCACGTCGGTCGGACGTTTGCGCGTCCGCTTCCTCGCCGAGCAGGGGAGCAAGGGCGCGGCAATCCTGCAGAAGCTGCGATCGGATCCGAACCGCTACCTCTCCACCGTCCTTTTCACGAACACTCTGGCGCTGATCGTCGCGTCGACCTCGACCACACTCCTGACCGATGCCCTGTTCACGAGCTGGAACGTGCCGAGCGCGTGGCGACTCTGGCTCGCATTGCTGGTGTCGTTCGTGCTTTCGGTGGTGCTGCTCATTGCGGCCGAGGTCACGCCGAAGACGCTGGCGATCCGGTACGCGGAGCGGGTTGCGCTGGCGACGGCGGGTCCGGTCGACCGTCTCGCTACGTTTCTCAGCCCGATCCTGTGGGCGGTCACGATCATCTCGCGAGCCCTGACCGGCGGCCGCGCGGCGCGCGCACCGTTCCTCACCGAGGAAGAGCTGCTCACGCTGCTGCACGTCTCCGAGGAGGCGGGCGTGATCGAGGAGCAGGAGCACCAGATGATCCACGGGATCATCGAGATCGGCGACAAAACTGTGCGCGAGATCATGATCCCGCGTACTGACATCGTGGCCATCGAGCGAACTGCAACGCTGCGCGAGATCGTCAAGGTTTTCAAAGAGGACCGGCACACGCGGACGCCGGTTTACGAAGAGGACCTCGACCACATCGTCGGCCTGGTTCATGCCAAGGACCTGCTGCTCTACTACACGCTCACCAGCGCGCAGAAGTTCGACATCGACAAGGTCCTTCGCCCGATCAAGTTCACTCCCGAGCAGAAGAAGGTCGATGAGCTGCTCCTGGAGATGCGCACCGAGAAGGTCCACATGATGATCGTGGTCGACGAGTACGGCGGCACCGCCGGCCTGGTGACGATGGAAGACCTGCTGGAGGAGATCGTCGGCGAGATCCGCGACGAGTACGACAGCGCAGAGGAGGAGCTGCTGGTCATCCTCAACGAGCGCGAGGCGCGGGTCGACGCCGGCTTCCCGCTCGAGGAGCTCAATTCACGACTCGGGTTGGCGATCGAGGAGTCCGGCGACTATGACTCGGTCGGCGGATATGTCCACGCGATGCTTGGAAAGATCGCTGTCGCGGGAGATTCGTTCCGAAGCGGGAAGGCGTTGTGGACCGTCGAGAAGGTGAAGGGCCGCCGCATCGAGACGGTTGGGTTGAAGTCCGATCAAGTCTGGCCGGAAGAAGCGCTCGTCGCGGCAGGCCTGGCGCACCCTTCCCAGGACGGGCGGGCGCCGGGCACTCACGATTCGAGCGACATGGAGGAACCTACTGGCCACGTATCGTGACCGGGCGGTCGTGCTGCGCAAGCTCGACTACGGCGAAGCTGACCGCATCTTCACGCTGCTGACGCGCACCCACGGGAAGGTTGGCGCGATCGCGAAAGGCGTGCGTCGCCCCGAGAGCAAGTTGGGCCCGTCGCTCGAGCTCTACGGACACGTTGACGTGCTGCTCGCGAAAGGCCGCGGTGAGCTCGACGTGGTCGCGCAGGTGCAGCGCATGCCCGGAGAGCGGATCACGGGAGACGTGGAGCGGATGTCGCACGCGGCGTTGATCGCAGAGCTGGCCGAGCGGGTTTGTGAGGACCGGCACCCGGTTGACGGCGTGTATGAGCTGACTGTGATGGCGCTGGACGAGCTGGCGCGGGAGACCGATCCGCGCCGGGCCTCGGCTTACTTCTTGATGTCGGCGCTCGACCTGCTCGGATACGCGCCTCAGCTGATGGAGTGCGCGTCGTGTGCGAAGCCGTTGAAGCCGAAACCGGCCGTGTTCAGCCCGGCTGCGGGCGGATTCCTTTGCGACGACTGCGCGCTTGCCAACATGCCGCTTGTCCCGCTCGCTGCAATAAAAGTTCTTCGACTGATGGCAAGCGGAGATATTCAAACGTATCGCCGTTTGAAACTCGATGGGGAATTGATCGAAGCCATCGAGGGTGTGCTGACAGCGCAGCTGGAGCATCACCTGGACCGCCGCCTGAAGTCGCTAGCATTCCTGCACCAAATGAGATCAATGACGAATTTCACCTCCCCACCCCGTGGGGAGGTCGGCCCCGCGCGAAGCGCGCGGCCGGGTGGGGAGTAGCACGCCAGTTTGAGCGTCCCCCGCGAACAACTGATGGAAAAAGTCGTGGCGCTCACGAAGCGGCGCGGCTTCATCTTCCCCTCCAGCGAGATCTACGGCGGGGTGTCGGGCTTCTACGACTACGGCCCTTACGGGGTCGCGATGAAGCGGGCGATCCGCGACCTCTGGTGGCGGCACATGGTGGAGTTGCGCGACGACGTTGTGGGCCTGGAGTCGACGCTCATTATGCCGTCGGCTGTGTGGGCCGCCTCGGGCCACTTGACCAACTTCGTCGACCCGCTGCGCCAGTGCCTCGGCGCGTGCAAGAAGCGCTGGCGCGCGGACCATGTGAAAGGCGACCGGTGCCCTGAATGTGGAGGCCCGCTCGA
>WNFS01001428.1_pt1 | contig 17788 bp, 21 predicted proteins | sample 5400141 | NCBI WGS metagenome assembly WNFS01 (sample SAMN13153358, study PRJNA577476) | soil metagenome | isolation source: 60 cm saprolite under Madrone tree | place: USA:California | collected 2016-06-14
GTCCGTCGCAGTCAACGCGCCCAGATGCGATGGGCTCGTCTCATCCCTCTCTTGAACCGGTGGATTCCGCAACCCCGTATTCTGCATCCTTATCCTGATGCCCGCTTTGCCGCCACTCATCCACGATAAGAGCCGTATGTGTAGACGCGCTTGTACGGATCCGTGCGGGGGTTGTGTCAAGACGACGGGAAAGCGTCATGCTGTACGAAAGATGAAGGTAGGCCCTTCGAAGCCGCCCTGTAGGGGGAGGCTTCAAACTGCCATAAGCTGCTTCGGTCAAAAGCCGCGGTGGTGAACGTTATGGTTAAAAGGCGTGACAGTCCGATCATGTCAAGTGGGAATAAGAGAGATGAGTGCAAACTAACCTCTGATGAAGCATCGAAAGGATCTACGACGACACCAAAACCGGAGTTTCCCCCGTGCTCTGGGAGCAGCATGGCAGATGCCTACGTACTGGCCATGTGGTGTCCGGTGTTCAGGAGGCATGACTCTTATTCGGGCTTTCGTACGGAACTTGAGAACCTGTTCGGTGATGCTAAGGGAAAAGGCACAAGCGGAGGCCCCGCGAGGCTGAATGTACCGATGCGCCGATCAGGCTCGGACTGCTCCATAGTAGTGACGAAACGGAGTAATGCCCGTGGAGCGAAGGGAGCAGGTCACCCACGCTGGGATAGAGTCAACTGGAAACAGGAAGAACTCACCGTCCTGGCGGAAGGCGGTAGCTTTCACTGGGTGGCACGAGCCGTGTGACTGGAGACGGTCAAGCACGGATCTGTGAGGGCCTCGGGGTGAAATTCCCCGGGGCTACTCGGCGCGATCAGCGATGGTCGTCCCTACCGCGACAGTTATCCTGTAAAGTTACAAATCAAGCTATCAAGTCCTGGTAAACGCTGCCGGTGCTAAGGGAAATCTTCAACACCGCCCCAAACATGTAAACAAACGGGATCAACTGAAGGACGACGGCGAGTGAAAGAAGCCGCTGAAACGACTCCTGGATTCCTGCTCCCGCGAAATTCATGGCGACGAGCAACATGGACACGGTGGCGTGCGTGATCAGCGCGGCATAGGGCGTAGCGTACTTTGGATGAATTCTGCCCATCCACCCGGGCAGGTACGAATCGAGACCAGCAACAAAGGGGATTCGAGCCGAACCTCCAAGCCAAACGGAACCGATCCCCGCTATGGAGACCGTCAAGAGCAGAGCGAATGGGCCAATAATCCAGCCAATTCTCACTTTGTTCGTCATGTAACCAACAGTCTCGATAATGCCTTGAATCGCGGTGATATCCTGCTTTTTAGCGGAGACCAAAAGCGCCATCGTCGTGACTATGTAGAGCAATCCCGCAAGGATTCCGCCCAGGGCAACTGCTCCGGGAAGGATTCTCTCGGGAGGCGTGCAACCGATCACTCGCATTACTCCCGCAACTTTTGCCGTGAGTATGCTCATATGAGCAGAGGCTACCACCGGATAACGCCCGCCAGAGATGTAGCATCCCACCGAATCGACAGGGATGTTCTTGTGTCCTAGCACCACTCCTGGCAACGTCTCTACTTCCACATCGCGAATGGCGGAGCGCTGTACTTCCGCAAACCGCCTGATTTGCTGTTGCGCGAATCGGATGTCGGAAATGACTTGACTTGGAACAGACGCCACGATTTCCTCGGTTTGCTCGCGGCTTAAACAGAAGGAAACTGGGTCCCATTTGTCCAATTCGGCGGACAGCTTCCGCACAGCTGTACCGCCATGGCTCCTGACATCGGACAAGATGGTCTCGACAGTGGATCGCAGAATCTTGTCGATTTCTTCACTGCTGCCTGAAAATTGGGCGCCTTTTATCTGTCTGGTCATGCTTTCATCACTCACAAGGACTTCGTAGATCACTTGAATTCTGGTTCGTCACTCGTTGGTGAACGCTTCCTCTTCTTCTGTAGTCGATTTCAGCGCAAGGGACGAGCTGAGATTCCATTACTAATGAACTGGACGATTCGCCGAGCGAATGTACCGTCCCGATCGAGGTCAGGATTGTAGATCGTGACGTCCCATCCGATGACTTGCGTGCTCGCCAAAAACGCTTTGGTAAGGGGCTCAAGTTGCTCCCAGGAAAGTCCTCCAGGCTGTGGATAGTCAACCGCGGGCAAGGCTTCAGTCGACAATACGTCGAGATCGACGTGTAACCACACTGCTGAAACTCTTGTCAACAACCGGGACAAGGCTGAAGCCGCGATCCTCTCCGACGAGCCCGCCTGAACCTCCACATCGTTGTGAAGTTCGACCATTCCTGCGATCGAGGACGAACCATCCTTACGGATTACTTCGGCGTCCCGCGCCCCCAAGATGATTACCTCTGATTTGTCCACTAGCGGAAACAGGCTGGAGAGCTTCTTAGGAAGTCCTTGCGTCTTGAGTCCCAGCGCCAAGCCCAGCTCCATGTCTGCTGCCTCACCTGTCAATGACTCGTGAGGCGCATAGGCGTCCTCGTGTCCGTCAATAAACGCTAGGCCGGTGCGGGCTCTTGCATCCCGAAAGCATGCCAGGCCCCCGAGCAGCGCTGGACAGTCGCCCCCGAGAACGACCGGAAACCGTAACTCCGCTCGAGCTTTGCTGACTGCGGCTTTGACCGCATAAATCATGGATGTGGTCGAGTCTGGAGAAATCAGCCCAGAGTTCGGATCGCGTTTCGGCTCAGGCGATTCGAACGAGACGTCGCCGTAGTCTTTGACATCGGAGATTTTCTTGAGGCTTTCGATCAAACCGGCCTTTCGCAGAGCCATGGGCGCCCTCGCGACACCATATGTAGTTCCTGCGGAGTTCGTGGGAACACCAATCACGGCGATTCGCGGCATGGGCACCTCGTTCGTAATCGCAAACCTGAACTTCGAAGCGACAATCCCCGCACTCGTCACTCCAAGGAATGTGCGGCGACTGTAGTTTTTTTTGCTCACCGAGATCTCTCCCCGTGGTTCAACATCTTGTTCGATGATGTGCTTGTTGACATCGTGAAGGCTGACATTTGTTTGGCGAGGTTGTCACTCACACCGGCCACCAGTGCTCTGCGCTCCCGCGACTGGCAGGCAGTTCTGCTTTTGCGACGGTTCCGAGTCGATGGCGATGAATTGCGGCTAACCCCGAGACTAGTCCCATGGCCGCAACCGTCATTGCGGTACTAACTCCAAATTTGGTGGCAACAGCTCCCCAAATGGCGCTGCCGATTGCCATTCCGCCCTGTAGCACGAGCACGTACATGGAAATGGATCGCGCCCGCACCCAGTCGGCTGACATTGTCTGAGCCACGACATTGAGAATGGCGAGGATTGTGATCCATCCCACTCCAGCGGCGAACAAAACAATGCATAGAAACCAAAGAATAGAGATACGACTGGATGCATAGGTGACCAAAGCGAATAGCATCGTGGCGAGCGCTACTAGCTGGTCCTCGGAAAGCTGACGCCGCACGATCGGGAGTATCGCCGCGCCCAGCACGGCGCCCACGCCGAAACTGCCCAGCAAGAGACCGTAGCCGATTGAACCGAAAGGCCGCGCGATCAAGGGAAGCATTGCCAGCAAAGCGCAGCCGGACAGACTGAAGACGCCAGTTCGCACCAAGACGGCGCGAACTTCCGGAGACTGCCGGGCATGATGGAAGCCTGTGCGAATGGCAGGCAAGATGGGTTTCCTAGCCATACCATGAACTCGCTGGGACCGTTTCCAAGTATGGAGAAAGAAAATGACCCCGAAGAAAGAGAGAGCGTTCAAAAGAAAGGCCGCTCCAGATCCCACAGTGGCAATAATTAGCCCACCCAAAGCCGGGCCAACGGCGCGAGCAACATTGAAACCCGCCGAATTGAGAGCCACAGCCGCCTTATGATGATTTACGGAGACCAGTTCGGGGGTGATGGCCTGCCAAGCAGGATCGTTCATTACGGTGCCTGCGCCTAGCAGGAATGTAAATATGAGCAGGATCCAGGGACTGACGCAACGCGTCATCGCGAGGACGCCCAGAGTGGCTGCCGCGACTACCATCCAGCTTTGGCACACGAGCAGCATTCGGCGGCGGTCCACCATATCGGCCAGCGCACCCGCAGGAAGGACAACCAGGAAAACGGGAAGACTGGTAGCGACCTGGACGAGGCTCACCATCATGGGTGAAACTGTCAAGCAGGTCATTTCCCAGCCTATGCCAACATTCTGCATCCAAGTCCCGGTGTAGGAAATGACGGCCACAATCCAAAAACGCCGAAAGAGCGGCTCCCGAAAAGGAGCCAAACCGGCTCCATGATGGAGCGGCTCCTGTTCGATACCCCGCGGACTGTGCTTCGCCTTGTGCATGACAATCATTAATGAGTAGTTCGACCTCACTCTTGTCTGTTTTGGCTCGGAGTCGACTAGTTTGCCGCAACAGAATGTCGAAATTATTCAAGGGGAGATACTCAACCATTTGCCGTAATGATTAGAATCATGAATCAACGCCTCCACAGTCAGTGCGAGGCGAGTCGTTGCTATGGCTTTCCAGGTAGAAATTGACCTGGACTTGACTCTCGCGTTCTGCTCGCCGCCGCGTCGATGGTTTTGCCAAGATGGACAAACGACCCATTCGGGTACTCGAGAATCTTCGCTATCGTCCGAACTGCTTCGGGTCGAGTCGTGTACCGCACCTGCTGGCGGCTGTGCTCCCAGCGCCGCGGCCGCTAGAACATGGTTGGTCGCAGCCTCGTCTTTCGCCTGCTGGCCGAAGGCCCGCACGCCGTTGAATGCACGATCGGTTAGCTCTGCCCTATTAGGCCGGCAGGGTTGTTTACCCATGGCCGAGGAAGCGGAAGCCCCGACACTCACTGCAAGAAGAGCCGCGCAGCATGTTAGGATCTCTTCGGCTGACGACGCTTGCGAGTATTTGTATATTCTGACCCTACGACCAAGCCTAGGCCCGCTCCACCTCATGCTGGCAGATACACCGTGGCCTCGCGGTTTCGGTGCCGCTCTTGCGAGCGTGGATACATTCTCCGACGGCTCCAGAACAGTTCGTTGCCTCCCCGCTCTGCCTTGTACGCCACGCACGATGGGACGTACGGTCTGATCGAGTTCCTCCTCTCCAGACAACATAGTCCGTGAAACTACCTCAGATAGCGCTCTCACTGTTGACTCCGCACATTTATGAGTTGCGAATTCAATGGCAATTCTTGAAGTCAAAAACTGGTGTTTGCGAGAAAGACATCGGTTGAACCGTTGGCGTCGTTGGGGAGGAGGTTCGATGCCCCGCCGCCAAAGACGACAAAATGTCCGCTGGCGCTGATAGCCGGGATCACTGAGTGGAAGTTGCCTTGGTCTCCGGCTGCGCTGACCGACACTCGCAACGTGCTCGGCAAACAGGGCGTGGACGCCGTAAGGCACGTGTCGCGAACGAATACGTCTGTAAAACCGTTGGTGTCACCGAGCACGAGGTTTTGCGCGTCGGAGTTGAATGCAATGAAGCGCCCGCTGGCACTCACCGAAGGCAGGCCGCTCGCGGCATTGCCTGCCAGGCCAGCGGTTGAAGCGGAAACCAGAATGGTCGTCGGGAGGCATTCGGCTGGCGCGCCGGCACAGGTATCGCGAAGAAAAACATTGTCGATACCCTGGGGGACACCGCCGACTACGAGGTTTGAGGCGAACGATGCGAATGCGATGAACCTACCATCCCCGCTGATGGAAGGGAACGTGCTGCCTTGATTGCCCTGCAAGCCTCCGGGACCGACGGAAACGCGCGTGGTGGTGGGAGAGCAGCCCACTGGTGCGTCGAAACACGTATCTCGGACGAAGACGTCCACGAATGTTGTCGTGTCGTTTGGAGTCAGATTTTTCGCCGCCGAGTCGAACGCAACATACCGGCCGTTCGCGCTCATTACCGGCACCGTGCTAGCGTCATCTGCTTCTGAGCCATTGGAGGCGACAGACAATCGAGTTGTGCTGGGTGAGCAGCCGACGGGCGCGCCCTGGCAAGTGTCGCGCAAGAAAACATCGAACGTCTGGTTATTGTCGTTGGCGACGAGATTCGTGGCATTGGAGCCAAATACGATGAAACGGCCGTCCGCGCTGAGAGATGGTGCGAAGCTGTTGCCGTTGGACTCAGTTCCGTCCGACGCGACGGAGACTCGAGTCGTGGCTGGCGTGCAGCCGACAGGCGCTCCCACGCAGGTGTCGCGGAGAAATATGTCCGTTGAAGCGTTACTGTCGTTGGCGACCAGATTGGTGGCATCAGACGCGTACGCCACAAAACGCCCGTCGGCGCTGATCGCTGGTACTGTCGCGAATCCGGCTGAAGCGCCACTATCGCCATTTCCGAGCGAGCCATCCGGTACGACCGAAACGGGAACCGTGCTCGGCGTGCAACCAGCGGTGGCGGCGATGCAGGTATCGCGAAGGAAAATATTCTCGAAACCGTTCGTCGCGATCGACGTGAAATTGGATGCCCTAGAAACGAAGGCGACGAATCGACCACTCGAACTGATCGCTGCGAGGTTGCTATCGCCGTTACCCTCAGTCCCGTCGGTCGCCGCGGAAACAAGCGCGATAACATTCGCAGGTGATGGTGGAGGCGGCGCCACTGTGTTAATCGGGAAATTGATGGAATTCGAGATGGTGCTGCCGAGGGATGCCGGATTGACTACTGTGACGGAGGCAGAGCCCGAGGAAGCAATATCGGCGGCGGTGATGGTAGCCGTTAGGAGCGAAGGCGATTGAAACGTGGTGGAACGTGGCAAACCATTCCAATCAACAGTCGACGAAGATACAAAACTGCTGCCATTCACAGTGAGTGTAAATCCAGCGCCTCCCGCGGTCGCGCCGGTCGGGTTGAGCGATGCGATTTGTGGGAACTGATCCTCTCCTCCGCCGCTCGCGCCTCCACCGGCGCTGCAACCAACCAACAGAAGCCCGGAAAAAAAGCAAATTACACCCATGCGTATCGTGGACCCCATCTTTCGTCTCCCAGGTACGAATTCTGCTCAGCGTCGCAACTGCGCCGACCAAGTCAGGCTGAATGCCAGCGATTTCCGTCACTGTCGTCAAAACGTTGTAAGGCGCTGCATGTTTCTCTTGTGAAACAAACGTTGTCAAGCAATTGGAACTCCTTCCAGCAAGGCACACTGAGCGCCCAGAATATGCAGGGATTTCGTGCGAAACAGATTCGGGGTCTCTAGTTACTTGCCCGGTTTTGTGTCTGACAATTCCAGCAGTGTGTCCGGGGTTTCCTTGTCGAAGCGCTGTGACGATCTTCTGCGGACTGGTTTTGCCCGGATCGTAGCTTACTTGGACGCCGTTATTTTTTGAGCCGATCATAACGTTCTTGGCGCATTCGACTTGCAGCATGCTTTGAGTAGCCTCCAGGCATCTCCTTAGACCTGCCGACGAACTGATTCTGAAATATTGGCGCCGGTAACAAGCAGTACAGTTGGCCCGTCCAGTGCAGAGCTGGCATCATCCGCGAGCCAGGCGGCTGTCGTTGCGGCTCCTGCAGGTTCTGCCATGACCTGCTCATTCACCCAGAGGTGCCGAATGGCGTTGAGCATTTGTTCATCGCCAACTAATCGAACATCGTCCACAAGTTCTTGAATTGCGCGCACGTTTTCATCCACGGGGACGCGCGTAGCAAGACCATCGGCAATCGTGTTGCATGTCTCCGTGCGGACCGAGACCCCTTGCATCCAGGACAGGTAATAGGCAGGCGCACGCTCCGCCTGAACCCCAATTATTCGCAGCTTGGGCCGCAAATGCTTAGCGGCCGAGGCGACTCCTCGAATGAGGGCACTATCACCGATTGGAACCAAAATGGCTGCGACTTCTGGCAACTGCTGAACGATTTCGGAAGCAATCGTAGCCGCGCCCGCAGGCACATTCGGGTTGGTCGCATCATCTAACACGAAGGCGTCCCTTTGATTTGAATATTCCGCCGCGAGTCCCCGCGCCTCGGTAATATCCTTGCCGTCCTCGACGATTAATGCGCCCAATTCCTGGATTCGTTTGCGCTTCACTTCGTTCACTGGGTAAGGCACGAAGATCTTAGCCGGCACGCTTAGCAGTCTTGCAGCATAAGCGACCGCAGCACCATGATTTCCCGTACTTGCGGTAACTACCTCAGTGACCGGACGCTGTTCAATCTCAGCATGCAATGCGAACAGCGCACCGCGGACCTTGAACGATCCGGTAGGCATTTCTGTTTCCAGCTTTAGATAAATCGAAGCATGGTCGTGCCGGTGAAGTGAGGAGGCGCAGAGAAGCCGGCTGGACGGCAGACGATCGCGCAGGAATCCCTGGGCTTCTTGTATTTGCGACCACGTGGGTTTCGCAGGCCGAACAAGACTCATCGCAGCGATTCTCATCGAGACTTCGACCCCGCATCTCGCCGCATCTTGCGTGGCACGATGGTGATCGGTACCTCCTGCCGGCGATACATGCAAACACCATGCACATCTTCGCAGACGTAATAGAGAGCGTAGGCTGGAAGGATTACCGCTTGGGCGAGGCTTCGCTCAGGACGCTTCACCTCGAACTCCACTTCGCGGGGCTCCGTGCTGGGCTCCCGGGAAGGATTGGGAACGGTGATGAGGTGCTGACTGACATCCCACCCAGCGGGCGCATCGACCCAAAAGGCGAAGTCTCCGGCCTCGTTATTCCAGTGAGTCTTGTTCGCTGGATTGGGGCGAAACACCACGTGAACGCGTTCGGAGGCTTGCTGAACCCGAGTATTCGGCACCACCGCGGTTTCCACCTTTATGAATTGCCCGGCGTCCCTGAGGATTCGTCCTCGCGGGTCAGGCTCTTTGACGCTGCCTGAGGCCGCTGCAAAAGACTTATCGGAATGCGCGAATTCCGCTCCGGTGGGTTCGACTGAGAGAGGCGCTGGAATCTCGCCTCGAGCCGCAATTTCTTTTCGTGCGGTGATCACCCAGTCGTAGAAGGAGTAAGGTTTGTCGAGCCGCGGACCGTATTGCTGAATGCGACGTCGCCAAATATATTGGTTCGGATTGATCTCCAAAGCTGAGCTCCATTGCTCGACTGCGTTCTGGAAGTCTTCCGCCTGGCGGACGCTCGAGTCGTAGCGTTCGCGATACGCCACACCCAGCCGGAAATGCAGTGACCCCGAATCAGGCTCCAGGCGCAAAGCGTGTTGATAGGCTTGGATAGCGTCCGAGGTTCGTTGTGGCCCGCCCCATTCCACGAGCGCATTGGCGTAAGCCGACCAGGCTGCGACCGCATCGCGCTGCGTGGCTTGTTTAAGAAGATCGAGGTCCGGAACGCGGTTGGCGACTTCCGGTAGACTAGAGGGCCTCTCGAACGTCCTATTGATGAATTTCTCTTCGATTTCTGTAGGCTCGGGGTCTACCATTCGGATAACACCATATTCATCGATGGCTAGCGTAGTAGGAACGGCAGAAACGCCAAGAAGGTCGAGCGAGTCTACCAGAACCGGCCAGGGCATCTGTTTCCATTACATAAAGAGCCGCGCGCGGTCCGGATGCTGCTCTTCGATGATCCCTGCCATTTGGATCTTGCCTTCTTGTTGCCATTTTCTTGCCGCTTCGTGCCACCCGGGCACGTGCACACGGCAGCCTGCTCACCAAGACGCGAAAATGTGAAGGATCAGCTTCTTTCCGCGGAAGTCCGCCACAGAGCCGGGCCGACCGTCGCCGAGGTAAGGAAAAATCATGGTTGGGAACACTTGACCTTCACGGAACTCCGCCGAGTCGGAGGTCTGCGCACGGGCTCCCACACCATGGAAGGGCATGATTCCTATCAGTTCTACCGCTGAAAATGCAATTGCCATGACCACCGAGCCTCGTCTAAGCATCCTCCACCTCCGTCTAGATCACATCTTCCGGGGCCGCACGCGTCTTCTGTGCGCCCCGAAGTCCCATAGCGATTCCCTCGCGTTGCTTCGCTGATTCCACACTTCTACGTTGTTATCCTTGGTTTGATTCTAGAGGCCGATTCACCATACGAGGCGATTGAACCGGCTTAGATAGAACGCGACGTCGGCGAGTTTGTCGAAGAACAAAAGGACGCCGACGCTGACGAGCATCACTCCGCCAAATCGCTCAACCCACAGCAGATGCCGGCGAAATCTCTGAAAGACGGTGAGAAAACGGGACAGGCTGAGGGCCACGAAAATAAACGGCATTCCAAAGCCCGCCGAATAAACAGCCAACAGGCTGGTTCCTTGCCATACGGAGTTTTGCGTCGCCGCCATCATCAGCATGGCGGCCAGCGCGGGCCCGGCGCACGGGGTCCAGCCGAAAGCGAAAGCCAGCCCGAGCAAGAAGGAACGGAACTTGCCCTGCCGTATTTGGCGCTGAAATCGGAGATCTCGATGCAAGAATTGAATCGGAAGCCATCCCAGGAGAACCAGGCCAAAGAAGACGATGCCCGCACCGGCGATACGATTCAGCCAGTCACGGTGGGCGGACAGGAAACGGCCTACGGTCCCCGCCGAAGCGCCTAGGGATATGAACAGAACGGAAAAGCCAAGCACAAAGAGAAAAGAATTGAGGAGGATCGCCCGCCAATGCCAGGAACCATCTTCCTGCAACTGCTCCGCACTGAGACCCGTCATGGTTCCCACAAATCCCGGCACCAGCGGCAGGACGCAAGGGGACAAGAAGGAAATCATGCCGGCCAAAAAGGCCGCTGTGTAGGTTAGTTCCACAAGTTTCTCCCTGGGCTTAATGTCCAGCGGCCTTGTTATCACCAGCGGCTAGAAGTTTCTGTATCTGTCCGGCAAACTTCCGAGCATCCAAAAGACGTGAACGATCGAATCCTTCCCCTTGGTACATCCATTCCGTCGGAGTCGGAGCACGGTCTCCCCAGCGAACGTCCGGGCCGAAGGCAAAATACACATCCCAGGCAGGCGCATGGTAGGGAACATTCAGAATTGTCGAGTACTCTTTTCCTGAAAAACCCTTCGGATCGACGTAGTGGATTGCCCGTGAATCGGGCATACGACTGGATTCCTTCAGCCCGTTTTTATATAAGGTGGTCTCATCCTGATAATTCAACACCGGTATCCAAACAACGTAGACCGCGAGCTGGCCGCTGGAAATCGTTTCCAACACTTGCTTTTGAATTTCGGAAGCTCCCCAGCGGCAGGGAGGGCAGGTGGGGTCCACGATCACGATCAACCGGACCTTGCCAATGTCCTGATTAAACCGGGCGCGTAGCGGATCGAGTTTCTGGTCCAGTGCGGGCAGCGCTTTCTGTTGCGCCCGGGCCGGTCCCACACCCGCCAGGATCAGTACCCCGAGAAGTGCCATCAGCGCTGTGTTGCGTGTCCATCTCTCTGCGTAAATCTGCATGATCTTCTCCCTTGAAAAATGCACAGCCAACTATCGCGAGGCTGGCGGTACCAATCCGTTCAAACGGTAGTACGTCGCCAGGTTGCCGTAGTGCTCGCTCGCATGAATCATGGAGTCCGCCACATTGCCGGAACCCGGCTTATGCTTGAGCGCCTCCTCCAATTCCTGGAATGATTCCTTTAGCTTGGCTACCGCCTGAGCTTTTGAATGAAAAGCAAATTCGCTCACGTCCTGCGGTGGTTTTCCAAGGTCATCCGCGGCGTTTAGATGGTTGTACCGCGCAACGTGCATGATGATCTCCCCAAAGGTCCGCGTGTCTTCATTCGGCCTGTAACCGTATTTGTCTTCCGGAAACTCCTCGGCAGCCTTGACAAAATGATTCCGCACATACGCCAAACCGTGCCCCCAAGCAAACGTTCCAGCTTCAGCCTCGCCCGCTGTCTTACTCCTCTCCTGAGCCAACCCGGGAGCAGCTGCAACAGCGAAGACGCAACCCAGGACTACAACTAAGAGCACCTTCATCGTTTCATCCTCCTTAATCCGACCTCTGGCAAACTCCGCATGCAGGCCCTGGCAAACCGCGGAATAAATGATCATTTCCGGCGATGATTCACCTGAAGAGGAGAGTAATAGGGTAGCCGCCCTTGCGCATGTGCCAGTGGTCAGTGTCGTGTCCCATGACTTTCGGCAGGGGTAATTGTGAAGACCTGGCGCGTATACTTTGAACATCGTATGGAACTGACTCCAACCTCGCAGCGCCTGTTCCGGGTTGCTCTGCTGGGCACCATGGCCACTCCCCTTGTACTCGTCCTTGTGAGCCTGGTCCGGAATCCGAGTTGCTTCGGAAAAACGCGAATTGTCGTCTGGTGGCTCGGTGCCTACGCGATCTTCAGCCTTGTATTCTGGCTCACTGCCAGTCAAGGCGAAAAATTGTCGCGAGCGTGGCTGAAGGCGTCTCTGATAGTTGAGTCCGCACTAGTGTTGCTCATGGTCAATACGATCTGCAGCGGCTACGAGGGTGCTTTGCTGGTCGTGGTAGCGGGCCAGCTCGCTCCGATGTTCTCTTTGGCTGCCTCGCTGAGCTGGGTGGCCGGGCAGACTCTTCTGATGGGTTTGGTGATTCGCTCGCATTTTTCCTTGCAAATTGCTCTCGCACTTTCCGTCTCATGGCTTGGGTTTCAGATTTTTACTGTGCTCATGTCGCACGCGGCCGCACGCGAAGCAACAGCCAGAAACGAGCTGGCCAAGCTGAACACGGAGCTTCGCGCAACGCAGCAGTTGTTGGTGGACAGCGGCCAGGTAGCGGAGCGCATGCGGATTGCTCGCGAACTGCACGACTTGGTTGGTCATCATTTGACCGGACTCAGCCTCAATTTGGAGGTGGCCAGCCATCTCGCTCAAGGCAAGACGCAAGAGCATATCCAGACGGCGCAGTCAGTAACCAAACTCCTTTTACAGGACGTCCGTGAGGTCGTAAATAGTCTGCGGGGCGACGACAGCTTCGATCTCGGGCGAGCCATCCGCACACTGACCAAAGACATACCAAAGCCCCGGATTCATCTGGACGTGCCAGAAGATTTAGGGATTTACGATCCCGTTCGCGCGGAGACGGTTCTCCGCTGCGTCCAGGAGATCATTACAAATGCAGTTCGGCATTCCGGGGCCCAGAATCTATCGATTGAGTTGGTCAAGACGGCGGATGGGGTGGAAGTTCGCGCACGAGATGACGGCAGAGGAGTCAAGCAACTGAAACCCGGCAACGGCCTCACTGGGATGCGAGAACGCGTTGAACAGGTTGGCGGACACTTAGAAATCGAGTCAGCGGCCAGCGCGGGATTCTGCCTAAGAGCGCGGATTCCCACGGTAGAGAGTCCCACATGATCCGCGTGTGCATCGTTGAGGATCAGACGCTTGTTCGCCAAGGGTTTCGCAGTCTGCTCGAACTCGCCCAAGACATGAAGGTCGTTGCCGAAGCCCACGACGGAGAGGAAGCCCTGATTGTCATTCGGAAGGCGAAGCCGGATGTAGTTCTGTTAGATATCCAGCTGCCCAAACGCAACGGAATCGAGGTGCTCAAGGCCCTGAAGGAATCCAATCAACTTCCTCCTACTCTAATTCTCACGACGTTCGACGATGACAACCTGGTCCTTGAAGGAATTCGAGCAGGCGCGCGGGGCTTCCTGCTCAAAGACGTCACGCTGAAGCAACTCACCGAAGCTATCCGTACACTCAAGGAGGGAGGGACCCTCATCAAGCCAGTCATCACCGAGAGGATCTTACGAGGGCTGGAGCAGGCAAGGCCCGACTTTCTTAGCCTAAACCCTCCAGACCCACTTACAGCGCGTGAGACCGAGGTCTTGCGACTCATGGTTGCCGGCTATAGCAATCGTGAGATTGCGGAAGCCATTAGAGTGTCCGAGGGTACGGTGAAGAACCACGTCTCCAGCATCCTTTCTAAGCTGGGAGTACGTGATCGTACGAGAGCGGTCCTCAAGGCCCTCGAATTAGGATTCATTTAAATTGTTCGGGGCTGGCGATTTGCCATTCGTGTGCACGCAAGAATGCCTCCAGCTCATTTGCAGTGCTCAAAATCAGATTCGAGCATGGTCCTACCGTTCTCCAGGGGTCGCCAACACTTTGGTGGCGAACTCAATGTTTTCCCCTTCCAATCCTGTGAACACCAGAGTCGTCTCCAAGATTTGACCCGGCCTGAACACATCGGTTGGGATTGGAATGGTAATGAACTCCCGTCCCGCCGGTGTTGTCATGCAGGTATGCGCGTGGGCATTTGCAACGTGGACGTTTCCCGACGAGAAATCCACGACCAATGAGATCGGCGCCCGGATCGGCGCGTTCGATATGTTCTTCAGTGTCATCGTAGTTTCAAATCGACGCTCTTGATAATCGAACCGAAGTCCGCCGCGCGTTACAGACACTGCGTTTGTCACATCCTTAGCAGGTATCACCTGCGGAAGGAGCCCCAAAGCACACCCAAAGGACTGGAGAACATTCATCGCTTCATAGTTCGCCGCTCCGTTCATGATGCTGATGTCTTTTGGATCAGCCCTCAGGGCGTTGCGCATAAGAATGAAGAATTCGCCCGCTTTTTCGCGAGACACGCTGCCAACAAATGTTTTCTCATGCGGTCCAATTCCCGTGACAACCATCAGGGAGAGCCAGGCCTCTTCCTCCTGCTTGCGCGTTACGGCCGTCTTCGCGACCTCGATGAACCGCTTCATATCCTCGACCGTCACCATGAACGACAGTTTAGTGTACGTTTTCACCAAATCATCGCTATCGAGGCCCGGTGCAGCCCGAAAGCGCTTCCAGTCCAGTTCTCGGCCGCTAATTGTGAACACCATTGGCAAGAGTAGGCCCCTTTGCGCGCCGAGGAATTGAATGCGAACGATCGCCGTGGAAAGATCCTCTGAAGAAAGATCATCGACCGATTGCAGCGTAGTGACCCGCTCTTGGTCTACTTCTGTACCCTTGATCGCAAAGAGGATGGGCGGAAGCGTCTCGCTTGCATCGCCGAGATATGCAATGCGGACGACGGCAGTGGAAAGGTCATCTAGCGAAATACCATCGAGAGATTGGAGCTTGCTGACCAACTTCGGGTCTGCCTGTGTGCCCTTAATTATGAAGACGACTGCCGGAATAGGCTCGTTCTGGGGACCATCATACTCAATGCGAATAACAGTTGTTGAAAGATCTTCTAACGAAAGATGCGAGAGTGCCTGCAAGAGGTTGACCCACCGGGCCGCGCTTCCTAAGCTTAGGCTAAACAACGAAGCTAGAAGAATCACAGTTTTCTGCAGCAGCGTTAGATCCATCCTTGTCCTCTCCGTCAAGCAGAAAAAAAGGGGTGCTACAAACGGCGTCAACTCTGCAGCATATTCTCGAGCTTGGCGCGGTCAAAACCTACGACGACTTCACCGTCTATCAGTGTCACCGGCGTGGTCATGTAACCGAGCTTTTCGAGCTCCGTCAACGCAATCTCATCAACTGCGACATTTCGCTCTGTGTATTCGATCTTGTTTTGCGAAAGAAACTCTTTCACTTTTCCGCAGAACATTCAGTCGGGCTGGCTGTACAAGACGACTCTTCTACTCATGAGAACCCTCCGCAACCTCTAAAACGTCTTGCCCTGTACGACCCTCAGCCCGTCCTTGGCGGCCCGTGTGACATCACCCAGGCAGCATTTTCCAGAGGGATTCTTCACTTCACAGGCGCAGTTGCCTGCCTTCACTTCCACTGTAACGCGCTCCCCCACGGTGGATTTCCCCGTGCTCTGAATTTCGTCCCAAACGTCTTGGCGGGTAAAGCCGAAGCAGTAGCAGATCGGAATCGGGTCCGCCATCTCTTTAGCGCCTACTCGCACAACCAGATCTTCGCGGCGGAATCTCGGTGCTTCTGCGTCTAGGGCGAAATAGACCACTTCGCAGTCCGACGCGTCGCAGAAGTAATACTGTGTATTTGGCATTCCCAGAGGCAGCTTGCGGACAAGACTCTTCACTGTAAGCATGTCCACTTGTTTGGAGCGCGCCCCATTGACCGGACAAGCCATAACCGCTGGCGCGCTACCAGACTTCGCATTTACAGAACAACAGTCCGACATAAATATCTCCTAGCAAACGGTTGCATGGTTTTTTAGCAAGTGGAGAGCAACGCCCGTCCGACCCGATGCGTCAGTGGCTACCCGCAGGGACATAGACGTTCCACGTTCCGCGGCCTGCCTTCTCGTCGAATTCACCTTCCACCACTGCTGGAATCTTGCTCAGCCATGCGTAGCGATCACCTTCGATGCCGAATACTAAAGTAAGACTTACGCGATATTGGCCAGCTTGGCGAATGCCATAACCTCGGCCGTCAAACCGAATGCGAGCGCCGTCCTCCGTCTGGATAAATGCCGTGGGATTCATGGTGCAGATGTGCAAGCCGTCAGGAACAGCCTGGCCCTTTCGCAGCAGGGGATAGAGACAGTCGCCCGCCCAGAGTGACCACTTCATGGTTCCGCGAAGTCGATCGCCCTTCAGCGTACCGTCTCCGCTTCCGATGTAAGCGCCTTCGTGGCCATCAGCGGCGACGACCGCGTCTTGTTCCGAGTGTGACTTGTACTCTAGAACCGCCGTAAAAAGAGGCTCAAGGCTCTTGTCTACAGCCGTTGTGGCTGACTTCTTCATATCTATCGTTTCTTTCATCGGACAGTCTCCTTTTGCTGGCCAGTAAGCAATAATCCCAAGAAGAAACAAAAAGAGAATTGTTCGCATCCTGAACCCCTTTCGTAGTTCTAAAACATGTGCGTCAGATCTGATCCGTGCGTCGAAATAACACAGCGGATATGTGTCTGCCGCTCCCGAGAAATGCCCAGGGATCAAACCTCACAGTCTCCTGACCACTCCCTGTACCCTTCGATGCATGCGTCCTACGTCTCAGCTTTTATGCGTACCGCGCTGATCTTCTATTTGGTGGTTTTATCCGGTTGCGACGGATAGCCGGCATTCGTCGTGGCTTTCACAAGCGCATCGGTGTTGGTTTTTGAATCGTCGAAGGTCACCAGAACTTGTTTCTTTTCGAAGCGAACCTCCACCTTTGAAACGCCGGGAACCTTTTCGAGCGCTTTCTTCACCGTGATTGGGCAGGCTGCGCAAGTCATGCCGGAAACATTCAACGTTACTGTTTGGGGCGACGCCCAAGCCGGAGCAAGCCATACAAGCGCACCAATAACAGCAGCCAACAGGGTTCTGCGATTCTTCATAACAACTCCTCCTCAGGTCGAGATTTAGTAGAAAAACTTGGCCACATACGGAAATAGCAGCGCAACAAGAACGAGCGCTGAAACTATCCCGAATACGATTTTGTAAACGCCGCGAATCCGCGGCACTGCGCACACTTCACCGGGCTGGCAGGCCCGTACAGGCTGAAATATTCGCCGGCCTGCAAAGAACAGAGCTACAAGCGCGCCAGCGAGAAAAAAGGGACGATAGGGTTCCAGCAAGGTGAGAGTTCCGATCCACGCTCCGCTCAAACCGAGAGCAACCAAAACCAGAGGCCCCAGGCAGCAGGTCGAAGCTAAGATGGCGGCCAAACCTCCCACAAAAAGAGCTCCAGAGCCGCTTGGGCGGGATGCGCTTTCACTAATCCTGAAATCCGAAGTTGAAGGTGGTTTCATAGAGACTCATTGATGGATTTTGAGTTCAAGTCGCGAGCCCAGAATGCAACTTCGGCGAAGTTGGGACACCGTAGGATAAGGCGTTTTCCAGCAGCGGGATGCGTGGTTTGAGGCCACCCCAGGAAGCCGACAGATGCAGCACCAAGCGATGGCCGGCCCGGCCGAGCAGAGCACCGCAAAGAAAAACTTGCGCGCGCAGCGTGGCTGGTTGGCGATAGGTTTTACAGCCACTAGCGCGCTGGAATTCTCCAAGCAGATTGAACAGTAGCAGGATGCTGCGGAAGGCTGCTTCGG
>WNFS01001529.1_pt1 | contig 17786 bp, 16 predicted proteins | sample 5400141 | NCBI WGS metagenome assembly WNFS01 (sample SAMN13153358, study PRJNA577476) | soil metagenome | isolation source: 60 cm saprolite under Madrone tree | place: USA:California | collected 2016-06-14
CAACGCAGCCGAGCTTCGCTCCGCCGGAGACGCCGCTCAGGACCGAGGAGATGGCGGGCCAGAACCCTTGGACATCCCCTGCCATGACAGCCGTCAAGCTGACTTGGCCGTTACGTACCTGGAGCATATTCACATCAAGGCCGTATTTCTTGAAAAGACCCTTGTCCACCGCAACCCACATGGGGCCGACAGTTTCGTTGTGCCCGCCATAAGAAATGAGCAGTTTATCTTGAGCTTGGGCTGCCGAAGGAGCGGCAAGATACACCGACAAGAAGATCATCCCGACTAGACTCCAATACGTCTTGATGACTCGCATTAATCCGAATCTTCGTAGCCGTAGCGATTCTCTATGCAATGATCCGTTGTGAATGCAGCTATTCAAGGTTGACATAGACTCGGACCCAATCGTGCGGTGTCGCCCTGTGGCCTTGGCCAGTAACGTCTTCGGCAAGAAATACATCTCCGGGAACGAAGGTCATCGTGGTGCCATCGCCGAGGCGGATGTCGACGCTGCCCGAGAGGGTAATAACCCAGCGACATCGCGGTGCTCGATGCCAGTCAACAATATGCGGCGCAAAATCATTTCTGAATAGGAGCCCGTTGGCTGAGCGCGTGGCGTTGAAGAACTCCGACGATCGGCTTGAATCGAGCTGTTGGAAATGAGATTGTCCGTCGTCGCCGCTATACAGCCGATAGAATTTCATTTTGTCTCTCGAGGCACGACCGTTCCGTTCCGAATGTCCGTGCCCAACCCTCCCGCCAAAAGCGCTTATCTTTGGTTCAGAAGCCTATAACTCCGAATTGGGGTGAATGTCCAGAACACCAGCGGATCGCCTTGGTTCGTGCTCGCCATAAGTCGAACGTTGGTGGATGAGTGCGGATAAATTGTGACGGGTTCACCTGACGGACGATCCCGGCAGGAAGCGTTCAACTAATCCGGCCGGGACCGCTGAAGTCGTGCGTGCATCAGGATTGAAGCATCGCATGAATCATACCGTAGGCGGTATATAAAACGGTCAAACCTATGGTTGCATAGATGACAACCTTCAACCAAACGGGAAAATCTTCCATTTTAGTCTCCTGCTAAAGCGCGGGGCGCTTCAATTAGTTGACGTGACTTGCTTGGCAAATCCGTTTAGAAGTTCGAACCTTGTTGTTCTTTTTCTTACAAGGATATGAAAACGGGCAGCCAGAGAGAAGGTGGTTCTAAATCAGAAAGGCGACGTTGAGTTTGTAGATCTTAAGATCCTCTTTGGGCGGATTCATTTCTTCCGAGGATCCTTCGATGAAGACATTGGCGATAAGGAAGAACTGAGATGAGCTTAGCTGAGAGGCTGAAGTAAAAGATGTGATCATTCGCTCGTCGTTACTGTTTTCCATTGCTTCCGCGAAAGTCAACCTGTTTGCATCCCCAGCATGCGCCACAATCTGGTCACTGTTGTCACTCCCCGAAGAGCGCGGCGCGTTGCTGAACAGGAACAGCACGACGAGCAAGACGTTTAGAGCAAGCCTCATAGAAAATACGAAGATGAACAAGCCCACTATATAGCTAAGGTGGAAAGGACTGCAATAACGAGAATAATTCCGACGAGTGCATCGGCACTGTCCTCGAAACTCCAAAATTCATAACCGCGAATTCAGCAAGCTCGAGATCGTTGAGACTTCGCCGGCAAGGTATAAGAGCTGTCTTTTTGAGCCGGCGATGCTCTGAGGTGCTAGGACGAAACCGGCACCTTAGGCAGTTGTAAGTGCGGTTTGAACCGTTCCCCATTGGTGGATGAACCTGTCCATCCGCCACTAGCTCCCTCACAGCGGTGTTGTACTCGCCGGCGGGCGGCGATGATGGGTGGCCTGTTCGTAGGCATAACCGTACTTGATCATGTTGCCGTCGTCGTAGGGGCGGCCCAGAAAGGTTATGCCGGCAGGAAGATTGTCGCGCGTGAAACCCGCGGGGACGACGATCGAAGGGACGAAGACGAGGAAGGTGTTGATGTGCGGCGCGCCTTTTTGATCGACGAAAGGCGGATTGACTCCGTCCTTAATGAGCGTGGGCTGGTGCTCCACAGCTTTGTGCACAATGGCGTCAAGCTTGTTGTCGGCCATCACCTTGAGGAAACGGGTCGTCAGTTCTTCTCGTGCCAAGAGGTATTCATAATGTGCAGTCGCCGTCGTGACTCTTGTCCATCGCTCCCGTGAGCGCTTAGTGACCTTTGGAAAATCTGGCGAATCCTTTGCTTCCTCGCGAGATTTGTACGGAGGTGAGACGCTTCTGTTCATGTAATTTGTGAAGGACTCTTCTTCGTCGGTGAAGCTTCCCGCTCGTTTCGCCAGTAATTCTTTGAGATTTGGAATGACGACGGGATCAATGATCTGGGCGCCAGCGGCTTTAAGCTCTGCGACGGCTCTGTCGAACACTTCCGTGACTCTACTGAAGTCTTCCGAGCCAGGCTCGGCGTCGAAGCCCATCGACTCGCGCAGGATACCGATGCGTGCGCCTTGCAAGCCATTCTTGTCGAGAAATTGTTTATAGCTGTCGGGAACACACCCAACTCCCCTCGCGGTAAGAGGATCTTCCGGATCATAGCCGACGATGACGTCCAACAGAGTGGCCAGGTCTCTGACCGTGCGTGCTATGGGTCCGAGACAACCTGCGACCGATGGCCACCCTGCATACACACCGCCGCGGCTTACAAGGCCGGCTGTGGGACGCATCCCGGCGATGGAGTTCCAGGTTGATGGCCGGCGAATCGATGCGAAGCCTTCCTGTCCTACCGCCACCGTACAGAAGTTCGCCGCAACGCTCGCCGCAGAGCCGCCCGACGAACCTCCCGCCGTTCGCTCCAAATCGTAAGGGTTTCGGGTCGAGCCGAACAGGGAGCCATGGGTGTCGCCGCCGCCGAGCTCACCTAGGGTCGCCTTCGCTAGAATAATTGCGCCGGCCTTTTTGAGTTTCTCAACGACGAAGGCGTCTCGATCCGGATAGTAATCTCTGAACAATACCGAGCCCAAGGTTGTCGGCATGCCTTTGGCGTCGGCCTGGTCCTTAATGATAATCGGAATACCGTGCAGCGGGCCAATCAGGCCCGAAGTCTTGAACGCCTGGTCGAGACGATCCGCCTCATCAAGGGCCTTAGGATTTAGCGTAATGATTGCGTTGACCGCAGGACCCTGCTTGTCATAAGCAGTAACACGATCGAGATACGTCTGCGCCAGCTGGCGTGCCGTAAGCTGGCCGGATCTGTAGGCGCTGTGAATGTCGTCAATAGTGGTTTCCAGAACGTTAAAGGCAGCGATTGATGCACTCATTGTAACAACTCCTTCGTTCGGTCATAGCGGTTTTGGGACGCTCAAGACTAAAGGATCTCGTCTCGTCCACATACTGCATGGTCGAGTAAATGTCCAGTTTGTCGCTTTTCCGTCATGATCTTACGTTGGAATGCTCGAAGGCGACATTGTCAGCCGCGCGTGCCCTTAGCCCCTTTGCTCAAATCTTTTGCTTGCGCTTTACAGAGGCCTTAACCATGCTAAATTATGAATGTGTGAATGAAGCATGGGAGAGAGAGGATAATGGCTGAGACGGTAAAGCGATTGTTCGTCGGTATAAAGATTTCAAATACCTTGCAGAATGAACTGGACAGCCCTGCTCCCGGAACTGAGCGTTATTTCAAAGGTGACGATGGAGAGTTTCTCCAGGTTGTCAGTGTAGGAGAGGAAAAGCTAATTGGGAGGTACGTGAAGGACGGGTTTCCCGTTGGCGACATCAGTGACGTTAGTCGCAACGTCCGCAGCATCGTAAAACTGATTACGCGCGGACATACGATTGGGGAAGATTCAGTTCACATCTACGCGCTTTAGTGCCTATTTAAACATCCCACCGCCAGGCGAAGCAAGTTTATCGAATTCAAGCGACAAAGCGTCCTACGACTTTTCTCCGTCGCCCGCCATGTACCGCCGTTCGAGTCTTTGCCAATCATCGAGACCGACGATTTGATCGCGTTCCTTGAAAGTCGTGAGTACTGCATCCATTGTCTCGGTGGTACCGTCTCGTTTGAGCAACGAGAGCACCGTTCTCATGGCGTGAATGCCGGCTCTCTGGGTTTCGGAGGGGTAGATTGCGATCCGGTAACCCATTCGTTCCAGCCGCTCGACTGGTAGCATGGGCGTCTTTCCTCCTTTGAACACGTTTACCAAGATCGGGATCTTGGGAAGGGCCCGGGGGATTTCTTCCAATTCTGCTTCTGATTGTGGGGCCTCGATAAAAAGGGCGTCGACGCCGAGTTTGGCGAACGCTCGGCCTCTTTGAATGGCATCGTCGAAGCCATGGACGCCGCGCGCATCGGTCCGCGCGATGATACAAAAGTCAGGATCGGTGCGGCTGGCCAGGGCGGCTTCCAGTTTTCTTTCCATTTCAGCAAGCGGGATAACCTCTTTGCCGTCGAGATGACCGCAGCGCTTGGGCGTGATCTGATCTTCGATATGAATGGCCGCGGCGCCGGTGCGTTCGAACTCTCGAATTGTGCGGACCAGATTGCAGGCATTGCCATAACCCGTGTCAGCGTCAGCGATAACGGGTATCCGCACTGCCGAAACGACCTGCGCGGCTCGCTCGATTACTTCGGACATGGTGACCAGTCCGATATCCGGTATTCCCATGCTGCGCGCGAGGGCGCCACCGCTTAAATAGGCTGCCTCGAAACCAGCCTCGTCCACAAGGCGGGCGGAAAGACCGTCGAAACATCCTGGTGCAACCAAGAGTTTGTCACGTTTGAGCAGCTGTTTAAGCACTTGCCTTGGATTCATCTTATGTCTCCAGATTGCTATGCAGATTGCACGGCAAACATGTCCATGAATTGATTTACCGGAGTCGCTTGCAAGGTTGGAAGGTTCAGACAAAGATCGAGAATTTTTTTGCTCCAGGGCGGCGCTAAGCGCGAATTTAGATTCGCTTCAAATTTGTTTACCAAAAGGGGAATACCTTCCGCGCGGCGTCGCCTGTGACCGATGGGATATTCAACGGCGACTTTTTCAGTCGCGGAGCCGTCTTTGAAAAAAACCTGAACCGCGTTGGCGATGGAGCGCTTGTCAGGATCGAGATAGTCTTCAGAGTAACGGGCGTCCTCAACGATAACCATCTTGTCACGCAATGCATCAATGCGCGGATCTCGGGCAAACGTATCTTCGTAGTGATCCGCTGTGAGTTCGCCGAAGATCAATCCGACGGCGGTCATGTACTGGATACAATGGTCGCGGTCGGCGGGGTTATGCAGCGGACCGGTTTTATCGATAATTCGGATCGCCGACTCCTGGGTGATAATGGTAACCCTCTCGATTTGATCGAGCCGATTCTTCACCTCTTCATGTAGCTTGATGGCGCACTCTACGGCGGTCTGCGCGTGGAATTCCGCTGGAAAAGAAATCTTAAATAGAATATTTTCCATCACGTAAAAGCCTAGCGGTCGGGGTAGACTGAACGCTCTCCCTTTGAATAGGACATCGTAGAATCCCCAAGTCTTCGCCGATAGGGCCGACGGGTAACCCATTTCTCCTTGTAGCGCCATGAGCGCTAGGCGGACGCCGCGGCTCGTCGCATCCCCCGCGGCCCAGGACTTCCTCGGGCCAGTGTTTGGCGCGTGGCGATAGACACGCAGGTTACCGCCGTCGGTCCATGCGTTGGCAATGGCGCTGATGATCTGTTCCTTGCTTCCGCCGAGCAGGTTGGCGGCCACGGCAGCGGTGGCGACCCGCACCAAAAGAACGTGGTCGAGTCCTACCCGATTGAAGCTGTTTTCAAGGGCGAGAATCCCCTGTATCTCGTGGGCTTTGATCATGGCGTGCAGGACATCGCCGATGGTGAGCGATTTCCGCTTGGTTCTGCACAGGTAATCCGCCAAAGCCAGGATGCCACCCAGGTTATCCGAGGGATGGCCCCATTCGGCTGCGAGCCAGGTATCGTTAAAGTCGAGCCAACGAATCATCGCGCCGATATTAAACGCGGCGTGAACCGGTTCGAGTTGCCAATCTGTGCCTGGGATGCGTGCGCCGTTGACTAACAACGCACCGGGAACGATAGGCCCCAAGTGCTTCATGCATTCCGGAAAACGCAGGGCCAACAGAGCGCAGCCCAGCGTGTCCATGAAACAGTAGCGGGCAGTATCGATGGCTTCTTTGCTTGCAGGAACATGCTTTGCCGCGTAGTCGGCGATATCCATCATGATTGGGTCCGGAGCGGGTCTTATATTTGAAACTGCGCTGGTCATAAGATTACCGACTTGCGATGGAAACGTAGGGCCGCAGGTCGGGACCGATGTAATCGGCATTGGGCCGGATCAGACGGTTATCGGCGCGCTGTTCGATGATGTGCGCCGCCCAGCCCGTGATACGGGCGACAACAAATAGCGGCGTGAACATCGGCGTCGGAATGCCGCACAGGTGGTAAGCGCTGGCGCTGTAAAAATCGAGATTAGGAAAAAGTTTTTTCTCGCGCCGCATGACCTGCTCGATGCGCTCCGATACCGGATAGAGTCTCTCGTCCCCGTGCGCTTCGGCGAGTTTTTTAGACCATGCTTTGATGACGTCGGAGCGCGGATCGGAAATTTTATAAACGCGATGGCCGAAGCCCATGATGAGCTTCTTCGCGGCGATGAGTTCGAGAATGCCTTTTTCCGCAGCGTCCGGCGAGTCAAAGCGCTCGATAAGCTCCATGGCGGCTTCATTGGCGCCGCCGTGTAGAGGACCTCGCAGCGCGCCGATGGCACCGGTAACAGCGGAATAGAAGTCGGGTAGGGTAGAGGTGATGGTGCGGGCCGTGAAAGTCGATGCGTTGAATTCATGTTCGGCATAGAGGATGAGCGACACGTCGATCGCACGACGGTGCTGCTCGTCGGGCTTCTTGCCGTGAAGCAAATGGAGGAAGTGCCCCGCCGTGCTGTCGTCGTCCGTCGCCGTTTCTATCCGTTTGCCGCTCTGCTGAAAGTGGTGCCAATAGAGAAGCATGGAGCTAAAACAGGCAGTCAACCGGTTGGCTACGGTGATTTGGTCGCGTCCATCTCCTTCGGGCTCCAATGTCCCAAGCATCGAGCAACCCGTACGCATCACGTCCATGGGATGCGTGTTGCCTGGAATCTGTTCGAGCACGGTTTTGAGTGCCACCGGTAGCGCGCGCTGTCCGTGAAGGAGTGTCTTGTAATTGTTCAGTTCAGTCTGATTCGGTAGACGGCCGTAGATGAGAAGATACGCGACCTCTTCGAACGTCGATTGTTCGGCGAGGTCGTAAATGGAGTAGCCTCGATAGGTGAGCCCTTTGCCTTCTTTGCCGACGGTAGCGATGGTTGTATCACCCGCGATGATTCCTTCGAGTCCGGCTGTCTTGTCCGTTGCCATAGTTTTCCTCCCAGTCCACTCTGCACCGACTGCGACAATCAATGCAAGCAACGCAGAGGTTCATTTGTTGAAATTTTGAATCAGCTGGGCGAAAAACTTCACACAGGGTCGTAGTCCCAGAGATCGATCCTCTATTATCCGATGAAATCCCTTGGTATCGTGAGCGCCCAGCTTTTATCGGTATAAAACGAATAGTTTTTTATGAGTTATTTTGGTGTTGAAGTCGACAAACCTTGAAGGTAACGACTCACATGATTGAACTGGTCGTGTTGCGATAAAAAAGCGAGCTAGCTAAAGGTTAGCTCGCTTTTTTTTCCTGGAAACCGCGTCGACGGAATTCGACGCCATGAGCAAAGTTCGGCCGCGGCCCAGCCAGCCCAGCGGACCAAGAAATTCTATTAACTTCCATAGAGTGACAACAAATGACAACCACGGTCAAAATTATGTATTTTCTGTATGCGCTGTTGGTTGACGGGCAAATTTGACGACGTTCAACATCACTACAACCATATTTTTTATAACTTCTTAATTTTATGGAGTTTTATGCGCTTATAGTTTAGGCAATTTGCTGGCTCGCCCCTTCAACTCAGTCGCGTTAAGCGGGTTATGAACAGGTTATCAACAGTTTTTGTGGAAACTTTCATTTTACGTGTGCACAGATCGGGACGGCTGCGAGCGATGGTGATCATGGCAGTGAAAGGCGAGACTATAAAGCGATTCGGAGTAAGGATGATGATACGGAGCTGACGGCATAGATGAAATCGGATGGCTCCCAAAGGGGTTACCGGCGTGCTAAAACATTGCGTGTCAGCTTCGTACCGCTTCGTCAAACCGCAAAACCAAGAAATCGGAGAAATGCGGGTCTAGTCTTCGGGCCGTTCTTTTGACGGTTCCAATCGCGAACCTTGTTCAAATAATTTTCTTCCTGTCGCTCGTTCCAGGTCTGCACTCTGCGCAATTCGCGGCGGGATATGTTGCCGTCCCATGCATGGGGGCATGTAACGATTTTGCTGAGAGAAATTTTCTCCACCGCACCGGTGTCGGAAAAGGTTACGTTGAAAGGATGATCTCGGCAGGTAACCGGTCGATGCTCGTAGATTGTGCAGAGGTTGGTCTCGTCGTCAAGAAAAACGCAGTGATCTTTCGTTGATCGCAAACCCATGACCGCTTTCTGGTCGCCAAACTTTACCCATAGCGGATCATTCGTCGACATTGAGATTTCGTCGTGGTTGTAGAATTTGACAAAGTCCCGCGGAGACTTGCCTGTGCCTTCAACGATTCTACGGACATCACCATCCGTAATGCAAACCACTGTGTCGCGACAGCAGTTGCCGCATCCCGTGCAGCGAAACTTCAGGTATTTTTGCCAATCTTGCGAAGCCATCGTTATGTGAGAGTAGCAATAAACGGTAGAAACTAGAAGGTGAGAGCAGGTTTTCTTGCAACTTTTAGAAATATTTTTTATACAGTGAGGTCATGGAGGGTTCTCCAAATCCAAAACAAAGCGCCTCGAAGATGATGCTTGGCTTCATCGTGCGGCGTTGTGCAGCCGACATCGGCCATACACCGACACCGGATGAGTTTGCCGCATGGGCGAATGGAGAGACTCTAAACGGCAAGGGCTACTGTCTTTTTGGCAAGCCCATCTCCCCCACCATTGCGCAGATCATGTTTCGCCAACCCGGCCGGCTTGTAACGGTACGGCCTGGGGGGCTAACCCGCAACGGCTCGGAAAGTAGCTCGTAAGACCTCCGGAGCCTTAGTCGATTCAATCTTTTGTGTTATTTGGTTCAATCGCCAGGACACGAAGACATAGCTGCCTGCTTGTCCGATCCCCCCGGGGCTGGTATTTTTCCTGTGATGATACGCAACAGAGAAGAACGTCGGTTCCAATTAATCTCCGGTTTCAAACCCCAGGGCGACCAGCCCCAAGCCATCGAGAAGCTTGTCCGGGGTATCGAGACAAATAAAAGAGATCAGGTTCTACTGGGGGTCACCGGGTCGGGGAAAACATTCACGATGGCCAACGTGATCGCCCGGATCAACAAACCGGCTTTAGTCATCGCTCCCAATAAAACTCTTGCCGCGCAGCTTTACAACGAATTTCGCGAGCTTTTCCCCGATAACGCCGTGCGCTATTTCGTCAGCTACTACGACTACTATCAGCCGGAAGCCTACGTCCCGTCGACGGACACGTATATTGAGAAGGATGCGTCCATCAATGACGAAATCGACAAGCTGCGTCATTCGGCAACCAAAGCCCTATTGGAACGAAGCGATACGCTGATTGTCGCGAGCGTGTCGTGCATTTACGGCCTTGGTTCTCCGGAGGCCTACTTCGACATGATGGTCTATCTCGAAGAAGGAGGCCGCATCCAGCGCGACCAGATGCTGAGAAAGCTGGTCGATATTCAGTATCAACGCAGCGACTTCGATTTTCATCGCGGCACCTTTCGGGTCAGGGGTGATATCGTTGAAATTTTTCCGGCCTACGAGGATTCTTCGGCGCTGCGGATTGAATTTTTCGATGAACAGATTGAAACGATTCATGAAATCGATCCCATCCGGGGGAAAATTCAACGGCGGATCGATAAGGCCTGCATTTATCCCGCGAGTCACTATGTGACCGGCGAAGATCGAATGAAGCAGGCGACACGAGATATCCGCTTGGAGCTTGGAGAGCGGCTGCAAGAATTGCGCGCGGAGCGCAAGCTCTTGGAGGCGCAACGGTTGGAACAACGAACCCTCTACGATTTGGAATTATTGGAAGAGATGGGTTTTTGCCCGGGCATCGAAAATTACTCGCGCCATCTAACCGGTCGAAAACCGGGGGAGCCGCCACCGACATTGCTCAGTTATTTTCCCAATCAATTCCTGCTCTTCATAGACGAGAGCCATGTAACCGTGCCGCAAATCGGCGGGATGTATCGAGGCGACCGTTCCAGAAAGGAAACCTTGGTTGAGTATGGGTTCCGTTTACCGTCGGCTTTGGACAATCGCCCTTTGAATTTTGCCGAGTTCGAAGCATGCCTGGACCAGGTCATCTATGTTTCCGCCACACCGGCTCAATACGAGTTGGAGAAGAGCCGGGGGGCCGTTGTCGAGCAGCTTATTCGTCCTACGGGTTTGATGGACCCGGAGCTGGATGTGCGTCCGGCGCGTAATCAGGTGGACGATCTGCTTGAAGAGATCCGCAAAAGAGCCGAGCGGAAGGAGCGGGTTCTCGTGACCACTTTAACCAAACGAATGGCGGAAGATTTAACGGACTACTACCAGGATCTAAACGTTAAGGTTCGCTATTTACACTCGGATATCGAGACCCTCGAGCGGGTCGAGATCATCCGACAACTGCGCATGGGAGTTTTTGATGTATTGGTCGGCATCAATCTCCTACGCGAAGGGCTTGATCTGCCGGAGGTGTCCTTGGTCGCTATACTCGATGCCGATAAGGAGGGATTCCTGCGCTCCGACCGTTCCCTTATCCAGACGATCGGCAGGGCTGCGCGCAATGTTCATGGGACGGTCATCCTATATGCCGACTCCATCACAGACTCCATGAAGCTGGCGATGGACGAAACCAACCGCCGTCGTCGTTTGCAAGGGGCTTTCAACAAAGAGCACGGGATTACGCCGCAAACGGTAATCAAGTCGCTCGGCTCGCCTCTGGTGAAAATTTACGAGGACGACTACGTCGATGTTCCGCTGGTTGCGGAGAAAGGCGCTCAGTATCGGTCAGAAGAGCTGCCGAGGGCAATTCAAAAGCTCAAAAAAGAGATGAAAAAAGCCGCTGAACAACTTGAGTTTGAAAGAGCTGCGGAATTGCGCGACCGCATTCGGGCGATGGAAGAACAAGAAATCGGGCTGCGTGGTCCATTGGTGGCACGCGGCCCTGACTCCTAGTTGGAATAAGGCTTGTGGCCGGCAGCTCAGCGCTCGACATCCGAAACATGAGTGACGTTGATGGCGGCTTCCACAGGGTCTGGGTGGCGCATCCGAGCCGGCCTTTCTTCGTCATCCGCTTGCTGAGAGAAGCGGACCCAGCGAACTTTGGTTTTCTCCGGCTGCTCCGTGAAGATCGTAGCTACGAAGAAGACCGCAATCGCAAGCCCGCTGAGAGAATAGAGCACAAAAGGCTGCATCGAACCGCTGGTGGAGAGGTAATCTCCAAATTGAACCATGAAGCCGAGATAATAGGTAAACATATAGGTGATCAGCAGGCAGATTTTCACTCGGTTCCATAGCAAAAATGGCAGAAGACTCGCGATGAAGAAAAATACCTGCCAGATGGGTATCAGTTGGTTAAAAACCCCGAGGTGCATCAGGTTTTCAATATCGAACATGGCATACTCCGTTTCACTTTCGTCAATTTTCCGGCGCGTCGTCCGAACATGGAGTCGTCCAAAAGCCATGCCAATTTGCTCCCGGTGGATTAACCGCATTATGATTAAAAAAATCGCGAAACACGCCAGGCAACTGCAAAAATTGTCCACCCGAGTGCAAATATGGACACGGGTGGAGAAGGTAAACATCGCCAATCTGGCAGGTATGGCACGTCAAGTCGGCGGCCTCGTTTGTGCGCGATTCGCATCCACCGTGTTTGATATATTCCAATGGCGATCACTCCGGAAAAATTAGGCAATCTGCCCTCGCGTCCCGGTGTTTATTTGATGCGGGACGACAGAGGGAAAGTTATATATGTCGGTAAAGCGAAGGATCTCCGCGCTCGGGTGCGTGCGTACTTTAATAACCCGGACGAGCGTTCCCAGATCCAGTTTCTTGTCCGTCGCGTTGCCAACGTCGAGACGCTCGTCACAAGCAGCGATAAAGAAGCGCTGATTCTGGAAAACAATCTCATCAAGCAATACAAACCGCGCTACAATATTCGACTTAAGGACGACAAGAGTTATTTGAGCATCAAAGTAACAACGCAGCACGCCTGGCCGAGAATTTTCACGACGCGCAAGATCGTCAAGGACGGCAACCGTTATTTCGGGCCGTTCTCGTCGGCGGTGGCTGCGCGAGAAACACTGGACATCGTTGAAAAACATTTTCTTTTGCGCAACTGCACGGAACACAACTTCAAAAATCGCAGCCGGCCCTGCCTGCAGTATCAAATCAAACGCTGCCTAGCGCCCTGCGTCCTGCCCGTGAGCCAGCCGGATTACCGGGAGCGAGTCCGGCAAGCGATCTTGTTCATAGAGGGAAAGCAGAACGAGTTGCTGTCAGAATTGAGGCAAAGAATGGCGGAGAAATCCGAGGCTTTGGAGTTCGAAGCGGCGGCTAAGGTTCGCGACCAGATTCAGGCCGTCGAAAAAACCCTCGAAAAACAGCGCATGGTTGCACATTGGGGCAACGACCAGGATGTTTTTGGACTCTATCGCGAAGGAGGATTTATTGAAGTCCAAGTCCTCTTCGTGCGGCAAGGCAAGTTGACCGGCAGCCAGTCCTATTCGCTGGAGGACTTGGAGTTTCCTGACGAGGAGGTCATGGGCGCGCTGCTGACCCAATTCTACCAGGGCCATCGTTTTATCCCGGATGAAATTTTGCTGCCGGTGGAGCTGGAAGACGGGGAAGTCCGAGAAGAATACTTGCGGGAGAGCAAGGGAAAGCGAGTCAGTATTTTTAGCCCTCAAAGAGGTGATAAGAGGGAACTCGTGGAAATGGCCCGGGAGAACGCCCGCCAGAGCTTCTCCGAGCGCCACGATCAAGAGAAGGCCCGTGAGAAGATGCTGCAGGAGCTTCAGTCGAAGCTGCGTTTGAAAAATTATCCGCAGCGCATCGAATGTTTTGATATTTCGATGCTGCATGGCGCCCACGCCGTCGGTTCTATGGTAACCTTTGTCAATGGCGAATCGGACAAGTCTCGCTATCGGCATTATCGTATTCGGAGTATCGATGCCTCCTCTGGAGGGGATGACTTCGGCATGATGTTGGAAGTGCTGAAGCGTCGTTTCACTCGAGGTCAAGCGGAAGGGGATCTTCCGGATCTCGTGGTGGTTGACGGCGGCAGAGGACAGCTCGCGATGGCGTTGGCGGCGATGGCTGAAGTTGGCGTCAAGGGCTTAGAGGCGGTGGGACTGGCGAAAATGCGCGTGCAATCGGCGCCACGGAGCGCGGAAATCCAGCGCTCCGAAGAGCGGGTCTTTTTACCGGGGCAGAGCAATCCGGTGATCCTGAAGCGCAACTCGAATGCGCTTTTCTTGCTGCAGCGGGTGCGGGACGAGGCGCATCGTTTTGCGATCACGCATCACAAGAAACTGCGGGCACGGCAAACACTGTTTTCCGCTTTGGACCGCATTCCGGGTGTCGGTGGGGCACGCAAGCGAGCCCTGTTGCGTGCTTTTGGCAGCATTAAAAGAATCGAAGAGGCAACATTGGAAGAGCTTCTTAAGGTTCCCTCGATGAACGAGAAGACCGCCCTCGAAATCCTTCAATCCCTTCGCCCGGCGTCGGAATGACGGAGCCGCAGATGTCCTGCGAGAAGCCAACAAGGACCGCTGCAGTGACGCAGATCGATCATCCGTCGGTTTGGCTTGTTGTTCCTACCCTATCTCTGTTGATAGGGCAAGCGGGGGCAGGGCTCCCAGTCGTGATCCCGTCCCAGGTTTTTTTTCTTACGCTTATCCCTTTATTGCTGGTTATCAAAAAAACCACGCGACGCTGGGGACTCTTAATCTTCACCGCGGGTCTAAGTTTCTCACTCGGCTACATTCGGCATTGGCAATTGCTGCACCCACACTTCCCGCCGAATCACGTGCACTCCCTGGCGGGCGATAATGCACGCATCTATCTTGAGGGGATTCTAGCGCGAGAACCCGAGCGACTGCCGAACCGTAACCGGTGGCTGCTGCGTTGCGAGCGGATTTGGCATCCGACCGGAGCCGAAGATATCTCAGGAAATCTATTGTTAAGTGTCCGACGAGTTGGGCGGGAATGGCACTACGACGATCGCGTGCGTTTTTGGATTCGACCGCAAGAGCCGCGAGACACTGGTAATCCGGGCGGATTCGACTATGCGACCTATTTGGCGCGACAGGAAATTTATGCGATCGCGTACCTGGAGGATGACCGTGAGGTCGAGCTGGTGACCCGCAGCCCCGGTCAAGTGAGCGGCGCCATCGAATCCCTGCGCCGGGAGATTCGCCGCTTTATCGATCAGCACGTTTCATCGGATAACGGCGCTCTCATGAAGGCGCTCGTGGTCGGCGACATGGGTACTATCACCAAAGACATACGCAACGAATTTACCGCTGCCGGTGTGAACCATGTGCTTTCGATTTCCGGACTTCACGTCAGCATGTTGGGATTGGTGGTCTTCTGGCTTGTCCGCTTTGCTGGCTCATACAGCACCTACCTGCTTTTGCGCTGGAATCTTCTGAAGGTTGGGACGTTCCTCTCTTTTCTGGCGGTGGCTTTCTACACAGTCATCGCCGGCGCGATGGTTCCCACGGTTCGTTCGGCGATTATGATCGGTGTCTATGAGTTGGCAGTGTTGTTGGACCGTGAAGAGGAGGTGTTCGCCAGTCTCACCTTTGCCGCGCTGCTCATCGCGCTGATCTGGCCCGCGGTAATTGCCGACATTTCCTTTCAGCTTTCGTTTCTTGCGGTGCTGTTCATTGTTTGGGGCATGCGCAGAATGATAGACCGATCTCCCCGGCGACCATCCGACGAATTACCCCAGGAGCGAAGTTGGTGGAAACAGAAACTACGGCAGGGGAGACTGCACTTGGCTGTGCCGCTGTTTGCGACCTTGGGCACCGGCCCGCTGATCGCTCACTATTTCGGTCATTTGTCATTGGCCGGTTTTGTTTCTAACCCGATCATTGTGCCGTTAGTCGGATTTGTCATTGTGCCGTTGGGACTACTTACCGGCTTTCTTTCCTTGATCCTCCCGTCCGGGGCCGGAGTGCTGGTGTGGCCCGCCGAGTATTTATCGTCGTTGACGCTCTGGCTAGTTAGACTGTTTGCTCACCTTCCTCTCGCCAACATCGCAGTGCCCGTGCCAAACCTTCTTGAAGTGACGGCGCTTTATTTATTCATAGTTTCGATTTTTCTTTTGCGCAGAAATCGTCTAGCCATTTGTGCCGTCGGCCTCTTTGCATTCCTGTTAGCCGCCGACGCCGTTTATTGGTGGCGTGAACGATGGGAACGAAAGGATCTTCGCGTAACTCATTTAAACGTCGGCCAGGGCGACGCCGCAGTGGTGGAGCTGCCGGGCTCGAAGGTGCTGGTAGTCGATGCCGGGGGAACGGCACTGGGAGATTTCGATACTGGCGAAGGCATCGTCGGTCCGTACCTACGTTCGCGCAAAATTCTCAAAGTCGATTACCTATTCCTTAGCCATCCGCGTGTGGATCATTACGGCGGCATGCGTTCTATCGTTATGGAATTTGCCCCGGTGGAGTTCTGGTCCGGGCCGAGCAGAGGAAAAACCACCCGCTTCGACGATCTGGAAGAGGCTTTAGAGCAGGCGCGCATTAAGCGGGTCACTCTCAGCGATCAGGATCCCTGTCATGCCATCGACGGCGTCAAGTTTTGCGTGCTCTATCCGCCGCCGGATGGGTTGGACGATACCTCCGTCGTATTGCGGCTGGAATTCGGTAAGATTCGGATTCTTTTTGCCGGAGACCTGGATAAGCGCGATGAGCAACGGCTACAGCTTAAGGCCGAGCAACTGCGCAGCGCGGTACTCAAAGTTCCGCGACACGGCAGTGCCGGCTCGAGTACGCAGGAGTTTGTCACGGCGGTTCGGCCTTCTCTTGCGATATTTTCCTTGGGCGCGCGCAACGCTTTCGGGCTATCCCGCGACGAGGTGGTTGCGCGCTATCGTCAAGCGGGAGCCGAGATCTTACGCACGGATGAAGATGGCGCGATCATTCTTGAGACCGACGGCGCCACGATTCGTTACAGTGGGCATAAGAGCGGCAAGAATGGCATCCTTTCCTTCTAGAGGTTCCCAGTGTCGCGTACCGACGCCTCAACCCGAAACTGTAATAGACCGGTCTGTGGTCACCCGAGTTCTTTGAGTTCCTTGATATAATCCGTGAACCCGGCTTCCAAATTGTACTCCGGCGACCAACCCAGGAGCTGTTTGGCTTTTGCTATCACCATAGGCTGCTTGGCGCTTCGAGGCCGCGTTCCCGGAATCAATTCGACTTGTAGATTGGGCAGTAGTTTCTCCGCGGTTGCCACGAGATCGTCGAACTTAATGACGACGCCGGTGCCGATGTTCAAGGTAGCCGGTGCTGTTAAAGGAACCGTTGCAGCCTTGTCCAGGGCGCGGCCGAGATCTTTGTAATAGATATATTCAAAATCGCGAGCTTGCTCCTGAGGGATTTTGACGACGCCGCCTTTGATGCCGGTTTGCAGCATGTTTTGCACCATCTCGCCGCCGCCAGAGCCGCCGGCAAAGTGACCGACACCATAAACGTTGGCGAGGCGGAGAACGATTAATTCGAAACCGTAGAGACGTTGATAGGCTTCGACCATGAGTTCCTTAGCTACTTTGGAATTGCCGTACGGTTCGCCGGGTCCGCGGTGAAAGCTCTCATCGATCGGTCCGGGTTCCCCGTTGCGCCGGTCGTAGATGCCAAAGGTGCTGATTTGGACGAGGCGCTTCACTCCTGTGAGTCGAACGGCTTCCGCCACGTTGATGGTTCCCATGACGTTAATCTGCATGCCGGTGTAGATCGGCTGCGCCACCTTGCCGCCGATGAGCCCCGCGGTGTGAATAACTTTATCAACTTTGTGCTGCTGAATGGTTTCTACCAGCGCCGGCAAATCGCGGACATCCCGTTGCACGACGGTTACGTTTGCCGCCCCGAGCTTCTTTGCCAGGAAGTCTTTTCTCGGCGCCACGTCGTAAAAGACAATGCTCTCCCCACGCTTCAACGCGAGCTGTGCGTAGGACGTTCCGACCAATCCCAAGCCAGTGATTAACGTTGCCATGTTCGCCCCCTTTTTGGTTCTTGCCGCAGGAGGCCCTTCTGGTGCAGATGTCCTGGTTGCTCCGCTTTGTCGATCATGTAGCGAACTATTTCAACTCCAAACTTCAATCTTCGCTGGTTGAAGTCTATAAGATCGGAAGCCTCGCCCATGGCGGCTTTAGTCAGATCTACAGTGACATCGATGTCGGCGACTGGCTCGGTTACCAAGCGAGTTTAGACAATCTCGAAGGGTGTTGGGACCTTATTTAGCCCACTCCCGGCGGATTTCCTCGAGGGGGCGAAAGTCAACGATCTTGCTGAGAGGAATATCGCCAATATCTCTGTCCGCTTTCTGAATCTGTTGCGTGTGAATTCTTAGCCCCGCTTCACTGGCGGCGCCATCCTTACTAAAAGACTTCGAAAGCGAAGCATACGATTCACGGGCAACGAACAATTCGACTTTCCATTCACGTTCGATGA
>WNFS01005959.1_pt1 | contig 17777 bp, 17 predicted proteins | sample 5400141 | NCBI WGS metagenome assembly WNFS01 (sample SAMN13153358, study PRJNA577476) | soil metagenome | isolation source: 60 cm saprolite under Madrone tree | place: USA:California | collected 2016-06-14
GGCGGAAGGCAGCGTGTTGATCGAGCTCGGCAGTACGCGGGTGATTTGTACCGCGACGGTGGACGACGGCGTGCCGGGATTTTTGAAAGGAAGTGGCAAGGGCTGGGTGACTAGCGAATACGGAATGTTGCCGCGAGCAACCGAGGAAAGGACGCAACGCGAAGCGACGAAAGGAAAGCAATCCGGGCGTACGCTGGAGATTCAGCGTTTGATTGGACGGTCACTGCGAGCGGTGACCGATCAGGAAGCGCTGGGCGAGCGCACAGTGTGGATTGATTGCGACGTGATTCAGGCGGACGGCGGGACGCGGACAGCTTCGATTACTGGGGCTTTCGTGGCGCTGGCGTTGGCTTTCGAGCGGCTCGTGGCGGCAGGAATGTTGAAGAGTTCGCCGCTGATCGATACGGTGGCGGCAACGAGCGTGGGAATTGTCGATGACCGCGCGTTGCTCGATTTGGCGTACGAAGAAGACTCGCGCGCAGAAGTGGACATGAATGTGGTGATGACAGGGAGCGGGCACTTCGTCGAGATTCAGGCTACAGCCGAGGGGCGGCCTTTTAGCGGTAGCGAGATGCAGGATCTCCTTGCTTTGGCGGCGGCTGGGATTCGCCGGCTGACGGAGGAACAACGCGCGGTGCTACCGGTTAAATTCAGTGCGCGCGCGCGTTAAGTTGTTTCTGGCATCATCAAATCCGGGAAAACTTGAGGAGTTTGGCGCGCTCGCGGCGAGCGACGCACCAGGTGCCGCGGACGGGCCGGACGCGCGTGCTGACATCGAATTGTTGCCGGGATTTGATTCCCTGCCCTCGTTTAAAGAAGATGCGCCGACATTTGCAGAAAACGCCGCGGGAAAGGCGCTGTACTACTCGCGGCTTCGAGAAGGACTCGTGTTTGCGGACGATTCTGGCCTTGTAGTGCCGGCGCTCGGCGGAGCGCCTGGGGTACACTCGGCGCGCTACGCGGGGGTTGATGCGACGAACACTTGGCGGATCGCCAAATTGCTTGGTGAACTTCGCGGGAAAGTGGGCTCGGAACGAGCGGCGTATTTTGTGTGCGCGATTGCCTTGGCGCAAAGAGGGCGAGCGATCGCTATTGTAACAGCTCGCGTGGATGGCGAGATTTTGGAATCGCCGAGGGGAACAGGAGGGTTTGGGTATGACCCCGTCTTTTACGTCCCTCCCCTAAAGAAAACGTTCGCGGAGCTTTTGCCCAAACAGAAGAATCAGCATAGCCACCGTGGAAAAGCGTTTCGGAAGCTCCTCAATTCGTTAAGGGCTTCGTAGCTATGGCGCAGCATGCTGCGCCACAACACTGCCACACGAGGCCTTTGCTAGATGAAGAAGACAGGCAGGAATGGCTGCCCCACGGTGTGTGATACTCTTGCGCTTCATGCCAAAAAAGAAAAAAAATACAAAGAAGAAAACCGCCGCCAAGAAATCGGTTGTGATGAAGCCTGCGCGAGCCGTCAAGGGCGCGGCAACCGCGAAGAAATCAGCGGCGGCGGGAACGGACCCGAAACGCGTTGCGGCGATCCTGACTAAATTAGATGAGGCGTATCCGGCAGCGACATGCGAATTGAAGCATGAAAATGCGTTTCAATTGCTGATTTCGACGATTCTCTCCGCGCAGTGCACAGATGTGCGCGTGAATCAGGTGGCAGAGACGCTTTACAAGAGATACCCGACTCCGGAGGCGTTCGCGCATGCGAATCCGTCGGAATTGGAGCAAGAGATTCGGCCGACGGGATTCTTTCGGAACAAGACCAAATCGATTATGGGAGCGAGCAAGGCGATTATCGACAGATTTGGCGGACAAGTGCCGCGCACAATCGAAGAGCTCCTCACGGTGCCCGGAGCGGCGCGAAAGACAGCAAACGTGGTGCTGGGGACGGCATTTGGCATCGCGAGCGGAATCGTGGTGGACACGCACGTGATTCGCATTTCGAACCGGCTGGACTTAACGCGAAATGAAGATCCGAAAAAAATCGAACAGGACTTGATGAAGGTGATTCCGAAGGAAAAGTGGATCCTTTTTTCGCACCAGATCATTTGGCACGGGCGGCGTGTATGCATTGCACGCAAACCGAAATGCATGGAATGCAACCTCGAAAAGATTTGTTATTCGAAGGACAAGATGATTTAAGCGCAACCGCAAGTCACCGCCGGCATCGCGTCCGGGCCTTGTGTTACTTCTGGCTTTTCCGCGAGCCATTCAACCTCCAGGCAAAGGGTTAAGACTGCGCTCTTTCCCGCGGTTTCACGTATTATGCAGCCATGAGGATTTTGTTTGTCGAAGACGATCCGGGCGTGCGCCGCTTTGTGGTCAAAGGACTGCGTGAGCAGGCATACGCGGTCGATACCGCCACGACCGGCGAAGAAGCCCTGTATCAGGCGGACATCAACGAGTATGACCTGATTATTCTGGACGTCATGATCCCGGTGCCGGACGGTTTCGAGGTGTGCCGCAGACTGCGGAAAGCCGGACGGCGAATGCCCATCCTTATGCTCACGGCGAAAGATGCCGTTGAGGACCGCGTCAGCGGACTTGACCGCGGAGCCGATGATTACCTAACCAAACCTTTCGAGTTTCGCGAGTTACTGGCACGACTTCGCGCACTGTTGCGGCGTTCAACGGAATTGCATCCGCCGCGTCTCAATGTTGGAGACCTAGTGTTGGATACGGCGGCACAAAGCGCGTCGCGCGGGGGACACGCGATTTCGCTGACGCACAAGGAATACGCACTGCTGGAATACCTGGTGCGCAATGCAGGGCGTGTGGTGAGCAGGGCGGAGATCGCCGAGCACGTCTGGGATGAGAGTTTCGATCCGTTTTCGAACTTAATCGAGGTTTACATCAACCGGCTTCGCCGGAAGATCGATCCGGATGGAAGTTCGGGGCTGCTGCAGACGCGCCGAGGCGCCGGTTATATCTTGGACGCCGACGCAGGAGCGCGCGCGCAACCCGCAGGCGCACAAAGCAAAACGAATGTATCGGACCGCAAGAAACATGCTTGATTCGGTGCGAGTTCGGCTGACAGTGTGGTATTCCGCAGTCCTCGCCGTGGTGTTGATCATGGTATCGGCAACTACCTACCTGATCGTTCGAAAAGCGTCGATGCAGCGGACGGACGCAGATTTAGAGGTGCTGTCTGATTCGTTCCTGGTGACATTTCAGGATGAGCTTTCGGACACTCCCGGTACACGGACTTCAGCAGTTTCATCGGCAGCTCGGCAGGCTATGGTCGAGCATCGCTCGAATAGCGATGCTTTCGTGGTGCTGGGTCCGGGCGGAGAGATCGTCGCTACCTCGAGCGAAGCTATTTCGTCCGGCGAATCATCTTATAGTTCGTTGACCCGCGCACTCGCATCGAGCGACTTTCACCGCTTCGCGAAGACGAGCCAGAGCAAGGAAGTCAATTTGGAAACGATTCGCGGTGAACACTCACGATTCCGTGCCTACTCTCGTCAATTCAATGCAAACGGCCAAAACTACTTGCTCATTATTCTTCATTCGCTACATACGCAAAACGAAATGCTGGAAACGATTCGGCTAACGTTTACTTGGATGATTCTCGTAGGATTGCTGCTCGCGGGGACGGGCGGCTACTTCCTGGCGCGAAAGAGTTTGGCGCCAGTTGTCGCGATGGGAGAGCACGCGCGGCGCATCGGGGCAACCAACTTGCACGAAAGGCTTCCCGTACTGAATGCCAACGACGAACTCGGGCAACTGGCCACAACCTTCAACGATCTTCTGAATCGGCTCGATGAGTCGTTTGAGCGTCAGCGGCGTTTCGTTGCGGATGCTTCTCACGAGCTGCGGACCCCGCTGGCGATATTGCGCGGAGAGGCCGAGGTGGCCATGTCGCAAAATGGCCGGAAGGCGGAAGACTACCTAGAATCGCTGGGGATCCTGCACGAAGAGACGTCGCGACTAATAAAAATCGTAGAAGACCTGTTCACGCTGACGCGAGCCGACTCGGGACAGTATCTTCTCTCACCGGAAGAAATATATCTGGAGGAAGTGGTCGCGGAGTGCGCGCATTCAGCGAGAACGCTGGCACGCGAGAAAAATATTGAATTGAGTGTCGATGCCTCCTCGGAATGCCTGGTCCGCGGAGACCAGGCGCTGCTGCGGCGAATGATCCTGAATCTTTTGGACAATGCGATCAAGTACACCGCCGAGGGCGGGCGCGTGGAGATTGCCTGTCGCACGACAAACACAGGTTTCGAGGTAGACGTCACTGATACGGGCCCGGGCATAGCACCAGAGTTGCAATCACGAATTTTCGAGCGATTCTTCCGGGCTGATCCCGCGCGATCGCGTTCGGGGCGCGAGGGCGGGGCGGGTCTGGGGCTGTCGATAGCCCTGTGGATTGCCGAAGCGCATCACGGCCAGCTGGAATTGGTCCGCTCCGATGCCACAGGCAGCCACTTCGCAGTATATTTGCCTGGACCCGTAGCTGCGCTTGCGGGGACCGATTAATCGTCTGTTTATCTCAAGGCCGTTAAGTTCGTGATAGCGGAACGTGAAGGTTTGCGGTTCGCTCGAGAGAAATCCTGTGAACATTCGCTGTCTTTCGTATCGATCGACACTTGTCGCCCTAGTTGGGCTTGCTTTGCTTCCTTTTCCAGCCGCCAGCCAACAACCTGATAATCCCGTGCCAAAACAAACTGCGTCTCTATCGGGACCGCACGAGCAGTCCGCTCAGCAATCCGGCGCTCCCTCAGCCAACTCACCCGTCCGGCTCACTTTACAGGACACTTTAGACCGCGCCCGAAAAAATAGCGTGCAATTCCAGGCCGCGCAGACCGATGCTGCCATCGCGCGTCAGGATCGTTATCAAGCGGGCGCTGCGCTGCTTCCCGGCGTAACGTACAACAATCAGGCGCTCTATACCCAAGCAGCGCCAGCGGCTTTGGCAAACAAGACGGGAGTTCCTGTCATTTACATTGCAAACAACGCAGTTCACGAGTACATCAGCCAAGCGAATGTTCACGAATCCATCGACCTGGCGGGAATAGGTGGTTTTCGCCGCGCCTCGGCTGCCGCGGCCCTTGCCCACGCTCGCGCAGAGATCGCTTCGCGCGGCCTCGTCGTCACTGTCGTTCAGAGCTACTACACCGTCGCTGCGGCGCAGCAAAAACTGGAAACCGCGCGCAAAGGTGCGGAGGAGGGCGATAATTTTCTGAAGCTGACTCAGGAGCTCGAAAAAGGCGGCGAGGTGGCGCACTCCGACGTGATTAAGGCCGACTTACAGGCCCAAGAGCGCCGCCGCCAGCTCCAGGAAGCGCAACTTGGTCTATTGAATGCGCGGCTGGACCTCGCTGTTCTTGTCTTCCCAGATTTCAACGACAATTTCGAAGTCGCCGACGATTTGCACGCCACTATCCCGATGCCTACTTTGGCGGAAGTTCAACAGCGGGCCGCTAAGGAAAATCCAGATGTCCGTGCCGCGCTGGAAGCTGTCAAAGCTGCGGGATATGAAGTCACCGCGGCCCGCGCCGGTTATCTTCCGTCGCTCGGTCTCGACTACTGGTACGGAATTGATGCACCGAATTTCGGTGTGAACTTTCCGACGAAAGTGAACGGTCAATCCTTCTCGAACCTCGGTTCTTCGGCCAGCGCAACGCTCAACATCCCGATCTGGAATTGGGGTGCGACCCAGAGCCGTGTCAAACAGGCCGAGCTTCGTCGCACGCAAACGCAGCGTGAACTCTCGCTGACGCAACGCAAGCTGCTCGCGGAAATCCAATCACTTTACGCGGAAGCTGATACTGCTCTGAATGAGCTCGCAGGTCTGAGCCGCTCAGCCGAACTTGCGGCCGAAAGCCTTCGTTTAACTATCCTGCGCTACAAGGGCGGCGAAGCTACGGTTCTCGAAGTCGTTGATACACAAACGACCAATGCACAGTCCAACGCCGCGTATCAAGACGGCGCGGTGCGCTACCGCGTGGCCCTCGCGAATTTGCAGACTTTGACGGGAGTGCTCACGACTCCATGAGAACATCGATGATCCACATGCGAGAATTTTAATGAGGTCCTTTATCGCAACCGGCCCCCTTGCTGCATTGCTTCTGTTTTCCGCGGGATGCAATAGTTCGGAGAAGGAGGCAGACCCTCTCGTTACGGTGCAAACCACGCCCGCGGAACGTGCCACCATTTCAGAGACGGTTTCTGCTGAAGCGGTCGTTTATCCAGTCGAGCAGGCCATAATCTCTCCGAAGATCACAGCGCCCATTACGGAATTCAAGGTGCAGCGCGGGAGCCGCGTAAAAAAGGGACAGCTGTTAGCTGTCTTGGAGAACAAAGACCTCGCCGGTCAAGCGGAAGCGAGCAAAGGAAATTTCGAGCAGGCAGATGCCGGCTACGTCACCTCCGTGGGTTCCACCATTCCACAGCAAGTACAAAAAGCGGAGCTCGACGCCGCAGCGGCAAAGGCCGCCTTTGATGCGCAGCAGAGGGTGTATGACAGCCGAAAGGAACTCCTCAAGCAAGGCGCGATTCCGCAGCGCGAGGTGGATGCGGCCGAGGTCGCTTTGGCCCAAGCGCGCAGTGTGAATGAGGTGGCGCAGAAGCAGCTTGCGGACTTACAGCGCCTGGGAAAGGCCCAAGCGTTGAAATCTGCGCAAGGGTCGCGATTGACCGCTGAAGGCCAGATGCGCACTGCGGAAGCGCAGCTCAGTTATTCTGAGATTCGCAGCCCCATTGACGGCGTCGTGACCGACCGCCCTTTGTATGCGGGCGACCTTGCTACCGCCAATCAGCCGATTCTCACCGTAATGAATTTGAGCAGGCTGATCGCCAAGTCTCACGTCCCGCAATCGGAGGCCGCGAAACTAAAACTCGGAAATTCGGCGGAGTTGAAAGTAAGTGGCCTTGACGAGCCGGTGAAAGGCCGAATCTCGCTTGTGAGCCCCGCTTTGGACCCAGGCAGCACCACCATTGAGGTCTGGGTGGAAGCGGCAAAACCGAATCCCGCGGTGAAGCCCGGCATGACTGTAGAAGTCTCGATGACTGGCAAGACGGTCAAGGACGCTATCGTCGTACCAGCTGGCGCAGTTTTCAAGAGTGCCGAAGGCGGAACGGACTATGTAGTGCTGGCAGGTTCGGACCAAAAGGCGCACTGGAAGACCGTCCAGGTCGGTGTTCGCAATGGAGAGGATGTGCAAATTGTCAGCGGCATAAATGCGGGCGACCCGATCATTAGTACCGGAGGTTACGCGCTGCCGGACAGCACCAAAATTAAGATCGAAGCGGCCCCGGCTGAGAAAGAAGCCGGCGATAAGGCAGACAAATCCGACAAGGCGAGTGACTCGAAGAAGCCTGACGACAAGGACAAGGAGTAGCGGCGCATGGAGGCTCGGTCCGAATCGCCGAAGATTTCTGCGTCCGATCAGGCAAGCCTGCCCTGGTTTCAGCGCCTGTCACGCCCAATTCTGTTTCTGACTGTCAGCTTAGCCCTCCTCGGCGCGTATTTCGCCTTCAGCATTCCAGTATCCGTCTTTCCCAACACCGATTTCCCCCGGATCGTCGTCGGCGTCGACAACGGAGTTATGCCGATTGACCAAATGCTCGTCACCATCACTCGCCCTATCGAGGAAGCCGTCAACAGCGTTCCTGGCTTGCAGAAAGTCACTTCCATCACGAGCCGCGGTTCCGCCGAGGTCGATCTCTTCTTTGCCTGGAACTCCGACATGATTTTGACTCTCCAGCGTGTGGATGCGGTCGTCGCCCGCTTGCAGGCGGAGCTGCCCACGACCGCCAAGGTTGAGACCCACCGCATGACTTTCGCGGTCTTTCCTATCATTGGCTACAGCCTTACATCCGACACCGTGCCGCCGAACAAGCTCTGGGAAATCGCGACCTACGATCTGAAGCCGCGCATTAACCGGCTGGACGGCGTCGCCACCGTGATCATCCAAGGCGGACGCGTTCCTGAGTTCCAAGTCATGCCCGACCCGGCACGTCTCCTAACGGCTGGTATTACAGTGCAGGACATTCTCGATGCAATTCGCCGCACCAACTTGATTGACTCTCCGGGCTTGATCGAGCATGACCACCAGCTCGTGCTCGGGTTGATCAGCGGCCAGGTGCGTACACCGGATCAAATCGGCCAGATCGTTGTCAAAACCTCCACCGCGGGCGTGCCTATTCGTCTGGGAGACATCGCCTCGATTGCTCCGTCGGTTGCCCCGACATATACAATCGTCACCGCTAATGGCAAACCTGCCGTCCTCGTCAATGTGGATCGTCAGCCGGAGAGCAACACGCTCCAAGTCGCAAACGAAGTGCACGCGCTCATCAGCGAGCTGGCTCCAACGTTACCCCCCGGGGTGCATCTCGAGCCTTTCTACGACCAATCGACGATTGTGCATGATTCCATCGCCAGCGTGCGCGACGCAGTGCTGCTTGGGATATTGCTCTCTTCAATCATTCTCGTGTTGTTTTTGCGCGATTGGGGAACGTCACTCGTAGCCGGATTGGTCATTCCGATCACGCTGCTTATTACCTTCATCGTCCTCCAGGCCACCGGTCAAAGTTTCAATCTAATGACCCTTGGCGGACTTGCAGCCGCCGTTGGCCTTGTAATCGACGACGCGATCGTGGTCCTCGAGAATATCGTCTTGCACCGCGACGCCGGGCAAAACCGCCCTCAGGCTATTCAGAGCGCGTTAAAGGAATTGACCGTACCTTTGATTGGATCCACCGTTACGCCCATCGTGGTGTTTTTGCCGTTGATTTCGATTACCGGCGTGACTGGCAGCTTCTTCCGCGCGCTCGCCATCACCATGACCGTTTCTCTCTTCACTTCGCTGCTCCTCGCCCTCTCTTGGACTCCCGCGCTCAGTCAATTCTTTGTGCGACGCAAGGATATTGCCGCGCCCGCGACTGGTTCGGAACAAGTCGATATAACTGCACTCGTGAATGCGGAAGAGGCCCACCTCTCCGGTTTCTTCGGGCGGATCGTCGACTTTTACGGGCGTGTCATGCAGTCCGTTTTGAAACGCCCTTGGATTCTTGCTCTAAGTTCCGTAGTGATCGTTGCCCTTTCCGGAGTCTGCTACTACTTTCTCCAAACCGGTCTGCTGCCAGAAATGGACGAAGGAGCATTCATTCTGGATTACTTCACACCGCCCGGCAGTTCCCTCGCCGAATCCAACCGCATCTTGCTGCACATTGAAGATATTTTGAAGTCTACGCCGGAAGTCGAAAACACCTCGCGCCGCACGGGACTCCAGCTCGGCCTTGCCGCCGTCACGGAGGCTAACAACGGCGATTTCACCGTCAGGCTGAAGAAAGATCGCAAGCGCGCCCTCGACGAGATTACATCCGACATCCGAGGTGAGATTGCCTGAACCCGTCGTGATCAAGCTTTTCTCCCAAGATGGCAAGCTTTTGAATGAAACATCTCCAAAAGTTGGCGAGGCTATATCCAAAATCCACGGCGTCGTAGACGTCCTCGATGGCGTCGAGAATACGATTAGCGGCCCGGCCGTAACTTATCAGGTGAATCCTACCGTGGCGGCACGCTCTGGGTTCACTCCCGAGGAGGTTGCCATCGATGCCTCGGCCGTGCTGGAAGGGGAGCCCGCAGCCGCACCGGTAATTCTCAACGACCGCGCCTATACCATTCGCGTCCGTTTTCCCGACCAAGCCCGCGCTTCCTTGGATCGCATGACTAACGTCTTACTCACTAGTGCAACGGGAAAGACGGCCACCCTCGGTTCTTTGGCTACCATCGTGACCGATCCAGGCGAAACCGAAATTCGCAGAGAAAATTTACAGCGCCTGGTGCAAGTCACCGCTCGTTTCCAAGGACTGGACTTTAGCAACGGCATAGCCGCGGTCAAGAAAACAATTAGCGGTCTTCATCTGCCCTCTTCCATCCGCGTTGAGTATGGAGGTTTATACGCCGAACAGCAGAAATCTTTCAGCGACTTGTTGATGGTTCTCCTTCTCGCTCTGCTGCTTCTTTTTACCGTACTGCTTTTCGAATTCCGCACCTTCTCTGCGCCGACAGCGATCCTCGCATCCGCGCTGCTCTCCACCTTCGGCGGATTCCTGGCGCTTCTCATAACGCGCACGACGTTTAACGTTGCGTCGTTCATGGGCATGATCATGGTGATAGGCATCGTCGCCAAGAATGGAATCTTGCTGGTCGACGCCGAGCATCGCTTCCGCGATGTCGGACTTTCTGCCCAGGAAGCCATGGTTCAGGCTGGGCGTCGCCGTTTGCGGCCCATTGCGATGACTGCTCTTGCGACTATCGCAGGTATGTTGCCTCTGGCGTTCGGCATCGGGTCAGGCTCGGAGATGCTCAAACCGTTGGCCATCGCGGTGATCGGCGGTTTGCTGAGTTCGATGGTTTTGTCTCTCGTATTTACGCCGGCAATCCACTACTTCCTTCGCCCCGGGGCAAGAACCGAGAACAAGCACGCGGAAGCGGTCTAGAAACTGCGCCACCGAGTCCTTCCGGAACAGAGACCGCATTTCCCTTTCATTGTCTGTCCTAGTAAAGTTGATGGCGGAGATTGATTATTATCATGCACGAAGCAGCGGTGAAGGACGCCACACGCATGCCAGGCCGAAATACTGCGACGCCCCTCAGTAAAAATGAGCACCTGTTACGCTGGGTGGAAAAAATGGCGGAGCTCGCCAAACCTGCCGCGATCCATTGGATCGATGGCTCGCAGGAAGAAAACGACACTTTGCTCCGGGAGATGGTGGCGTCGGGAACCCTCATCACCCTATCCAAAGACAGCGCGGGTCCCACAAACAATTGGGAAAACCCGTATGAGATGCGGAAGAAGCTGAAGAGCCTTTTCAACGGCGCCATGCGCGGGCGCACGATGTATGTGCTGCCTTACAGCATGGGACCCTTCGGTTCGCCGATGTCGCAGATCGGGGTGCAACTGACCGACTCTCCGTACGTGGTCGTCAATATGCGCATCATGGCACGCATCGGCTTGCCGGTTTTTCAGCAGATCGATACGGGAATACCGCGCGTCGTCCCATGCATGCACTCCGTCGGCGCTCCGCTTGCTGCAGGCCAGAAAGACGTGCCGTGGCCTTGCAACAAAGAAAAATACATCGTGCATTTCCCGGAGACGCGCGAAATCTGGTCTTACGGTTCGGGTTACGGCGGAAACGCACTGCTTGGTAAAAAATGTTTCGGGTTACGAATCGCTTCTAACATTGCGCGGGACGAAGGTTGGATGGCCGAACACATGTTGATTCTCGGCGTGGAAAATCCGGCCGGCGAAAAAACGTACGTTGCCGCCGCCTTTCCGAGCGCTTGTGGGAAGACAAATTTCGCCATGCTCATCCCGCCCAAGGGGTTTGAAGAATGGAAAGTCTGGACGGTCGGTGATGATATTGCCTGGATTCGACCGGACGAACGCGGCCTGCTGCGGGCGATAAACCCAGAGGCGGGATTTTTCGGTGTCGCGCCGGGCACTTCTGTAAAGACGAATCGCAACGCGATGGCGACGCTCGCGAAAAACTCCATTTTCACGAATGTTGCACTTACTCCTGACGGCGGCGTCTGGTGGGAAGGCATGACGGATACGCCTCCGGCGGAATGCCTTGACTGGAAAGGCCAGAAATGGACTCCGGAGATCGCTAAAGAAACCGGAGCAAAGGCATCGCATCCTAACGCGCGCTTCACGGCACCAGCTTCACAATGTCCGACAATCGATCCGGCTTGGGAAGATCCTAGCGGCGTTCCCATCAGCGCCATCATCTTCGGCGGCCGGAGAGCAACCACAATGCCTCTCGTTTTCCAGGCTTTCAATTGGAGCTCGGGCGTGTACATCGGAGCAACAATGGGATCAGAAACCACCGCGGCTGCGGCAGGAGCGGTGGGGAAAGTTCGCCGCGACCCAATGGCCATGCTTCCCTTCTGCGGCTACCATATGGGCGATTATTTCCGGCATTGGATCAAAATGCAGCGGTCGCTTACACTTACGCCGCGGATTTTTCACGTGAACTGGTTCCGCAAAGATGGAGACGGCCAATTCATGTGGCCGGGGTTTTCGGAAAACATGCGCGTCCTGAAATGGATTGTGGACCGCACAAAAGGCAGGGCGTTAGCGAGGGAAACTCCCATCGGCTGGATGCCGCGCTATGAAGACATGGAATGGAAGGGCATGGACCTCTCCAAGGATAAGTTTGAAGAACTACAAGAGTTTGACCGCGAAGCCTGGCGCAAGGAAGTGATCGAGCACGAAGAGTTGTTCATCGGCCTTCACGACCACTTGCCAAAAGAAATGGTTTACGAAAGAGAACTGCTAATCTGCCGGCTTTAGCTAGAAGTTCAGTTCGATATAAACCAGATACGCTGCGAGCGCCAAGCCGAAGAGTGCCGTCACGATTCCGACGACGTAGATAATGAAACCCGCAGGCTGAAAATTTCCTGAGTCAATTTGTTCGCGGGTTTGCCGATAACGAACTAATCCCGCAACGCAAACCAGTACTCCCGCAATTATCGCGGTTGTGCCGAACCAAACAGAGACTCCCGACGTGGGTATAACATGCCCATTCCCTTCCATCTGCATCCACTGCCGGATGGCGATGGAAAAACGGCCAATCGCAAAACCAAACACGACAATCGCGACGCCGGTGCGCACCCAAGCGAGAAACGTGCGCTCATTGGCAAGATGATCGCGGGCGAGATTAGGATTACTGCCGGTCGGCGGCTGAGAATTCTTCGCTGAAGATTCAGACATAACTTTTCGAGAGTTACCCAACGTATTCCGCAACGCGCCTATTTTATGGCCAATTGAAGAAGTGGCCCAGCAGCGCTGATATTTTTTACCAGATCGGCCGGGACGTTGTGTCTTTGCTGGAGGTATTCCGGACTATTGTGCGAGACCCATACTTTGCCGCCCGCGTCCTCCCAGATCAAAGCTTTCAACGGTAGATCGATAGCAATCGTGGGAGAAGCAACCATGACAGGCGTTCCTCCCTTGGGACTTCCGAAAAGGATGAGCTGTGTAGGATGCATCTTTAGGCCGACCTTCTCAGCTTCCCCACTGTGATCGACGCGGCAGAAAATCGTTAGACCCTTTTCTTGCAGCAAGGATTCGACGCGCTTGAGAGTTTCAGGAACCGAGTAGGGGCTGCTCAGGTGCTGCATCCCATTGTCTGGAGTTGGAGCCATGATCGTCCTCCTGAAAGTGGGGAAAACATCAACCTGCGAATTCCGTCGCACGATCGAAGAAGCCTAGCGGCGCGAAACCCGCCGGTCTATTCCACACTCTTGGCTGGGCGTTCGATAAAACAGCATTCCAGAATTTCTAGAGTTGGCTGACGATTTCCCACAGGAACCACGTGCGGCGCTCGGTTTGATCGATCCAGTTTTCAATCAAGCTCGCCGTGGCCACATCATTATGTTTTTCACAGACTTCGTGGGTGGCGCGCAAGTATCGCGTGAGATCGCGATTATCGGAATGAATCTCCCGAAGCATGTCCTCCGGGCTGACGGATTCCTTGTTGTTGTCTTTCAACCGCTGGTGTTTTGCGATGTCGCTGATGGAGTGAAGCGTGGTGCCGCCGAGTTTGCGGGCGCGCTCGGCAACATCGTCTGTCATATCGAAGATCTGTTCAGCGTGCTCATCGAGCAGCAAGTGATAATCGCGAAAATGGCGTCCTGTCATGTGCCAGTGAAAGTTCTTCGTCTTGACGTAGAGCGCGAATGTGTCCGCGAGCAACGGTCGAAGCTCGGTTGTGATTTCCGCGACGCCTTCGCCGGTGAGACCGCTCGTGATTTCGGAACTGCCGTTATGTTTGGTTTCTGCTTGAACCACACCTGTACTATTTTTCGCCATGTATGGGCTCTCCTTAGGTCGTCGTGCATTGGATGCCCAATTTCTTCGATTAGGTTACAAAATATTAGGTCAAAGGCGTTCGGCCGCCGCGGCCGCTCTACTGATCCCGCCTCACTGACCTGTGGTAAGCACCATGCGGAAACGCACTTCGCCGCTCATCATGCGGGCAAAAGCATCGGCTGCCTTCTCCAGCGGCATCGTTTCAATCATCGGGCGCACATTTTCAAGGACGCTGAATGACAGAGTGTCTTGGCCGTCGATCGCCGAGCCGGTCAAGCTGCCCTCGATGGAGCGCCCGCCAAAAATGAGCGGGAGTGTGTTTACCTCCAGCGGCTCTAGAGATGCACCCACAATGATCAGACGGCCTCGCGTACGAAGCCCCGCCACCAACGGCCCCATCGAGCGGTTGCTTGACGCTGTAGCCAGGATAACTTTTGCGCCGCCTAGCCGCTGCAGAGCCACCGCAGCATCCTCCGCAGCGCTGTCAATGTACACGTGCGCGCCGAGTTCTTTTGCTAGCTTAGCCTTGTCGCTTCCACGCCCGATGGCCACAGTGCGAAATCCCATGCGGCGCGCATATTGGATGCCGAGATGTCCAAGACCACCGACACCTTGAATAGCGACCAAGTCGCCAGATCGCGCCGGAGCATTACGAAGAGCGTTGTACGTCGTGACACCGGCGCAAAGAAGCGGAGCCGCTTGTGCAGAATTGAGATCGTCAGGAATGGAGGCGAGGGCGCGGGCTTCCGCGATCATTACCTCCGCGTAGCCGCCGTCCGTGGTCAGGCCGGGAACAATGAGATTCAAACAGTCGACAAAGTCTCCGCGCAGGCACGGTTCGCAGGTACCGTCCTGGCCGCCGAAAAAACCAACGCCGACGCGCTGCCCGGTGCGCCACCCCGAGACGTTAGCGCCGAGGGCTTCGATGCGGCCGACTACTTCGTGGCCGGGAACTCGAGGAAGCGTCAGTCCTGGATATTGGCCGCCGATTGTAATCGCGTCAGTGTGGCAAATCCCGCATGCCTCGACGCGAATCAAGACCTGGCCAGCTCCCGGCTTTGGAATGAGCCTCTCGACAACGCTTAGAACGCCCGGCGCCGTGACTGCTACCGCCTTGTATGTCGCTGTCATGGAATCTCCTTGTCGCAAAAGTACGCCGGTCCGTTAGCCGTCTTGTCCTTGAGCCTCGTCTGAACGTCCCTTGCGCCTGGTTTGATGCAGACAGCGACCGACCGGTCGCATAAAAACATTTTGAGCGTGGATTCATCCCAAGTTCTGGGTGGGTGATTGTAGCCGTACTCCAGTAGGAGGTCGACCCTATAAGCTAAGACACCGATCTGGGGGTGATAGGGCAAAGCCACGACCTTGCCGCTAACTGTGTAGCTCGCGACCAATTCCGGATCCTCGGAAGAGAGTTCTGCAGCAGCATAAGGTTTCAGATCAACCAGATATTCATTCAGAATTCCCGGCCAAATAACATCAATCGCCAATACATCGGGAGTTGGTCCACCTTCCTGGAGTAATTTTCGCCAGAGGCCTAGTTGACTGAGAGAGGTTTCGGGGACCGGAAGGTGTTTGGCGAGGATTCCTGTTTCCCGCGTGAACTCCTGCGACTCGTGTTCGGCTGACGGAAGCTCATCAGGCTGCGACCATTCCGGGTCCAGAACAGTTACGGTAACAGGTTGGCGGGATGGTCGCTGACAACCAGCCAGACCCGAGAAAAGAAACGAAGCGACCGCCGCTCCGGCGATCTTAATAAAACTCGACCACTTAAGTGGCGAGGCCGCTTTTGCGCACGTCGATAACCCGGCAAGTTTCAGGCTGGATGCCATTTCGACTGCCCCCAGATTGATTATTGGAAAGTGTACTGCGAAAAAGCGGGCTTCTCAGCGATGTTTGCAAGACAAAACCAGTCGAGCACCGACACAATCCTCGCGGCTAACGCCCCTTGGAGCGCTCGCCTCTCAACACCATGCAGGTTGAGGCAGCTTTGGCAACGAGTCGCGCGCTCTCGTCGGTGATTTCGCACTCGACATAACCGACCGTGCTCCCCCGCCGTACCACTTTACCCTCGGCCTTCAAAGCGGCCTCCCAAACCGGGCGGAAGAAATTGATCTTGAGTTCGATGGTGGTGAAGGATTCACCCGGAGCGAGTGTGCTGGCAAATGCCATGCCCATGGCGGCATCGGCGATGTCGCAAAGGATTCCACCGTGGAGCGTGCTCATGGGGTTGGCGTGTTGCGGCCCTGCGGCGAGGGTGACCACGGCGCGCCCGTCAGCAGCTTCTTTTGCTTCAAAGCCAATCAAGCGGGCCACAGGAACGTCATTCGTTTTGGCTCTGCTCCTGAAATCTGGTTGGAGGCTAGCTTCGGGGGCACTCATATTTTCTCCTACTGAGCTTTGGGTTCCTTCGCACGGATGTTCGTTTCGAGATATTCCTCAAGATGGCGGCAGGCAATGTTTAAAGGTTCGGATGTCTGTTGCAGGCGTTCCAGCATGAAACTGCCTTCCAGCGTAGTGACAATCAGCGTGGCCAATTCCATGGGATCGACGCGAGACCGGATTTCGCCGCGGCTTTGGCCTTCCTCGACGATGGATCGGAGACGTCCGAGCCAGGAATTGAAGGCCCGGCGGGCTTTGGTTCTTAGCGCGGGATTGCCGTCATCCGAATCGGTGGCCATATTCAGAAGCGGACATCCGCCTTGCACCAAACCGGTACGGCGGTCACGGAAATTCCAAATGATCTGTTTCAACCGGTCAACGGTATTGTTGATTTCCTGTGTGCCTCCGAACCGTGCATCGAGGGCAAGTTGCCATGCATAGTCGAAGGCCTCACCAGCAAGTTGCTGCTTGCTATCGAAGTGGCGATAAATCCCGCCTTTTTCCAAACCAGTCGCCCGCATGAGATCGGAGAGGGCTGCGCCATCAAAGCCTCTTTGATTGAAGATGGGCGCGGCTTTACAGATGATTTCCCGACGGGTTTGCTCGCCTTTGCGCATTGCAGGTTCCTCCCGCTAGTTCGACGAGACCAACTGGTCTCGCCTGGAATTGTAGCATATAATTTATGCGACCGAGCGGTCCCTTTGAGCATCGATCATGGGGGTTGCAGCGGATGTGAGAAACAACGGGCTGGAGCAAGGGTCCAATCCCGAGTTTTACATCCCGTGGAAAGACGATCCGGAGGAGTACTATGGCCACGCTTTCGTCATCATTCGGACACTCGCAAACCCGAGCACCGTAGCGAGGTGGGTACGCTACGAAGTGGCGACCATTGATCCAACGCAGCCGGTCACCATCGAAGTAATGGCGCAGCGCGTGAGCAAGCTGGCCGACCGGCCGCGATTCAACGCGGTGTTGCTGACGCTTTTCGCTTTTACGGGAGTGTGCCTCGCGTCGGTGGGATTGTTCGGCGTCGTGGTGTATCTGGTCACGCAACGCACCCGCGAGATCGGGATACGTATGGCGCTCGGGGCGACCCCGCGCAGCATCTTGCGGTTGGTATTGAGCGGCGTCGCGCGATGGACTCTGGCAGGCGCGCTGGCAGGGTTCGCAGGCAGTTGGTTTGCGGCGCGGCTGTTGCAGGCGCTTCTCTTTGACGTGTCTGTGCACGACCCCTGGCTGCTTTGTGCGCCCACTGTGTTGCTGGTTGCGATCGCATTCCTAGCGGGCTTCATCCCTGCCAGGCGCGCCATGAGGGTCGATCCCATGGTGGCTCTGCGGCATGAATAAGTCTCTCCGCCCTCTCTGTGCCTGCACCCCCGATCCGCCGAGCTATCGCACGGCAGAACATGACGGTACGTCCTGATTTGTCGCATTACCGTACATGTGCCGTACCGACACCAAGGCCCGGGACGGCCCGAGAACGAGCGCTAAATCAAAATGAGCGGGCCTCATTTCATTGCGAAGCGTTTCTCGAACAGTTCCTGTGATAGTTTGGCTCCCTCCTCT
>WNFS01001686.1_pt1 | contig 17776 bp, 19 predicted proteins | sample 5400141 | NCBI WGS metagenome assembly WNFS01 (sample SAMN13153358, study PRJNA577476) | soil metagenome | isolation source: 60 cm saprolite under Madrone tree | place: USA:California | collected 2016-06-14
GAATCAGCTCGATTGATTTCCGTCGCAGGAATCCGGCAAACAACAGTTCGTCCAAGCCGTCGGGCAAGGGCGCGGTCGCCGCGAACGTATAAACCGGATCGCCACCCAGAGTAACAGCGACCGGCATGCGCTCACCGCGGTCGTAGTAGCGCTTGCCGTGGCGCGCTCCGACTTTGTGAACTTGCCAGTGCATTCCGGTAGTGCGCTCGTCATAGAGCTGCATCCTGTAAATGCCCACGTTGCGCGCGCCTGTTTCCAGGTCTTGCGTGTGCACATTCGGCAGGGTAATGAAACGCCCGCCGTCTTTTGGCCAGCATTTAAGGATGGGAAGATCGCCGAGCGAAAAGCCACCACCCTCGATCGTATGCACTACTTCCTGACATGGCGCATCACGCACTGATTTCGGGCGGGCATGGAGCAAATGAATTCCCTGTTTCAATAGGTTCCAGCCTTCTCGCAGATCGTTCGGCGGTTTTGCCTTCAGGATGAGCTGAATTTCGCGCGCGACGTCCTGGATATCCGGAACTTGTAACGCCATGGCCATGCGGCGCCGCGATCCCATGGTGTTAATAGCAACCGGAAATTCGGATGGCTTTCCATCTACGATCGGATGCTCGAACAACAGCGCTTTGCCGCCGCCGGGCGATTTCATCTCGCGATCGGCCCATTCGGCGATGAGCAATTCGGTATCGACCGGGACGGCGATGCGTTTCAGTTCGCCAGCTTGTTCCAGAGCATCGAGGAAATGTCTAAATGAGCGATAAGCCATTGATTAGATCCGCCTAAATATTCATGTGTCACGCGCAATAATGCGACAGAATTTTTGATCGGCTCTAGCGCGAAGCGATGTAATGGAAGGACACAACCCTGCGGTTGGCGAAAGTAACTACTTTGCCAGGATAAGGGACGCTTGGCGGGAAACAGGAATCACAAAACGGATGATACAAAGGTGCTCCGAAATATGGGTCCCACGGGCCGCAATATGGATACGGGTAAGTAGCGTAGTAAGTATAAAGCCAGGTTTCTATCGGATTGCCGCCCACGTTCCCCATAATTTTTCGATCAGGCGAACCCCAGGCCAGCCACGCAGCGGTTCGCGACATCCCGGCGCGAATTTTTCCCTGACTCACTAGCGCCTGGTCTCGGTGCGAAAGACTCTGGTAAAGGTCTGGATGCTCAGAAATTCGCGTTTCGGGCGTTGAGCAATTCGTGAGAATGAGCGCGCCCGCCACGAGGCCGAGGGTCGAGATACGAAGGAAAAACCGACGCTTCATGCTCCGAGCAAATCACACCTCGCACCAGCTTGGCAAGCCAAACGCGGCGTTAAAGCGGTGATGGCGATGGCAGGTAGCGGTAGAATACAACTCTCCCGTTTGAGAAAGTGACTCCTCTGGACGGGTACACGAACTTTGGCGGGATATAGGACCAGTCGAATGGCCCATAGTAGTACGGCCCGCCGTAGCTGGCCGGTGTTTCGTAACGCAGATAGACCCATGTCTCGCCATGACTATCGCCCACGTTGGCAGGAATCTTTTGATCTGGCGTACCCCAGGCCAGCCACACGGCGTCCGTGGTCATACCTGGACGAATCTGGCCTTGACTGACCAGGGACTGGTCTCTTGACGAGAGACGCTGATATATCTCAGGATGTTGCGAAATCCGCGCTTCTGTGGTTGCGCAACCGGTGAAAATCAACGTCCCGGCAGCTATCCCGAATGTCAGCGCGAGGAGGAGAATTCGACGCTGCATACGGTGACGATCATATGTTCGCCACACTGAGTCAATGAATGCCGGTGCTTGATTCAGCATTCCGTTCCCGGTAACGTGTCGCTGGATGCAGGACCATTACGGCCATCGGATTTCGTATCTCCGCGTGTCGATCACCGATCGTTGCAATGAGCGCTGCACTTATTGCATGCCACAGGAATTGCAGGAGTGGTTGCCACGTCACGAAATTTTGAGCTACGAGGAAATGCTGCGGCTCATTCGTGTCGCCGCACAGTTGGGCGTCTCGAAACTGCGAATTACCGGTGGCGAACCGCTGACGCGCCGCAACGTGATCGATTTCGTTAGGCTTCTTCCTGATATCGATGGAATCAGGAGTATCGGTCTGTCGACCAATGGGACATTGCTTGCACGCGAAATCACGCCAGGGCAGACTATGGCGCAAGCGCTGAACGAGGCCGGCGTTCAATCGATTAATGTCTCGCTGGATACTCTTGATCCAACCGTTTATTCGCAGATCACCGGGCGGGATTTCCATGGCCAGGTGCTTGGTGGAATCGACGCGGCCATCGACGCGGGCTTCGATCAGATTAAATTGAATACAGTCCTCATGCGGGGCTGTAACGAGGATCAACTGTTGCCGTTGATCGAATTTGCCGCGGCGCGAAACCTGGTTCTTCGATTCATAGAAATGATGCCCGTGAGCACCAGAGAAGTTCTGAACGAGAGCAATTTCATGCCGGTCCTGGAAGCAAAAAGGTTCATCGAATCAGTCTACGGAAGTCTGATTCCGGACAGGGAATTTCGCACAAATGGTCCCGCCACTTACTATCAAGTTCCAGGGCGCGCGCAGCGCATTGGTTTCATCGGCGCAATGACGAACCTGCATTTCTGCGAGAGCTGCAACAAGCTGCGGCTTACGTGCGATGGAAAGCTACGCCCGTGTCTTGGCAGCCATCTGGAGTTCGATATCATGCGACCGCTGCGTGCAGGTGCGAGTGATCAACAGTTGAAGCAGTTCTTTCTCGATGTGGTCGAACGAAAGCCGCGGGAACATGAGTTCCGAAATAACTACCAGCCGAATCGCAAAATGATTGCCATTGGCGGGTGAACTATCCGCGTCATGTCGAGCGAAGTCGAGACATCCCGTTGCGTTAAGGTCCGTGCCGCCGCGGGGTTCCTCGACTTCGCTTCACTCCGCTCGGAATGACGAAAATGAAACGACTCAGTCACATCAGTTCGGATGGTCGCGTCCAAATGGTTGATGTTTCGGCAAAGCCGCTGAGCAAGCGAATAGCTGTTGCCTGTGGCAAGATCCGGCTCCAGCGCGAGACGCTCGACTTGATTGCAAAAGAAGAGATCGCCAAAGGCAATGTATTCGCCACCGCTCGCATTGCCGGGATTCAGGCTGCCAAGCAAACTGCGCAACTGATTCCGCTTTGCCACACTCTGCCGCTCGGTGAGGTGAAGATCGACATCGTTAGCTCAGATGAAGGTGCAGAGGTGACATGCACCGCCCGGACCGTCGCGCAGACCGGAGTCGAGATGGAAGCGCTGATCGGCGTCACCGTTGCGCTGCTCACGATTTACGACATGTGTAAAGCGATGGACAGACAGATGAGCATTTCCGATGTCCGTTTATTGCAAAAAACGAAAAAACCCGTGCAATCGAACACGAGTGAAGTTTTGGAGTAACGGAGAAATGAGCAGTAAGCACGACGCCAGTACTCCGGTACGCGAAGGCTCCAATCATATAACCGTTGGCATCATCACCATCTCCGATCGCGCCAGTGCGGGAGATTATCATGATCTGGGCGGACCAGCGGTGAAAAAAGCCGCGCAGAAGGCGGGCTGGCAAGTGTTGGCCGAAGCGATTGTGCCGGATGACGCGGCCCGAATCCAAGAGACCATTCGATCATTTGGCAAACAAGGCTGCGGGTTAATCCTGACGACAGGCGGAACCGGTATCGGCCCACGGGATGTTACGCCGGAAGCGATCCGCGCCATGATGCGGGTGGAATTACCGGGATTTGGAGAAGTGATGCGCGCGGAGTCGATGAAAATTACGCCCAACGCCATCCTCTCACGCAACTTGGCCGCGGTTGTCGATCACGCTCTGGTGATCGCACTTCCGGGTAAACCCAGCGGAGCTGTGGAGTGCCTCAGTTTTGTACAAAGCGCAATCCCACATGGCGTCGCGGTAGCGCAAGGTACGCCGACATCGTGCTGAAATTTTCAGCGAAACTCAATCGGGCCAAATCAGCAATCGCATCAGCTGCGCGCCATAGTTTGTGAGGTGCGCGTTGCCTTGATGGCCGGCAACGATGTCGCGAGTCAAATAGGAATATTCGGTCGGAGTCTTCCTGACATAGCTTAGCTCGGGCTGTGCCACGCGTTTGTCGCTGGCTTCAATTCTCAAGGGAACACCGGAGGCCGCGAACGAGACTTCCCACGATCCACCGTTTCGTTTTCCTGCTGGAAGCATCCACGGATAACGCTGTGATAAATCGAAGTGCCGCGCCTTTGGCAAGGCGACTTTGTAGAACGTCTCTTCGTGGTTGAGAAATTCGGGAATGGTGAGCGCCGGATTGCTTCTGAGCGCCAAATAAAGCCGTGCGACATCGAGGCCTGCGAGGTTCATGCCGTTATAGATGCCGTGGCGATTGGGATCATTTCGAAAAAATGTGTCGTACCAGGCTTCGAATTGACGGCTGAACATCAGGCACAATTCCAGATGGAGGTGCGCGCGCTCGCGGTTTATGCCTGTTCCGGTGTAACCCATCACGCCGATGCGCTGTGCTCGCCTCACCGGTTCGCCAGGTTTCACCGCGATCGAACTGAGATGTCCGTACAGACTGTAATAATTCGAGCCGTCCCAAGGATGCTCAATCACGACGTATTTCCCGTAGTTTGAGTAGCCCGGCACGACATTGACGTGCGCGACTTTGCCATCGGCGACTGCGCGCACTTCGTCGAGCGGTTCGCCGTTTGCATCGCGATGCAGGCAGCGAATGTCGATTCCTTCGTGAAAGCGAGTGTAAACGACGCCGGCCGCAGTGTCTTTGGGATCACGTACAAACCCGTATTGGCCACCCTCCCACGGCGTCGATTTCACGCCTTGGTAATCGCGCTCGATGTATTGGTAAAAGGCCGGGCCGTCTCCCGAAAACAGAGCGTCGTTGTCCGTCGGCAGAACAAGATCGAGACCGTGGTTTTGGGCAGTCTGAACGCTCACCGAAGCTGACAAATAATAAGCGAACACAACCGCTGCGAATAACAGTCGCATGGAGGATCGACCGGTTAGCGTTTTCGTCGACCGATCAAGCGCCAATCTTTTTTCATTACTTCAATGTCCGCGACAGCCAGCCCGGAAGGGATGTAAATCTTGCCGTCCGATACGCGCTTGTCGATTTGCAGTTCGGTAATTAGTCGGCCGTTGATCAAAACGAAAAGAAAACCGCCGCGGCGCTCAACGCTTAAGGTATCGAGCACGACGCGCCCGTGCTCGTCGAGCTGAAACAGTGCGCCGAATGTTCCATCCGGCGCCGGGTACGGTGCAAACGCGACGACGTCGTGCTCGGTTATCCATGGTAACTTTTGGATGGCAACATCCTTACCGGAAGATCGCGCGCGCGTGGACATTGAGAACACATCCGTATCGTGAGGGTTTGCCTGTGCGTGTACGCGAAATGTGCAATGTCGTTGTTTCGCGATGGCCAAAGTCAGCGCAACCGTCAGGCAAAGCGCCAGCACGCCGAGAGTTCTCATAGAGGTTGACGGCCAAACCATTCGCGAGTTCATAAAGGGTTTGACAGGAATTTTGCAACCCAGAAAAGTTTCGGCGCTGTTTAGGCCTTCATGAAGCGCCGCATTGTTTTCCTCGCAGTGGTAGTCTTTGTGGCTGCCGGCATGTTCGGTCAGGACGTCGCGCCGACGCCCACGCCGGCGCGAAAACGAGGTTGGTTAAGCCGCATTCTGCATCCGTTTTCTCCAAACGTCGTCCCGCAATACAAAGATCCGCGGCTGCGTGGACTCGCTCTCGATTTACAAATCACGCCGCAAACCGTGAAGCTATCCGAAGTCCGCCAACTCAGCGTGAAACTGACGCTCGCAAATCTCTCCAAGCGCCCCGTGGGGCTCGATTTTCCGACCAGCCAGCGGATCGAAATCTATCTGATGAATTCCGCGGGCGAGGTTTTGACAAAGTGGTCTGAGAATCATGCGATCGTGGAGAAGCCTGCGACAATATTAATCAATCCGTCCGAGCGGATCGAGTACAACGAAACAATCTCAACTCGCGAGCTTACGCCCAACAAGGTGTTTATCGCCGAGGTTTTCTTTCCTCAATATCTGGAGCTGCGAATTCGGCAAAAGTTCCTGGCGGTGCCGTGATGGAGTAATGGAGTACCGGAGTCGTGGCTTCTGAACTTCAGCGCTCCAAGACTCCATTACCGCTGTTTTCCGACTACCACACACACCCCCAGGGCCATCGGGTACAGCGGTACACACAGGCGCTGCTTCAGCCCTGGGCGGATTCGGCGCGCAGAGTAGGGCTCAAGGATATCGCGTTTACCGATCACGACCGTTACCACGCAGGAATTGAGTTCGATGAAATCGATCAGTTGCGGGAACGAAATCAGGACTTACGAATCCGCGCCGGGATCGAGCTGGATAACGATCCGATCCATTCAGCGGCGGGCCGTAAATGGATCGAACAGCATTGGGACAAGCTCGACTTTGTTTTGGGCTCCGTGCATTTCCTGGATCGTGCCGATCAGATGTTCGACAGCGTGCCGGAGGGTGCTGCGCAATTCGACAGCCGGGATATTGACGCGATGTATGCCGATTACTTCCGACGTATTCGCGAACTAGTAGAGACAGGGCTGGTCGATTGCCTTGCCCATTTGGATTTAATCAAGATCCACGGTCATCGCCCGAACGCGGACATAGCCAGTTTGATCGGCGAGACACTTGAAATTGTTCGTCGGCGCAACATCGCGATTGAGCTTTCCACCGCCGGCTGGCGCAAGCCAATAAACGAACTCTATCCCAGCGATCCAATTATCGAGCTGGCAATAGGCAAGGGAATTCCGCTCACGACCGCCTCCGACGCGCACTCGCATGTTCAGTTGGGTGAAAACTTTGCGAGGCTCGCGCGCAAGATCAGCGCTTTCGGCGTCCGCCACGTCTGCATTTTCCAAAAGCACAAGCCCACCGAGCTACCGCTACAGGTCTAGATCAAGCTGCGACCGTGTGTCTGCCGAAAATGCCTGCTGGCATTGGGAAGGTAGCGCAAGATCAAAGCCAAGGCGCTGGGCAAGACGTTGGCAGGTCTCGGGCGCGAATCCTTCGAAGTGATTGCCGGCAAATGCCCACACGCTGCGCACGTCTGGAAAATGCCGCTGAATTTTCAGAGACCAGCTTTCCAATGCTGCCTCGCGTTTCCAAAGTAATTTTCCGTAACGATGGACGTGGCCCCCATCGACGTCGTACTTGGTTGCGTAGTCACCAAGCAGTCGCAAGTAAACAAAATCGGCGGTGCAAGGCAAAAACTCGAAGGGAGCAAGATTTCGCTCGTTGAGCGGGGTCGTGTCGGTCCAAACCCAACAGATGCGATACTTTTCCAGCAAACGGATAAACTGCGGCCGATGCCACCCGGCATGTCGAAATTCGATTGCAAATCGGAGATCCCGCGGCAATTGCACAAGAAATTTGCGCAATGCCTGTTTGCCCTCATCCGGAGTCAGAGAAGGCGGGAGCTGAATGAGGATTACCTGGAGCTTTTGTCCAAGTGGTTCGATGGCGCGGAAAAAGGAATTCAACTCCGTTGCGCAATCGCGCAGACGGCAGATGTGGGTGATCTGCCGGGGAAGCTTGCAGGTAAACCGAAAACTAGCGGGAGTCGCTTCGGCCCAACGACGAACGCTGTTTTCCGCAGGAGCAGCGTGAAACGTCGAGTCCACTTCAATGGTGGGAAAATACTGGGCATAAAATTGCAGCCAATGTGACTCCGGCAAATCGTGTGGATAAAAGACACCGCGCCAGTCGTCGAAGCTCCAGGCGCACGAGCCGATGCGGATTTTTTGCTGGTCGATGAGATTCAAACGGATCGAGAAATTATTCGGTTTTGTCCGGCGGAAAAGATCTCACATCAGGAGGCGAAGACAGTGCTGAAAACTTGACGGGCTGGATAAGTTAACTACCCTGCCACACCTGGATGCAACCGCTGATTCGCGCCATTTTGGTTATCGCTGTCACACTGCTGGTTTTACCCGAACTGGGCATCGCTTCCATCATCTTTGAACCGGGCAAAAAAGCGAAGTACGTGGCTCCGGGTGAAGAAGAGATGAGCGGCGATGCAGCGGAGCTGTATCAAGTCGGACAGAACGCGGAAAAAGGCGGCGATCTTAAACGGGCGATCCGGGCTTACAAGAGCCTGGTCAAACGTCATCCCAAAGACGCGCTGGCTCCGACGGCTCTTTATCGCGCCGCTCAATTGCAGGAACAGACCCGCCAATACACTCCGGCCGCTAATTCATATCTTCAGTTGGTGGAAAGATATCCGAGCAGCGCGCATTTTGATGAAGCTATCGAGGGGCAATTCCGTGCAGGTGAAATTTATCTGAACGGAAAAAAATTGAAGGTCTTGGGGATCCCAGTCGCATCGGCGCTGGATCGTGCGGTGACTATTTTCGCGGATGTCGTCCGCACAGCGCCGTATGGAAAGTACACGGCGCGAGCGCAATTTGATATTGGCCTTGCGCGTGAGAAGCAGGGAGCTAACGATGCAGCTATCCAAGCCTACCAGGCGGTGGTAGACAAGTTTCCGAACGAGCCGATAGCCGTCGATGCCCAATATCAAATCGGTTACATCTGGTTTGCGGCCGCGCAACTAGGCACAAACGACGCTGCTGCCGCAGGCAATGCGAAAACAGCTTTCCAAGATTTCCTTTTCCACTATCCCAAAAGCGAGAAAGCGCCGCAGGCGCGAAAGAATCTCGATATCCTTGAGCACAAACAGACAAGCAATTCCTACAAAGTCGCAAAATTTTACGACAAGCAAAAATACTATCGCGCTGCCGTCATTTACTACAACGAAGTGATCCGTCAGCAGCCGGGCTCAAAGGAAAGCAGCGAGGCAAAGAAACGGATCGATCAGCTTCGCGCAAAATTCGGCGATGCTAGACTTCAGCCGGCGATTCCCGTGTCACAAAACGTCACCAAGAAATCCGATGCGCAGGGAGCGCGTAGCGTAGGGACCGGGAACGCCAGGCCCAGCGGACCGAATAATGAGGCGCCTTTGCCTTCATCAGAGTCGGACAGCTCACTGCCCCCGCCGGCTTCGCTGGCACCGGATACGACTACGGCGCCTGAACCTCTGTTGCCTTTGCCCGGGACGAGCACAAGCTCTGATCCTTCCAACGCTTCCGGAGCATCGGCTTCCCCCGAAGCGTCCGCCTCACCGGCGCCTTGAAAGCCTCACTTGCGACAATCTGCTGCCTCGCGGTTTCTGGTTGCCTTGGCTACCACGTAGGGCCGGTAAAGCCATACTACCTGCGCGACGTCCACTCGATTGCGGTGCCCACGTTCAAAAATCGCACGCTTGTGCCACGCATTGAGGTTTTGGTCACTGATACAGTGATCAAGCAACTCCAACAGGATGGCACTTTTCAGATTACGAGCGACGACAAGGCAGACGCTACCTTGACCGGTGAAATAGCTCGTATCACGCGACTGCCCGCGCGCTCGGTGCGCGGTAATGTGCTCGCCACAACTGAATTTAATTTGGCGCTTACCGTAAAGTATTCGTTGACTACGCGAGACGGCAAACAGCTGGCCGGACCTGCCGAAACAGTCGGTACAACCAGCTTTTTCGTCAGCAGCGATGTAACGACTGACGAACGACAAGCCCTGCCGCTCGCCACTGAGGATCTCGCCACCCGATTAGTTTCTCAACTAAGCGAGGGGTGGTGAGGAGATGAAAGGTGAAGAGAAGCTTTGGGCCATCCTCAACGATAAGCTTGATAACCTGCGCGCGACAAACCGTCTCCCGCAGGCAATTCGCGTCGCCGAGACCGCCCTCGAAGTCGCCAGACGCGCGTTCAAAGACAACCAGGCTGCACTCGCCACCAGTTTTGAGAAATTAGGCCAGCTCCTTGAACAAAAGGGAGATCACGCGGGAGCCGAAGCGTATTTACTCAAGGCGCACGTGATCTTGGAGAAGGCAAACCCACCAGATCAGCGCGCGGTCTACCGCTCGGCGCGACGACTGGCCTTGTTGTTCGACAGTCTTGGTCAATCTGAAGAAGCGATTGATTTCTACCAGAAAGCAATCGCCGCCGGAACCGAAGTCGAAGACGTTCCGTATTCAGACATCGGAACCATGCTAAACAATGTTGCTCTTATTCTGCGCAAGTCCGGCCGGCAAAAGGCGGCAGAGCCATGTTACCTCCGCGCTTTGGAGATTTATGAGAAGCAACTCGGAACCGACCACGCCGATGTAGCATCGGTGCTAAACAATCTCGCGGTGTTTTATACGAACGAACGGCGATACACCGAAGCGGAGAAGTTACATCTGCGCGCATTGGCGATCCGAGAGAAACTGCATCCGGCGCCGATCGCCGACATCGCGCAATCGAAATGCAACCTGGCAGTAGTCTATCATTCGCGCGGCGATTACGCGAAGGCGGCGGAGCTGTATCAATCCTCGCTCAAGGGGTGGGAACAGGTGGAAGATAAGCCGTCCAAAGATTACGACATTGTCGTGTCTAATTATGCTGATCTCTTGCGTTCCCTAGGTCAGGTGCGCAAAGCGCATCAATTGGAAGTGCGCGCTCGCAAAAAGCGATCAAGTTGACTGAAACCGGCAATCTCTCTGGTTTTGACCTTGCAGGCACACTGCCACGCGCGCATTGTAAGACCCCGCTGCTTTTGCTCGCGTGGCGGAACCGGCAGACGCGTACGGCTCAGGACCGTATGGGGAAACCCGTGGAGGTTCGACTCCTCTCGCGAGCAGTTCGGGCCGCCAAAAGGGCTACCAGCAACTACTGGGCTCGATCGCAGTCGCTATTTCCCGCTGGATTTTCTTCTCGCTGCCCAGCGTGCCTTCATCAGGTCTGAGAGCCTCTTACGGCCGGCGGCTGTAAGTGCGCCTCTTTTCTTCGCTGGGGCCCTTTTCGTTCCTCCTGCCTTCCTTCTTGCCGCCCAGCGAGCTTTCATCAACTGCGAAAGCTTCCTTCTCCCGGCGGGCGTCAATTGACCCTTTCTTCTGGCGGGCGTCGCTGCTCCCACGCTTCGCGTCTTTGCCCAACGAGCTTTAGCAGCTGCCGCAAGCTTTGCTCGCGTGGCAGGCGAGAAGTAGCGTCCGCGGGCTGTGGGAGTGGTTGGCCTTTGAGGAGGGGCACCTCGCAAAAGAGAGGAAAGGCGTCGTTGCAGGTTATCGATTTGCTGGCGAATTGAGATCGCTTCCTGTAGATCTTTAACAGATATGTCCATCCCCGTAGATAGCTGTGGTTGGCGAATATGGCAATCAGTAATTTTGCGGCTAGTTGTGGACTTTGTTCCTCACTGTTAGCTCGTTAGGTAGCCTATGAGTCATAAGTTGAATTTTGTCGGAATCCTTCGAATTGGTGCTTTGCCGAAACGCTGAGATGAATAGCAAACCCGCTTATGTCCGTGAAATGTTCGGGTCGATTGCGAAACGCTATGATCTTGCCAACCACGTGCTTAGCTGTGGCATCGATTTCTACTGGCGCGCGCGTGCGGCTGACATCGTCGCCAGTTGGCAGCCGGGTAAGATTGCTGATCTTGCCACCGGCACGGGAGATTTGGCGCTTGCTCTGCAAAAAAAATTGCCCGACGCCGAAATCACGGGTGTTGATTTCCTGCCGGAGATGCTAGAGCTTGCGCGCCACAAAGGGGTGCAACATGTCGTATTAGCCGATGCGATGAGGCTCCCGTTTGCCGACGGCTCGTTCGACTGCGTCACTATTGCATTTGGCTTGCGCAACTTGGAAAACTACTCAGCCGGGCTTACTGAAATCTGCCGCGTACTTAATACCAACGGTCACCTGCTCGTGCTCGAATTCTCATTGCCACGCATGCCGATATTGCGCGCGGCGTATCGTTTCTATTTGCATCGCTGCCTGCCTATGATCGGCTCGTGTTTAACACAAAGGAGGAGCGCGTACGATTACCTTGGCAAGTCAATCGAACAATTTCCAAGTGGCAACGCGATGTGCGAGTTAATGCGAGAAAAGGGGTACGATTCACCGAGCTTCAAACGTTTAACTGGAGGCATCGTAACGATTTATACTGCTGCAAGGCGTTAGGCGCGCCGCGAGAAGCCTCAAAGAGGGGAAAGTCCCTTGCCACAGCCGGGAAAGAGAGCTACAAAAAAGTTCGTGTGATTGATTACATCCAAAAAGGCGGATTATTGATGTGGCCCATTCTGGCCTGCAGTATCATCTCCATTGCTGTATTCGCGGAGCGCCTTTTTTATTTTCATCGTGCGACGATTCATGTGGGCGAATTCCTGAAAGGCCTCTGGAATTTGATTCGACGGCGGAATTTCGCTGAAGCGCTGCACGAATCGGCTGGTACGCCCGGGCCAGTAGCGCGAGTCATTCATGCCGCGATTATTCGGCACGATGCGCCTCGAGCGGAATTGCGCAACATTGTGAAGGAGGCCGCGCAGCTCGAAGTGCCAAAACTGGAGCGATTTCTTCCCGTCCTTGCTACTATTGCTTTCCTCACTCCGTTATTGGGACTGCTCGGAACGGTTGCAGGAATGATCGATGCCTTTGGCACAATCGCCTCCAGCGGTGGTTATGCCACGGTCACCGAGCTTTCCGGTGGCGTTTACAAGAGTTTGCTGACGACTGCGGCCGGGCTCGTAGTAGCAACACCGACGTTTGTCGCCTACAGCTATCTGTCTTCTCGCGTCAACACGATGATGCATGACATGGAGCGGGCAGGGATCGAGATTGTCCACATGTTGACTGAAAGCCGCCCGGTCAGCGGCATCATCAGTTTCCAACAACCTGACGACGCGGCGCGCGAAATTGAAGCACGCCAGGACCTTTGACCGCGAACAGTTCCGTGGGTTGCCGCTGGACGGAGTTGAAGCGCTAAATATTAATGATGAAGCTCGATCGAACGATAAACTATAACTTCGGATGGGTTTTGTTTATCGGGCTAGTTGATCTTGTTTTCCTGTTCTTGTTTTTCCTGTTGCTGAGCTCGAATTTAATCCTGCAACATGGCATCTCGATTTCGATGCCAGTCTCGCGCTTTACGCTCGGACCGCAGAGCAATCAGCAAATCATCAGTATCACCGGGGGCGCAGTAGCGGCGATTTATTTTCAGGACCAGCGAGTTAGCTTGGAGCAGCTCGGACAATTACTCGATGCAGCTAAGAGGAAGGACCAATCTATTATCATTAAGGCTGATCGTTCTGCTTCCTACGAAACAGTTGCCAGAGTGACAAACGCTGTGCTGGAACATGGCATCACTTCGGTAGCGCTCGCTGCGACTCCGCCACAATGAGCAGTGGTGCCTCCTCCGAGACTCTCATCGAGCCACTCCTCTTTAGTTGGGATTCACCCCGGCAGCAGAAGGCGGTGTTTGCGATTTTCGTGGTGATGTCGCTGGTCGGGCACGCGTTCTGTTTTTATGTTTTTCAAATTGCTTATCCGACTCCGGTGGCGCTGCTGCCGCCGCCGGCCGGCGTTACATTTATTGTGCCCGATTCTGAACAGGGCAGAACCCTGCTTCGTTGGATCGATGCAGAGGATCCTGCGCTTGCTTTCACCACCCATGCGCCGCCACAGACAAAGCTTGGCGCGATCTCAAAGGCGGAGCATGTGCCATCCTATTTCGCGTTAGATCCTCCTCTAAAGAAAATTCCGGCGTTCAAGCCCGATCTGCGCATTCCAAGTTCTCGGCCACCCGGCGCGGTACCCAGTCTCTCGCGGAAAACCGATTCTGCCGGAGCCATGGACAGAACGTATATTTCGTTTTCCAAGGAACTGAAGCAGTTTGGCGTTGCGAACATCCCTAAGACGCGCTTCGCCGCGTCTCACGAGGAAACACCTGAAACGCTCCGGTTTCGCATTGCCGTAAGCGATTTAGGGGAAATCCGGTATTGTTTTCCCGTCAACTCGTCAGGTGATCCGGCGCTGGATGAACAAGGTCGGTTGCAGCTCGTCCGCAGCCGTTTTTCACCGTCCGGAATCACCTCCGACAGGCCCGGTTTATATCTCGTTTGGGGCATAGCCACAATCCAATGGGGCAGCGACGTGGCGCGCCCGCTCCAAGCACCTGCCGCCACTGTCACGCCGTGATTCGCGTCAGCCTTGCTACTCTCGTTACGATTTATCTGCTGCTTTTTCTTGCGGCGGTGTTTCTATTCTGGATAATTGGAGAATGGAATCGCCGGCGGCGAGAGCGACGGGCTCTTCAGCACCGGCTGCGTTGCGTGATTTGCGCGTTCGAATTTGAAGATCGGACCGGCGCGCTGCTTCCCCGGTGCCCGCACTGCGGAAGTTTAAACGAACGATTTAGGATGGAAAATATTTAACATGGGAATGTGGATAGGCCGAAATCGCAAAGCGCGCGTGACGTATGGCTTCGACGAGATCGCGCTCGTGCCCGGGCGCGTAACGATCAATCCGAACGAAGTGGACATCGCGTTTCGTTTGCCCCGCAAAGAAACGCAACCGCTCGAATTTAAGATTCCGATCCTCGCCAGCGCCATGGATGGCGTTGTCGATGTGGGCTTCGCGGTCGCAATGAATAAACTCGGCGGGCTCGCCGTTTTGAACCTGGAAGGAGTGCAAACACGCTACAAGAACCCACAGGAAGTTTTGCAAAAAGTCGTCGACGCGAGCAAGTCCGAGATTACGGCGCTGCTCCAGCGTATCTATCAGGAACCGATCCAACAGGACCTCATTGCCGCGCGTGTTCGTCAGATTAAAGATGCCGGTGTTATAGCAGCGGTCAGCTCAATTCCTCAACGCGCCGCGGAATTTGGCAGGATTGCACAAGAAGCTGGCGCAGATGTTTTCGTGGTGCAGAGCACGGTTTCTACCGTACGGCATATTTCATCGGAATATAAGTCGCTTGATCTTGAAAAATTTTGCCGTGAGATGCGCATTCCTGTTATCGTCGGAAACACAGTCGGCTACGATGTGACTCTCGAAATCATGGAATGCGGGCCGGCTGCGGTTTTGGTCGGCGTGGGGCCGGGCGCTGCCTGCACCTCCCGCGGTGTTCTCGGACTCGGTGTGCCGCAGGTAACTGCGACTGTGGATTGCGCGGCCGCGCGCGATGCTTACTTCAAGAAAACATCGCGTTATGTGCCGATTGTCACTGACGGCGGGATGAGCAGAGGAGGCGACGTTTGCAAAGCGCTGGCTTGCGGCGCCGATGCGGTCATGGTGGGCAGCGCGTTTGCCAAGGCTCACGAAGCACCCGGCTGCGGATACCATTGGGGCATGGCCACTCCGCACGCGAATCTTCCCCGTGGCACGCGCATCAAGGTGGGCAGCACCGGTTCACTTAAACAAATCCTCTTCGGCCCTGCCGAAGTGGACGACGGCAGCCAAAATCTCGTTGGTGCGATCACGACTTGCATGGGCAACGTAGGAGCACGCAATATTCCTGAGTTCCAGCAGACCGAAATCATCATTGCGCCTTCGATTCGGACCGAAGGAAAACTCTTCCAGACGGTGCAAAACGTCGGCATGGGAACTAGCTGACGCTTCCAAGTTTCAACCTTAACGCTATATCGTCATGCCCGAGCGCAGAGTAGTCATCACTGGTATTGGTGTTGTCACGCCACTTGGCAACGGCCTTGAGACGTTTTGGTCCAATCTGAAGAATGGCGTCAGCGGCATTGCTACGATCGACGCATTTGATACCAGCGGATACGATTGCAAAATCGGTGGACAAGTCCGCGATTTCGATCCTAAGCAGTTCTTCAAAAATCCAAAGGACGTGCGGCGTACTGACCGCTTTACGCATTTGGCGATGGCCGCAGCAAAAATGGCGTTAGCGGACAGCGGAATCGACATGGACAATCTGAAAGAACGCGACCGTTTCGGCGTAATTGTTAGCACCGGAATTGGAGGCCTGAAAACGTTACAGGATCAGTTGCAGATTCTGGTGACCAAGGGGCCTGGGCGAAACTCGCCCTTCACGATCCCAATGTTGATCAGCAACATGGCCGGCGGCGTCATCTCGATGGAGTTCGACCTGCGCGGTCCGAATCTCTGTATCGTTACCGCATGCGCTACATCGAACAACGCCATCGGTGAGTCCTGGCGAATCATCAAATTCGGCGATGCAGATATCTTCCTCGCCGGGGGCGCCGAGGCGTCCATTGTTGAAATCGGCGTTGCAGGATTTTCTGCCATGAGGGCGCTCAGCAGACGTAACGATGAGCCCGAGCGCGCCTCGCGGCCATTCGACCGGGACCGCGATGGTTTTGTGATGAGCGAAGGCTCAGGAGTCGTCGTCGTGGAGGAGCTGGAACATGCCAGGGCGCGCGGCGCAAAGATTTACTGTGAAATCACGGGATACGGCGTCTCCGCCGATGCCTACCACATGACTGCGCCGCCTCCGGATGGCGAAGGCGCCGCGCGAGCTATGAAAATGGCGTTGGACCACGCGCGCATCTCACCTGCGCAGGTCGATTACATCAACGCGCACGCTACTTCCACCGACATCGGCGATCTTTGTGAAACCCGGGCCATCAAGCAAATCTTTGGCGCATATGCGGACAAGGTTTCGATCAGTGCAACGAAATCGATGACCGGTCACTTGTTAGGCGGCGCCGGTGGAATAGAGATGGCCGCCTGCGCACTGGCCATCCGCGACTCTGTAATTCCGCCCACCATCAACTCGATTACACGCCTCACGTTGCCCGCGAAAAGAAAGTGCGCGTCGCACTCAATAATTCCTTTGGGTTTGGCGGCCATAACGCGACCCTGGTCGCGAGCGCATTTGAAGGTTAGCACTCGCCGCGGTGACCTGCGATTGCGACGATGCAATCGTTTTGACTAGTCACTCGTCACTTGGCACTATTTACTGTCAGTGTCCGATGCGGGCATAGCTTAATGGTAAAGTTCCAGCCTTCCAAGCTGGCAATGCGGGTTCGATTCCCGTTGCCCGCTCATTTTACCTCTGAAAATGAGTTTTGATCCCTTGTTAAGGGCGTGGGGCGCATTTAGGTGGTATTAAATGTCCCGATTGACTTCACTCTTAATTCCTTTGCCGCTAATAGAGAGGACAGCCCCTCTCTTTTTAACAGAAAGAGAAAACGAACCCGGCAAATCTGGATTGTTCTCCTGTTATCCGTTTTGGGCCGCATCTTTTTCGAACAATTCTGTCGACCTCAGCAGTTCTTCAATCGCTCGTGCTTCTTTTTTAACCCCGCGTTGAAGCACCCCAATCATTTCGACGCCTCGGGGCGATAAAGCTTCTTCGCGCAGCAAAACTTCGAGCCCGAGCAACAGGGGACCCAACGGCTCACGCAGTAGGTGCGTAATGCGCTGAACAAATTCTGCATTGCCAGCTACCGTCGGTCCCAGCCCGGCGTTCAATTGACGCACAGCTTCTTGATGTTCCTCAACGAATTCGACAGTTGCTTCAATAATGACGTTGTCGAAAAAACATTCCACAACTCGCCGCGCGGCATTCTGTGCGTCGAAATCGAAACGGACATCCGCATCAGCGAAGGCTTTAAGCCAGGTGTCAATAAAGTTCCGACGAATCAGGCAGATCTCGCGGATTAGTTCTTCTAGTTTGTAACCTTGTCGCCAGCGTTTCCAGCCGTGCGCCCTGGCATCCTGCCTCGCCTCTTTCTTGACCTCCTGGGCATTGGGCTCTTTGAGGAGAGCTGCCAGCTCCGTGCAGAGCTCGGGCAGATGATCAAGCAGTTGTGTATATGTAAGATTGTCGGAAGTAGAAATGTTCGGGTTCTGATCGACTGCAGCGATCCAAGATTGGAGAATTTGCTTCCGATGGGCGAGCACAAAATCAGCAAACC
>WNFS01001433.1_pt1 | contig 17774 bp, 14 predicted proteins | sample 5400141 | NCBI WGS metagenome assembly WNFS01 (sample SAMN13153358, study PRJNA577476) | soil metagenome | isolation source: 60 cm saprolite under Madrone tree | place: USA:California | collected 2016-06-14
CGGCGCAGTTCGCCCACACGCTCGACGCTACCGCTCGCCTCCTTGATTGAAACGATGTTGCGACACGATTCCGCCAGCCGAACGACCGTGTCCGGCCCGATATCGACCGAGCATCGCCCGGGAATATTATAGAGCATGATCGGCAGCGATGTTTTGTCCGCGATCGCTTTAAAGTGACGGAACAATCCTTCCTGGCTCGGTTTGTTGTAGTAGGGCGCGACCAGCAACGCGCCATCCACGCCGGCTTTCTCGGCGAACTTTGTCGCTTCAATTGCGTCGCGCGTTGAATTTGTTCCCGTTCCCGCGAGAAGCTTGCAGCGACCATTCGCGATTTTCACCGCGCGTTGAATGACCTTCTCTTTTTCTTCATGCGTCAACGTCGGGGATTCGCCGGTCGTGCCGACAGCGACCAGACCAGTAATTCCGGCGGCGATCTGCGCCTCGACTAATTTTTCGAACGCCGCAAAATCGACATCTCCGTTTCGGAACGGTGTAACTAACGCCGTGAAAGTGCCGCGAAACATTTGTTAACGATCAAACTTCTATCGTCCCCTCAAACGCAAACTCCGCCGGGCCGGTGAGTGTGACGTTTCGAAACTGGTTCCCTGCTCTCTTGAAATCAACGCTGAGTTCGCTGCCACTGCGAACAGTGACGCTGACTGGCCCATCCACCTTCTCAGTCACCGCAAAAATCAGCGCGCTGGCAACGACGCCCGTTCCGCAGGCAAGCGTTTCGTCCTCCACGCCGCGCTCGTAGGTTCGCACCAGAATTTTCTGCGCGCCGCGTTTCTCGATAAAATTTACATTCGCGCCTTGCGGCGAAAATTTCTTGTGACGGCGGATCGCCGCGCCCTGGGTAAAAACATGGACGACATCGAGCCGCGCCACGGGGACAACCACATGCGGAACGCCGCTGTTGATGTAATGGACCACCGCATCTTCACCGTCGATTTGCAGCCGCAGGTTCAGCCGCAGGTCCGTGGGATCGCTCATATTCAGCGTGACGAGGTCACCATGCAGTCGCGCACCGATGAGTCCGGCCGGCGTTTGGAACGAAATTCTCTCGGGCGCGCCGGCGACCTTTTTGGCAAAGCACGCAAAACAGCGCGCGCCATTTCCGCACATTTCCGCTTCGCCGCCGTCGCGATTATAATAACGCATCCGAAAATCGGCGCCGTTCGATCCTTTCTCAAGCAAAAGAATCCCGTCCGCGCCCACTCCGCGATGGCGATCGCAAATCCGAACGATCTGCTCCGGCTGTAAACGCACGTCCCCGGCACGATTGTCGATCATGACGAAATCGTTGCCCGCGCCGTTCATCTTGGTGAATCGCAACATGACGTCGATCTAATGTAGCGGTGGCTTTCTCAATGACAACGTTGCCCAAGGCCAAATTTGTCGTTTAGTTGTCGCCCATGCGAAGGCTGATCATCGCCCTCTGCGCCACGGCGATTGCTCAGGGCGCACCCGCCGCCGATCTCAACGGCTTAATCCTCGAGCAAATGCGGAAGATGCCGAGCGGCGGCAAGTATTCCGTTTCGCACTTTGCCAAGATCAAATTGCAATCGGCTGCGCATTTTGAATCCGGAAAATTCTTCGTCATTCCGACCGCTCCCTACCCGAGCTTCTGTTCGGGCGCGACTTACATCGTCTTCATCAAAACGATCGAAGCCTTGCGCGACAGCGGGCAGCTGAAGCTCGATTTCGCCACATTGAATCAACTGGTGATTCGCGATCAGCACGATGGCGAAGGCATTTGGGGACGCTGGAACGCGAACGGGCCCGGCACCGCGCGATTATTTCATGAACTTGGGCTCGGCCGCAACTTTACCGATTTCGCGCAGGCGCAGCCCGGCGATTTCATGAAAATCTTTTGGAACCAGAGTGTCGGTCGACTCGAAAGCGGCCACTCGGTTATTTTTCTTGGGACCGTGAATCATCCTGATGGCGAGTACGTGCGCTTCTGGTCGAGTAACATTCCCAACGGCTACGGTGAAAAGGAAGTTCCGCGAAGCAAGATCGCGAACGCGATTTTCTCGCGACTCGAAGCGCCGGCCAATCTCACCCGCATTCACGACATTCCGGTTGTCGACGTTTATCTCTCCGAGCTTCTGCGCAAGAAATCCGACTTCGCCGAAGCGACCAAGAAGTGCGGGATCTAGTGAATCGCTTTCTCTAGATCGCGGGCAAAAGCGCTCACCTTTTCAATCAGCTCCGGCCTGTCGCCATGTTTGGCGATAAGATCGACAATCGCGCTGCCGACCACGACCGCGTCGGCGTGTCGAGCGACTTCGCGGGCTTGCTCGGGATTTGAAATTCCGAACCCGACCGCGACCGGTAGATCCGAAATTTTTCTCAGCTCCGCGACCTTTTCCGGCAACGACCTTGCGATTGAATCTCGCGCGCCAGTAACGCCTTCGCGCGAAACGTAGTAAAGAAATCCCTGCGCGCTTTCCGTGATTGCTTTAATCCGATCGACCGGCGTCGTCGGTGCCACCAAACGAATGTGCAAAACGTTCCCGGTTGCAATTCCGCCAGCGGCGGCCTTGCCGTCATCTTCCTCTGGCGGCAGATCGAGAATGAGTAATCCATCAACCCCTGCATCTTCTGCCTCGCGATGAAATTTATCGCCGCCGAATTGAAAGATCGGATTGAGGTAGCTGTATAGAACAATTGGGATTTGCGATTGACGTCGAATCTCGCGAACGCAATCGAAAACGCCGCGAACTGTAGTGCCGGCAGAGAGTGCGCGTTGCGCCGCGAGCTGATTCACAATTCCATCAGCAAGCGGATCGGAAAAGGGCAAACCGAGCTCAAGCAGATCAGCGCCGGATTTTTCCAATGCAAACGCAAGATCGACAGTGCGCTTTAGAGTCGGATCGCCCGCACAAATGTAGGGAATAAAGCCTTTGCGCCTCTCGGAGAACAGACGGGCGAAACAGTCATCGATCCGGTTGTGCATCAGGACGGATAATCTGATAGAATTACGCTAGAGTCGAATGGACGAAAAGACGCTGACGATCAACGAGATTTACCAATCGATCCAGGGCGAGAGCACCTGGGCGGGCGAGCGCTGTGTCTTTGTCCGGCTCACCTTCTGCGATTTGCGCTGCAATTATTGCGATACCGAATACGCGTTTTACGAAGGCAAGAAAACTCCGCTTGAACAAATCGTCGATCGAGTCGCGAGTTTTCAATGTCCGCTGGTCGAGATCACCGGCGGCGAACCGCTTCTGCAAAAGAACGTGCTCCCGCTGATGTCGATCTTGTGCGACGCCGGCCACACTGTTTTGCTCGAGACCAGCGGCGCACACGACATTTCGAAAGTTGACCCCCGCGTCCATCGGATCATGGATTTAAAAACTCCCGGTAGCGGCGAGGTGGACAAGAATCTTTGGTCGAACATCGATCATCTCACCAAGCGGGATGAAGTGAAATTCGTTATGGGCTCGCGCGATGATTACGAATGGTCTTGTGACAAAGTGCGCAAGTTTGATCTGACGAAACGCTGCCGCGCAGTGTTGTTCTCCCCGATCTTCGGCCGGATCGATCCGCGCCAGATCGTGGAATGGATTCTCGAGGACAAGCTCGACGTCCGTTTTCAACTCCAGATGCACAAGTTCATCTGGACCCCGACCCAACGTGGAGTGTGAGGATGCAAACGCAGCCGAAACTTTGGATTGTGATTTCGCGGCCGGACCGGTTGCCGAACGCGCTGGTGGCAGCGGACGCGCTGCGCGAGCGATTTCCGGGCGGAATTCATTTGCTGCGCGAGGAATCGAAATGGTGGAAGAACGCGAACTGGCAGGAATTTGTCAGCGAATTCGCGGAAGTGCACGCGTTCCCAAAAGTCAGAACCTGTCGCGGATTGAAGGATCTACCGCGTCTTTATCGAGAAAATATAAATCGGCAGCGCGGCGTCGGAGCATTGCCGATCAATCCGGACAACGATGTTTTGCTTTGCCTGGCTGGTCTGCTCGGTTTGGGAAACGCCGCGCTCTCTGCGCATCCCGATGTTTACAAAATTCTGTGCGCATCGCAAAAAGCTTTTGGCGAATTAACGCGACACGGCGACCGCGCCCGTTTTCGATTCACGACTTCGGGGTGGTTGCAAAATCGCGTGGTCGAACCGCTCGCCGGCGTCGAACGAACCATTCATTACAAGCCGCGGATTAATCCGGGCGGTGATGGCGTGCGTCTGCGGCGTTTGCAAAAGGATCCGGGTGAAATTTTCGATGTCATTATTTTTATGAGCAATAGCGGCGGCGAATTGCCAGCCCGAGCAGAGGACGAAATCATTCCATCGCGTTTTCCCAGCATCGCCGAGCTGCATGATTTGTCCGCGCAATTCAATGGGCGACTCGCCGCGGCGAGCGGACAGAGTCGACAACGCCGGATAATTTTTTTTGGGACGCCTTTTCTACTAGTGAAGAATCTTGAACCGGCGGTCTACGTCAAACACTTGAACCGCTGTCTCGATTATATCCGACAAAACTATCCGGGGCGCGATCTGATCTATCGGCCGCATCCTTTTGAAAAAGGCGAGGCAAATAAACTCAATCTCGAGGGCTTTAAGGTGGAAGATGATCGCGAGGTTGCGGATTTGTATTTTCTACGACACTTCGCCGAAATCGAAGCGGTCTATTCGGTTTCTTCGACGGTATCGCGGACGGCACTCAACAACGGGCTGAACTCGTATGCGCTCTGGCGTTGCTTTCCGTTTTCGGATACCCAGACAAGATTCTTCCGAAAAGTGATGGGCGACGTCCTGCCGGAATTTGAGATCAGCGATCTGACAAAGCCGACGGTCGCTTATCAAGATCGACAATCGATGGCGGCGGGACAGAACAGCTTCTCAAACGCGCTGAAGAGGGCGGTGGATTTGCGCGTGGTCTCGCAGGTCAACGATTCATCGGGGCGAACCGCCAAATACGCCAAATAACGCCAAAATATTTCTGCCCTTAGCTTTTTGGCGCCTTTTAGCGCGTTTAGCGGGCGATCAATCAATGTTTCGGCGCGCGGACGGTGCCGGTTTCGACAGCCGACTTGCGTTGCTCGACAATGCGGCCCGCAATTTCCTGGACCATTTGTTCGAGCAACATCCGTAGGTGCGTGTTTGGACGGTAGTCGGACGGCGCGATGTGTTTGACCCGGTCAGCGTGGGTTGAGAGCTGGTAACATTTTCGAAATCCGGCGCGCTGCGGATCGTCGGGATTGTAAACCGCGATCGCTTGTCCGCCGTTCTTCTTCATGACAGTGAAACACGGAACATCAGTCGGCCCATCGCCGACGTAGATCATGTTTGGAAATGGGATCGGCCGAATGTCAGGCTCCATGTGATCGTTCACATCCTGCGACATGTCGAGAAGGCCCTTGTTAATGCGAAAAAGAAACTGTGTCTTCTGGGTGTGACTGATGACGCGACGTGGAAACGTGATTCGGCCGTCATCGTCTTCGTCAAATTCACATCCGAAAATCGCACGAACGTACGGTTGGAGCCGGCTGCCGTCGAGCAACACCTTCAAGCCGGAAGAGATGATGTAATGTTCGACCGTAACTCCGTGCGCATGATGCTCCGCGCTCAAGAGACCGTTGCGGAATTGCTCGAACATTTCGGGCAAGCCTTTGTAAAAATTCAATTTCGCGCCGAGTTTTTTTAATTCCGAATTCTTCGGCCGATCCATCCCGAGCGTGTCGAGCAAGACTTTCATGTAAGCCAGCTCGTTGTCGTAGCCGTGATCGCGGACGAGTTCTCTGGAGCGCGCCCAAAATTTCGCGCCGTCAATTCCAAACGCCGGAAACACGACTTCGTCCTGCATGTAACTCGGACTGAGTGTTTGATCGTAATCGTAAACGATTGCGATGGTGTTTTGCGGAGCCGACACGGGAAACAGTTAACGATTTAGCGGTTCAATGATTTAACGATTGTTCTTCAGACGCGAGAAAAAATCTTCGAAGAGCGAATCGTAAATCTTGCCGCGCTCAGGATGATATTGAACCCCAAGCACGAACGGCTGATTCCGCAGGCGGACTTGTTCGATAATGTCATCGGACGGGCACCAAGCTTCGACAACGAGCCCCTCGCCTAACAAATCGAGCGCTTGATGATGCGAGCTATTCACATTTTCAAACTGGTGCGTTGCCTTTGCGTCGGAACGCAGCGGCTGGATGTCGTTGTCCTTTTGTTCGGGAAGTTTGTGACCGGGAATGTCGAGCTTCAGAGTGCCGCCGAGCGCGACGTTGAGCAGTTGAAGACCTTTGCAGATAGCGAGAATCGGCAAACCGCGCGAAAGTGCTGGACCAACAGTCGCAAATTCCCAGCGATCGCGCACAGCATCGACATCCTTCTCGAGGACTGAAAGATCAGGGATTGGTTGCCGCAAAAATTCCGGCGCGATATCTGAACCGCCCGTCAGAAGCAAACCATCGACATTCGCAATCGCGACCTCACCTTTGCGTGCGTCGCAGATCTCGATCTCGGGATGTTTTGCGAAAAATAGTTGAAACCATTTTTCGTCTTTCTCGCGCAACCAGGTGGCCAGTTTGGGCATAATGTCGATCTTAATGTAGCCACGTGCCTGCGGCACGTTGATTTCGACGGCCCACCAGGGCCTGGCTACAGTCCCATCAGCTCGCGCACGTATTTCACGGGCGGACTGCCGTAGGAAATTACCTGGTCGTTGTATTTCCCGAGAACGAAATCTTTGGCCCATTTTTTCTGCGCGGCGGCGCGAAGATCGAGATGTTCGCTGATGCCGACGAAGTAGGTAGAGAGTTGCGCCGAGCTCAGTCGCGCGCGTTTCCATTTTGCAACCGCTTCGCCTTCCTCCTGAAAGGTTTCTTTCATCATCAAATTCATCGCCTCCTGTTCGCTCATGTTCCCGGTGTGAATGCTTTGATCGAGAATGGCATTGGCGATTGCGCGCAAGCGCATTTTCAACTGCTGCATTTTTACTTCCGGTCCGCCGTAACCCTGCTCAGCCATCATTTGCTCGCAATAAACTGCCCAGCCCTCGATAAATGTGCCGCTCTGGAAAATTGCGCGCACGAGCGTCGGCGCGTGAAACTCATTTGAGTGGGACAACTGTAAATAATGTCCCGGCATCGCTTCGTGGACGGTGAGATCGCGCACCATGAAGTTGTTGTATTCGCGGAAGAACGAATCTTTGCGTAGCTTTTGCCAATCATTAGGCGTGGGCGCAACGGCGAAAAACGTCTTGCCGTTTTTCTCGAGCGGCCCGGATGAATCGCAATAGGCAATCGACTGGCCGCGCTTGAACTCCGGCATCACGATAACATCGAGCGGCGTGTTCGGCACTGCCACGAGGTTGCGTGATTTTACGAAATCGGTCGCCTCACCAACAATTTTCTGAGCGTAGCCGACGATCGTGTTGTCGTCCGGGTGCTGCTCGGCGAGCTTTTTCAGGACGGCAGCCGTGACCTGTTTTTTATCGGCCAACGTTTTTTCATCCGCCTTCGGAAAATATTTTTTATGAAGTGGAAGAGCCGTCTCATAAATCGCAGCTTGGGTCTGCTCCAAATCAGCGTTCGCGCGTTGCTTGATCTCCTCCATCGACAAATCGGACGCGAGAGCGAAGTGCAGCTTCTTCCGAAATTTCTCCACGCCGAGACGGAAATCGCCGTCCGCGCGTTTAAGCAGATCGCCTTGCAACCATTTTTTGTAATCTTCGAGCGCTTTGGCGGTCTTTTCCTGGATTGGGGCGAGATCTTTTTTGAGTTGCGGCGCCTGGTTGAGCAGCGGGTCGAGACCGTTGCGCACCAGATTGATTGCGCCCTGGATCTGTTCGATCGCCGTTTCCGTGTGAACTCGGGGAGGATGCTGGAGATTCGCTTCCGCTTGCTTGATCACGATTGGAATGCCATCCATCCGCTGGCGTAGATTCGGAATGCGCTTTTCGGCAGAATCGAAATCGCGCGCGACCAGCACATAAAGACTGTTGGCGAGACTTTGATTGTAAACGAGCGGGTTCCATTCCGCTTCCCGCAATTCTTCCAATCGGAAAATTTCGCTGTCGATATTGTCGCGCAGAATGCGCACGTCCACCTGATTGGCGCCGGTCAACTGTTTGTAATCGTCGAACTTCTTGAGCGCCTCGCGAACTTGCTTCGCGTTTGCCAACATGCGGCCGCGAGTCTGGGCCGAGTAATCGCTTAGAACGCTGTCGAATCGGTGATCGCCCAGCTCGGTCGCATTTTCCGGATGAGAGGCGAGGAAATTTTCGACGTAATCCTTCGCGATCTTTTCGAATTCGTCATCCTTCGGGTTCGCCTCTGCCTTGAACGACAGCGAAAGACAGAGTCCTACAAGGAAAATAGTTTTCTTCATGTTCTGAGTCTAAGCCTCTGGCTGAACTGCAAACCCGAGGGCAGGTTCAGCGTCACCAGCCACTTCGGTTTGATCCTGTAAATAAGTTCGGCCTTTGTAAAACGGAGTGATGATCGCGAATAAACCTGCCGTTCCCAACATCACCCAAACGAAAAACATGAAGTAACTGGTTCCTTGCAACTTCACGGAGCCGTCAGGATTTTGGATGAAGAAATTGACCGCCGCGGTGAATTGGTTGCCCAGTGAGACGGCGAGCAAATACGTGCACATGACAAGGGATTTAAGTTTGACCGGCCCTTGGGTATAAGAAAACTCAAGGTGGGTCGGCGAAACCAAGGTTTCGCCGGCCGTCAAGATCACGAACGCCCAAATCTGCCAGATGATGCTCGGCCGCGCGCCGCCGTCGATGCGCGTTTGAATCATGGCGACCAAGAAAAATGATGCTGCCGTAACAAACAAGCCGGCGCCAATTTTTCGCAGCGGGGTTAAGCGAACAACTTTCTCCACCGCCGGATACAGCCAGTAAGAAAAGAGCGGCAGCATAATCAAAATGAAAATCGGGTTGACCGTCTGGATCTGGGACGACAGCCACTCGATGCCAAAAAGGTGTCGATCCATCGATTCCGCCTGAACAATCCACGAGGAGAAATTTTGTTGCCACAACGCCCAGAAAATCGCCACGAAAGGGACCGGAATTAGAATGTTGAGCAGGATTTTACCGGTCTCTTTGTTGAAAATTTCGCGCGCATACGTTCGCAGCCCGACAGGCGGAATGTGCACGAATTTCTTGCGGCCCGCCCAGAAGAAAATCGTCGCAATCACCATGAAGATGCCGGGCAAACCGAAGGCGATGTCCGGGCTGTGAAGTCGCGGACTTTCAAGAAAAGTCACGATCGACGGTGAAAGTTTGGCGATGAAGCCGTCCGAAGCAGCTTTGTAGGGTTCGAGCAACCACGGAATCAGAAGCGTCGAAAGGGCTGAGCCCGCGTTGATTGAGAAATAAAACCAGTTGAATACGCGCGTTAGCAAATGCTGGTTTGTCTCGCCGAACTGGTCGCCGACGTTGGTCGAAACACATGGTTTTATTCCCCCCGCGCCCATTGCGATCATGAGCAGACCTACGGCGAGCAAATACCGCGGCTCGATGGTGTGGGCCACCGGCGACCCCATCAACGCCAGGGTAAAGTGACCGCCGCAGTAAACGATCGATAACCACAAGACAACCCGGAATTTCCCGAAGACGGCGTCGGCCAGAATTGCGCCAAAGATCGGCAGAAAGTACAGCATCGAAACAAAGGTGTGGTACCATGCTTCGGCATTGGCCGGCTGCATCACGCTCAAATGGCCCATCCTGTCCAACAGGTACTTGGTCATGAAGATGGTCAGGACGGAGTTCATTCCGTAATAGGAAAAGCGCTCCGCAGCTTCGTTCCCAATGATGTAGGGAACGCCGGGTGGCATCGTGCTGATCTTCGGCGGCGACGTGAGGTATTGGTCTTTAGCCATGACGAATCTCCTTAAGGCGGCGTGCTCTCGGGGAAAAACTCAGCCGGTGTTGGTGACGCATCCGCTGTCGGAGATTTCGACGCTTCCTTGGTCGCAGTGGAAGTTTCTTCGGCCCGTGCCGAAGTATCGACATGTTCCTTTTGCACTTCCGGATCCTCGCCGAGATGATGTTTTTCGCACGAACAGCAAAAAATCAGCGCGCTGGCGGAAATCGCGGCGGCGGTTTGGCGAACACCAAAGTGCATAGCGCGGTCGGACAGTAATCGGGCATGCGCGTGCTGCGCAAGATGAAAGGCTGTAGCTTCTCACGGCGAGCGGCGTGGTTCCTCTTCCTCTCAGTCTTAGTCTGAATCTCGCAAGCAAGATTAAAACAAAGAATCAGATCGATCTGTTGATAAACGCCGCGCTTGCAGCATTAGTATGATCGATTGCCGGTGTCCCGCAGCACAAAGAACAACGCCTGGAACGAAGTCGTCGCCATTATTCTACTCGGCGTCGGGACGTTGCTCTTCCTCGCATTGATTTCCTACAATCCGAAAGACCTGCCTTCCTGGGTGCCGTGGAGTTACTTGTCGCCACCGAATCGGCCGGCGCAAAATTTCGTCGGCCCGTTCGGCGCAATCTTCGCCGGTTTTTGTTATCTGACGCTTGGCGCGGCCTCGTATTTCCTCGCGGGAGTTCTTCTCTTCTTCGGTGCAGGAAAATTATTCCACGCGAACTTGCGACTCATCGTGCGGCTGCCATGGATCATTCTCTTCATCGCATCGGGCGCATGTTTGCTGCAATTGCAAACGAGCCACCTCCGAGGCTGGCGGTTGGCATTTAACATTCAGGGCCCCGGCGGATGGGTAGGCTACGTTTTCGGCAAAACGTTGCTCCTCACGTCGATGGGCAAGATCGGGTCGATCATTCTCCTCAGCGGAATTTATGTTGCCAGTCTGATCCTGATGACCGGATTCCGGCCGATCCATCTCGTCCAGCGAACTGTGTCCGGCACGCGCGCCGCGTTCGCGAGATGGCGCGATTGGCGTTTGCATCGACAACTGCGCAAAGCCGACATCAAAGGTCGGCTTGAAATCAGCCGGCGCGAATTGGCAAAACAACGGCGCTCGATCGAGAAGCAACTTAAAAAGAAAGGCGCACCTGTGCCGGAACCGTCGTCGGCTTTCATTTCACCAGAAGAACTGGCCGACCGTCCGGCGCCAAAAGTCGTTGACGCGACCGCGCTTCCAGAGGAGTCGATCGCGGGGCGGAAGAAACCGTCACTCGCCCAATTGCGCGGCTCTTCATCAAGATCGACGTCTGCCGCGTCGGGCCTAACAGGTCGTGCGTGGGACCCGAAGACTTATGCGTTGCCAGGGTTGGACCTGCTCGCCGAGCACGATCCGGCAGGCCGCGGCGGCGCTGACCCGAGTGAATTGCAGCGTGTTCAGCAAACGCTGATCGACACACTGGCCCAGTTCGGGATCGCAGTTGCGCCCGGCGACATCACGAAAGGACCAACCATTACGCGCTACGAAGTTTATCCGGCCAAAGGTGTGCGGGTGGACAAGATCGTGAGTCTCGAGCGCGATCTGGCGCGGGCCACGCGCGCGGAGCGGATCAATATTCTCGCGCCGATCCCCGGAAAAGACACAGTCGGCATCGAGCTGGCCAACACGCGCAAAGTCACTGTGACATTACGCGAATTGCTGGAATCGACGGATTGGGAAGAAGCGAAAACACGCGCGCGCATTCCGCTCGCGCTCGGCAAAGACGTTTACGGTAAAGCCATCATCACCGACCTCGCGCAAATGCCGCATTTGCTCGTCGCGGGCACGACTGGTGCTGGCAAAAGCGTCTGCATCAATGCGCTCATCGCCAGCATGCTTTTCCGCTTCACCCCGGACGAGCTGCGCTTCATCATGATCGACCCCAAAGTGGTCGAGCTCCAGCATTACAACGCGCTGCCGCATCTCGCTTTCCCGGTGGTGACCGATCCGAAAAAAGTGCTGCTCGCGCTGCGCTGGCTGATCGATGAGATGGAGCGGCGCTACAAGATTTTTGCACGTGTCGGCGTGCGCAACATCATCAGCTTCAACGCGCGGCCGAAGAAAAAGTCGGATGTCGATCTTACGACAAATGCTGTGGACTCGGAAAGCTCCGGCGAAATTAAAGTGCCGCGCGAACATGAGATTCCGATTCCGGAGAAGATTCCCTACGTCGTGGTTGTCATCGATGAGCTGGCGGATTTGATGCAAACCGCGCCCGCGGATGTGGAGAGCGCCATTGCGCGGATCACCCAAATGGCGCGCGCAGCCGGAATCCACCTGATTGTCGCGACGCAAACGCCGCGCGCGGACGTGATCACCGGTGTGATCAAAGCGAACATTCCGAGCCGGATCGCGTTTCAAGTAGCGAGCAAGATCGACAGTCGCGTGATTTTGGATGAAAACGGCGCCGATCGTTTGTTAGGCCAGGGCGACATGCTTTATCTCCCGCCGAGCGCGTCACGATTGATCCGCGCCCAGGGTGTTTTGGTGACTGATGAAGAGATTCGGCGTCTGGTTGAGTTTGTTTCGGCGCAAGGCCGACCGGCATTCGATCCGGCGATGCATGAGAAACTCGAAGCTGCAGCCAGTTCGACCGAAGAAGTGACGGACGAAGACGAAGAGCTAGTTGAGAAATGTTTGGAGATCATTCGCCAGGAAAAACGGGCTTCCACTTCGCTGCTGCAGCGGCGGCTGCGCTTAGGCTACACCCGCGCCGCGCGCATCGTTGATATTCTGGAGCAGCGCGGTATTTTGGGGCCCGGCGAAGGCGCCAAACCCCGCGAGATCCTGGTCGATCTCGATGCCGCCGTTTAGCCGTCGAATCCGTCATGACAATTGAAGGTCTGGGCAAGAAATTTCAAGATGCGCGACTGGCCCGTGGCCTCACGCTCGATGAAGCCGCGCGCCTGACAAAAATCCGTCCGTCACGTCTGGCTGAGATCGAAGCTGACGATTTTTCCCAATTTCCCAGCCTGGCTTACGCCAAAGGCTTCCTGTTGATCTACGGAAAATTTCTCGATGTCGATGTTACGCCGTATCTCGATGTGTTCGAAACGTCGCGGGAAGTAACAGTGGATGGTTATTCGTACCTGCAGAACCAGCCGGCCCCGAAACGACGGCGCGTTCGCACGACGCGCGCGCCAGTTGTTCGCCGCCAACGAACGAGTGGAGATCGCCGTTCGCCATTTCCGATCCTCATCGCAGTCGGCGTGATCGTTGTCGGGTTCATTCTCATGCGATTGATCATGAACATTCAGCGAATTGCTCCGCACCAAATGGTCGGTGTTCAGCAACCGGCCACCGCGCAATCGAAGAAAGCTGCGCCGCCAGTTGCAACTGTAGCGCCATCGATTGCGCTACCGGAAGCGTTTGTGCCGGCTTTCGCGAATGCGAACGCGGCGGCCAAAGCAAGCACGGCGCCAAACAAAGAACCTGAAGTCCGCCGCGCCGAACCGGTGGGCCCTGAAGATCTCGCGAAGGCGGGCGCAACCCAAACAGTTCAGACAACTCCGAAACCTACAACAGCCGAGGGACCGAATCAGGTAGCAATCAAGCCACTCAAGAAAACTTATATCAAAGTCGTGGTGGACAACGAGTTGCTTCAGCCCGCGTTTGAAAGATGGATTTCGCCATCCGACGGGACAGTGGAATTTCGCGGCCAAAAAATCGCGGTCCGCGTTTTGGATCGGGACGCAGTCCAAATCAAGAAAAACGGCAAGCCAGTCGCCGGCGGTGACGACGACGTCACCGTCGAGTAAATCGGCGATTCCGTTTCATCCTGAACGATGAGCATAAAAGTCGGCATGATCAATCTCGGCTGCGCCAAAAATTTGGTGGATGCCGAGATCATGCTCGGAAGCGTTCTGACGCGAGGGATGGAAATCACCTCGTCGGCTGACGACGCCGACGTGCTCGTAGTTAACACCTGTGCGTTCATCGACTCGGCAAAGGAAGAATCAATCGACGCGATCCTGACTGCGCATCAGGCGCGCGGCTTAAATAGACGTCCCAGCCAGAAATTGATTGTGAGCGGCTGCATGTCGCAACGCTTCGCGCGCGAGTTGCGCGAAGAAATGCCTGAAATCGATGCATTCATCGGCCTCGATGAAGTGAAAGAGCTTGGCGCGATTGTCGAGCGAGTTATCGCGAATGAAGATGTCGATCTTGCGTTCGCGGACACGCGACCAACTTACATTCCCGATTACGATACGCCGCGATTTCGCCTGACACCGGCGCATTCCGCCTACGTAAAAATCGCCGAGGGTTGCAATCATCCCTGCAGTTTTTGCGTCATTCCCCAAATGCGAGGCAAACATCGCAGCCGGACAATGGAGTCCGTGCTGACGGAAATTCGCGGCCTCGTCGCGGAAGGCGTGCGTGAGATCAATTTGATCAGTCAGGACACGACTTACTACGGAATGGATTTGTGGAGCGAAAAAGCCGGACCGCGCCAACCGGTCGATTCCGCGCGCGGCCAAACGCTGGTTGCTCTCTTGCGCGAGATCCAGGAAATCGACGGTGAATTCTGGCTGCGATTGCTTTACACGCACCCCGCGCATTGGAGCGACGAGTTGATCGAAACGATCGCCGAGTGCAGCAAAGTCGCTCGTTACATCGACGTCCCACTTCAGCACATTCATGAATCGATGTTGCAGCGGATGCGCCGGGAAACTTCGCGAGAGCACATTGAGAATTTGATCGACCGATTGCGCGCCGGAATTCCCGGTTTAGCTCTGCGAACAACGTTCATCGTTGGTTTTCCCGGCGAGACTGACGAAGAGTTCGAGTCATTGCTCGAATTTATCGGTCGGGTCCGATTTGAACGCCTGGGGATTTTCAAATATTCGCGCGAAGATGGCTCGCGCGCCGCGAAGATGCCTGGGCAGGTTCCGGCGAAAATCAAGAACGCGCGTTACCGCGCCGCGATGTCGATCCAACAAAAGATCGCACACGAGATGGCGCACCAAAAGATTGGTTGCGAATTGAAGCTGTTAGTGGATCAGGCTCTGATCGCGCGGACCGAAGCGGACGCGCCCGACGTGGACGCACGCGTTATTTTGACGAAACCGGCGCCCGTTGGTGAATTCGTCACCAGGCGAATCACGGGCGCGCGCGGTTACGATTTGTTGGCATAACTCAATCGGCCGCAGCTTTTTGTCGCGCCGGAAAAACTTCAGCAGTGACAAAATCCGCCGTCTCGCGCAACATATTATTTGCAACGCCCGACCCCGCATGGCCGATTCAGACGAACCAAAAAAAGAGACAGTGCGGATCACTGTTTCGCCCCAGCCAGGCCCACCGGCGGAATCGCGCGAAACGGTGCAAATTCATCTGCCTACACGATCGCCAGCGAATCCACCTCCATCGGCGCCAGTTGCTCTCGTCTCACCTGCACGAGCCGCTGCCGCTGTGATGCCGGCTCCAATGACAACGCCGGCTCCAAAAAAGGAAACGGCGCGCATTGCGGTCCTGCCCGACCCACGAACGAAGCCGGCCGTAGAAATGAAAAAAACGCAGCCACTGATCGATCTGCCGTCGGTGGAAATGCCTGCCACCAGGGTGACAGTTGCACCCGAACCGCGGCCGCGGATCAATGCCATACCGATGCCGCTCTGCTGGGCATTGCTGGCAGGTTCAGCTGCGATTTTGATTCTTCAGATTTGGAATTATCTTTCCTAAGCCATGGAAAACTCAGGGACGATCAATTTGGACGAATCAAACTTTGATCGCGAAATCAATAGCGACAAACCGGTGCTGGTAGACTTCTGGGCCGAGTGGTGCGGTCCATGCAAGTTGATCGCGCCGTTGCTCGACGAGATCGCACGTGAGAAAGCTGACGCGGTCAAGGTCGCGAAAGTAAACGTGGACCATAACCAAAGCCTTTCGTTTAAATACAATATCCGCGCCATTCCTTCGCTGTTGTTTTTCAAGAATGGCCAGCTACGCGATCAAATCACCGGCATGACGAGCAAGAAGGATTTGCTCAATCGGATCGAAGCGTTGGCGTAGAAAAATCAAAGATTGAGCGATTCCGGATGTCGCCGGAACGAGATGTGCTGCCTTGATCGGCGGCCATGATCTCAGAGCCGCTGCTTCATAAAATGAAGATTCTGGCGCGACTAAGTCAGCGAGTGTCTTGTTCATACCCCCAAATTAATCGCATCGGACGACATGTCTCAATAAGACATCAATATTTCATGTCTTTTTTGAGATAAGAAAACTGCGGCGACTTTATTGATGGCTAGATAATTGGATTGGTGTGGAGGGCAGCGATACGGCACATTCCATCGGATCGGTTCGATCAACGCTGGCCATGCCAAATAAAGTGAACGTGCTGGTTTTTGTTCACGGAATGACACCGGATGTGGTTCCAAGCGATCCGCGTAGCCACGGTGGCACATACGACAAGTTCTGGCAGGCACTACAAGCAGAGAAACCCGCACTAACGAACCTGTTCCCTAATGGCCCAATCTTGGTCGAATGGGGCCATCAACTTTCACCAACAGAAAATCCGGTGAGAGAAGATCACAGGATTACCGAGGTAGAGCGATTCGTGAATGAGCAAGTGGCCTATCACAACATCAAAGATCACCCGGGGCCAAACAACGTGCTGACCAATGATTGGGGCATTCCCGTCGTTCGACAGCTTGTGACCGGCATACGCGAAGGGGTCATTTCATTCGGCCTGACGGATGTGATTTATTACTGTTCCGCCGACGGAGAAATTTACGTCCGCGCCCAAGTTTACAATCGGGTGTTGGCCGCCATGCAGCCCTACGTAACCGAGCCGAACGTCCGCATTCACCTTTTTGGCCACAGTTTAGGCGTCACTATCGTTCATGATTTTCTCTTTGGTCTGTTCAAGAAAGGGCACATGTCCGACTTCGTCGAAAAATATCAGGGAGGGGCTTGGGCAAGTCAGGAATTTCAAAAGTGGCGCGACAAGGCACAAAATGGAGAACTGACCTTGGGCGGGCTGGCATGTGCAGCCTCGCAGCTTCCACTCATGGTGATGAGGAAACAGGCGATGATCGATAAATTGTTCAATCACGCGGGACTTGATCCCGCAGACATCGGTGTCGTCTCCACTGGGATACAATGGAAGTTCTTTTACGACATCGACGACTTGCTGGGGTTCGCAAGCCGCAATCTTTACAGTCCCAACAATGCAATCATGGACATTCAGGTAGATTCTGGCGATCAGCCGCAGACCGCCCATGTCGGCTACTGGGAAAACAATGTCGTGATACGAGAAACTGCGAAGTTATTTTACGATTATGCAATATGAGAGCATGAAACAGCTTCTCCAAATGACCGAACGATTGAGTGAAAAGCATCGCCAGTGGCCTAACGAGAAAAAGCTTAGCTGCCGTTGGCGAGGGCGAGCTTTGCAGAACTCTCAACTATCATCTTTCAACCCTCAACTTTCTTACAGCGGCCAGCCGTTCGCTCCAGCGTTTGGTTAGGCGTTTCAGGATTCTTGCTGTTGGTCGCGCCGCTCATGGCTCGGTGTCAGGGAGTTTTCTTGCGGAGGCAGTTTTAATTCAACGACGCTGGTGAAATGCCAACACCTTTATCGTCCTACCAGAGGCCCACCACTGTTGGATCAGGAATGTCGTCGCCATCCCAGTTGTTGTTGATCCGCGCTAGCTGCACGATTCCGGCTTTAGGCTTGAATACGTTGTATTCGGCAAAGCCGGTGGATTGGGCCAACCATCCCGTCTTGGCGAGACCATTTGCCATCAAAATGCGGCACGTCCTGCCGGATCCATAGACGCTCGCCAAATATCCCGCAGGCTTGATGGCAGATTGGAATGCCTTCATGTAAGCCGAAATCGGGCCGCTGATGGTGGGAGCGTTTGGGTCGGAGTCGTCCGGATCATAATCCA